>Ga0255338_1002285_pt1 | contig 29114 bp, 43 predicted proteins | sample MeOH1_35cm_T4_19_FD_203715 | JGI IMG/M metagenome (GOLD analysis project Ga0255338, IMG submission 203715) | Sandy soil microbial communities from University of British Columbia, Vancouver, Canada - MeOH1_35cm_T4_195 | ecosystem: Engineered > Artificial ecosystem > Sand microcosm > Unclassified ... | reverse complement strand
AGAGCGAAAACAGAGAGTTGGAGAAGGGCTCCACCACTGAAGAGGTTGATGAGGCCAAATAGACCACCGGATTCAACTTGCTTGAGACAACTCTGAACGTTGGCATACGAAACACCTGGAGTTGGAACAACCGAACCGAAGCGGAAGAGACCCATGATCGAGAGGGTGAAGAAAATCTTCCTGCGCAGATCTGGAGTCCTGAAGGCCTTACCAAATGCTGATAGCACTGATCTTCCCCATCTCTCTCAATACACGTTCATTCTTGATTACGTACCCACCGCATACTAATGAATTCACATTGGAATTGGCATTAGAAGGGCGAGTTATAGAGTCTTTGTTGATCCCCCCGCGGCTGCAATCTTCTCAGAAGCTGAGGATGAGAACGCATGAGCGTGGACACTGACCTTGACCGCGATATCGCCATTTCCGAGAACCTTGATCGGCGAGCCGCTGCGAGCAGCGCCTTTCTTGACCAAGTCCTCAACAGTGACATCGCCGCCCTTTGGATAAAGAGCATTAATGGTTGCAACATTTACAGCCTGGTACTCAATGCGCGCAGGGTTCTTGAATCCACGCAACTTCGGAAGACGCATGACGAGAGGCAGTTGGCCACCTTCAAATCCTGCGCGAACCTGGTTACGTGCACGAGTTCCCTTACCGCCGCGGCCGGCAGTCTTGCCCTTTGATGCTTCTCCGCGGCCCTTACGGGTCTTTACGGTCTTAGCACCGGGGGCTGGGCGAAGATGATGAACTTTGAGTGTCATCGTTATTCAACCTCCTCAACCTGGATCAGATGGCGAACGGCGTGAACCATGCCACGAATTTCTGGACGATCTTCCTTTACGACCACGTCATTGATTCGCTTCAACCCAAGAGATCGCAATGTGTGGCGAATCTCTGGCTTGCTGCCAATCTTTGATTTGATCTGGGTAACTTTCAAACGAGGCATTATGCACCTACCGGAATCTGTGAAGCGCGGATAAGTGCTGCAGGCGCAACATCTTCAAGTGGACGACCGCGACGAGCAGCAATCGCTGCAGGGCTTTCGAGTTGCTTCAACGCAGCGACAGTGGCGTGAACCATGTTGATTGCATTGTTTGAACCCAAAGATTTTGTAAGTACATCGGAGATTCCGGCGCACTCGAGTACGGCACGAACTGGACCACCAGCGATAACACCGGTACCAGGACTTGCTGGGCGGAGAAGAACCACACCGGCTGCTGCTTCACCTTGTGATTGGTGAGGAATGGTGCCTTGGATGCGAGGAACAGTAAAGAATGATTTCTTTGCTTCTTCGACAGCCTTTGCAATTGCTTGCGGAACTTCTTTCGACTTTCCGTAGCCAATTCCAACTTGACCATTGCCATCGCCAACCACAACAAGTGCAGTGAAGGAGAAACGACGTCCGCCTTTTACAACCTTTGATACACGGTTGATGAAGACAACGCGCTCGATGTACGGACTCTTCTCCTGCTGACGGTCATCGCGGCGTTCGCGGCGTTCGCGGCGGTCATTGCCCTTTGGAGCATCGCCCGCTGGAGCGCCGCTACGTGCTTGAGTTGGATTACCAGCCATTAGAAGTCCAATCCGTTCTCTCGTGCACTCTCAGCAAGAGCTGCAATACGACCGTGGTACTTGTTGCCACCGCGATCAAAAACGACCGTGGTAATTCCTGCTGCTTTGGCACGCTCTGCGATCAAGGCGCCAACCTGGCGAGACTTTGCAGTCTTATCACCGGCAGCCGCACGAAGATCAGCTTCCATTGTTGATGCACTAGCCAAGGTACGACCAGCCAGATCATCAACAACCTGGACGACGAGGTGACGAGCAGAGCGCGAAACGACGAGGCGTGGCCTGGCAGAAGTTCCGGAGACCTTCTTGCGAACACGGAAATGACGACGGGCGCGGGCATTAGTTGCCGAGCCTTTTACGACCTTTACACCGATAGCCATTACTTCTTACCCGTCTTTCCTTGCTTGCGGCGAACAACTTCGCCTGAGAGACGCAAGCCCTTGCCCTTATAAGGGTCGGCCTTACGCAATTTCTTGATCTTGGCGGCAACTTCGCCTACGAGTTGCTTGTCAATCCCTGAGATTGAGAACTTGGTGGGAGATTCAACCTTGAAGGTAATCCCAGCAGGTGCAGGGAAAAGAATTGAGTGGCTGTATCCAAGTGCGAATTCAAGATCGGCACCCTTCTCGGCTACACGGTAACCAACACCAACGATTTCGATCGTCTTGCTGTAACCGTTGGTTACGCCTTCGACCATGTTGGCGACGAGGGTTCGTGAAAGTCCATGCAGTGAACGGCTCAAACGCTCGTCGTTTGGACGAGCAACCGTAAGAATTCCTTCACTCTGTGAAACGTGAATTGGCTCAGCGACAGAGAGCGAAAGTGAACCCTTTGGCCCCTTCACTGCAACGTCTTGACCAGAAATGGAAACTTCCACGCCCGCTGGGACGATGATTGGCATACGACCGATACGTGACATATCAATTACCACACATAGGCGAGAACTTCTCCGCCTACGCCCTGTTTGTTGGCTTGCTTATCAGTAAGCAATCCAGAAGAAGTTGAAATAATGGCAACACCCAGACCGCCAAGAACTTTTGGCAGTGCAGTTGACTTTGCATAGACACGAAGTCCTGGCTTGCTAACTCGACGAAGTCCAGCAATTGAACGCTCACGGTTAGGCCCGAACTTCAAATCAAGTACGAGAGTCTTACCAACGCCATTTGAATTGGCATCGACACGGAACCCGGCGATGAAACCCTCCTGCTGAAGAATTGCTGCGATTCGCGTCTTTACCGATGAGGACGGCATGGAAACCGAATCATGGTAAGCAGAGTTTGCGTTACGCAGACGCGTAAGCATGTCCGCGATCGGATCTGTCATTGTCATACGTGGCCTATGGCCTTTCTCGAACCGGTTTCCCTTTCAAGGACCTTTTTCGTAGTTGTTGGGTTAATGTACCGGGAAGCCTTACCAAGAAGCCTTGGTGATGCCAGGGAGTTCGCCGCGGTGAGCCATTTCGCGGAAGCAGATGCGACAAATTCCGAATTTTTGGTAGACAGCATGCGGACGTCCGCAGCGCTGGCAACGTGTATATCCGCGAACCTTGAACTTTGGCTTACGGGCAGCTTTTACTTTGAGCGATGTCTTAGCCATTAGTTCTCCTTGAAAGGAAAGCCGAGCGCCTTAAGTAGTGCGCGACCTTCTTCATCGTTCTTTGCGGTGGTGACAAAGGTGATGTCCATACCGCGCGGACGATCGACTTTGTCTTGTTGAATCTCAGGGAACACAACTTGCTCAGTGAGACCAAAGGTGTAGTTGCCATTTCCATCAAACTGCTTCGGTGAAAGTCCACGGAAGTCGCGGATACGTGGCAAGGAGATGGAGAGAAGGCGGTCTGTGAACTCCCACATACGGTCTCCGCGTAGGGTCACGTGTGCGCCAATGGGCATGTTCTCGCGCAACTTGAACTGCGCGATGGACTTGCGTGACTTGGTGACCTGTGGCTTCTGGCCGGTGATCGTGGTGAGGTCGCGGATTGCGCCTTCGATCAACTTGGCATCGCGTGCTGCTTCACCAACACCCATGTTGACCACAACTTTGGTCAAGGTTGGAATCTGCATCACGTTCTTGTAGCCAAATTGAGCCTTAAGAGCAGGTGCGATCTCACTGCGGTAACGTCCTTTGAGACGTACTAGGGTCGACATTAGATGTCCTTTCCGGTGCGACGGGAAATTCGCACGTTTTTGCCGGCTTCATCTTTGCGAGCACCAAGGCGGGTTGCCTTGCCGTCCTCATCGACGAGCATGACATTTGAAATCGCAATCGAGGCTTCAACGGTCATGATGCCACCGACCTTCGCGCCACGATCGCCCGTGGTTTCGCGGGTGTGCTTCTTTACGCGATTGACTCCTTCAACCAAAATGCGCTTGGAATCCAAGTCGAGCACCTTGCCTGTGACGCCTTTATCTTTTCCAGCGATAACGAGAACGGTATCGCCCTTCTTAATCTTGGCCATTGTTAGAGCACCTCCGGCGCTAGCGAGATGATCTTCATGAAACGCTTGTCGCGAAGTTCACGTGCAACAGGTCCGAAGATACGAGTGCCGCGTGGTTCGCCATCCGCTTTGAGGATAACTGCAGCATTCTCATCAAATTTAATGTAGGAACCATCAGGACGACGGCGTTCCTTAACAGTTCGAACGATGACAGCCTTGACGACTTCACCTTTCTTTACTTGGCCACCAGGAATTGCATCCTTGACGGTGCAGACAATGATGTCTCCGATACCGGCATAGCGTCGCTTGGAGCCACCGAGAACACGGATGCAGAGAAGCTCTTTCGCTCCTGTGTTATCCGCGACGCGTAGACGCGACTCTTGTTGAATCATCTTTTACTACCGGCCCCTCTACTTAGCTTTCTCGAGGATCTCAACTACACGCCAACGCTTGGTTGCCGAGATAGGTCGAGTCTCCATGATGACTACACGATCGCCTACGCCAGCAGTATTTTGCTCGTCGTGGGCTTTAAATTTACGAGAACGGCTCATAACCTTGCTGTAGAGACCGTGCTTCACACGATCCATTACCTCGACAGTTACCGTCTTATCCATCTTGTCGCTTACAACAATTCCCTCACGGGTTTTGCGAAAACCGCGATCCTCAACAGAAGCGCTATTTTGCGTCATGCAGCACCTCCGATACCTAGTTCACGTTCACGAATAATGGTGTAGATCCGAGCGATCTCTTTGCGAACTGCGCCGAGTCGACCATGGCTCTCCGTCTGCCCTGTGGCAACCTGAAAGCGAATGTTGAAAAGCTCTTCTTTCGATTCGCGAAGTTTCGCGTTTAACTCATCAGCTGGCAATGCGCGCAACTCTTCATTAGTTGTAGTAGCCATTACGCCTCCTCACGTCGAACAACACGGCACTTCATTGGAAGTTTGTGAATTGCAAGACGCATTGCTTCTTGAGCAATTGGCTCAGTTACGCCGGAGATTTCGAACATCACACGGCCTGGCTTCACGTTTGCGATCCACCACTCCGGTGAACCTTTACCGGAACCCATGCGGGTTTCGGCTGGCTTCTTTGTGATTGGGCGGTCTGGATAAATGTTGATCCAAACTTTTCCGCCACGTTTGATATAACGCGTCATTGCAATACGCGCTGCTTCAATCTGTCGGTTGGTGACATAGGCGGGCTCAAGAGCCTGAATACCGAAGTCTCCAAAAGAGACGGCTGTGCCGCCCTTTGACGCACCACTTCGAGAAGGGTGGTGCTGCTTACGGTGCTTGACTCGACGTGGAATTAACATTTAAGCCTCGCCTCCTTCTATGGGGGCTACTGGTTCAACTGGTGCTTCAGGTGCGACAGGTGGTTCAACAACCGCAGTTGCTGCACGAGATGCTGGCGTTGATGAAGTTACTTCGCCGCGTGCTGCACGAGGTGCTGGACGACGTGGTCGATCAGCCTTTGGTGCACGCGCAGCAGCAAGTGCTGCGGCCTCACGCTCTGCACGCGAATGGATGACTTCACCTTTGTAAATCCAGACCTTCACGCCAAGACGGCCGAAGGTTGTATGAGCTTCATAGAAGCCATAGTCGATATCCGCACGCAAGGTGTGGAGAGGAACACGTCCCTCGCGATAGAACTCAGAACGTGACATTTCAGCGCCACCAAGACGTCCACCGCACTGGACACGGATGCCCTTGGCGCCAGACTTCAACGCTGTCTGCATGGCTTTACGCATTGCGCGGCGGAATGAAACGCGTGCAGCAAGCTGCTCGGCGATTCCCTGTGCAACGAGTTGGGCATCAATTTCCGGGTTCTTCACTTCAAGAATATTGAGCTGAACCTGCTTGCCGGTGAGCTTCTCGAGCTCTTGGCGAAGCTTGTCTGCTTCCATTCCACGACGTCCAATAACAATTCCTGGACGTGCCGTGTGAAGGTCGATGCGGACGCGATCGCGGGTACGCTCGATTTCAATTCGAGAAACACCGGCACGCTCCATGCCCTTACCCATCATGCGACGAATTTCGACATCTTCTTTTACATAATCCTTGTACAACTTGTCTGCATACCAACGAGACTTGAACTCCGTGGTGATACCAAGACGGAAGCCGTGGGGGTTTACCTTTTGACCCATTACTTGGTCGCTCCCTTCTTAACGTCAGACACGACAACAGTTATGTGGCTGCTGCGCTTAAGAATTCTGAAACCGCGACCTTGGGCGCGCGGACGGAAACGCTTCATTGTGGTTCCCTCGTCAACGGTTGCTGTGACAACCCAGAGTTCAGACGCGTCACGAATTGCTGGATTCTTCTGCTTTGCGTTAGCAACGGCTGAAGCCACCAAGGTGTAGACATCTGCGCCCGCGGCTTGCGGAGCAAACTTTAGGACAGCAAGTGCCTGATCGGCGCGGGACCCGCGGATCAAATCGACGACGCGGCGCGCTTTCTGCGGTGTGTGTCGGATGTCGCGCAGAACTGCACGAGCTACCGTCGCGTCAATTGCCTCTGATGACTTAGCCACGTGAGGCCCTCCGATCATCCTTGACGTGCCCTCGGAAAGTACGTGTGGGTGAAAATTCTCCAAGCTTGTGTCCGACCATTGCGTCGGTCACGAAAACTGGAATGTGCTTGCGGCCATCGTGTACTGCGATGGTGTGCCCAATCATGGAAGGAGTGATCATCGACCGGCGCGACCAGGTCTTGATGACGTTCTTGGTGTTATTTGCATTCTGCGCATCTACCTTTTTGGTGAGATGGCCGTCCACAAATGGACCCTTCTTCAAACTACGTGGCATGAGAACCCCTACCGCTTCTTATTCGATTTACGACGACGGACAATGAGTGAATCGCTCGCCTTTTTCTTGCGTGTGCGACCTTCAGGCTGACCCCAAGGTGTAACAGGATGGCGACCTCCAGAGGTCTTTCCTTCACCACCACCGTGTGGGTGGTCAACTGGGTTCATGACGACACCGCGAACAGATGGGCGAACACCCAACCAGCGCATACGTCCGGCCTTGCCATAGTTGATGTTGGACTGCTCGGCATTGCCGACTTCACCAACAGTTGCACGGCAACGGACATCTACGTTGCGAATTTCACCAGATGGCATACGAAGTTGGGCGTGAGCGCCCTCCTTTGCAACCAACTGAACACTCGCACCTGCAGAACGAGCAATCTTTGCTCCTCCACCTGGGCGAAGTTCGATTGCGTGGATGACAGTTCCAACTGGAATGTTCCGTAGTGGCAAATTGTTTCCTGGCTTGATGTCAGCCTTCGGACCATTCTCGACCATGTCGCCTTGCGACAACTTATTTGGAGCGATGATGTATCGCTTCTCTCCATCTGCATAATGCAGAAGAGCAATGCGAGCTGTGCGGTTTGGGTCGTACTCAATGTGAGCGACCTTTGCTGGCACACCATCTTTATCATTGCGAACAAAGTCAATGAGGCGATAGGCACGCTTGTGTCCACCACCTTGGTGGCGCACTGTGATGCGACCAGTTGCGTTACGTCCACCTTTAGAGTGAATTGGACGCACAAGCGACTTCTCAGGTGTGGTGCGGGTGAGCTCAGCAAAATCTGGGACGCTCGCGCCGCGCTGACCCGGGGTCGTGGGCTTTAACTTACGAAGTGCCATTATCTTTCCCTTGTCCTATTCCTGTAGTCCCGGTCTCCGTTAGGAAACTGGGCCCCCAAAGATGTCGATGCGGTCGCCGGCTGCTACTTGCACGATTGCTCGCTTGGTGTCCTTGCGCTTTCCATCACCGAAACGTGTGCGCTTGTTCTTGCCCATACGATTCATGGTGTTAACGCTCAGAACCTTGACGCCGAATACTTCTTCGACCGCGATCTTGATCTGGGTCTTATTAGCATCTGGAGCCACCAAGAAGGTGTACTTGTTTTCGTCTAGCAACCCGTATGACTTCTCAGAGACAACTGGTGCTAACAAAATATCGCGATGGGTCATGCTGACACCTCTTCTTCGACACGAGTTGCTTCAACTTCGCTCTCACGAGCAACTGACGTTGCACTCTTGCCCTTTGATGGACCGGCTAGGAAATCCTTGATTGCAGACTCAGAGAAGACCATGTCATCGCTTTTAAGGATGTCATAAGCATTCAACTGATCTGGAACCAGAAGGTGAAGATCATCAGCATTGCGCAGACTGCGCCAAGCAGCATCCTCAGTGCGTGAAACAACAACCAAGAGATTCTTGCGATCACTGAACTGGCGAACAGCGGCTAGTGCTGCCTTTGTTGAAGGAGCAGAAGTAACTGAGTCAAGAACGTGAATACGATCATTGCGTTGGCGGTCGGAGAGAACTCCGCGAAGCGCTGCTGCGATCATTTTCTTAGGTGTGCGCTGTTCGTAGTTGCGTGGACGAACCGCGTGCGCTGTTCCTCCACCCTTCTGATTAGGTGAACGGCTTGAACCTTGACGGGCGCGACCTGTCCCCTTCTGCTTGAAAGGCTTCTTTCCTCCACCACTTACTTCTCCGCGGTTCTTCGACTTCTGCGTTCCCTGACGGGCCGCGGCAAGTTGAGCGGTCACTACCTGGTGGATTAAAGGGATGTTTGTCTGAGCGTCGAAGATTTCTGCTGGTAGATCAACGCTGCCAACTTTCTTCCCTTCGGCGTTCTTAATTTCGACTGTAAGCGCCATGGTTACGCACCAACCTTCGTGGCTTGATAAACAACTTCAAAGACTGCTTTCTTTGCAGCTGAACGGATGAAAACAAGTGCTCCATCTGGACCAGGAACTGCGCCTTTGATGAGCAGAAGATTCTTCTCAACATCTACTGCGTGAACGAGCAGATTCTGAGTTGTAATACGCTCTCCACCCATACGGCCAGACATGCGCATTCCCTTGAAAACGCGGCCTGGCGTTGAACAGGCTCCGATGGAACCTGGCATACGGTGCTTTCGGTCAACGCCGTGCGATGAGCTAAGACCAGAGAAGCCGTGACGCTTCATAACACCAGCGGTTCCTTTACCTGTGCTGGTAGCAGTAGCGTCAACAAGCTCGCCCGCTTCAAATACATCAGCACCAAGCTCTTGGCCCAGGGTGTAGGCAGAAGCATTGGTCGTGCGAAGTTCGGCAACAGAGCGACGTGGTGTCACGCCAGCCTTTGCGTAATGACCAATTTGTGGCTGTGAAATCTTCTTAGGATCGATGGCACCGAATGCGATTTGAACCGCAGCATATCCATCGGTCTCTAGTGTGCGGACCTGCGTTACGACGCATGGACCCGCTTCAATAACGGTGACTGGCACCATTTTATTGTTGGCATCGAATACCTGTGTCATGCCGAGCTTCTTGCCAAGGATTCCCTTGATGGCAGCGCCCTGCGATTGGGTTGTGATTGATCCAGTAGTTGTCATTGTCGTCTAGTCCCTTAGAGCTTGATCTCGATGTCAACGCCGGCAGGGAGATCGAGACGCATCAAGGAGTCAACCGTCTTAGGGGTTGGGTCGATGATGTCGATGAGGCGCTTATGCGTGCGCATCTCGAAATGTTCACGGCTGTCCTTATATTTGTGAGGAGAGCGGATCACGCAGTACGTGTTCTTCTCGGTAGGTAGCGGCACTGGGCCAGCGACCGTTGCACCAGTGCGCTCGACTGTCTCGACGATTTTCTTCGCCGAAGAGTCAATCACCTCATGGTCGTAGGCCTTGAGCCGAATGCGGATCTTCTGTCCCGCCATTGTCTTCTCCTCTAGTCTCACTAAATCTGCTTAAAACTTTTTAGTTCTTATTGAACCCGGCGGTTTCTATACCGCCGGGGCCAACCTCAGCTAGTTCTTTTCTAATTAAGTGTTACTTCTTGATCTTTACAACACGTCCAGCACCAACGGTGCGACCACCTTCGCGGATAGCGAAACGGAGGCCTTCCTCCATGGCGATTGGCTGAATCAGCGCAACGGCCAATTCGATATTGTCGCCAGGCATAACCATTTCGGTACCTGTTGGAAGTGTTACAACACCGGTCACGTCAGTTGTACGGAAGTAGAACTGTGGGCGGTAGTTGTTGAAGAATGGAGTGTGACGTCCGCCTTCATCCTTTGAAAGGATGTAAACAGAAGCATCGAACTCGGTGTGAGGCGTGATGGAGCCTGGCTTGCAGACAACCTGTCCACGCTCAACGTCTTCACGCTTTGTTCCACGGAGAAGAAGACCGACGTTCTCGCCAGCCTGTCCTTCATCGAGCAACTTACGGAACATTTCAACACCAGTAACAGTTGTCTTCATGCTAGCTGGACGGATTCCAACGATTTCAACTTCTTCGTTGACCTTGACAACACCGCGCTCGATACGACCGGTGATAACAGTTCCACGACCTGTGATCGTGAAAACATCTTCAACTGGCATCAAGAATGGCTTGTCAATTTCACGGGCTGGCTGTGGAATAAATGAATCCACTGCGTCCATGAGTTCCATGATCTTCTCTGCCCAAGCAGCATCACCTTCGAGAGCCTTAAGTGCAGATACACGAACGATTGGTGTGTCATCTCCTGGGAACTCGTACTTGCTGAGAAGTTCGCGAACTTCCATTTCGACGAGCTCAAGAATTTCTTCATCCTCAACCATGTCAGACTTGTTGAGAGCAACAACGATTGAAGGTACGCCTACCTGGCGAGCAAGGAGAACATGCTCCTTGGTCTGTGGCATTGGACCGTCAGTTGCTGCGACTACAAGAATCGCGCCGTCCATCTGTGCTGCACCAGTAATCATGTTCTTGATGTAGTCAGCGTGGCCAGGGCAGTCAACGTGTGCGTAATGACGCTTCTCTGTCTGGTACTCGATGTGCGCGATCGAGATCGTTATACCGCGTGCGCGCTCTTCAGGCGCCTTGTCGATCTGATCAAATGGTGTGAATGGGTTTACATCTGGAAACTTATCGTGCAACACCTTGGAGATCGCAGCGGTAAGAGTGGTCTTACCGTGGTCGATGTGCCCGATGGTGCCGATGTTTACGTGCGGTTTTGTCCGCTCGAACTTCGCCTTTGCCACTTTTGGTCCTTCTTTCTTCTCTTTGGTTGCTTTAGTTAGGGTTTTTAGTTTTTGGTGGGTCGTTTGGGACTATTCGCCGCGAGCCTTGGAAATGATGTCCTTCGCAACGTTTGCTGGAACTTCGGCATACGAATCGAATTGCATGCTGTAGCTCGCGCGACCTTGCGTTCTGGAGCGGAGATCTCCGACATAGCCGAACATCTCTGACAACGGAACGAGCGCCCTAACAATGCGGGCACCTGACCGCTCGTCCATGGCCTGAATCTGACCACGACGACTATTAATATCGCCGATGACATCGCCCATGAAATCTTCAGGGGTTATGACTTCAACGCTCATTACCGGCTCGAGAATTGCAGGATCAGCAAGTTTTGCTGCTTCCTTGAACGCTGCGATACCGGCAATCTTGAAAGCCAACTCTGACGAGTCAACATCGTGGTAGGCGCCGTCAATCAACGTGACGCGCACGTCAGTGAGTGGATACCCAGCGAGAGGACCAGACTGCATAGCCTCACGTGCACCTTGATCAACTGAAGGAATGTACTCACGAGGAATACGACCACCGGTTACCTTGTTGACAAATTCGTACCCACCTTCAGTTCCGGCTGGAAGTGGCCCTATCGCGATCTGAATCTTTGCGAACTGACCAGAACCACCGGTCTGCTTCTTATGGGTGTAGTCGTGACGATCAACGTTCTTGCGCAAGGTTTCACGGTATGCGACCTGCGGCTTGCCAACGTTGGCATCCACGCTGAATTCGCGACGCATGCGCTCTACGAGAATTTCCAGGTGGAGTTCGCCCATGCCAGCGATGATGGTCTGACCTGTTTCTTCATCAGTCTTGACGTGGAATGTTGGATCCTCTTCAGAGAGACGCTGAATCGCAATACCAAGTTTTTCTTGATCACTCTTTGTTTTTGGCTCAATAGCAACGGAAATAACTGGATCCGGGAAATCCATTGATTCAAGGATGACAGGCTTCGCAATGTCGCAGAGAGTCTCGCCTGTTGTGGTGTCCTTAAGACCCATAACAGCAACGATCATTCCGGCACCAGCACTGTCACGCTCTTCGCGCTTGTTGGCGTGCATCTGGTAAATCTTGCCGATGCGCTCTTTGCGATCCTTCGTGCTGTTAAGCACGGCAGAGCCGGTCTCAAGAACTCCAGAATAAATTCGGATAAAGTGAAGTTTTCCAAGGTGAGGGTCGGACATGATCTTGAATGCGAGGGCAGAAAATGGCTCTTTGTTATCAGGATGGCGAATAACTTCAACGGTTGAATCGGCCATGCTGTGTCCGACGATGGATTCAACATCAAGTGGGCTTGGAAGGTAGCGAGTTACCGCATCGAGCATTGGCTGCACACCCTTGTTCTTAAATGCAGAACCACAGAGGACTGGAACGGCCTTGGCTGCCAAAGTTGCGCGGCGGATACCGGCGATGAGATCTGCTTCTGTGAGTTCAGCACCGTCAAGGTACTTCTCCATAACCTGATCATCAGCTTCGGCAAGTGCCTCAACAAGATCATGACGCGCTTGCTTGCACTTCTCTGCCAAGTCGGCAGGAATTTCTTCGATGAGGTAATCCTCACCCTTCTTCGTCTCGCCAGGCCAGACAAGCGCCTTCATTGCGATCAAGTCGACAACGCCAAGGAATGAAGCTTCGTTTCCGATTGGGACCTGGAGAACAAGTGGTTTGGCGTTAAGGCGAGAAATGATCATGCCAACGCACATGTCGAAGTTTGCACCAGTGCGGTCGAGCTTATTTACGAAACAGATACGAGGAACGCTATAGCGATCAGCCTGGCGCCATACAGTCTCTGACTGTGGCTCAACACCGGCAACGCCGTCGAATACAGCAACCGCACCATCAAGTACGCGCAAGGAGCGCTCTACCTCAACAGTGAAGTCAACGTGACCTGGCGTATCAATGATGTTGATGAGGTGGTCATGCCACATACAAGTAGTGGCAGCGGAAGTAATGGTGATACCGCGCTCTTGCTCTTGCTCCATCCAGTCCATGGTGGCAGCGCCTTCATGGACCTCACCGATTTTGTAGTTGATGCCGGTGTAAAAAAGGATGCGCTCAGTGGTCGTGGTTTTACCCGCGTCGATATGAGCCATGATCCCGATGTTGCGGACCTTGGCTAGGTCGATGTTCTCTGCGGCCACTTAGTGATCCTCTTTCCCTTGTTTCTTCGGTTAAAACTTTTTACAAACGGTTGGCGAATTCAGTCTTCTTTAGATCTAAAGCGCTTTACCAGCGGTAATGCGCGAAAGCCTTGTTGGCTTCAGCCATCTTGTGTGTGTCTTCGCGGCGCTTTACTGCTGCACCAAGGCCATTGCTCGCGTCAATTAATTCATTCGTGAGGCGTTCTGCCATCGACTTTTCGCGACGTGCGCGTGAGAAGTCAACCAACCAACGAAGAGCAAGAGTTGTTGAACGTCCAGCCTTTACTTCAACTGGAACCTGGTACGTGGCGCCACCAACTCGGCGTGACTTCACTTCAACGGTTGGCTTGATGTTGTCGAGTGCGCGCTTCAAAGTGATGATTGGATCAACCTGGGTCTTTGCTCGACAGCCTTCCAGGGCATCATAAACAATTGCTTCGGCAGTTGAACGCTTGCCGTGAAGCAGAATCTTGTTGATAAGAGCGGTTACGACTGGTGAGTTGTATACGGGATCAGCAATTACCGGTGACTTGACCGCAGGACCTTTACGTGGCATTAGGAAGCCTTCTTCTCTCTCTTGGTGCCGTAACGGCTGCGTGATTGCTTACGGTTTTTAACACCTTGGGTATCGAGTGAACCGCGAATGATCTTGTAACGAACGCCGGGAAGATCCTTCACACGACCACCACGAACGAGAACGATCGAGTGCTCCTGCAAGTTATGACCTTCACCTGGAATGTATGCCGTGACTTCCATGCCACTGGTTAAGCGAACACGTGCAACTTTACGAAGTGCAGAGTTTGGCTTCTTCGGTGTCGTCGTGTAAACGCGAGTGCACACACCGCGACGCTGAGGACTTCCCTTGAGCGCAGGCGTGCTTGTCTTCGTGGTCTTTTCTGCGCGACCGCGACGAACCAGCTGTTGAATTGTTGGCATCTTTCTCCATTCGTGACAACGTACAAAATCGCGAGACTTTTCCGTCTTATGACACTGCCCGCATTTACGCTTAACTTCCGACCCACGCGGTCGGGTGTGTTGCCCGTTCCGCGCAGCGCCTTCTAATGTAAATTAGTAGGGCATCAGTAGAAAAGCTCTAAAGAAGAGCAGGGTGGGAGCGTAACTCACCCAACCCAGGCAGGTCAAAACGAGGGTTTTACTCCTATTTGCCCAAAAGACAGTGCAGAGACACGCCGTAATAAAACACTAATAGATAGGTAGAAATAGATCCAAACTCCCGCACAAGGAGCAATTCGGGTAGGAAACCCACCCAACCCGGTCGCCGAGAGCATCAAAGGACCCGCTCTGGCCCCAAAAGCTCCAATTCCAGCCAGAATTTGCCCCGTGATCCCCTTCGGAGGCTAGATGCAAAATAGAATGTAGGTGATGAAGAATCCGGTCCATCACATAACCCTTACGGTAAACGAGGCAGAAACCACCGCCGCCTGGTATCGATCACTTCTCGGTGAGGCCACTGTGATTCGCCGTGAGGGTCCAGGCTGGAAGCGCGTGCGACTTAATTTTCCATCTGGCCTCGTCATTGGCTTCACCCAACATGAAGCGGCGGCGAAGGGGCAGAAGTTTTCACATTTAACGGTCGGTCTTGACCATATCGGTCTTGCATGCGAGTCCGAGAGTGAAGTTCGCGGATGGGCAGCAAAGCTTGATGAACTTGGATTCGAACATGGCCCCGTCGAAGATGTTTCATATGGCTGGGCAGTAACTGCTCGTGACCCTAATAACATTCCAATTGAATTCTTCTGCGCAAAGTAGTTCTGGTTTATATCGATTACTACTCCTCATACCGTGCAGATTCCCATGCATGGATTGCTTGCTTTCGCGTTTTGCCCCAGTGATATCCGCCTAGCCCGCCACTTTGTTGAATGACGCGATGGCAAGGGATAAGAAATGCAACAGGGTTGCGACCAACCGCCAGACCAACGGCTCTTGCGGAACTTGGATGGCCGATCGCGCTCGCTACTTGAGAATAACTCACCACCGTGGCCGGGGGTATCTGTAACAGCGCTTTCCACACATTAATCTGAAAGTTAGTACCGGTAACATACAAAGATATTGGGCTGCTTAATTGCTCGCGCTCTCCGAACATTGCCGTAGTCACAGCGAGCGTAGACCGTTGGTTTTCATGTAGAACAGCATGTGGCCACTTTTTTCGTAAATCAGTCAAATTTTCATCGATGTTTGCGTTCTCCAGAAAAGCAAAATTGCAGATGCCTCTGGAAGTCGTGGCAATAAACGCTTTCCCAAAAGGAGTGTCCTGTATGGCATATTCAATAGTTAAACCTACGCCATCTATTTTGTATTCTCCAGGCGTAACAGCTTCCAAATGAATGAAGTGATCATATAAGCGCGAGCCACTACTCAACCCCAGGGTGTCCGAAACTTCGAGCACTGATTTCGATTCGCTCAGCAATTGTTTGGCCCGCTCCAACGTAAGCACTTGCAAGAACCTTTTCGGCGTCACACCAGCCCAGCGGCAGAATAGACGTTGGAAGTGAAAGGGGCTCAGGTGTATGTGCCTCGCTATTTCTTCTAACGTTGGCTGATCGTTTACTCGGCTGGTAATAAAAGAAGAGGACCAAACCCATAGAACTCCTCAATATGCACACGCTGGATGCGTAGCTCAATACAAAGAAGATGGTTGAGAGTGTCAATTAGAATGACAGGTGTTCCAAAATACAAAATTGAAGGCTCCCTTCTTATATGCATTACTACTGAATCCTTTGGTTAGAACTTGCGCCAGAACGGGTATCGCTAATATGGCGGTTTGAACACCTAACCGCGACCCGCATCTTGCTATGCATGGTCTGGCCCGCAGAAGGTTATTCAACAGAACTCGACAAGGCAGGCAGTGCGCGCCCTTAAAAATCAAAACAGCCCCGCCATTCCTACTCGGAACGGAGAGGTCATTGTGACTCGCCGCTAATTATTTAAGGACGTGGTTAAGAGTTCTGTCTACGCTTCGACAGAATTATGTGCGCCAAGGCAGCAATAACTAGGACCAGACCAATGCCGACACCGCTCAGCCATTGTGATGCTGCGAGTCCAAAGGAAATAGCAAGAATTAGGTGAGCGACGATGATAGTTGTACCAAGTGCTCCTGCAATTGTGGCGCCCTTATATTTACGGAAATTCATTTTAAGAATCCTTTCGCTCGTTTCTTTCGAGGGACACGATTGCGCCGGCTATAAAATCAATTTCATCCCACATGGGTTCCGCTTCACCCGTGCCTCCATGCAAGTAGCGTTGGAAGGCACGGTCATGGCAAACACTGATGATGGTTGAAGCGGCGGCGTGGCAATCTGCCTGCAGTGAAATCCGGCCAAGTTCGCGTTCGGCAAGTAAGTACCGCTCAACAAGATAGACAGGGTTGAAAGAAATATGTGTCTTCGTCGTCTCCTCCTGAAGTGCACCAAGAAGTTCGGTGTCGGAGAAAGCGGCACCGATGAGTGGCACTACTTCATCCAAAATTTTCCCGGCTTGACGAACCACATCCCGCAAATTTCCCTCGACGCTTCCTTTTCCCGCCTGCAAAGTCAGGTCGGCTACTGGCTGAGAGAGCACCTGGATACGTCGAAGGATGGCCTGTGCGAGCAATTGAAGCCTGTCGTCAAAGTAGTTATAGAGAGTACCGGCGGCAATTCCTGCCTCTGTGGCTATCACCCGAGTGGATGCACCAGCCAGCCCATCACTTTGGATCACTCGCAGAGCGGATTCGAGAATGTGTTCTCGTATCGCTTCCGTCTCTCCACCAGTAGAGGCAAGGATCTTTTTGGAGAGCGGTCTAGGCATCTCGTCTACTTTCATATAGAACAGCGGCGAACACAATGGCTACACCATAGACGAGCAGCGCGAAGCCAGCAGTTCCTTGTCCTAACAGATCGGCATTGGGGTCACGCACGAGAGATCGATTGAGGGCCGCAGGAAGCCATCGCCCAACAGTGGAGAAGAGTCCGAGGATTATATTTTCAATGACGAAGAGCCAACTAAGCCAGACAACGATGGCGGTGACCTGATTGCGAACCAGACTTCCTGTCGCTGCACCGATTGCGCCGAAGAGCGCCGCTGCCAGAACTGATCCACCCAATATCGTCCACGCTTGTGATGAGCCAAGTGGGAATGTATATCCCTTCGCTGCATACACGTGATTAGCAACTCCGATAGCGGAACCGGCCGCCAGTGCACCAAATACAATCCCAGCGCTTGTAGCAACGACTAACTTGCTGACCATGACTCTCCACCTCTGCGGTGTCGTAAGAAAAGTATCTGTCGCGGTCCGTTGCCGATACTCTCCGGCGGAAATGATGATGCCGAGTACGAGCACAAAAATTCCACCGCTCGCAGTTACGTGCAGAACAGTGCGGATGCCGCTTAGAGATTCGAGATCGAGTTTTGAATTGGATGCAACCATGATCGCGCCGATGACGGCGAGAATTGTTGTACCTACAGTGGCGGCGAGAAGTGCCCATGTTGTTTTAGTTGTGCGGAGTTTGAGAAACTCCGCAGCAATAAGATTCCTCATAGCCTTACCTGCGCTCTTGTACTCGTAAGTTCGAAGAACAATTCTTCAAGCCGTCCACTTGGAGAAGCAGCAAGAAGCTCTGTCAACGCCCCTTCTTGAACTACGGTGCCCTGATTGATAATCACGACGTGGTTGGCAACCATCTCAACCTCGCTCAGGACGTGACTCGAAAAGAGAACGGTCCGCCCTTGTCTTGCCCACTCACGGATCAAATCTCGGAGCCAGGCCATGCCTGCTGGATCCAATCCGTTACTTGGCTCGTCCAAGACAAGGATGGGAGGGTCTCCGAGGAGTGCAGTTGCCAGCGCTAAGCGCTGCCGCATGCCCTGCGAGTATCCACCAACTGGGCGAGTGGATGCCGAATCCAGTTCGACGAGATCGAGTACCTCGCTTATCCTCTTTCGATTAATTCCGGCAGCCTTTGCAACAATCTGGAGGTGGTTAAAACCAGACCGACCCGGGTGATAACCCATCGAATCGAGTACCGCACCCACCATGCGACGTGGGGAACTCAGCTCACTGTAAGTAAGGCCATTTATTAGGGCGACCCCCTGATCGGGTCGAGAGAGGCCAAGCAAAATCCTTAAAGTGCTGGTCTTGCCTGCGCCGTTGGGTCCTAGGAATCCGGTCACCGCACCCGTTGGGGCGGCAAAGGTGACATCCTCAATGGCCCGTGTTGATCCAAAAACCTTAGTGACACCTTGTATTTCAATCATTCCTGCCCTCTCACTATTATGAACACTCGTTCACTATAAGAAGAATAATAAACACCCGTTCATTATAATGTCAAGCCTTCACCCATCGAATCTTCGTCAAATTACGTTGGAATCTGGCGGAGTGCTCACCGATTTAGAGGGCGAGCAGTCCCCGCCCATCGAGTCAGGACCCCGGATAGAACCAGGATGGCGATGGCGAGCGCAGAATTGAGGGGAACCCCAGCAAAGCGGAGAATTCGGGTGGGAAATCCTCCCAATCCAGTGGCAGAGAGCATTAATAGGCCTACTCCTGCTCCACATGCGCCGAGAACCACTGAAATCTGAGCGATGTGGGCCGATGGTTGGGTGGAGTGCGGGACTGAATCCCACCACGGAAGGGCTATGTGCTCGATCGGCCAGAGCAACCGAACCACTGCCCACACACCGAGGGCAAAAACGAACCAGAAAGGAATGGACTCGACGAAATAGCCCCATCCATCAGGGGATGCGTAAGCATCCCTCCCTATTTTCGTCGGACGATCCATCCCCAGAACATGAGAGATGACCAGAAGAGAAGTAAGAACGGACAGATGCCAGAGGTACAGAGTCATCGCTGAGAGATTCACGCCAGTAACCGGTCGCCAAATATTTTCTCGCAGAAGTAATCGAGTCAGTGGAGCATTCAAGAGAGTTACTGTACAAATCCAAACTATCGAGTGGAGCGCAAGAACAATTGTCGGTGGTGCCATATTGCTGATCTTGTCCCCCGGCATCCCAACAAGTGAAAGTGGCCAAGGACCAAATTTTATGAGCAGAACATTGATCAATACTGATGAAAATAGAACCGTCAGAAGAAATTGCTTCGAATACCTCTCCAATATTCCGCGCGCTCGCAATGAACCAAGATAGGCAGGCAATGCCCAAACGAAAACAAAATTGAGAAGGCCAAATATTGGCAAGTGCGCCAAGAGACTGAGTACATCAACTGCCCCGCAAGTAACTATAAGGAGAAGTACATAATACGCGCTGCGGACAGTGGATCGTAATGGGAAAAGAGGGGTGAGTGCGGTGACCAACAAATAAGAACCTAGAAACCAAAGCAACTGTGTTGCAATAAACAAGAGTGGCACTGCCACGGGTTGCGATACGAATTGTCCGATGAATAATGCGACAACTCCCATAACTAATAAGTAAATCCATACTGGTCGAAGCAACCTTTGGACACGAGACCAGATCCATTCAGGAAAAGTTCCACCGCGCGAAACATGTCTATCCCAGGAAATCGTATTTGCCGCTCCCCCAGCAAAGAAAAATAGCGGAATAATTTGAAAGACCCAGGTCACTACTTGTGCCCAAGAATAGGCAGCAAGAACATTGCCAACTTTAGGCATGCCTTGATCCCACCCGACGACGGCCATAAAGCCGTGCCCCGCAACAACTATAAGTAGAGAAACTGCACGCGCTGCATCCACTACGCGATCTCTATCGGCCGGTGTATCCGCAGCGGCTTGCTCGGCTGGGACATGTGAAAATAAATGCGTTCCCATTCATCGTCCCCTTTCGATGACCATCATCCTCTCCGAAAGAGATTATTACGAAGGTGTGATCTCTTTCTGCATCTGCTGGGTAGTGATTTCATACCCAGCAGATTCGTACAGACTTCGCGCAACAGTATTGGTGCCAAATACATTGAGTCCGATTGAATTCACGCCGTTCTTCAGTGTCTCTTGCTCCGCCGCATGCAAAATCGCACGTCCATACCCCTTACCTCGATGATCCTCCATGACTTCGATGTCGTAAATCCAAGCGCCTCCAGCGCTTCCTTGGCGATCAAGTCCTACCCATACATGACCGACCTTCTCTCCGCCAGAATTTTCAGCTGCCATCAACAGCACACGCGGGGAATCAACTCCCTGAGGAAGCAATTCCTTTGTCTGGGCCGCTGATTTCTCTTCAGCCTCTTCAGCGCTCCAACGACCAGCTGAAACATTCGCAGCCGCGTACTCGATGACGAGTTTGGCCTGAAAGGACTCAAATTCGGACTCAGTCATTTTACGTAGGGTCACTTTTGTCATTGCGACATTATGCCTAATGGCACTGGTGCAAACCAGTATACCGACTGGGGAATAAAGGAAGGTCCAATGCTTGTTACCTTCAAATACGGAAAAGAAATTCACCCTCCTCGATTGGAAACATCACATGCGCGCTATCGCTCTGAGAGATTCTTCATCTGCGCCAGAACTTCTAGATATTCCAAGACCAGCTCCGGGGCTTGGCCAAGTACTTGTCCGAGTCGAAGCATCTTCACTCAATGGTTTTGATATTGCCGTTGCTGCGGGGTACCTGCAGGGAATGATGGAGCACCGCTACCCGGTAGTGCTTGGAAAAGATTTCGCTGGTGTTGTCGAAGCAAATGGCGAAGGTGCTTCGAAATTTTCAATCGGCGATCGAGTATTCGGCGTAGTGATGACTCCATACCTTGGCGAAGGTGGATTCGGAGATTACGTAATCGTCAGCGAACAATTTGGCATCGCGAAGATTCCTGATCAATTAAGTACCACGGAAGCAGGAGCACTCGGACTCGCTGGAGCCGCCGCCGTTGGTTCAATCGATGCGATTAATCCTCAAGCTGGACAGACCATTCTTATCGTTGGTGCAACGGGTGGCGTTGGCGCGATCGCGACTCAGTACGCAGCTTCAACTGGAGCCAACGTAATTGCTACCGCAAAGCCAGGAGCCGAGGCCGATTTTGTGAAGAGTCAAGGTGCACAGATTGTTGTAGATCCAACAGGGGATCTTGCTGCGCAAGTGCAGGCACTCTCTCCCAGTGGTCTCAATGCGATTCTTCATTTGGCCGGGGACGCATCTGCGCTTCCTGCGCTCTTAGGTGAAAGTGGAAAGATCGCTTCGACTCTCGGCTTTGGTCCAGATAAAGACCCTGCCGCAATCGCAATCATGGCAAGTGCGGATGAAGCAACTCTCAATCGTCTTGCGGCAGATGTTGTTGCCAATCGCATTCATGTACCAATAACACGCACTTACCAACTCAGTGAAGTAGTGGATGCAATTAAGTCATTTCCTACTGGAACATTGGGCAAACTTGCAGTAAAACTCTAATTCGATTGGCGCAGACGAACGGCTTCGAGAATATTCGGAGCCGTTTTCCTTTCCAATGCACTAGATTGTATTCATATTGATTATGTATTACCTAGAAATAATCAAGTAATGGAGAAACAGAAAATGGTCTCGCCTCACTCCTGGGATTTATGGAGAGCTAAACGTCTTTCTTCAGTCGTGGCACCTCAAGGAAATCTTGCACTGATCGAAACTCGATGGCTCGATGACGGAGAAGTCTTAACTGACGAAGAGGCATTGGCGGGGCAATCGCCAACAGTAACCGTTACGAAGTTAGAGCGAACAGACTTCGCCGGCAATGTCATTGCGCAAGGAGTTAGATTATGGGACTCGAAATCCGAAGGCATCCAATCTTTCGAAACTATCAGCGTTTATCCATACAATCCCGAGTGGATTTTTGAAGCAACCTTCAAACCTCATGGTGAACCACGACCAGTTCCTTTTGAATATGCGCGAGAGAAAGCAGAAACTCGAGAATTGGCAGTACCAGGTGAAATCGAAGTGACTATCGCTGGGGTTAATTACACACTTGACGCCTTTGATGACGACGGCCCACTACTGCTGGTTTTTGGAGACCCGACCAATCGCACCGAGACTTATCCTGCGGGTCGATTCTTATTTGTTCACCGAACGGACGACCCTGAGCGAGTAATTATTGATTTTAATGAAGCCTATGTTCCACCATGTGGTTTCTCCATACACTACAACTGTCCGCTTCCGCCACCACAGAATCGCATCCAGGTGCCGGTACTTGCAGGTGAGAAGAAACCGATATTCAAAAACGATTTTGAGATTCACTAAAAATTAAAAACTGTCCGCAACACCTCATCAACAACTAGGGAGAAGAGAAATGGTTAGAAAGTACGGAAAGAGAATCGGATGGATTGGCGCAGCTATGGCCATAACGCTCACACTTGCTGCGTGCAGTTCTGGTTCAGACACGTCTTCAGCAAGTTCTGATGCAACGATCAATATTGGATCGCTTTACGAACCTCAGAACCTCGATAACACAGGTGGCGGAGGACAAGGCGTAAATGAAGCATTAAACGGCAACGTGTACGAAGGCCTTTTCAGTCTCACAGATTCTGGCGAAGTGGAGAGCCTCTTAGCCACTGACACCAAAACCAGTGACGACGGCCTCACCTACACATTCACTATCCGTGACGGTGTGAAATTCCATTCAGGCAAGACAATGACCTCTACAGATGTGAAATACAGCATCGAGAAGGTCACCGCAGAGGCATCACAGTCCGCACGCAAGAGTAGTTTCTCGATGATCAGCTCGGTTGCAACGCCAGACGATAAGACTGTGGTGGTAACGTTAAAAACCCGATCAATCTCATTTGTCTACAACCTCAGTTACATCTGGGTCATCAATTCTGAAGCAACAGATATCACTTCAACTGAAGACGGCACTGGGCCATACACCCTCACTGAATGGAAGCACGGCTCTACCCTCTCACTGACTCGCTTTGATGAGTACTGGGGAACTGCCGCAAAGAACAAGGTCGTCGTATTCCACTACTTCACTGACGCAACTGCTCTCAATAACGCACTACTAACCCATGCGGTTGATGTCGTTACGAGCGAGCAAAGTCCAGACGTCTTGTCTCAGTTCAAAGCCGCGGATTTCAAGATCAACAACGGCCAGTCAACAACGAAGTTGCTCCTCGTATTCAATGATCGAGTAGCGCCATTCAATAACCCACTTGTGCGCAAGGCAGTCACATCTGCGATTGATAACAAGAAACTTCTTGCTTCCATCTGGGGAGATTACGGAACCCTTATCGGCTCCATGGTGCCTCCAACAGATCCTTGGTATGAGGATCTCACCGCGGTCAATCCATACGATCTCACCTTGGCGAAAAAGGAACTCACAGAGGCAGGATTCCCTAATGGGTTCACTTTCCGTCTGGATACCCCGAACTACGACCCACATCCAGCGGCTGCGACCTTCATTAAATCCGAACTCGCGAAGGTCGGAATCACAGTCAACATCAACATTATCACCGCAGATCAGTGGTACACACAGATCTATCAGAAATTGGATTATGCAGCGACAATGCAGGAGCACGTAAACGACCGCGATGTTGTCTGGTACGGAAACCCTGATTTCTACTGGGGCTACAACAATCCAACCGTTACTAAGTTGATTAGTGATGCCGAACAGGCAAGCACGACCACAGAGCAGACCGATCTACTCAAGCAAGCAAATAAGATCATCGTCAATGAAGCTGCAAGTGATTGGATCTACCTCTACCCACAGATCGTTGTGGCATCCACGTCATTGTCTGGATATCCAATCAATGGCCTCAACTCACAGTTCTACGCTTACAACATAACTAAGAACTCATAACGAGTTAATAAAGGGTAGGCGTCCCGTCCTTTCCGACTGCTGAACGCCGGAGGCGAAAGTCTCCGGTTTCAGCGTCGGGGGTCGGGAGTACCTGCATCAATGGCGACAAAATCTCGTCAGCAATAGTGAAAATACGGATCAATTCGGTCACAGGCTCGGGATGCTCATCGACTCGAAGATCCAAAAGTGGAAAATCATCTTCTCCAAATACTTTTACAGCTGCGGATTGACGTCCAAGTTTGTCTCCCCCAGCCATTTCGCCAGCACGCAAAGCCAGCACAAGTCGCTTAGCCAAGGGTTGAGTGGTATCTAACTCAAAACTCTCTCTCATCGCCTCAAGAGTCTTAGGGCCAACAAGTCGATTACCTGTGATGGCGTAATTGGCGCCAGTTAGGTCTCCATGCCATGTATCTGATTCCGCTCCAGTAAAGGCCACGCTTCGACCTTGGCTGTCAACTATTCCTAACTGTCGATACTCAAAACCTCCATCGCGCGACCTCAAATATTGAAGCGTCTCTTGGGCACTGTGTCCCTTAGCTAGATACTCCAATCCCATAATTCCAAGGTATGGATTGATATATGCCTGGCTAGCAATTGCGCCAACATTGTTTTTTACAAATGAGCAGAGCATTCCAACGGCAATAAACTTCGTGGAGACTGCAACACCCAGTTCGCCCGTGCGTTGACACCTAGCAGCGATAGAGAATGTGTTGAAATTCATTTACTCTCCTAAAGGACCGCCGACTGCGGATCTTCATAATATCCCTTAAAAGATGTTGGCTTCTATTAGGCACTTGATTTCGGTACCATCTACACATGGGCGGACACGAGTTACTCCGCCACATTCGCGATAGCGTAATTGGCGACGATCAAGTCATGAGCGGTCCCTACGGATCGAGGAGAATGACGTACGCGGACTACACGGCAAGTGGGCGTTCGCTTACATTCATCGAAGATTTCATACGCAATGAGGTAATGCCACGGTATGCAAATACTCACTCAGAAGCTAGTGGAACTGGGTTGCAAACAACTCGCCTTCGTGAAGAGGCTCGAGAAATTATTCGACAGTCCGTTGGCGCAGATTCAAATGATGTGGTGATCTTCGCGGGGTCAGGTGCAACAGGTGCAATTGATAAATTAATAGGAATTCTCAATGTGAGGATACCGGCCGACCTTGATAGAAAGTGGAAGTTCTCCAATCAGATTCCATCGAACCAGAGACCAGTTGTTTTCATTGGACCGTTTGAACATCACAGCAACGAACTCTCGTGGAGGGAATCAATTTGTGAAGTTGTCACAATTCATGAAGACGCCAGTGGCCATGTAGATCTCGACCATTTGCGCAGTCAGTTGGACAAATACGCCAAACGGCCTCTGAAAATCGGCTCATTCTCAGCTGCAAGCAATGTGACCGGAATAATCACCGATGCAAATGCAGTCTCCCAACTTCTCCACGAGAATGGCGCTCTTGCTTTCTGGGACTTTGCTGCGGCGGCCCCGTACGTCGAAATCGAAATGCACCCTCGAAACCCGCTTCACCGCAAAGACGCAATTGTGCTAAGCCCGCACAAATTTATCGGAGGTCCAGGAACTCCAGGAATCTTGGTCATTAACCACGATGTCGTGCACAACACGGTACCAGTCGTTCCTGGTGGGGGGACTGTCGCCTATGTGAACTCAATGGACCACCGTTATCTCCTTGATCCCGCACACCGCGAAGAGGGCGGAACACCTGCAATCATCGAGTCGATACGAGCTGGTCTAGTTTTTCAACTCAAGGAAGCAGTGGGAGTTGCCACCATCCAAGCCCAAGAGAAGGTTTTCCTGGACCGTGCCAAACGCGCATGGAGTGAAGAGTCTCGTATTGAATTGCTCGGCAATCTAGATACGGATCGCCTCTCCATTCTCTCTTTCGTTCTTCGTTCTCCATCTGGAAAACTTCTCCACCACAATTACGTCGTTGCGCTGCTCAATGATCTGTTCGGAATCCAATCACGAGGGGGCTGTTCGTGTGCCGGACCCTACGGACATCGACTTCTTGGAATTGACCTAACAAAGAGTCATGAAATCGAAGAAGAAATCGCAAGTGGCTGTGAAGGTATTAAGCCTGGTTGGGTTCGAATCAATTTCAACTACTTCTTTTCAGATGTTGTTGTCGATTACATTATCGCCGCTGTTGTTTTCATAGCACGGCAAGGAAACCATTTCCTCACTGATTACATTTTTAATCCAGACACCGGAATATGGCGCCACAAGTTAGGACCAGTGGAGCCGGCACTCCGTCTGCGCGATGTCTCATATGCCGAAGACGGAGAAATGACTTATACTGCACATAGCGATCGCGCACCTGAGAGCGTGCTCGCCGAGTATCTTGAACAAGCTCGTGTACTTGCGGTCGAGCACGAAAAAAGACCTCCTTCAGCAAAAAACCTCTCTGCACTGGTGATGAGTGACCGCTTTGAATCACTACGCTGGTTTGAGTTACCACCAGAATGCATACTCGATGATTAAGTATGTCGTCCGCCGCCTGACGCTATTAATTATCTCCCTATTTCTCGCAACTACTTCACTATTCGTACTACTCCGATTACTACCAGGAGATCCAGCGAATGCTCTACTTAGTATCGGGGCAACGCCAGACCAGATAAAAGCTGCACGCCATGCCGTGGGATCAGATCTGCCCCTATTTGAACAATTCATACATTGGATTAGAGATCTCACAAGTTTCAATTTAGGCACTTCCCTTATTGGGCACGTGCCTGTTGGTCCTGAGATAAATTCGAGGCTCTCTGTCACAGTGCCGCTTACCCTGATTTCTTTCTTTATCGCAATAACTATCGCAGTACCGCTTGGTTTTCTCGCGGCCTATAAAGCGAAAACCTGGTACGGCACGGTTCTAAATGCAATTTCACAACTTGGTATTGCCATTCCTGTCTTCTGGGTTGGCGTAATTTTGATCCTCATTTTCGCACTTCGGATGATGATCCTTCCTGCCGGTGGGTTCCCCCCAACAGGTTGGAGCGATCCAACACAGGCGGTTCGCTCGCTCATACTTCCGGTACTCACTATCTCACTTGTTATGTCAGCATCCCTTATCCGGTACGTTCGATCTGCGACGCTCGATGTCATCAATAGCGATTACTTACGCACTTCTCGTTCACTTGGATCATCTTTCATGTCGGCGATGTGGCGACACGGTATTAGAAATGCTGCATCTCCAGTCGTTTCAATTCTTGGAATGGAGTTGGCAACCACTTTCATAGGTGCTGTCGTAGTTGAGAGTGTTTTCGCCCTGCCTGGTCTGGGAAGTTTCCTAGTGCAAGCAATTTCCCAGCGCGATTACCCCATCATTCAAGGAATCCTCTTTGTCAGCACAATGGCAGTTCTCCTCATTGGATTCTTAGCCGACCTAGCACAACGTCTCATTGATCCAAGATTGAGTGGCTCACTTGCAGGGAGTGACAAATGAAGACCAAAAAGAAATACCGTTCACTCCCTCTTATTGTTGGCTGTATCCTCGTGGGCGCCATTGCATTGATGGCAATAATGTCAATCTTCTGGACGCCTTACTCGGTCAATGACACAACTGGAGGTCGACTCGATCCCATAAGCAGTCATCACTGGTTAGGCACCGATAAACTCGGTCGAGACCTCCTCTCTCGAATGATGATTGGCGCTCGTATTGCAATCACCGTCGGATTTGCCTCTGTTCTGATCGGCGCAATTGTGGGAGTTATATTCGGCTTATTTGCCGGGTTCGCGCAAAATTGGCTAGACGAGTCCTTCTCTGCTCTCTTTGATATCTTGATCGCTTTCCCAACACTTCTCCTTGCCATGCTTGTCGTAGCTGCACGCGGAGCCTCACTAGCAAGTGCCATCGTCGCCATTGGTTTTGGCATGTCCGCCATAGTGGGACGACTTACCCGACTGCTTATAAAGCGAGTACTAGCCAAGGACTTTATTACTGCCTCACGTGCCTCCGGAACCTCATGGTCGCGAATTATTTTTACTCATGTACTGCCGAATATCTGGCCAACGCTCATCGTTACTTTCGCTCTCCAATTTGGTTTCGCTGGACTTACCGAGGCGAGCCTTTCCTATCTCGGGCTAGGTGCCCCACCTCCAAATGCATCGTGGGGAAGCCTCCTTCAAGAAGCACAAGGGACTGTTATGACCTCTCCCGTTGGAGCGATTGCACCTGGATTGCTTCTCATCGCACTCGTCATAGGAATGAACATGATCGCTGATGGATTGCGCGATGTTGGCGACCCCACTTTGAAGAGGTCGCGATGAGAATCCTTGACATTGAAAATCTCTCCGTTAAAACCGAAGCCGCCGATCTACTCACCAATGTTTCATTCACGCTTGAACCCGGGGCTCGTCTCGGTCTGATTGGCGAATCGGGTTCGGGGAAATCCATGACCGCTCTCGCAATCATGGGATTGCTCCCCCCTGAAATAAAAGCATTCGGAAGTCTCTTGCTTGGAAATGGCAAAGTCGCACCGACCCAGATCATCGGAACTCCGGAGAAAGTCCTCAACAACATCCGTGGCACCGTGGCCAGTATTGTCTTTCAAGAACCATTGACCGCCTTGGATCCGCTCATGAGGATCGGACGCCAATTATCCGAACCACTACGTCGTTGGCAGGGTTTAACCGCTGATGCTCTTCGCGATGCAGTCATTTCTGCTCTCGACGAAGTAAGTATCAATAATCCTGAGCGAATTGCTCGTTCGTACCCATATCAAATCTCCGGAGGTGAGCGGCAAAGAGCTGCTATCGCCATGGCTCTGGCATGTCAGCCCTCGCTTCTGATTGCGGATGAGCCCACAACAGCTTTAGATGTGACCGTTCAGGCGGAAATCCTCACACTCCTTGATGCAATAGTTGCAAAGCGCAAAATGTCGCTCTTGTTCATTAGCCACGATCTAGCCGTAGTTTCAAAAATTACGGATCATGTCTTGGTCCTGAAAGATGGACTTGTTGTTGAGGCTGGCTCCCTTGGAGAAATTCTCCGCGCTCCCAAGCATCCATACACTCGCGATCTAGTCGCAAGCGCCAAAGAACTAGATAGGGCGTTAGACCTGGCCAAGGGCGGGACGACATGACATCACCGATTCTTGAAGCACGCGACCTCCAATTCTCATATCAATCTGGGATTCCGATACTCAATGACGTGAATATTTCGATCAC
>Ga0255338_1002284_pt1 | contig 29120 bp, 29 predicted proteins | sample MeOH1_35cm_T4_19_FD_203715 | JGI IMG/M metagenome (GOLD analysis project Ga0255338, IMG submission 203715) | Sandy soil microbial communities from University of British Columbia, Vancouver, Canada - MeOH1_35cm_T4_195 | ecosystem: Engineered > Artificial ecosystem > Sand microcosm > Unclassified ... | reverse complement strand
AATACCTGCTTTGCGATATCCAGACCTATCGTGCTAATCTCGATCACGGACGCCTCCTATCAGGTGCTCAACAACACCTCCTTGGTACATCGATACCGTCGGGGGGCGTCCACCCCATCTGTTATCGCCACGGAACAGGGAATTTATCTTTTTTCGCGCCGTTTTGCGGGCAAAGGCGGCAAAATAGGTCAATATTTACAAGGCTATATGCTGGAATTCCTTGTTATCGAATAACAGGGAAAATCTTCCCCGGAACAGGGAAATCCAGTCAGCCGGCCGAGAGAAAGAGCTGGCGAGGGTGCCGAGGAGCCCTGCGCATTCCCACCCTGCCACGGCCTGGGCTCAGGTTGAATCGACGGCGCGCCTGCACCCTAAACGGTGAAGCTCTCGCCGCAGCCGCATTCGCCCTTGGCGTTCGGGTTCTGGAAGACGAAGCCGGCGGCGAAATCGTCCTCGACCCAGTTCATCGTCGAGCCGATCAGATACAGGATGGAGCCGCCATCGACGAACAGCGTGCCGCCGGGCGTCTCGATCCGCTCGTCGAACGGCTTGGCCTCGTTCACATAGTCGACCGAATAGGCGAGCCCGGAACAGCCCCGCCGCGGCGTCGACAGCTTCACGCCGATCGCGCCTTCGGGCGCTTTCGCCATCAACTCGGCGATCCGCGCCTCGGCGGTCTCCGTCAGGATCAGCGCCGCCGGGCGCGGCCGCAATGTGGTCGCCATCACAGCATCCCCAGTTCGAGCTTCGCGTCGTCGCTCATCTTCTGCGGATCCCAGGGCGGATCCCAGACGAGATTGACGTCCGCCGTGCCGACACCGGGCACCGAGCCGACGCGCAGCTCGACCTCGGCCGGCATCGATTCAGCGACGGGGCAATGCGGCGTGGTGAGCGTCATCGTCACCGAGGCATGGCCCCCATCGGTCACCTCGACGCCGTAGATCAGGCCGAGATCATAGATGTTCACGGGAATCTCGGGATCATAGATCTCCTTGAGCGCCTCGATCACTGACTCGTACAGCGCGCCGCCCGGTTCGCCGGCGGCGACACCCTGCGGCTTCTGCGCCAGAAAGCCCTCGAGATAATCGCGCTTGCGCTCGAACGTCTCCACGGGGCCCTCGACGCGCGCCTTGGGCGGCGCCTCGACCGACTCGACTTCTTCCACAGCGATCTTCCGTTCTTCGTCCATGTCGAACCCTACCCAAATATTCTCGTGACGCGCTCGATCCCGCGTACCAGCGCATCCACATCCGACGGCCCGTTATAGACCCCGAAGCTGGCCCGCGCCGTCGCCGGCACGCCCAGCGCCTCCATCAGCGGCTGGGCGCAATGATGGCCGGCGCGGATCGCGACACGCTCCTCATCGAGGATCGTGCCGATGTCGTGCGGATGCACGCCTTCGATCGCGAAGCTGACGATGCCGGCCGAGTCAGCGGGGCCGAACAGCCGCACCGAGTTGATCTGCGACAGCGCCTCGCGGGTCTGCGCGACCAGCGCCGTCTCATGGGCGTGGATCGCCCCGAGCCCGATCCGGTCGACATAATCGATCGCGGCATGCAGGCCGAGCACGCCGACGATATGCGGCGTGCCCGCCTCGAACCGGCCCGGCGGTGGGGCGTAAGTCGTCCTGGCAAAGGTGACGCGGTCGATCATCGCGCCGCCGCCCTGCCAGGGCGGCATCGCCTCGAGCAGTTCGGCGCGGGCCCAGAGCACGCCGATCCCGGTCGGCCCGTAGAGCTTGTGCCCGGAAAAGACGTAGAAGTCGCAATCGAGCGCCGCGACATCGACGGCGAGGCGCGGCACTGCCTGGCAGCCGTCGATCAGGATCTTCGCGCCGACCGAATGGGCGATATCGGCGGCGCGCCTCGCGTCGAGCACGGAACCGAGCACATTCGAGACATGCGCCAGCGCGACGAGCTTGTGCGCCGGGGTGATCATCGCCGCCATCGCATCGAGATCGATGCGGTGATCGGCCGTGAGCGGGATGACGTCGATCGACGCGCCGACGCGCTCCGCCGCCATCTGCCACGGCACGATGTTGGAATGATGTTCCAGCATGGAGAGCAGGATCCGGTCGCCGGCCTTGAGCTGCTCGCGTGCCCAGCATTGCGCGACGAGGTTGATCCCTTCGGTCGCGCCGCGCACGAAGACGATCTCGTCCGCGCTGCCCGCCCCGATGAAATGCGCGACTCGCCGGCGGGCGGCCTCATAGGCGAGCGTCATGTCGGCCGAGCGCTGATACACACCGCGGTGCACCGTGGCGTAGGTCTCGGCATAGGCGCGCGTGATCGCGTCGATCACCGGCCGCGGCTTCTGCGCGGTCGCCGCGGTATCGAGATAGGCCCAGTCCTCGGGGATCGCCGGGAAATCGGCGAGGAGGTCGAGCGGGCGGGTAGCGGTGAGCATGGTCATAGCATCCGCTCCAGCGCAGCCTGGGCCGCGGCCTCGACCGCCTCGCGTTCGCCCGCATCCGCGACGCCGTCGAACACCGAGCCGATGAAGGCGCGGAGCAGCAGCGCCTTGGCTTCGGCCGGCGCGATGCCGCGGCTGGCGAGATAGAACAGCGCCATCGCGTCGAGTTCGCCCACCGTTGCCCCGTGCGCGCATTTCACGTCGTCGGCATAGATTTCCAGCTCGGGCTTGGCGTTGGCAGTGGCGGTGCGCGTCAGCAGCATTGCCTTGACCGACTGGCTCGCATCGGTCTTTTGCGCATCGCGCGCGACCGCGACCTTGCCGAGATAGCTGCCGGTCGCCTTGCCGCCCAGCACCGAGCGCACGACCTGGTTGCTGGTCGCGCCGGGCTCGATGTGGCGCATGGTCGTCACGATCTCGAGCGTCTGCCCGCCGCCCCCGAGGATGGCGCCGCCCAGCTCGAAATGCGCGCCTGCGTGCAGCGTGACGTCGATCGCCACGCGGCCGAGCTTGCCCCCGGTGTTGAGGACATGGAAGGTCGCCCGCGCACCGGCTGCCAGGATCACGGTATAATCGCGGATCGCGACCTCATCGATCGCGGCGTCCTGCACGATGACGCGGGCGATCTCCTCGCCGGCCGCGACGATGATCGTCTCCGGTCCCGCAATCGGCCAGACGGTCGCGACGGCGTCGAGGTCGCTGTAGCGCCACATTTCGTCATGGCGGGTGGGGATAGCGAGCGCAGCCACACTCATTCCCCGTCACCCCGGACGTGTTCCGGAGTCCGCTCCGCCCCGCGCGCGACCGCGGGAACGGCGCTCGCCATATCAGCGCGCGGTTCTCGCTGCCCAATGGATTCCGGAACACATCCGGCATGAAGAGGAGAGAGCGAGATCACGCCGCCAGCGCTCCATAGCCTTCGCGCTCGAGTTCGAGCGCCAGGTCGGGACCACCGGAGCGCACGATCCGGCCATCGGCCAGGACATGCACTAAGTCCGGCTTCACATAATCGAGCAGTCGCTGATAGTGCGTGATCAGCAGCACTGCCTTGTCCGACGCACGCATGATCCGGTTGATGCCGTCGCCGACCACGCGCAGCGCGTCGATGTCGAGGCCGCTATCGGTCTCGTCGAGGATCGCGAGCTTCGGGGCGATGATCCCCATCTGCACCATCTCGTTGCGCTTTTTCTCGCCGCCCGAAAAGCCGACATTGACCGGTCGCTTGAGCATCTCCTGATCCATCGACAACAGATCGGCCTGGGCGCGCGCCAGCTTGAGGAACTCGCCGCCCGACAAAGGCGCCTCGCCGCGAACCTTGCGCTGCGCATTGAGCGCCTCGCGCAGGAACTGGACGTTGGAGACGCCGGGGATCTCGACCGGGTACTGGAAGCCGAGGAACAACCCCGCAGCGGCGCGCTCGTGCGGCGCCATCTCCAGCAGGTCCTGCCCGGCGAAGGTGACGGTGCCCGAGGTCACCTCATAGCCGGGCCGGCCGCCGAGCACATAGCCGAGCGTCGACTTGCCGGCACCGTTCGGGCCCATGATCGCATGGACTTCGCCCGCGTTCACCGCGAGCGAGAGGCCCTTGAGGATTTCCTTGCCGTCGATTTCGGCGTGGAGGTTTTCAATTTTGAGCATCGAAATCTTCCAATATTCCAATCACAAGCGTGGTCTGTCCGCTGCTCATGAGCTCTTCGCCCTGGCTCCGGCCATCATCTGGCGCATGACGTCAGCGAAATCGTCGATGCTCTTCAGCGTGTCCTGCACCATCTTTGTGCGATCGGCTTCGTCCTTGCCGGTCTTGACCAGCATCGCGTCGGCATCCGTTGCAGCCTTGGTGCGAAGCGCCGAGCAATCGCCGCCCTTTTCCACCAGAGAGTCGGCCAGCTTGCCGTCCGTGTGTTTGATCGTGGCGCCGAGCGACTGCAGTCGGCAATCGAGATAGGGCTGGACTGCGGGCGCAACCTCGTCGGGTATGTGGAGGCTGCGCGTCTCGGTCTTTTTTTCGACCTTCTTGAGCGCCGCCGCTTGCGTCACCGGCAGCGCCAAAACCCCGGCCAGGCCCAGTGCAATCAGCTTTCTCATCCGACGCTCCCCTCAAGCGAGATCCCCAGCAGCTTCTGTGCCTCGCCCTTCTTAAGCCCCTCCCCTTCAGGGGAGGGGTTGGGGTGGGGCCTTTCCCAGCGCGGCGACGTTGCGGTCAAAGCGTCGAGGATGACCTGTGCCACGCCTTCGATATTGGTCATCACATCCAGGTTGCTGACGCGAACGACACGAAATCCGTCACGTGCCAATGCGTCATCGCGCAACCTGTCTTTCACGTCATCATGGGTGTCGCCGTCGACCTCGACGATCAGCGCGCGTTGCGGGCAGAGGAAATCGGCGATGAAAGGGCCAACCACTGACTGGCGACGGAACTTGAAGCCGCCCAACTGGCTATTGCTCAAACACCACCACAACCGCTTTTCCGGCTCGGTCGGGTTGCGGCGCATGTGAGCGGCGCGTTCGTGTAACTGCGCTATCTTCTCGGCGGAGAGGCCCCACCCCCGTCCCCTCCCCTGAAGGGGAGGGGTGTTCAGGCGGCGCGCGTCGTCCTGTGGCGTCAGGCCGGTGCTCATCCCACGCTCCCCTCGAGCGAGATCCCCAGCAGTTTCTGCGCCTCGACCGCGAATTCCATCGGCAGCTGCTGCAGCACCTCTTTCGCGAAGCCGTTGACGATCAGCGCCACCGCCGCCTCGGAATCGAGCCCGCGCTGCATGGCGTAGAACATCTGGTCTTCGCTGATCTTCGAGGTCGTCGCCTCATGCTCGATCTGCGCCGATGGGTTGCGGACCTCGATATAGGGCACTGTGTGAGCGCCGCACTCGCTGCCGAGCAGCAGGGAGTCGCACTGGGTGAAATTGCGCACGCCCTCCGCCGTCGGCGCGACGCGGACCAGGCCGCGATAGGTATTGTTCGAGCGCCCGGCGCTGATCCCCTTCGACACGATCGTCGAGCGGCTACCCTTGCCGAGATGGATCATCTTGGTGCCGGTATCGGCCTGCTGCCGGTTGTTGGTCACCGCGACCGAATAGAATTCGCCGACGCTGTTCTCGCCCGCCAGCACGCAGCTCGGATATTTCCAGGTGATCGCACTGCCGGTCTCGACCTGGGTCCAGCTGACCTTGGCGTTCCGGCCCTGGCAGAGCGCGCGCTTGGTTACGAAATTATAGATGCCGCCCTTGCCGTCCGCGTCGCCGGGGTACCAGTTCTGCACGGTCGAATATTTGATCTCTGCATCGTCGAGCGCGACCAGCTCGACCACGGCGGCGTGGAGCTGGTTCTCGTCGCGCATCGGGGCGGTGCACCCTTCGAGATAGCTGACATAGGCGCCCTTGTCGGCGACGATCAGCGTGCGTTCGAACTGGCCGGTATTCTCGGCGTTGATGCGGAAATAGGTCGACAGCTCCATCGGGCAGCGCACCCCTTCCGGGATGTAGACGAAGGTGCCGTCGGAGAAGACCGCGCAGTTCAGGGCGGCGAAGTAATTGTCATGCTGCGGCACCACCTTGCCGAGCCATTTGCGGACGAGATCGGGATATTCGCGGATCGCCTCGCTGATCGAGCGGAAGATGACGCCGGCAGCCTCCAGTTCCTTGCGGAAGGTGGTCGCGACCGAGACACTGTCGAACACGGCATCGACCGCGACCCGGCGTGCGCCCTCGACGCCGGCGAGCATCTTCTGCTCGGCGATCGGGATGCCGAGTTTTTCATAGACGCGCAGAATCTCGGGATCGACCTCGTCGAGGCTGCCGAGCTTCGGCTTGGCCTTGGGTTCGGCGTAGTAATAGGCGTCCTGGTAATCGATCGGCGGCACGTCGAGCTTGGCCCAGTCGGGCGGCGTCATCGTCAGCCAGAGCCGGTATGCCTTGAGCCGCCACTCAAGCATCCATTCGGGCTCGTTCTTTTTCGCGGAGATGAAGCGGACCGTGTCCTCGCTCAGCCCCTTGGGCGCGAATTCCTGCTCGATGTCCGAATGGAAGCCCCATTCGTACGTCTTGTTCGCGGCGGCATGCGCCTCGGCATTCTTCGTGGCCATCAGGCGGGCACCCGGGACAGGCTGGCGAGCGAGACGCCCGCAAGGGCGCCCTTCACTGCGCCATTGACGGCATTCCAATGCGGCTTCACCCGGCAACTCTCCTCGATGCAGCAATCATGGCTGCCGCTGTCCACGCAGGACGTCATTGCGATCGGTCCCTCGATCGCCTCCACGATATCGGCGAGGCTGATCGCCGCCGCCGGCCGTGCGAGGCGGAAACCGCCGCCCGTGCCGCGCGCGCTCTCGATCAGGCCGGCGGCGGACAGCCGGCTGACCAGCTTCTGCACGGTCGGAAGCGGCAGGCCCGTCTCCTCGGCGAGCGAGGTCGCGTTGAGTCGCGCCACGCCGCCGCAATGGCGGGCGGCGGCTGACATCATCACGACCGCGTAATCGGCAAGGCTTGAAAGGCGCATGGCGCTTCCCGGGGCTCCAATCGGATTGATTCGTTCCGATTGCCATGTGGTAGCGCGGGGGGCGCAGGTCAACCTCAAATCCTCCGCTACCGAGAGGCCAGCCATCGGCCACCTCCGCGATGGGTCGGGGGTCGCGAACGGTTCGCCCTTCCACCGAGCAAACGCGGCCCCCGCCGTGTCGGGAGGAAGGATCAGGTATCGCTGATCAGCGGGCTCACCTGGCCGCCGAGGGCGACGCGCTGGCTGATCGTCAGCTGGGCCAGCAGCGACGGCTCCGCCTTGATCTGGCGCGGGGTGTGGCCGGTGAACTGCTTCACCTCGCGAATCAGATGCGACTGATCGTAAAAGCCGCGCGCGATCAGGTCATCGACCGACTCGCTGTCCGACACCAGCGCGACGGCCGCGCGGAGCGCCCGGTATTTGCGCGCGAGCAGCTTGGGCGGCGCGCCGTACAGCGCCTTGCACTTTCGCTCCACCTGGCGGCGCGACAGTTTCGTCGCCACGACCAGGTCGTCCATCTCGGGCGAGGGACTGCCGGCCAGCCAGGCATCGACCTGCCGCACAAAGGCCGTGGCCCCGCGGTCGCCGCCGCTGACCAGTTCGCGCATCAATTGCTCGGTGATCGCGAAGCGAGTGGGAATGTCCGACGCCACGCGCAGCGCCGCTGACGCCGCGCGCAACCTGGGGCCGCCGAACAGGCCGGTCGCATCGATCACCCGGTTCAGCATGCTCGAGGCATCGTTGCCGATGAGCGCCGCCCACCCGCTCGCCGTGATGCCCATGCCGAGCACCCAGACCGGCCCGACGCAGCGCACGCGCATCGCGCCGCTGGTCGGGCCGACGACATGGATCTCGGTCGCCTCCTGCAGCGTGCCGTCGGGGAAGCAATAATCGGAACCGCCGGGGGAGAGGCGGAAGCGCAGCTGCGCATGATCGGCGCGCTCGGTATCCTCGAACATCGGAACATCGGCACGGAAGTGATAGAAAAGAGTAATGTATTCGGTCAGGTCGGCGGCCGGGACCGCATAGTCCAGCTGAATATCCGACAATGTCTGCGCCCCTGTTTTTGTACAGAAGCGACACGTAACCGGCCCTGCGCCCAAAGAAAAGGGGCCCGGCCGGCGAACCGGCCGGGCCCAAGTGAAAGAGACCCCGTCTGGGAGCTCTTCGGGTCGCAGAAATGCTTACAGCAGCCGGAGCGAAGCCTGTATTGGACGAAAGCGCCACATCGGCCCCATCTTGCCCTAGGTTAGGCAGTTTTTTTGACCGGAGCGCGCCGCGATGCCAAAGCGCCCTTCCATGTTGTTCCCGCTCCTCCGCCCCGCCCTGTTCCGCTTCGACGCCGAGCGCGCGCACGGCTTTACCGTCGCCCTACTCGAACGCTGGGGCCGGATCGGCACCCCGCTCGCGGCAAGCATGGGCGCGCCCTGCCTGCGCACCACCGTGGCGGGGCTCGAATTCCCCAACCCGGTCGGCCTTGCCGCCGGCGCCGACAAGGACGGGCGCGCCATCGACGGCTTCTTCGCCCTCGGCCTGGGCGCGGTCGAGATCGGCACCCTCACCCCGCTGCCGCAGCAGGGCAATCCCAGGCCCCGGCTGTTCCGGCTGGAGGAGGACCGGGCGGTCATCAACCGCATGGGCTTCAACAATGGCGGGCTCGACTCGGCGCTGCCCCGCGCGGCCGCGGCGAAGCGGCGCGGCGTGCTCGGGATCAATGTCGGGGCGAACAAGGACACGGCGGACCGCATCGCCGATTATCGCACCGCCGTGACGAAGGCAGCGCAGGTCGCGGACTATGTCACCATCAATATCAGCTCGCCCAACACGCCCGGGCTGCGCGGCCTGCAGCATGGCGCGGCGCTGGCCGAACTGCTCGCGGCGGCGGACGAAGCCCGGCGCCTGCCGATCCAGCGCCCCCCGCTGTTCCTGAAGGTCGCGCCCGATCTCGAGCCGGCCGCGATCGACGAGATCGCGCGCGCGGCGATCGAGCACAATATCGATGGCCTGATCGTGAGCAACACGACCGTCTCGCGGCCAGCGCTGCGATCGCCGCTCGCCGGCGAGGCGGGCGGCCTCTCCGGCGCGCCGCTCACGATCCTTGCCCGCCAGCGGCTGGCGGACTTCCGCGCGGCGACCGGGGGCGCGCTGCCCCTCATCTCCGCCGGCGGAATCGGCGACGCGGAGGAGGCCTATGCCCGGATCCGCGCCGGAGCCAGCCTCATCCAGCTGTACAGCGCGATGGTCTTCGAGGGGCCGGGGCTGCCGCGCCGCATCACGCGCGGGCTCGCCCGGCTGCTCAAGCGCGACGGCTTCGATCATGTCGCGGATGCCGTCGGCGCCGGTTGACGTAGCCTCCGCCCCCGCTACCGTCATGGGCGTATGAGAAAGCTGCTCCTCGCCATCGCCGTCCTGTTCTACTGCCCCGCCGTCGCAGGTGCGCAGGGGATGGTTTCCGCCGCCGATCCGCGCGCCGCAGCGGCGGGGGTCGAAATCCTGCGCGCGGGCGGCAGCGCCACCGACGCGGCGATCGCGACGATGCTGGCGCTGAACGTCGTCGAGCCCCAGAATTCGGGCCTAGGCGGGGGCAGCTTCATGGTGCACCACGACGCCAAAAGCGGCCGCGTCGCCAGCTTCGACGGACGCGAGGCGGCACCCGCCGCCGCCGGCCCGGACTGGTTCTACGCCGCCGACGGCACGCCGCTCAGCCATGCGGCGGCCGTACCCGGCGGACGCAGCGTCGGCGTCCCCGGCAATTTGCGCATGATGGCGCTGGCGCACCAGCGCTACGGCCGGCTGCCCTGGGCGCGGCTGTTCGAGCCGGCGATCCGGCTGGCGCGCGACGGGTTCCAGGTCTCGCCGCGGCTGCATAACGGGCTCACCAATTTCGGCCGCCATGTCGACGCCTGGGCGCGCGGGCATTTCTTCGGCGCGGACGGCCTGCCCGTCGCGACCGGCACGACGCTCAAGAACCCCGAACAGGCCGACCTGCTCGAACGGATCGCGCAGCACGGCCCCGAGGCCTTTTATGCCGGCCCGACGGCGGAGAAGCTGGTGGCGGCAGTGAACAACGCCGCGCGCAATCCATCGAAGATGACGACGGACGATCTGGCGCGGTACGCAGCGAAGGAGCGGGCGCCGGTCTGCGGCCGTTATCGCGTCTATCGCATCTGCGGCATGGGCCCGCCTTCGTCCGGTGGCGTTGCGGTCCTGATGATCCTCCGGCAGCTCGAGCGCTTCGACATGACCAAGCTCGGCAAGGACAGCCCGGTCGCCTGGCACCTGTTCGCCGAATCCGAGCGGCTCGCCTATGCCGATCGCGACCAGTATCTGGGCGACGCCGATTTCGTGCAGGTGCCCGTCAAGGGTCTGCTCGACCGCCGCTACATCGCCGCGCGCTCGGCACTGATCTCGCCCGACCGGACCATGGCCACGGTCGCGCCGGGCACGCCCCCGGGCGCGCCCGCGCGAGTCCGGGCACCCGTCAGCGAAGTGCCGGGCACCAGCGATCTCGTCACGGTCGACCGGAGCGGCAATGTCGCCGAGGTCACCACCACGATCGAAGGCTATTTCGGCTCCGGCCTGTCGGTCGACGGCACGATGCTGAACAACGAGCTCACCGATTTCGACATCGTGCCCGTATCCGAGGGCTATCTCGTCGCCAACCGGGTCCAGGGCGGCAAGCGGCCGCGCAGTTCGATGTCGCCGACCATCGTCTATGACGCCAAGGGGAAGGTCCGGATCGCGCTGGGCGCGGCGGGCGGCTCGACGATCATCGCGCAGGTCGCCAAGACGCTGATCGCGGTGCTCGACTGGCACATGCCCGCACAGGATGCGATCGCGCTCGGCCTGCTCTACGCGCCGGGGCATGTCGCGGCGGCGGAAAAGGGCACGCAGCTCGAGGCAATGGTGCCGGCGCTCCAGGCGCTCGGCGAGCAGGTGCAGATCGTGCCGCTCGGCCTCAAGGCGAACGCGATCGAACGCGTGGGCGGCCGCTGGGTCGGTGCCGCCGATCCGCGCAGCGAGGGCGTCGCGATCAGCGAGGACGGCAGCGTGACCCAGATCGTCCGTGCGGGCGGGCTGCCGAGCCGGCCGCCGGAATAAGCGAAGACAAGCCCATAGACAGCCGCGCAGCCGAACACGGCGCGCCCCTCCCCGGGAGAGACCATGAGAACGCTCGAACATTTCCCCAACCTCGTCACCATGTTCTTCGCGCGAGCCCGCGAACAGGGCGACAAGCCATTTCTCTGGCACAAGGCGAACGGCGCCTGGGTGCCGACCAGCTGGTCGGACACCGCGCGCAAGGTGGCGAGCCTCGCGACCGCGCTGAAGGCGATCGGGCTGACCCCGGGCGACCGGGTGATGCTCGTCGCCGAGAACCGCCCGGAATGGTGCATCAGCGATCTCGCGATCATGGCGGCGGGCTGCATCACCGTGCCGACCTACACCACCAATACCGAGCGCGATCACGCGCACATCATCGAGAATTCGGGCGCCAAGGCCGTGATCGTATCGAGCGCGAAGCTGGCGAAAACGCTGCTGCCCGCAGCGATCCGCGCGTCGGAAGCCAAGATCGTGATCGGGATCGAGGACATCCGCATCGGCCAGTCGGGCGCGCTCGACGTATATAGCTGGTCGAAGCTGATCGCGGCGCATGCGACCGATCCGTCCGCGATCGTCTCGACCGCGACGCGCGAGGACACCGCCTGCATCATCTACACCAGCGGCACCGGCGGCGCGCCGCGCGGCGTGATGCAGCACCACGGCGCGATCCTGCACAATGTCGATGGCTGCTGCACCGTGATCAGCGAGGATTTCGGCTGGGACGACGAGGTGTTCCTCTCCTTCCTCCCGCTCTCGCACGCCTATGAGCATACCGGCGGCCAGCATTTCCCGATCGGGCTCGGCGCGCAGATCTATTATTCTGAAGGGCTCGACAAGCTCGCCTCGAATATCGAGGAAGTGCGGCCGACGATCATGGTGGTCGTTCCGCGCCTGTTCGAGGTGCTGCGCACCCGCATCTCCAAGGCAGTCGAGAAACAGGGCAAGTTCTCCTCCTACCTGCTCGACCGGTCGCAGGCGATCGGGGCGAAGCAATATGAAGGGCGGATGAGCCTGCTCGACCAGCCGATGAACCTGTTCCTCAAGGCGACGCTGAAGCCCAAGATCCAGAAGCGCTTCGGCGGGCGGATGAAGGCGATGGTGAGCGGCGGCGCGCCGCTGACGCCCGAGGTCGGCATCTTCTTCCAGTCGCTCGGCCTCACCTTCCTGCAGGGCTATGGCCAGACCGAGGCGGCCCCGGTGATCTCGTGCAACCGCCCGTCGGTCGGGCTGCGCATGGATACGGTGGGCCCGCCGCTCAAGAACACCGAGGTGCGGATCGCCGACGATGGCGAGATCCTGGTCCGCGGCGAGCTCGTCATGCACGGCTATTGGCGCAACGAGGCCGAGACGGCGCGCGTGCTGAAGGACGGGTGGCTGCACACCGGCGATATCGGGCTGATCGACAGGAAGGGCCGGATCAAGATCACCGACCGCAAGAAGGACATCATCGTCAACGACAAGGGCGACAATGTCGCGCCGCAGAAAGTGGAGGGCATGCTGACGCTGCAGCCCGAGATCGTGCAGGCAATGATCTTCGGCGACCGCAAGCCCTATATGGTGGCGGTGCTGGTGCCCGATCCCGAATGGACCCAGGAATGGTGCGCCAGGAACGGCGATGCCTGCGACTTTGCCCGGCTCGAGCAGAACAGCGAATATCGCACCGCGATCGGCGCAGCGGTCGAGCGGGTCAACAAGGACCTGTCAGTGATCGAGCGCGTGCGGCGCTTCATCCTCGCCGATGGCCCCTTCACGATCGAGAACGAGCAGCTGACTCCCTCGCTCAAGATCCGCCGGCACGTGCTGAAGGACGTCTACGGGCCGCGGCTGGACGCGCTGTACAAGGGATAATCCTCCCCCGCACGGGGAGGACCTATTTGGCCGCGATCGCCCCGGTCGCCGATTTCGGGACGACCTCCATCGTCCAGTCGGTGTCGGGGCGGAGATATTTCCGCGCCGTCGCCTGGATGTCCGCCGCGGTCATGCCGGTATAGTCGCTGAGCACGCGACGGAAGGCGTCGATGCGGCGCGGATCATAGGTCGCGCCTTCGAGCTGGTTCATCCAGAACTGGTTGCCGGTGGACTGGCGGATCAGCGCCTGGGTCATCGGGCCGATCGTCCGCTTCAGTTCGTCGTCGCTGACCGGGTTGGCGACGAGATCAGCCGCGATCTCGCGCGAGAACCGGAAGAACAGCGGCAGGTTGGCCGGCGCGACCTGCCCGATCGCCATCAGCCGCCCGCCGCCGCTGAGCCCGACCGGCCAGTTGCTGGAGACGTTCGGGCTGTAGCTCGCCCCGGCCTCGGACCGCAGCCGATCGAACAGCCGGTCGCTGAAGATCGCGGCTAGCACGTCGAGCCGGCGGCTGTCCGCGATTCCCTCGATCCCGCCGCCGGTCGGCCAGGCGATGACCGCCGCGGCCTGGTTGTCGAGGCCGCCATGCGTGCGGATTTCGGGCGTCAGATTGTGCGCGGGAAAGCGGATCGGCGGCGCGACGGCGCTTTGGCCGGTACGCGGCTTGAGCGCGCCGATCGTGTGCGCGACCGCCTTGATCGCCGCATCCGCGCCGATATCGCCGAACACCTGGACCTCGATCGGCCCCGTCGCGAGCAGCGGCTCCCACAGGGCACGAAAAGCCTCGGGCGTGGTGCCGCTGATCTGGTCGCGGGTCGGCGTGCCCCAGCGCGGGTCGCGCGAACGCAACAGCCCCTCGAGGTCGCGCGCGAGCACGCCATCGGGCGAGGCGTCGAGACCCGCATAGTTGGCGAGCACCAGCGTCTTCGCGCGGGCGAGCGGATTGGGATCCCAGGACGGCGCCGCCAGCTTGGCCGCGATCAGGCGGAGCTGATCGGGCAGGTCGCCGGGCGAGGTCATCGCGCCGAACTGGAAGGCATCGTCGTCGATATCGAAATCGAGCCCGATCCGGCGCCCGGCCGTGAGCTGTTCGAGATCGCCCTGCTTGAGCTTGCCGATGCCCGACGCGACGAGCGCGAAATCGGCGGCCCATGCCGGCGTCTCGCGATCCGCCGGAAGCGCGTTGTAGCCGCCGCCGAAGCGGACCCGGACATAGACGCGGTCGGATTCAGAATTGGTCGGATAGACCATCACCCGAACGCCGTTCGATAGCACGACCCTGACCAGCCCGAGATCGGACAGCCGCTCGCGACTGACCACCTTGGCCGGCGCCCCGAGCTTCGGCAGCGTCGAGAATTTGACCGCGGCCTGGGCGCTGCGGGCACCCGCCAGCCCCTTCACATCGGCGGACAGGACAGCCGCGAGCTTGGCGGCGGCTTTGTCGTCGGGCTTCTGGACATTGACCAGCGCGCGCGTCGCCACGCCCTCGAACAGGCGGCGGCTGGAAGCGAGGATGTTGGCCGGGGAGAACATCCCCTTGCGCCGCGCATCGAGGAACACGCTCTGGATCACGGCCGCGCTGGTCGTCGTCTCGCGGATGTCGACCGCCTGAACCATGTCGTCGGCGAGCTTGCTGCCGGCATCGGCGCGCGCCGTATCGACCATCGTCTTGTAGGCGATACCCTGATCGGCGAGCTCGCGATCCACCTCGGCCTGGGAGGGCGGCGTCGACTGCGCATCGGCGATGACCGCGCGGACATCCTTGAGCGCCGTCTCCCAGTCGTCGCCGGCCGGGGTGACCTGGACGAAGGTGGCGTTGGCCGAGCGGGCCGGATCGTCGAGCCCGATCCGCGCGCCGACATAGCTCGCGCCGGCCCGTGCCCGCGTCTCCAGCCGCCGGTTGATGATCGCGAGCGCGATCATGTCGACCAGCCGCTTCTGGTTGAAGATCACGGTATCGGGATTGTATTGCCACGGCCGCATCACCGCGGTGATCACCGAGGTGGGCAGGCCCGGCTCGACGATCGCGCTGGTGGTTGGCTGCGTGGGATCGGGCTTGCCGAAATCGGGCTCGGCCGGGGCCGGTCCGGTACCGCGCCAGCCGCCGAAATATTTCGCGACCATGCGCTCGAACAGGGCGGGGTCGAGATCGCCCGATACGACGACCACGGCGCGCTCGGGGCGATACCAGCGATCGTGAAAGGCCTGCACCGAGGCGGGCGTCGCGGCCTCGAGCGTCTTCACATGGCCGATCGGCGAGCGATCGGCATAGGGCTGGCCGGCAAACAGCGTGGCGTTGATCGCATCGGACAGGCGGACCTGCGGCCCGGGCTGCTCGCGCTGCTCGGCCAGCACCGCCGGGCGCTCGCCATCGAGCGCCGCCTGCGTGATGTTGGGCCGGCTGACCATGCCGCCGAGGATCTTCATCGCCTCTTCCAGGCTTGCCTGGGACGCGTTGGGCAGATCGAGCTTGTAGACCGTCTGGGTCGGCGTGGTCTGGGCGTTGCTGTCCGACCCGAAGGTGGCGCCGAGGCGCTGCCATACCCGCTTGGTCTCGCCGTCGGGCACGAACTGGGAGCCGCGGAAGGAAAGATGCTCGATCAGATGGGCGTAGCCGAGCTCGCTCTCCTGCTCCATCAGCGAGCCGGCGTCGATCCGCACCCGGACCGAGACCTGCCCCGGCGGCACGCCGTTCTTGCGCACGGCATAGCGCAGGCCGTTGGTCAGCGTGCCGAAGCGCCACGCCGCATCCGGCGTGATGTCGCTGTCCCGGTACAGCCAGGGATTGCGGTTCGCGATGTTCTGCCCGGCGGCGGCAAGGTCCGCCTGGGGGGCGACATTCTGGCCGATCGCGACCGGCGCGACACCGAGCAGGAGAGAAGCGATCAGCGAAAGGCGCAGCATGCGCGAAGAAAAATGCATCTCGATATCCTAGCGGCCTATTCAGCGCCCGGCCAGCGTTGCCGGGGCCAAGGTGAACGTGCCGTGAAAAAACTCCTTGGGCTCGCCACGATTTCGACGAAGACAAGCGTTAGCAGATGCAATGTCCCAACGTGGACGGGGCAAGGCTTTTTGCGGCGCATCTTGGGCTTTTCCGGGCCGATTGTGCCGCGCGTTCCTGACGGAGGCGTGTTTGTAATGGCTGTGGAGACGAAACCCGCGACGCGCGATTTGTGGCGTAATTCGGGCAAAGGACCCGAAGGGCAGCCCGGATCGCACGGCACGCGGGTTCCGGACCTGACCGTGATTTCCGGCGTTCCGGCACCGGACTCGAAGCTCGAAGCGGATCGCAACCGTCCCTTCATCATCCGTTTCGGCAAGCATTTTCGCGGCTTTTTCGACCGGCTGATCGCCTCCTCCTCGATCGTCTCCAACGATCCCGTGCTCGACGTGCGCGACTTCGCCTGGACGGCGGTGCTGCGCGAGAACTGGCAGGCGATCCGCGACGAGGCGATCGCGGTCGCGCTGCGCGGCGAGGCATCGCCGAGCCTCGCAGCCATTTCCCCCGATCACCGCGCGATCGCGCGGATGAACATGTGGCGCTCCTTCTTCCTGTGGGGCTACAGCTTTCCGATCGAGGACAATCTCGCCCAGTGCCCGAAGACCGCCGAGGTGGTGGCGAAGATCCCCGGCCTGAACAGCGCCTTCTTCTCGATCCTGGCACCGGGCACGCACATCCCCGACCATCGCGGCGTGACCAAGGGCCTGATCACCTGCCATCTCGGCCTGATCGTGCCACGCGACGGCGATGTGCGGATGCGGGTGGACGACCGCATCGTGCGCTGGGCCGAAGGCGAGACGCTGGTGTTCGACGACACCTACAGCCACGAGGTGTGGAACGAGACGAGCGGCACGCGCGTCGTGCTGCTGATCCAGTTCGAGCGGCCGCTGCGCCAGCCGGGCAAGTGGATTGCGGACACCTTCCTGAAGGTCGTCCGCCGCTCGGCCTTCGTGCAGGAGGCGCGCGACAATATCCACAGCTGGAACGAGGCGGTGAAGCAGCTCGACGTGTGACGGCAGGGCGCGGGGGATCGCGGCGGAAGCCCATGATGGCTGCGCCAGCGATAGTGCGGACGCAGACCTCGAAATGTTCGGCGAGTTCCGCGTCGGGGGTGCCGGGGCGGCAGATGGCGCAGGCCTGCTCGGCGAATTCGGGCTTGCAGATCATGGCGCCGGGTTAGCGGCGGCGGGACGGGGTTTGAATCGAGGGCGGAGCGGCCAACGGGAGGCGCAAGATGTCAGGGGGGTTACTGACATTTTCGAAACCCGATGCTTCGATATTTATATTACAATACAATAAGATAACGCATTGGCGCCGTTTACGTCGCCTGACTGCCGCCTTCTGGCGGGCAGGGCCCAAGGCCAGATTAACCTGTTCCGGCCGGTTCACCAGATCGCCCCACCTTCGCGAAGAGGCCGACGCCGTCCAGCGTGGATCGAGGCAATCCGCGACTGCCCGTTCTAATGGACGTGCTGATGGCTCGGCGCGGGCTGGGGCGGTGCCGGTGGCGCAGCCTCGGCCCGGGGCTGGCGGGTCACCGCCGCCCGCCCCGCGCGGTGGCGGGGATGCCGATGCGAGAGGTCCGCGCGAAGCGCTGCGATTTCGACACGCAGCGCCCGCATCTCGGCGCCCATCGCCTTGCAATGCTCCATCATCATGGGGTCCATCTTCATGGCCTCCATCGTCATGGGCATGTCGTGCCCGGCCTTCATGTCCTCGGACGGCGCAGCCTGGGCGGACGCGGCAGGCGCCGCTGCCGGCGGCATCGCCATCGGTTGCGGGGCCGGGGATGAAGTCTGCGCCATGGACGGCGCGGCCAGGGCAAGGCCGCCGCCCAATATCAGCGCTGCGACCAGGGCATGGCGATCGATCATGACTGTACCTTTCCGGCCGGATGAACCAGCCCATGGAATATTCCGCCGATTCGGCCGCGATGTCGTTACGCAAACCACCCAAGGGAGGGCGGCTGCCCCGGGATGTCCGCGCGGCGCCGCCCGCATCCATCGCCTCCGCTCACGCGTTCAGGCCACAGCAATCATCCCGGTGCGATGAAAGCCGTCCGGGACAACGAGTTGCATGCTTATGCCACTGTGCCCGCCTGCCCTGCTTCCATCATTCCTCCGCCTGGGCGCACTGGCGTCGCTGGGGCTGCTCGCCGGCGCCGCGCCGCCCGAGGGCGCCGCGCGCGACGTTGCCCTGCTCGACCGGGTGACCTGGGGCGCGACGCCGTCCGCCGTCGCCGCGGCGCGCGGCGGCAGCGACCTGATCGAGGCACAATTGCGCCTGGGGCCGGACGCGCCGCTGCCGGCAGCGGCGCAGGCGCAGATCGACGCGATGGAGATCGCCCGCACGCCGATGGCGGCGCTGGTGGTGAACGCGGATGCGGAGAACCGCGCGGCCAACGCACTGACCGATCCCGACCAGAAAAAGGCCGCGCGCGACGCCTATAACAAGCATCTCACCGCACTGGCGACCGAAGCGGCGACGCGATCGATCCTGCGCGACCTCTATTCCCCGGCGCAGCTCCGCGAACAGATGACCTGGTTCTGGTTCAACCAGTTCAATGTGCAGGCGGCCAAGCGCGACATCCGCGCGATGGTCGGTGATTATGAGGAGCAGGCGATCCGCCCGCACGCGCTCGGCCGGTATCGCGACCTGCTCGAGGCGACGCTGCGCCACCCCGCGATGCTGCGCTATCTCGACAACGACCAGAATGCCGTTGGCCATATCAACGAGAATTATGCGCGCGAGATCATGGAGCTGCACTCCATGGGCGTCGGATCCGGCTATACCCAGAAGGACGTACAGGAGCTGGCGCGGATCCTGACCGGGGTCGGCGTCGACCTGAAGCCCGATCCGCCCCGGCTGAGGCCGGCGCTCCAGCCGCTGCTCGTGCGCGCCGGGCTGTTCGAGTTCAATCCGGCGCGGCACGATTTCGGCGACAAGGTCTTTCTCGGCCATCGGATCAAGGGATCGGGCTTCGACGAGGTGGAGCAGGCGCTCGACCTGATCGCCGCCGCGCCGGCGACCGCGCAGCACGTCTCCGCGCGGCTGGCGACCTATTTCGTCGGCGATGCGCCCCCCGCCCCGCTGGTGGCGGCGATGGCGACGACCTTCCGCCGCAGCCATGGCGATATCGCGGCGGTGCTGGGCACGCTGTTCCGGTCGCGCGCGTTCGCCGCCTCGCTCGGCACGGCCTTCAAGGACCCGATCCATTATGCCGTCTCGGCGGTGCGGATGACCTATGACGGGCGCGTGATCGCCAATGCCGGGCCGATCCTGGGCTGGCTCAACCGCATGGGCGAAGGCCTGTATGCCCACGAGACGCCGGACGGCTATCCGCTGACCTCGGCCGCCTGGACCGGGCCGGGGCAGCTCGGCGTCCGCTTCGAGATCGCGCGCCAGATCGGGGGCAGTTCCGCCGGGCTGTTCAAGCCGCCGGTCCCCGGCGCGAGCGACCAGCCGGCCTTCCCGCAACTGCAGAACGCGCTCTATTTCGACACCCTGCAGCACCGCCTCTCGGCGCCGACGCACGCCGCGCTGGCCCAGGCGGTATCGCCGCAGGACTGGAACGCGCTGTTCCTCTCCTCGCCCGAATTCATGCGCCGCTGACGCTGGAGGAAGCCATGATCGACCGTCGCACCCTGTTGAAGACCGCCACCCTCGCCGCCCCGCTGGTGCTGGCCGGCGGCGCCTTCGCCGCGCCCCAGGCCGGCGGTGCGCGCCTGCTCGTGGTGTTCCTGCGCGGCGCCTATGACGCGGCGAACATCATCGCGCCGACCGGCAGCGATTTCTACGCGACGGCGCGGCCGACGCTGGCGCTGAAGAAGCCCGATCCCGCCAATCCCGATGCCGCGCTGCCGCTCGATGCCGACTGGAGCCTGCATCCGGCGCTGAAGGACTCGATCCTGCCGCTATGGCAGAAGAAGCAGATCGCGTTCGTGCCCTTTGCCGGGACCGACGACATGAGCCGCAGCCATTTCGAGACGCAGGACACGATCGAACTGGGCCAGCCGACCGGTGGCACGCGCAACTACCAGTCGGGCTTCATGGCGCGGCTGGCGGGCGCGCTGGGCAATGACCGGCCGATCGCGTTCACCGACCAGATGCCGCTGATCTTTCGCGGCGGCAGCCAGGCCATCCCCAATGTCGCGCTGAACGGCGTGGGCAAGCCGGCGATCGATCCGCGCCAGGCGCGGCTGATCGAGACGATGTACAAGGGCCAGCAGCTCGGCGGGAGCGATCTGGGCGGATCGGTGGCGCAGGGCTTCCGCGTGCGCGACACCGTCTACAAATCGATCGCCGAGGAGATGACGGCGGCCAATCGCGGCGCGGTGAGCCCCAAGGGCTTCGAGCTTTCCGCGCGGCGGATCGGGCGGCTGATGCGCGACCAGTTCAACCTCGCCTTCGTCGATGTGGGCGGGTGGGACACGCATGTGAACCAGGGCGGCGCTCAGGGCTATCTCGCCGGGCGGATCGGCGAGCTGGGACGCGGGCTGGCGGGGTTCGCCGACGAGATCGGGCCCGACGCCTGGGCGAACACGATCGTGCTGGTCGTCTCCGAATTCGGGCGCACCTTCCGCGAGAATGGCGACAAGGGGACCGACCACGGCCATGGCAGCGTCTATTGGGTGATGGGCGGCGGCGTGGCCGGCGGGCGGATCGCGGGCCCGCAGGTGAAGATTGCGGCCGACACGCTCAACCAGGGGCGCGACCTGCCCGTGCTGACCGACTATCGCGCGCTGGCCGGCGGGTTGCTGGCCCGGCACTACGGGCTCGACGCGCGGCGGCTCGCGCTGGTGTTCCCGGGCACCGCGCCGGTGGACCTGCGGCTTGTCTGAGCGTCGCCCGCTTCGCCGGATCCTCGGGCCGCCCCCGACGTTGCCCCCGCACCCGATCACATCGACCAACAACAAGGAGAACAGCATGTCCCGGATCGCCCTGACGCTTGCCGCCATCGCCATGACCGCGGGCGCCACGCCGGCGCTCGCCAAGGGGTGCCTCAAGGGTGCCGCGATCGGCGGGGTGGCGGGCCATTATGTCGGCAAGGGCCATGCAGTGGCCGGCGCCGTCGCAGGGTGCTGGTATGGCCATCACCGCGCCGCCAAGGCCGCCAAGGCGCAGCGCCAGCAGGCCAGGGCGCACCAGTGACGCGAGGGGCTCCGGCAGCGGGCGGGACAGCGAGGCGCGATCTTCGCGTTACCCTGCCCATACAGGGCCTTACCTGAAATCGGCCGGCAGCGGCGCCGCGCCTTGAAGCGCGGCGCTGCATGGGCCACATCGAGCGTACGGTATCGCGAAGGATGCTGGGGAACAGGCACCGCCCGGCGGTGTTATGCCCTTCGTGCAAGCCGGCACCTCTCGCTCCGCCCTGACCGGGCGGGCGATGGGCCCGGACGTACCACCAAAAAACAGGGGCAAGGCCGGCGCGGATCCACCGCGGCCGGAGCGGGCGCGCATGCGCCCTGAGCAAGGAGAGGTTTGACGATGTCGATCATGATGGCTTTGGCGCTGGCGGCAGGCGCCGCGGCCCCGCCCCCACCACAACCCGACACGGTGGTCGGCCGCTGGAAGACCGAGACGCGCAACGGCGTGGTCGAGATACAGCGCTGCGGGCCCTCGATCTGCGGGCACATCGTCACCTCGGATGCGCTGCGCACCAATCCGGGGATGACCGACAGCAAGAATGGCGATCCGGCGCTGCGCAAGCGGCTGCTGCGCGGCATGCCGATGCTGGGCGGCTTTACCGCGGCCGGCGACGGCGTGTGGGCGAACGGCACGATCTACAATGCCGAGGACGGCAAGACCTACAGCGCCCGCATCACCCCCATCGGGCCCAACCAGCTCAAATTGCGCGGCTGCGTGTTCGTGCCCTTCTGCAAGACCCAGACCTGGACCCGGGTGAACTGACCCCGGCCCCGCCCACCCCCAGCTGCCCCATTGTTTCCAGCGTATCAGGATTAGCCCAATGACCCTTCGTTCGCGCCTTCCCCTCGCCGCCGTCACCACCCTGTTCGGCGCCTTCGGCCTGCAGGGCGTCGCCCATGCCCAGGCCTTCTATCTCGAGGCGCAGTCAGCGCGCGGCGCCGGGCGCGCCTTTTCCGGCGAGGCCGCCGATACCGGGCCGGATTCGCTGTGGTGGAACCCGGCATCGATCGCCGGGCAGACCGATGTGAGCATCGTCGCCAGCGCCAGCGCGATCTTTCCCACCGGCACCGTGGCCGACAAGGGCACGCTGATCGTGCGGCCCGGCCAGCCGGCTGCGCCGGTCGGCGGGAGCGCGATCGCACGCAACCCGATCGATCGCGGCGTGCTGCCGACCGGCGCGATCGCCATTCCGCTGAACGACCGGATCGCGCTCGGCCTGACGCTGACCTCGCCCTACAGCTTCACCACCGATTATGACGCGAACAGCTGGACCCGCTACAGCGCGGACAAGACGCGGCTGCGCACCTATGACATCCAGCCCTCGATCGCGATCGCCCCGACCGACTGGCTGCGGCTCGGCGCCGGGCTGAACGTGGAATATACCGAGGCGACGCTGACCAACGCGCTGCCCAACGTGCTGGCGACACTGCCCGACGGCAGCCAGTCGCTCAAGGGCAATGGCTGGGATGTCGGCTGGTCGGTCGGCGCCCAGTTCCACAACGACACGACGACGATCGGCCTGAGCTACAAGTCCAGCATCAAGCATCACCTGACCGGCGATCTCGTCGTCTCCGGACTGGTCGGGCCGCTGGCCGCATCGAACATCTCGCTGTCCAACGTGCAGGCAACCTTCAACACGCCGTGGCAGGCGATCGCCGGCGTGCGGGTGCGCGCGACCAAGCGGCTGACACTCAACGCGCAGGCCGAAGCCTATGGCTGGAGCAAGTTCGACTTCATCCGGCTCGGCACGCCCGTGAACACCGCGATTCCGGAAGACTATCGCGACAGCTGGAGCCTGGCGGGGGGCTTCGACTATGACCTGACCCCCAAGCTGACGGTCCGCGCCGGCGTGCAGCGGGTGATGACGCCGACCCGCAACGGCCAGCGCGATGCGCGCGTGCCCGATTCGAACCGGTGGAACCTCACCACCGGCGGCACTTACCGCCTGTCGCCGCACTTCGCGATCGACGCGGCGGCGGGCTATGTCGCCTTTGCCGATGCGAGCATCGACCGCACCACCGCCGCCTATGCGGGTACCGCCGCGCAGACGCCGATCCTGGTTTCGGGCGAGTTGCAGAACGCCCATGCCGTGGTGCTCTCGCTGGGCGGACGGGTCACCTTCTGAACCGCGCGACCCATTGAACGACACGACCGGGCCGGCCTTCGCGCCGGCCCGGCTGGCGCTCGCAAAAAGGGTCGGCAACCAAGCGTTTCCACTTCACGCCTTGATCCCGCGCGCGCGCCGGCCCACATGCACCGCATGCTGATTGAAACCGAAACGACGCCCAACCCGGCGACCATCAAGTTCCTGCCCGGCCGCACCGTGATGGAAGCCGGCACGCGCGACTTCGCGACACCGGAAGAGGCCGAGGCCTCGCCGCTCGCCGAGGCGCTGTTCGGCCTGGGCGACGTGACCGGCGTGTTCTTCGGGCGCGACTTCGTTTCGGTCACCGCAGCGCCCGGCACCGAATGGGCGAGCCTGAAGCCCGATGTGCTCGGCCTGCTGCTCGATCATTTCAGCGCGGCCATGCCGCTGTTCCGGCCCGCCAGCGCCGCCGGCATCGCCGTGCCGGCCGAGGACGAGCTGTTTGCCGAGGATCCGGCGGACGCCGACATCATCGTGCAGATCAAGGAACTGATCGAAACGCGGGTGCGCCCCGCCGTCGCCAATGACGGCGGCGACATCATCTATCGCGGCTTCGACAAGGGGAAAGTGTTCCTCCAGCTGCAGGGCGCCTGCTCGGGCTGCCCCTCCTCTTCGGCCACGCTGAAGAACGGGATCGAGCAGCTGCTCAAATATTACGTGCCCGAAGTCACCGAGGTTCGCGCGGTCTGATCCGCCCCCAACAAGAGGAATACTGCATGAGCGAGAAGCTGTCCGACGCGGCGCTCGATACGATCTTCCGCGCCGCGCGCACCTATAACGGCTATACCGACGAGCCCGTTTCGACAGCGGAACTGCGCGCGATCTGGGACCTGATGAAATGGGGCCCGACCTCCGCCAACCAGCTGCCCGCGCGGCTGATCTGGTGCGTGAGCGACGAGGCCAAGGCGAAGCTCGCCGCCTGCACCAGCGCGCAGAACGCGCCGAAGATCCTGAAGGCGCCGGTGACGGTGATCATCGGGATGGACACCAATTTCCACGAACATCTGCCCGAGCTGTTCCCGCACACCAACGCCAAGGCCTGGTTCGACGGCAATGCCGAGCTGCGCGAGATCTCGGCATTGCGCAATTCCACGCTGCAGGGCGCCTATTTCATCATCGCGGCGCGCGCGCTGGGGCTCGATACCGGGCCGATGTCGGGCTTCGACAACGGCAAGGTGGATGCCGCCTTCTTCGCCGATACGCCGGCGGTGAAGAGCAACTTCATCTCGACGCTGGGGCATGGCGACCCGGCGACGATCTTCGACCGCCTGCCGCGGCCCGACTTCGATCGGTTCAACAGCATTGCGTGACGGAACGGCCCTCCCCGGCGGGGAGGGCGATCGCTGATGCGTACCCTCGTCATCGAGACCGCCACCGCCGCCTGCTCGGTCGCGCTGATCGAGGCCGGCGCGGTGATCGCGGCGGCGCATGAGGTGGTCGGGCGCGGCCATGCCGAGCGGCTCGTCCCGATGATCGCCGAACTGCCCGATGGCGGGCGCGCACCGCGGATCCTGGTCGATTGCGGGCCGGGAAGCTTCACCGGGGTGCGCGTCGGCATCGCCGCCGCCCGCGGGCTGGCGCTTGGCTGGGGTGCGGAAGCGCACGGCTTTTCCTCGCTGGCGCTGATCGCGGCGGCGGGCTTCGCCGCCCATCCCGACTGGCCCGGCCTTGCCGTCGTGCTGGAAGGCGGGCATGGCGAGGTCTTTATGCAGGCCTTCGATGCTCCGCTCGCGCCCCGTGCCGCGCTCGTCTCGCTCAAGCCGGATGCAGCGCTCGCCGCGCTCGGCGGCCTGCCGGCCATCGGCAACGGCGTGCGCTTCCTGGCCCTGCTCGATCCGGGCGTGGCCGTCACCGACATGCTGCCGCGCGCCGCCGACGCCATCCTCCTGCCCGGCGCCTTCGCCAGCCTGGCCCCGCGCCCGATCTATGGCCGCGCACCCGACGCGAAGCCGCTCGCACCGGCCCCGTGAGCACCAGGATACACATGATCGACCTTCGACCGGGCGGCGTCGCCGACCTGATGCTGATCGACGGCATCATGAGCGCCGCGTTCGAACCCCGCTATGGCGAAGCGTGGACGCGCAACCAGTGCCTCGGCATCATGGCGATGCCCGGCGTCTGGCTGACCATCGCGATGCTGGACGGCGTACCGGCGGGCTTCGCCATGTCGCGCATCGTCGCCGACGAAGCCGAACTGCTGCTGCTCGCGACATTGCCGACGATGCGACGGCGCGGGGTCGCCGCGGCGTTGCTGCGGTCGGTCGTCGCGGATTCGAGCGCGGCAGGCGCAATTACGCTGCATCTCGAAGTCCGCGAAGGCAATGAAGCCATCAAGCTCTACAACCGTACAGGTTTTGTTAAGGTTGGTGAGCGCCGTAATTACTATCGCGGAGTCGGTGGTCAGGCTTATAATGCCTTTACCTATAGCCGGGATCTTCGCTGAAATCCTGCGCAATGCGCCAATTGTTACTTGCGCGTTGCAGTCCAAAGTAGGATAGCGCGCGCCATGGCTGCTTGCTCAATGCAGCCGAATAATGGGTCGAAAGGATTATAATGGATATCCAGAGCGAGCTGCAGGAGACGTTGATCACGCTGACCGCGGATATTGTCGCTGCACATGTGAGCAACAACAGCGTGGCGGTTTCGGATCTCCCGGTGCTGATCGCCAACGTCCATGGCGCGCTTGCGGGCCTGGGTGGTTCAGCGCCCGTCCCTGAAGTGAAGCAGGAGCCGGCGGTTTCCATCCGGTCGTCGATCAAGCCGGACTTCATCATCTGCCTCGAGGACGGCAAGAAGCTGAAGATGCTGAAGCGCCACCTGATGACGCATTATCAGATGACGCCGGAACAGTATCGCGCCAAGTGGAACCTGCCCGCCGACTATCCGATGGTCGCGCCCAACTATGCCGAGCAGCGCCGCACGCTGGCGAAGAAGATCGGCCTGGGCACGAAGCGCCGCAAGCCCCGGTAATCCGGCAACGGCACGGCCGCCCGCCGCCTTTCCGGCGATGCCCCTGCATCGTCGGCCGGGCGACGGGGCCGCGGCGGTATCGCGCGCCGCGCTTATTGCGAGTCGGTCGCTCTTTATCAACCAGCCCGAACGCACTACATCGGCCCGATGGCGCGCAAGATCGATCTGGAAGCCCTCTGCAACGAAAAAGGGCTGCGTATAACCGACCAGCGCCGCGTGATCGCGCGCGTGCTCTCGGAAGCCGAGGACCATCCCGATGTGGAGAAGGTCTATGAGCGCGCCTCGGCGATCGATCCCGGTATCTCGATCGCGACCGTCTACCGCACGGTGCGCCTGTTCGAGGAGGCCGGCATTCTCGACCGGCACGATTTCGGCGATGGCCGCTCGCGCTACGAGCCCGCGCCGGAATCCCATCACGACCATCTGATCGACGTCGAGACCGGCCGGGTGATCGAGTTCGTCGACCCCGAGCTCGAGCAATTGCAGAAGGCGATTGCCGAGCGCCTGGGCTTCCGGCTCGTCGATCATCGCATGGAACTTTACGGCGTCGCCCTCGACCGCAAGGTCTGACCGTGCTGGCCGGGGCAACTCGGGAAAGCGCGGACCTGCGCGCGAGCGCCAGCCAGAGACGCGCCGACGCCGCCGCCGGCAAACCTGTACCGATCGATGCGCTGGGACGGGCGCGGATCACCCTGCGCGCGGCCGGGCTCGTAGTCGGCCTGCTGGTGACCGTGCCGCTCCATTATCTCTGGCGGCTGCTGCGCATCGGCTCGCCCTGGCCGAAGATCTTCCTGGCCTGGGCGGCCCGCATGGCCGGGGCGCGGGTCGAGCGCGTCGGCGTGCCGCTGAAACGCGACGTCTTCTATATCTCCAACCATCTGAGCTGGATCGACATCCTCGCGATCGCCGGACAGAGCGGCACGGCGTTCGTGGCGAAGGAAGAGATCCGCGCCGCGCCGGTGGTCGGCTGGCTCGCAACGCTCAACCGCACCGTCTTCGTCAAGCGCGAGAACCGGCTGGGCGTCGCCGAACAGATCAACCAGCTGCGCGACGCGCTGGAGGAGAACTGGTCGGTCACGGTCTTTCCCGAGGGAACGACGACTGACGGCAAGTCACTGCTGCCGTTCAAGACGCCGATGCTGCGCGTGCTGGAGCCGCCGCCGCCGGGCGTACTCGTCCAGCCGGTGCTGCTCGACTATGGCGCGGTCGGCGAGGAGATCGGCTGGATCGGGGAGGAAAGCGGGATCGACAACGCCAAGCGCATCCTGGCGCGACGCGGCAGCTTCCGGATGCGCGTGATCTTCCTCGAGCCCTTCTATCCGCACGACTTTCCCGGCCGCAAGGCGATCGCGGCGGAGAGCCGGCGGCGAATCGAGGCGGCGCTGGTGGAATCGCTCGGCCATGGACTGCGGCCCTTTGCCTTCGACGTCGGGCCGGTGAGCTACGCGGCCCCCGCCGCTGCACAGGATGCGTCATAAGGCCGCCGCGCGCGCCGATTTGTATCGCCCCTGCCCCCGGCCTATAGGCCCGGCATCATGAAACCCGCCCCCAAGACCTTCCACGTCAAGTCCTTCGGCTGCCAGATGAACATGTATGACGGCGATCGCATGAGCGAACTCATGAGCGCCGAGGGCATGAGCGCGGCCGATGCCGACAGCGCCGACCTGATCGTGCTCAACACCTGCCACATCCGCGAGCGCGCGACCGAGAAGGTCTATTCGGACATCGGGCGGCTGCGGAAGCATGGCCGGACACCGATGATCGCCGTGGCCGGCTGCGTGGCGCAGGCCGAGGGCGCGGAAATCGTGCGGCGGGCGAAGGTGGACGTGGTGGTGGGGCCGCAGGCCTATCACAACCTTCCCGAACTGGTCGCGCGCGCCGCGCGGGGCGAAGCCGCGCTCGATACCGACATGCCGGTCGAGACCAAGTTCGGCGCGCTGCCCGCGCGCCGCCGCGTGCCGCCCTCCGCCTTCCTGACGGTGCAGGAAGGATGCGACAAATTCTGCACCTATTGCGTGGTGCCCTATACGCGCGGCGCCGAGGTCAGCCGGCCCTGGGCCGCGATCGTCGACGAAGCGAAGGCGCTGGTCGATGCCGGGGCGAAGGAGATCACGCTGCTCGGGCAGAATGTGAATGCGTGGGAAGGCGAGGACCCGGCCGGCCGGGTGCAGGGCCTGGACGGACTGATCCGCGCGCTCGCCGACATTCCGGGCCTGGCGCGAATCCGCTACACGACCAGCCACCCCAACGACATGCGCGACGGCCTGATCCGCGCCCATGCCGAGGTCGAGAAGCTGATGCCGTTCCTGCACCTGCCGGTACAGGCCGGCAGCGATCGCATCCTCAAGGCGATGAACCGCAGCCACACGCGCGACAGCTATCTACGGCTGCTCGATCGCGTGCGCGCCGTGCGGCCCGACATCGCCTTGTCGGGCGATTTCATCGTCGGCTTTCCCGGCGAGACCGAGGCGGATTTCGCCGAGACGCTGAGCCTGGTCGACGCCGTCGGCTATGCCCAGGCGTTCAGCTTCAAATACAGCCCGCGCCCCGGGACGCCGGCCGCGGACATGGCGGACCAGATCGCGCCCGAGGTGATGGACGAGCGGCTGCAACGCCTGCAGGCAGCGATCAACCGCGACCAGGAAGCGTTCAACGTCGCGAGCGTCGGGCGCCGTTGCCAGATCCTGCTCGAGCGCAAGGGCAAGCTGCCCGGCCAGCTGATCGGGAAATCACCCTGGCTGCAGTCAGTGCATCTCGTGGCGGATGCGGCGATCGGCGACCTGATCGACGTGTCGATCGAGGCGGCATGGCCGAATTCGGTTTCCGGCGTGGCAGTGACGCGCGCAGCGGCTTGACCTTCTTCCCGCGCGGCGCGGGGATCAGACGGACGCTATCGCCAGCCGCCCTCGCCCTTCCCACCGCTGCGCGGCGGGCCCCTTCCCTGTCCCGATGGGAGAGAACGGCACGGCTGGGCGAAAGATCGGGACTGTTGCCCGTTTCCC
>Ga0255338_1002283_pt1 | contig 29122 bp, 29 predicted proteins | sample MeOH1_35cm_T4_19_FD_203715 | JGI IMG/M metagenome (GOLD analysis project Ga0255338, IMG submission 203715) | Sandy soil microbial communities from University of British Columbia, Vancouver, Canada - MeOH1_35cm_T4_195 | ecosystem: Engineered > Artificial ecosystem > Sand microcosm > Unclassified ... | reverse complement strand
TCGCCTTCCATGCCTCGCCGGCTGGCGGCAATGGCGCGCTCATCAGCAAGCCGATATCGGGCAGCCCGTCGGGGACATTGCGGTGGCGCCGGTCGGCATTGACCGTCGCCGCGCCGGTCATGTCGAACCTGCCGCCGTCTTCCGTGATCTCGTAACGATCCACCTCGGTTTCGTCTGGATCGAAATTCAACTGGCGCCGCTTGGGTGAACTATTGAGGCGGGAGAGGCTGTCGGCCTTTTCATCGGGTCGCCACGCACGGTTGTCCTTGCGCTCGAGATCCGCCTGCCGCCGCCTGCTCATGCGCAGATGGCTGCCCATGACGCCTGGAATGAAAATGATCGGGATCACCCATTCCGGCGGTACGGTCAGGATGACCCGGCGCTTGTCGGTCGAGGGCGTCAGCGCGATGGTCGCGCCGGCATGGCCGCCGATTTCTTCGCCGGTTTTCATGTGGATGCGGTCAGTTGCCACTTGCGGCCTCCAGAATCTGAATCATGAGGTTGTCGGCTTCCAGGCTTTTCTGGATCTTGGTCAGGCCATCGGGCCCGGTGATGCCCTCGATGGTGCTGCCATCGGATTGCGTCAGGCGGAATTTCCGGTTGCTGGCCGGCGAACCGTCCGGCAGATGCAGATACACCTCCTGATCGAAATCGCTCTGCGGCAACGCAAGGTCGCCGGGGCGCACGCCGTCGGGGCCATCGACAATCAGATCGACCGCATGCACCTGTTTCACCCCGGACATGCCTTCGACGATTTGTGAAGGGGTCCATCGCTGGTAGGTTTGTCCAACCTTGAACAAGATTCCCTGGTCAGCTTCAAAGACGATATCGCCGAGCGCGCGGAAGTGGATGTTGCGTTTGGCCGTGCCCTTGATATCGCCGTCCTGGGCTTCGAGCACGATGTGGTCAGTCGCGGCCACCAACCGCAAACCAAGGCTGTGCGCGAACAGCGCAATCCGCCGCGCCGCGCTGGCAAAGAAGCCGCCGCTGCTGACGATGGACGCGTGTTTGCCGGTCGTGATGGCCAGGTGCTCGCCGCTGTGCAATTGGGTGGACCTGGCCGTCGTCGCAGCCAGTCCTGCCGCGGATGCCAGGACGAGGTGTGGCGCGGTCAGCTCGCCATTGACCTTGCCGGAGCCGCGGATTTCGTCATGCTGAACCTTGAGCGCCTTGGCAACGTCCTGCTGTTCCTCGTCCTGTGCGTGGTGATGCTGCGCCAACTGGCCCGTGGTCTCGTGGGCGTGGTGCGCCTGATCCAGCCGGTCAACCGTCTCGCCCATGTCCTTGTGGTGTGCCTTGGCATTTGGCCGGGCCTCCGTGCTGATCAGCAGGCCGTCGCCGCCGCGTACGGCGCCGTGCCCATCGGTACGCAGCTCGAAGCCGTTGCCGCGATGATCCTGGCGCCCCCGGTGGTCCTCGATGCGGCTCAGGTAGCCCAGGCTCAGTTGCGAGCGCTGATAGTCCGAGGACAGTTGCGACTGGATTTGCCCCCTGGTGTCGTCGAACACCAGATGGCCGCTGCTGGAACCCTCATGCTCACGGCTGCGAATGCCGCTCAGCGCATGCTGGTCCGGCAGTTGCCACGGCGGCATGTTGAGGCTGTTCGGCACCGCCCCCATCACGATGGGCTTGTCCGGGTCGCCACCGTCCAGGAACATCACCAGCACTTCGCTGCCAACGCGGGGAATGCTGACCTGGCCATATTGCGAGCCCGCCCATGGCGTGGCGACGCGCACCCAGCAAGACATCCTGTTGAAGCGATCCCACGGAAACTGCACGCGCACGCGCCCATACTGATCGGGCCAGACGACGTGGCCGCCTTCCGGCCCGACCACGGTGGCGCATTGCGGACCAGTAACCACTGGCCACGGAATGCTCAGCGCCGGGCGGAAGACTTCGTGGGTCGGATGGCACTCGAACTCCACCCGGCAGTGCCAGCGCTGGCCTTCGCCGGAGGCCTCGGCCACGTCTTCAAGCTCAAGGCTTGCCCCGAGCACCACGTATTCGCGGTTCGCGGCTTGCTGGGGGTGACCTGTGACCTTCATGGTGCAGCCAGGCACGACAGCGCGCAGGTTCCCGGCGCCAAAGCAGCGCAGGCCGCGCGAGCGGATGGCTTCCATGCGGATGCGGGCGATCATCTCGCCTTCGTCCCACGGCCGATTGCCGGTGGCGGGCTGGGCATGCTCGCTCGGGAAGTCGTAGACCTCCTGATGCAGGTCGCCGCTGTTCAGGCCGGTTCCGCGCGTGTCGGAATTGCTTGCCGTCAGGTCGCCGCGCGGCTGGGTGAAGCTATAGGCATTGGTCGTGTACTTGCCGGCCACCACGGCGTCGATGATCGAGAAGGTATCGAGGTATTCCCGTTCGGCCTTGGTACCGGGTGGATGGATTTCCAGAACCCGATGCGCCTCGCTGGGTACCGAGCGATAACCGCCAGCGTGGTCGGCCAGCACCAGGCGGTGCTTGCCCCCCGAGTGTTCGAAGAACCACGATATCCCCCAATGCTGCATCAGCCGGGCAACAAAGGTGTAGTCGCTCTCATCGCACTGCGTGCGATAGACCCGCTTGGGATACCTGCCGGTGTCGAGCCGCCACGCGACCGGGTAGGGGTAGGCGGACAGGACTTCCGCAATGACTTCAATATCGGTGCGATCTTCGAAGACGCGGCTGTTCCTGTTCTGCGATGCGATCCACAGCCAGGGGCGCAAGGTCAGTCCATAGACGAAATGCCGCGCGTCGGCGCGCAGAAAGCGGGCGCGATCCACAATGCCGCTGATCTCGCGGGTGCCGGCGCCCATGCCATCCAGCCGGATTTGCACGGTCAACGCGCGCCCGTTCATCTTGCGCAGGTCGAGATTCCCCTCCGGGCCGCGGAAGTGGTGATCCTTGTCAGGCGTCTTGAGTTCGATCTCGTATTCGTACAGGTCGCACAGATTTTCCTTACCGGCCAACCGAACGAAAGTGAGCGCAGACTGGCCATGCAGTGCCGGCAACGCCGGCCCGGCTACCGTGACGGTACGAGACAAAAGCGGCGGCGGACAATGGCCCATGCAAGACACTCCGTGGCAAGTGGAATAGCAGGTCGGGGAAAGCGTGCGGCACCGCATACCCGCCATAGGGCGCATGAACCACTTGCTTGCCTGCGGAGTGTCAGGAGTGACTTAGAGAAAATCTATGGGACTTTCTCTAAAGTGATGGGTAGTTTGCGCTATCGCAATCTTGTAAGTGATCTATGGGCTGTATTTTGGCGGCGTATCATGGCAACGTCATCCATCCCGACGCCCCCGTCATGCCCCCGCGCATTAGTGAAGACATCACCTTCCGCAAGCTGGAGGCCCTGCTGGCCTTCATGGAGACCGGCAACCTGGCCAAGGCCGCCGAGGCGCTCGATGTCAGCGCCGTGAGCGTGCATCGCGCGCTCCATTCTCTGGAGGAGGGCATGCGCTGCGCGCTGTTCCGCCACGAGGGGCGCAACCTGTTGCCCACCGAGGCCGCCCACGTGCTGGCCGATGTGGCGCGCGACGTGCTCAAGACCATGTCAGACGGCATCCGCATCACGCGCGAGGCCGCCGGCTACTCCGCCGACCAGCTCAAGATCGGCTCGCTCTATTCGCTGACCATCAAGACCGTGCCGCAGGTGGTGATCGGCATCAAGATGCGCCGCCCGGAACTGGAGACCGAGCTGGTGCTCGGCTCCAATGCCGACCTGCTGCACAAGCTGCGGCAGGGCACCATCGACGCCACGCTGATGGCGCTGCCCGAGCCCGATGCCGAGATCGAATCGATCCCGATGTTCGAGGACGACATCTTCTTCGCCGCGCCCGCCGATTCGCACTATGCGCAGCTGCCGTCCATCGACCTGCGGGTCTGCCGCGACGAGCCGTTCGTTTCGCTGGGCGAGGGGTTTGTCACGTCCAGCGGCTTCATGGAAGCCTTCCGCATCGCCGATTTCACGCCCAACGTGGTGATGAAGGTCGGCGATATCTTCTCGCTGATGAACCTCGTCGGCGGCGGCATCGGCTACACGCTGCTGCCCGGCCGCGTGCGCGATGTGTTTGCGAAGAATGTGGCGTTCGTGCCACTGACGCCCGAGTACGACATCAAGCAGTCGATCGGCCTGAGCTTCCTGCGGCGGCGGGAGCGCGATCCCAACTTGCTCGCGCTGGCGGCGGTGTGCCGGATGCTGATGGCAGGGCGCGGCAGCAAGCAAGGATGACCCCAAGGCTTCAGGGCTTCGTGCTTGCGTCCTGGTTCCGGAACGCCGCCTCCCCGGCGTCCGACACCTCGACCCACTTCTTGTCGGGCGCCGCGTTCGCGACGTAGCTGTCGTGCCAGTTCCACCACTTGTAGGTCGGGGTCTGAGGATAGCCCTCGGGCGAGTCTTCCCAGACCTCCTGCCGGCCCAGCGGCGTGATGTCGAGGTAGTTCCAGGTGTTCCCCATCTGCTCGTCGCCGCGGTTGTTGAGGAAGTACGTGCGGTACACGCGGTCGCCGTCGCGGTAGAACACGTTCGTGCCGTGCCACTCGTCCACGCCGAAGTCTGCGTCGAAGCTGTCCGTGATGGTGAACCACGGCATCTCCCAGCCCATCCGCGCCTTCAGCCGCGCGATGTCCGCCTGGGGCGCCCGCGAGACGAAGATGAGCGTGGTGTCACGGGCGTTCAGGTGGGCGACGTGGGCGACCTGGTCGGCCACCAGGGAGCAGCCCCGGCAGGCATGGTCGGGCCAGCCGAACACCCCGGGCTCGAAGAAGGCGCGGTAGACGATGAGCTGATGCCGGCCGTCGAACAGGTCGGGCAGGCTGACCCTGCCAGCGGGCCCCTCGAACGCATATGCGGCCTCCACGGCCATCCACGGCATGCGCCGGCGCTCGGCGGCCAGGGCGTCACGGGCGCGGGTCAGGGCCTTTTCCTTGACGAGCAACTGCTCGCGTGCCGCCTCCCACGCTTGGGCGGCCACGATCGGTGGTGTGTGCATGGCAGGCTGTCCGTCTTTCCGTCCGTTCTTGGCTGATGTCGTCATGGTGTTTGCTCCTGGTTTGGGCGAATTCCGCGTCTCGTGGCTGAGTCTGGCACCGGCAATCGAACATCGGGAGTAACAAGTGTGGCGGCATTCGACGGCATGTGCGCCCCATTCCACCAACCGTAACGATCCGTCGCCGGGCGTCATTGTTTGCCGATGACGCCCGGCGTATCGTGGCCGGCATCGACAGACCACGCCGCATGCCGGAGCCGCGATGCCAGAATCCCCCGCCCAACGCCAATGGGACACCCGCCGCGTAGAAAAGCGCCGCCGCCAGGCCCTCGGCGCCCGGCTGGCCGACGGCAAGGTGGTTGCCACCGACAATATCGTCCCGTTCCTTGAGGCGGTGACCGCACCCGGCGACCGCGTGGTGCTGGAGGGCAACAACCAGAAACAGGCCGATTTCCTCTCTCGCGCGCTGGCCGAGGTGGACCCCGCCACGGTGCATGATCTGCACATGATCATCCCCAGCGTGAGCCGGGTGGAGCACCTGGACCTGTTCGAACGCGGCATCGCGCGCAAGCTGGACTTCGCCTACGCGGGCACGCAGAGCGTGCGGATCTCGCAGTTCCTTGAGGACGGGCTGCTCGAAGTGGGCGCCATCCACACCTACATCGAGCTGTACGCGCGGCTGTACGTGGACCTGACGCCGCAGATCGTGCTGGTCGCGGGCTACAAGGCCGACCGCGCCGGCAACCTCTACACGGGCGCCAGCACCGAGGACACGCCCGCGCTGGTCGAGGCCGCGGCGTTCCGCGACGGCATCGTGATTGCCCAGGTCAACGAGATCGTGGATGACCCCGCCGGCCTGCCGCGCGTGGACATTCCCGGCTCCTGGATCGACTACGTGGTGCAGGCCGACAAGCCGTTCTTCTGCGAGCCGCTGTTCACGCGCGACCCGCGCCTGATCAAGCCGGTGCACGTGCTGATGGCGATGATGGCGATTCGCGGCATCTACGAGCGGCACAACGTGCAATCGCTGAACCATGGCATCGGCTTCAACACGGCTGCCATCGAGCTGATCCTGCCGACCTATGGCGCATCGCTCGGGCTCAAGGGCAAGATCTGCAAGTACTGGACGCTGAACCCGCATCCCACGCTGATCCCGGCCATCGAGTCGGGCTGGGTCGAGAGCGTGCACAGCTTCGGCAGCGAACTGGGCATGGAAGCCTACGTGGCGGCACGTCCCGACATCTTCTTCACCGGCGCCGATGGCGCCATGCGCTCCAATCGCGCGTTCTGCCAGCTGGCGGGCCAGTACGCGGTGGATCTGTTCATCGGCTCCACGCTGCAGATCGATGGCGACGGGCACTCGTCCACGGTCACGCGCGGGCGGCTCTCCGGCTTCGGCGGCGCGCCGAACATGGGCCACCAGCCGGGCGGGCGGCGCCATGCCACGCCGGCGTGGCTGGACCTGATCGAGACCGACGACCCGCTGGCGCGCGGCCGCAAGCTCGTGGTGCAGATGGTGGAGACCTTCCAGGCCGGCGGCAAGCCGACCTTCGTCGAATCGTTGGACGCGGTGCAGGTGGCCAAGGACTGCGGCATGCCGCTGGCGCCGGTCATGATCTACGGCGACGACGTGACCCATGTGCTGACCGAGGAAGGCATCGCCTATTTATATAAGGCGCGCTCGATCGAGGAGCGCCGCGCGATGATCGCGGCCGTGGCCGGTGTCACGCCGATCGGCATGCGGCACGACCCGGCCACCACGCGCCGCATGCGCAGCGACGGGTTGATCGCGCTGCCTGAAGACCTGGGCGTGCATCGCGCCGATGCCACGCGGTCGCTGCTGGCGGCCAAGAGCATGGCCGATCTGGTCGAATGGTCGGGGGGCCTGTACGAGCCGCCGGCCCGCTTCAGGAGCTGGTAATGGCGCTGCACGCAATCGTTGCCAAAGCGGATCAGGACGACGCCGTCGGGGCACTGGCCGAAGCGGTGCTCGTCGACGAAGCCATGCTGTCGCCGAAGCCCGGGCTCGTCGATGCGCGTGGCAGCGGCGCCCATCGCGACCTGACGCTGGGCCTGATGATCGCATCGGCACGGAGCCTGCGGACCGGCTTCGCCGCCATGGCCGAAGCGGGGCGGCAGGCCGCCGGCATCGACCAGGCATTGCGCGAGCGGCTCGGCGCGCTGGGCCGGGCGGCCGAGGCCACCATGCTGCGCGCCACGGGCGGCGTCAACACGCATCGCGGCGCGATCTGGTGCCTTGGGCTGCTGGCCGGCGCCGCGGGGCTGCTGCGTGAGCGGGCCCACATCCAGACCGTGGCCGATGCGGCCGGTGCCATCGCGCGGCTGCCCGACCGGCATCGCCCCGCGCACACGGGCAACAAGGGCGAACTGGCGCGCCACGCCTACCAGGTGGGCGGCGCGCGCGGCCAGGCCGAGGCGGGCTTTCCCCATGTCGTGCAATGGGGTTTGCCGATGCTGCACGCAAGCCGCGCGCGCGGCGATGCCGAGCCCACCGCCCGCGTTAACGCGCTGCTGGCCATCATGGCGCGGCTCGACGATACCTGCGTGCTGGCGCGTGCCGGCCGCGAGGGACTGGCCGCGATGCAGGCCGGCGCGGCGGCGGTGCTCGAAGCGGGCGGCATCGGCACGGTGCCGGGCCGCCGCCTGCTGCACGGGCTGGAAGCCGGCATGCTGGCGCGCAATGCATCCCCCGGCGGCGCGGCAGACCTGCTCGCCGCCACACTGTTCCTGGACCGCCTGCCATCGTGGCGGCCATCCCGCAAGGAGACCGATGATGGAGCAACTCCAGTTTGAATATCCCGCCGGCGCGCCGGCCCGCCAGCGCGTGCTGGTGGGCGTGGTCGGCTCCGGCGACCTTGAGGTCATGATCGAGCCCGGCGAAGCGGGCAAGACCGCGATCCACGTGACCACCTCGGTGGACGGCTACGGCCGTGTCTGGGACGCGCAATTGACACGCGTGTTCAGCGCCGAGCCGCGCGCCGCCATGCGTATCCGCATCCACGACTTCGGCGCCACGCCGGGCGTGGTGGGCATGCGGCTGGCCGAGGCGTTCGAGGCGCTCGGCGAAGGCAGGGAGCCGACATGAGCCATGCCGCAATGCTGTCGCGCGAGAGCTTTGTCGAGCTCGGCGCCCGGGCGCGCGCCCGCGTGCTGCTGGACCCCGGCACCTTCCGCGAACTGGCGGGGCCGTTCGACGGATTGACCTCGCCGTGGCTGGCTCGCCAGGGTGTGGTGCCGCAAGCCGATGACGGCGTGATCGTCGCCAAGGGCACTATCGGCGGGTATCCGGCCGTGGTACTGGCGATCGAAGGCGCGTTCCAGGGCGGCAGCCTGGGTGAAGTGGGCGGCGCCAAGATCGCCGGGGCACTGGAGCTGGCCGCGCAGGACAACCGGCAGGGCACGCCCACGCGCGCGGTGATCCTGTTCGAGACCGGGGGCGTGCGGCTGCAGGAGGCCAACCTGGGCCTGGCGGCCATCGCCGACATCCACGCGGCCATCGTCGATCTGCGCCGTTACCAGCCGGTGATCGGCGTGATAGCGGGGCAGGTGGGCTGTTTTGGCGGCATGTCGATCGCGGCGGGGCTGTGCAGCGCGCTGGTGGTCACGCGCGAGGCCAGGCTTGGGCTCAACGGTCCGGCGGTGATCGAGCAGGAAGCCGGCATTGCCGAATACGACTCGCGCGACCGCCCGCTGATCTGGAGCCTGACCGGTGGCGAGCAGCGCATTGCCACCGGATTGGCGGACCGGTATGTCGAGGACGACGGCGTGGCGATCCGCGCCACGGTGGCCGAACTCGTGGCCCTGCCGCCCGCCGCGCCGCGCAGCGCGCAGTACGCGTTGTACCTGGAGCGCCTGGCGCGCTATGACCCTGCGCGGCAGGCCGATGCGGCCGCGGTGCGCGCCCTGTTCGCAGGAGATCAACCATGAATGCCGAAACCGGAATCGAAACCACAGCCCGTGGCGAGGCGTGGCTCGCCGCGCTGAGCAACGGGGCGCCACGGCTCGACGGCTATCCCGCCTCGGTGCAGGTGGCCGACGCCGAACTGGCCGGCCGGCCAGTCAGGTGGATCGCGGTGGTGCCTGATGTCGCCAGCCCGTTCCCGCGTGCGCGCCATGGCGAGGTGGGCCTGCGCGAGGGTTGGTCGCTGGCGCGGGCCGTGCACGACGCCGTACTGGCCGACCGCGACGCGCCGGCCAAGCGCGCGATCATCGCCGTGGTGGACACGCCCAGTCAGGCTTATGGCCGGCGCGAGGAGGCCTTCGGCATCCACCAGTCGCTGGCCGGCGCGGCGGATGCCTACGCCACGGCGCGCCTGGCGGGGCATGCCGTGATCGCGCTGCTGGTGGGCAAGGCCATGTCGGGCGCGTTCCTGGCGCATGGCTACCAGGCCAACCGCATCCTGGCGCTGGCCGACCCCGGCGTGCAGGTGCATGCAATGGGCAAGGAAGCCGCCGCGCGCATCACCATGCGCAGCGTGGAAGACCTCGAGGCGTTTGCCGCCACGGTGCCGCCCATGGCATACGACATCGACAACTACGCCACGCTGGGCCTGCTGTGGCGGCGCGTGCCGGTGGCCCATGCGGACGCGCCGGGCGCCGGCGACCTTGCCACCGTGCGCACCGCGCTGGAGGCGGCGCTGGCTGACATCGACGCCGATCCGCACCGCGACCTCCGTGGCCGCCTGGGTGGCGAGAACCGCCAGGCGTCGGCGCGCGTGCGCGAAGTGCTGGCGCGCCAGTGGCAAGGGTGAACCGATGCGCATGCCGCAGCCGCACGACCTGATCTGGCTGCGCGACGCCGTGGCGTTTGCGGCGGGCGAGCCGCTGCCGGCGTGGGCCGACGCCGCGTGGCTGGCCATGGCGCCAGTGGTGGTACGGCGCGATATGCCGCGCGATGGCCGCATTCCCGTGGGATTGCGCGGGCGGTTGCGGGCGCAGCGGCATGCCGCATGGATCGACGCCGACCAATGCGCGCGCGCGATATCGCCCGCCGCCATCGCCCGCGCGGCACGGTGGCGCGACCATCCGCGCCGTCACGCGTTGCCGGCGCTGCGCACGCTGGCGCGCATCGCCCCATTGCTCGATGGGCGCGCGTTGCAGTGGGGCGTGACGGGTGCGGTGGGCTTCACACTGGCATCGGACATCGACGTGCTGCATGCCGGAAGCGATGTGGACCTGCTTGTCACGTCGGCCCTGCCCCTGGCGCGCGCGGACGAGAACTGGCTGGGCGCGCTGATCGACGAGAGCGACGAGGGCCGGGAGGCCCGGCTCGACATCCAGGTTGCCACGCCGCGCGGCGGCTTTGCCTTGCGCGAGCGGCTGCGCACCGGTGGCCGCGTGCTGCTGAAGACCGCATCGGGGCCGGTGCTTTGCGTCGATCCGTGGCAGCCGGCATGAGCGTGCTGCTAACGTTTCCGGGCCAGGGGGCGCAGCGCCCCGGCATGCTGCACGGACTGCCAGACCACCATGCCGTGCGCGAGACGCTGGCGCAGACCAGCGACGCGCTGGGCCGCGATGTCATGGCGCTGGACGATGCCGGCAGCCTGGCCTCGACGGTATCGGTGCAGCTGTGCCTGCTGGCGGCCGGCGTGGCCACGGCGCGCGTGCTGATCGACGAAGGCGGTGAACGGGCGCGGCCCGATGCCGTGGCCGGCTTGTCGATTGGCGCCTACGCCGCCGCCGTGGTGGCCGGCGCGCTGGCGTACGACGACGCCGTGCGGCTGGTGGCGTTGCGGGGCCGGTTGATGGAAGCGGCGTATCCCGACGGCTACGGCATGACGGCCATCCTCGGGCTGGAGGCCGCCCCGCTCGAGGCCATCGCGGCGCGGGTGCGTGACGCGGGCTTGGCGGTCTATGTGGCGAACTTCAATGCACCCACGCAACTGGTCATCGCGGGCGCCGAGGTGGCCATGGCGCGCGTGGCGGCGCTGGCGCTCGAGGCTGGCGCGCATGGGGCCAGGCGCGTGGCCATCGCGGTGCCATCGCATTGCCCGCTGCTTGCCGATGCCGCGGCCACGCTGGCACAGGCGTTTCAATCGATCACGCTGCGCCGGCCACGCATGCGTGTGTTCAGCGCCAGCACGGCGCGGGAATTGCGCGATCCGGTGCGGATTGCCGCCGACCTCGCCGCCAACATGGCCATGCCCGTGCGCTGGCACGAGACGATGCTGCTGGCGCGCGCCTGCGGCGTGCGGCTGGCGGTGGAAATGCCGCCCGGCAATGTCCTGACCCGGCTCGCCGGCCCGGTGCTGCCCGAGGCCGTGGCGTGCGCCGACACCCGGCCGGACAGCGTGCGGGTGCTGATGGCGCGGGCTGGGGTGGATGGTTAGGCGGCGGCGGGGATGGATGCGCTGGCCCTCTCCCCCGGCCCCTCTCCCGCAAGCGGGCGAGGGGAGACCACCGGCAGCCTTGGATATCCCGTTTGTTGCTCCCCTCTCCCCCTGGGAGAGGGGCCGGGGGAGAAGGCAGGCGCCCCCACGAAGTCCATTCGCAGAATATGCAGGGTGGCGGCCTTACAAGCACCAGGCCATGGTGACTGGGAGCCACGGCGCAGTGCGGCGCAAGGCCGCCACACGGCCATCATGCGTCCGGCCGGCTGCCAGGAACATAAGACGATTCTGAAACCGCACCCGCCGCGCTAGCGCTGCGGCGCGGCGCGCAGCACGCCGGCCGCGATCTCGCTCGTCAGCGCGTCCACGGCGTCGAGTTCCGCATCGCCCAGGCCCTCGGCGCACCGCGCGGCGCCCCAGTCGCCATAGATCAGCGCGATGCAGCGGTTGCGCATCCGCACCGGCGCCAGCAGGATCGAGCGCGCATCGGGCATGGCATCGCGGTACCAACGCGGCATGCGGTGGGCGATGCTGGCATCGAATGCATCCTCGATCAGCAGCGGCTTGTCGGCCAGGCCCGCAAAGTGGAACACATCCGGCACGAACCCTTCCTCGAACGAGAGCGCCGGCAGCTTGTCGCGCATGCCCTCGCCAAAGCCCAGCCGCGCGTGAAACCGCTTGGTTGCCGGGTTCAGCATCATCAGGAAGCAGCGCGAGAAATTGAGCGCGCGCATGGCCGATTCCAGCACCATCGGCGCCAGCTGGGACACCGACAGGCCCGCGCCCTCGCGCCGCACCTCGTCCAGCCCCTGCCGCAGGCGCGCGAGCACGTCGTCCGGCTTGCAGCCACACCCCACGGGCGCGGCCGCCTCGCCGGGGAACTCCGCGCGCGTGATCGACGCATTGAGCGTGTCGGCCTGCCGGACCGCGATGGCCACGTCGCCCGAGGTCAGGCCCAGCATGCTGGCGTGGGTGGCCAGCACGTCCTGCACCGCTTCCTGCGAGCCCTCGCGGACCATCGTGGCCGCGGCCTGCGCCGAGACATGGGCGATGGCGGCGAGCCAGTCGGCATGGGTGTCCAGCACCGTGTCCGGCTGCAGCGCGCGCGGCCTCATGGCATGGGCGATCAGGCCCGGCAGGCGCCATTTGCGCGCGGCGCCCTCGGCGATTTCCTCCATCGAGACGCCCAGCACCGCCTGGCACGCTTCGTTCTCGGTCATCGGATGCGCGGCGCACATGGCTTCCACGCGCTCCCATTCGTCGGGGAAATAGAACACCAGCAGCAGCCGGCTCATGTGGTGCATGAGCGTGCAGACGACCGCTTCCTCGCCTTCATTGATGCCGCGCGCATGCGACAGCGCGCGCGTGATCTCGCCCGCCACCAGCGCCCGCTGCAGGGCCTTGGTGGCCTGGGGCCGCTGGGGCGCCACGCCGTGGAAGTAGTCCAGCAGCTGGATGCCCAGCGTCAGGTGGCTGATCGCTTCCACGCCCAGCACGAGGATGGCGCGCGATACCGTGGTCACCTCGCCGCCGAACGAGCGGTACATCGCCGAGTTGGCCAGCCGGATCACCTTCTGCGACAGGCTGAAGTCGGACAGCACGCTCGTGGCCATCTCGCCCACGGTGAGGTCGGCATTCAGGGTCTGGAAGATGTTGTCCACGCAGTACTGCAGCGTCGGGAAATCGCCCTGCTGCGCCATGCGTGCCCACAGCGTCTCGAAGAACTGGTCCTTTGACGGCATGGACATCAGGGCACCTGCCGCGAGAACACTTCGTCCTGGGCCATGACCAGGCGGCCGTCGATGACGGCTTGTTCGAAGTCCTGCGGACCCAGCGCGCGCGCATAGCGCCAGCCTTGCACGAGGTTGCAGCCCTGCGCGGCCAGCAGGTCGCCCTGCGCGCCGGTTTCCACGCCTTCGGCAATGGCCACCAGGCCCAGTTCGCGCGCCAGCGACAGCACCGCCGAGACGATCGTGCGCGCATGCGGGGAATCCACCATGTCCGCCACGAAACTGCGGTCCACCTTGAGTGCGGACAGCGGAAAGCGGCGCAGGTAGGACAGGCTGGAATAGCCGGTGCCGAAGTCGTCCACGGCAAAGCGGATGCCCAGCGCGCGCAGCGACATCAGCACGCCTTCCGCGGCCTTGGGGTCGGTCATCAGCGCGCTTTCGGTAATCTCCAGCAACAGGCGGTCGGCGCCGATGCCGGCGTCCTGGATGGCGTTGCGCACGCTTTCGAAGAAGCCGGGGTGCAGGAACTGCACGGCCGAGACATTGACCGACATATGGCCCACCCGGATGCCCTGCGCGTCCCACGCGGCCAGTTGCGCGCAGGCGCAGCGCAGCGCCCAGGCTCCCAGATGCTTGATCAGGCCGTTCTTCTCGGCCACGGGAATGAAGACGTCGGGGCGGATCTCCTCCCCGCCATGGTCCCAGCGCATCAGCGCCTCCACGGCGCAGACCTGCCCCGTGGCGGGCCAGACGATGGGCTGGTAGTGCAGCAGGAATTCGCCGTTCTGCACGGCCTCGAACATGCTTTGCTCGATGCGGAACTGCTCGTCCAGGCGACGATCGAGCTCGGAGGAATAGATGCAATAGCGATTCTTGCCCAGCGCCTTGGCCTCGTACATCGCCAGGTCGGCGCGGCGCAGCCATTGCGATTCCGATTCCGACCCCGCGTGCGCGGCGCCGGACGAGAAGGCCAGCCCGATGCTGGTGGTGATGCGCACATGGCAGCCGCCCAGCAGGAACGGCTGGCGGCAGACGTGGATCACGCGCTCGAGAATGCGGACCGCCTCGGTCTCGGCGGCCAGGCCATCGAGCATCAGCACGAATTCGTCGCCGCCCAGCCGCGCCACGCTGTGCGGCGCGCGCACGATGTCCTGCAGGCGGGCGCCCACTTCCTTGAGCAGCGCGTCGCCGTACTCGTGGCCCAGCGAATCGTTGATGTTCTTGAAGCCGTCCAGGTCCATCAGCGCCACGGCGAACGACCGGCCCGCCGCCGCGCCGGCCGTGTACTGCCCGATCTGGCGGCGGATGAAGGCGCGGTTGCCCACGCCGGTCAGCGGGTCGAGGAATGCGCGGGCATCGAGCTGGCGCTCGTTTTCCACCCAGTCGGTCACGTCGTGGCCGAACAGCAGCAGGCTTGGCTGGCCGCCATCGGCAGGCTGATGGGCGACGCGCAGGTCCAGCCAGCCGCCGCCGATGCCACCCGCGTAGCGCACGCGCTCGCGGCGGGCGGCACGGTCTCGGGCGCAGGCGCGGAGCAGGGCCGCCACGGTGTCACGCGATTCCGGCGCGATGACGTCGAGCACCGACGTGCGCAGCAGGTATTCGCGAGGGTAAACCAGCAGGTCGGCCGTGGCCTCGGTGGCCTGGAGGATCCGGCCCTGGACGTCGACCCGCATGGCCAGCGCGCCGGAGGCTTCCAGCAGCGCCCAGGCCTCGCGCCCGCCGGGGCGGGCGCCGGCCGGCCCGCCTTCCGCGGGCGCCGGCTCCAGGGCAACATCATATTCAAACGAGGTCATGTCTTCCTCAGCCCGGAATCCTCTGGATGCTGGCCTGATAACTGGTGGATACGTGTTCGACGATGAAAACGGCTGTGCGGCAGGCGCGGAAGAACCAGTCCGGGACAATCCCGCACCCGGAACATGCCACTGGCCCTGTTGCCCGCCGAACGGATCGACAGCGGCGATTCTAATACGAGCCGGCCCCGGCGGACCGCCGCGCGGGGACGCGGCCTCGCGGCGTCGGCGCGGCTACAACAGGGGCGCCCCGCGAGGGCCCGAGGCCCTGGCGGGGGGATTGACACCGTAACGCAATATCCGTGACACTCGATCGGCATTGCCCGGGCAATGCCGGTGATGCCTCGCTAGCCCTGGCGGGGCCGGCGCACGGCGCGCAGCTTGCCGCTGTTGCCGCCGCCGCAGAAGAACTGGTCGGCGCCATCGGACTCGAGCCCTGAGACGCCGACGCCGGGCGGCATCTCCAGCCGCTCCAGCACCTCGCCCGAGACCGGATCGATGCGCCGCAGCTCGCTCTCGTCGCCTTCCCACGTGCCGTGCCACAACTCGCCCTCGACCCAGGTCACCCCGGTGACAAAGCGATTGGACTCGATGGTGCGCAGGATCTCGCCGGTTTCCGGATCCACCTGATGGATCTTGCGGTCCCGGTACTCGCCCACCCAGAGCGTGCCTTCGGCCCAGGCCAGGCCCGAGTCGTTGCCATGGCCCGGCGCCGGGATGGTGGCCAGCACGCGTCCGCTCTGCGGATCGATCTTCTGGATCTGGCGCTCGGCGATCTGGTACAGATACTGGCCGTCGAAGGCGGTGCCGGCATCGGCGGCAAGGTCGAGCGTGCGCAGCGTCTTGCCGCTTGCGGGGTCGAGCGCGTTCAGCTTCTCGCCGGAGGCAAACCAGATGTGCGCGCCGTCGTAGGTGACGCCATGCACGCCCTCGATGCCGGGGAAGGGGCCGTATTCGCGGAGGATTTGAGCAGGTTTTCGTTTCATGCGTTCATCCTAGTGGTTCGGCAGCGGCGTGGGGAGTAACAACGTCGTCGTGAATCCGGGCACGGGCGTACTTATCCAGCGCCGGGACCGGCCCTGGCCGAACGATTGCGCCTTGCCATCGGCCGCCAACGCATCGAGGGCCCGCTGCACGGTGCGCTGGCTGGCGCCGAGCGCCAGCGCCAGCGCGGAACTGGACCACGCCTCCCCGTCGCCAAGAAAGGCCAGCATCGCGCCATGCTTTTCTTCCACCGGCCGCGCCAGCACCACAACCTGGCGCGTGCGCGGCGGCACCAGCGTGAAACCGTGCTGCGTGGCGCTCACGCCGGCCAGCGTGCCAAGCACCGCGCGCAGCCGCCCGATCTCCACGCGCAGCCGCGCGCGATGCGAGTCATCGGCATACCTGGCCCGGAAGGCGCGGGCGATGAGCGTGTCGCGTGGCACGTCTGCCGGCCATGCTTCGCCGAGGGCGCGCAGCAGGGTAAACAACACCGGACGCCGCGCCAGCGAGACCGCCGTGCCGCCGCATTGCACGACATGGCGGCAGGCGTCGACCACGAGGAATTTCGACGCCAGCAGCGCCTCCACTTCGTCAAGCCGCAGCAGCCGTTCCTCGCCATTGGCGACCAGGCGCGCGGCGGGCGATACGAGCAGGCTGGCGGCGCGCTCGACCTCGGCGGCCAGCCCGGGGATGGCGGCGTGGCGCGCCGCGTGCCCGGCCCGTGCCAGCGCGGCGCGGGCCGGCCGGGTCTGCAGCCGGCGCAGCGCGATGCCGGCGACGATCAACTCGTGCGCCGCACGCGAGGCTGGGGGAAAATCGGAGGGATCGAGCGTGGCGAGCAGGCGTTCCGCCTCGCCGAGTTGGCCGATCAGCAGCAGGCGCCGGATGTCGAGCTGCCGCGCATGGGCCGCGTTCACGCGGTCGCCATGCGCCTCGAGCGTGGCCCGCGCGGCGTCCAGCGCCTTCGCCGGCCAGCCCAGGTCGCGCGAGACCAGCGCGATCTCCGCTTCGGCGACCACGCAGCGCGCGCGGGCCACGGCCTCCCTGGGGCCGAAGGCGCGCGCCGCGGCTGTGATCAGTGAATCCATCGGAATCCCGCCACGCTTGCCACTCCCTCGGTCTGAAGGTCCGCGCCCAATCTATCACACGGCCACTCGCCCAGCGGCGGGGCGAACGGCGCCCCAACACCCGCACAGCCCCCTCAGCGCGAGTGCGACCGGAACCCCTCGCCATGCAGGCCCGCGCGATCCACGGCGGCGATGCGGTTCCGGCCGTTGTCCTTGGCGTGATAGAGCTGCGCGTCCACGAGATTGATGAAGGCGATCGGCTCCATGCCGGCGGCCGGCAGCGCGGTGCCAACGCCGAAGCTTGCCGTCACGCGCTGCTCGTACGGGGAACGCAGGTGCGGGATCGCCGCCTCCGCGATCATGACGCGGCACCGCTCGGCGATCCGTACGGCGGTGTCGGCGTCGGTATCGGGCAGTGCCGCCACGAACTCCTCGCCGCCAAAGCGGCCGACAAAGTGGCCGGGCCCCGCCGCCTCGGTCAGCAGGCGCGCCACCTGCCGCAGGCATTCGTCGCCCTGCAGATGGCCGTAGTAGTCGTTGTACGACTTGAAAAAGTCCACGTCCATGATGATCAGCGAGAGCGGCTTGCCGCTGTCCTGCGACGCGGCCCACTCCCGTTCCATCACGGTATCGAACATGCGCCGGTTGCCCACGCCGGTCAGCCCGTCGGTGAACGACAGCCGCTCCAGTTCCTTCCGCAGTTGCGCGAGCTGTTCCTCGGAACGCTTACGTTCGCTGATGTCGAACATGAACCCGATCAGCGCCTCGACGTCGCCCTTGGCATTGCGCACCACGTGGACCACGTCGCGCAGCCAGACATAGCCCCCGTCGCGCGTGAGCGCGCGGTAGTCGGCCTCGTGATCGGTGCCGGCCTGGGATTGCGCCACGCAGAACTGCACCACCGCCTCGCGGTCGTCCGGGTGCATGCGCTCGGCCCAGTCATTCACCGTCTTCCACGAGGACGGCGCCCAGCCCAGCAGCGCTTCGATCTGCGGGCCGATATAGGCAAACGCCATGGTCGCCCAGTCGATCTTCCAGGGAATGGCCTTGGTGGACTCGAGCAGCGTGCGATAGACGGCGCTGTCGTCATCCCCGAATACGCGGTCGGACGGGGCGAGCGATGCCTCGTGCCGCAGGAAGGCGGCCTGGAGCGGATGATCGGGGTGTTCGGGGTGATCGGATTGGGTCATCAGGGGGGGCCATCTTCTGGTTGGGGTCGGGCGAGTATTCGCAGGCGGGCGGCGCATGTCAATGCATGCCGCTCCCATGCCGGACCGGCTGCGAAGGCCGCGCTAGGCCACCTTCGGGCCCTTGTTCTTGCTATCGCCGGGCTCGGCGGACCCGCGCCGGCGCTCGTTCGCGTACTTGACCGCAAGGCGCTTCATTTCCGCTTCCGCGAAGCGGCGCAGCGCCTCGCGCATGAGCGGCTGGTAGCCCATGCCATGCTCCTCGGCCAGAAACTTGAAGTCGCTGATCAGCGACTTCTGCAGGCGGATCGATACCGCTTGCAGGCCGAGCGCCCGGTCGAGTTCCTCCGATTCTTCCGGCATCACGACGGCGTGTGCCTCGTCCTCACCCAGCTCACCGCGCTCCCACGCTTCGATGGTTCCCGGAATCTTGTTGGCGTTGCCCATGTACTGCTCCTGTTGCAAGGGTTGATTCGCTACCGCGCCTGCAAGCACTTGCGCCGGTAAAGCGCCACGGTGGGCAGTCCCGGCTCATACGCGGTCTTAAGAAAAATGGCCAGGTCCCTTCTGATGTAGACAATCTTGAGCATTCGACCTGTATCCGTCATCGCGCAGAACCAAAGCGTGGGAGGGTCCGACGCGTGTTCCTCGCGGTCATCCATCAGGATCGGCCCGGTTCTGTTCAGGAAGGCTTGTCTGATCTCGGCCTCACGTATCCCGCCATGCTTCTGCGCGAGCTTCTCCGCGATGGGAGGAGAGATGATGATTTTCAATGCTACCCCCAATTTGTATATACGACAACCCCTCAATCATCTTGGTGTTGTCCGGGAAATAGGGGCGCACTACGTTATTTACGGGACTTTTTATCCATATTTTTTGCGGTTGCCGATGCCGATTCGGCATTTTCGTGTATATACATATGGCGCGCAATCGGGGGAATGTCGGGTGTGGGCCGCGCACGACGATCTGTGTCCAAAAAGCAAAAACCCCACACTCGGGCGAGTGTGGGGTTGGTGTGCAGCGGGGGCGTTGAGGCGCCCGAACGGCGTGCCGCTCAGAAGTCCTCGGCGTCCACGTCGTAGTTGGCCGGTTCCCAGCGGATCGCCAGCAGCGCGATCAGGCCGGCCAGCGGGGCCAGCGCGATCACCCAGAACACCTTGGTGCTCAGCGCGGCGGCCAGCACCGGGAACAGGAACAGCGACGCCGTGGAACTGGCGCGCATCAGCGTCTGGTTGAAGCCCACGCCCACGCCGCGCAGCGAGGTGGGGTAGCTCAGCGACGCATAGGTCATCGTGTGCGCGCCCGGCCCAAAGCCTTGGCCGAGCAGGAATACCGCCAGGAAGGCAATGGCGGCCACCACCTCGGGGGCGCCGTGGGGCTTGCCCACCAGCGCCAGGCCGATCAGCGCGGCCAGCTGGAACGTGTAGCCGGTCACGGTCAGCTTCCAGGCGCCGGTCTTCGGCACCAGGTGCACGCCGATCAGGCCGCCGACGAACGCGAACAGCAGATTCAGCACCAGCGACACCAGGATCGTGGTCAGCATCGACTGCGCCAGGAAGCTGGCGATGATCACCGGCAGGCCAAATGCCACGGCGTTGTAGGCGAACGACGAGGCGATCGACATCACCGTGGCCAGCACCGTGCGGCGCGCGTAGACGCCCTTGAGCAGCAGGCCATAGTTGCGCCACGAGGCCGGGCGCTTGGGCGCCTCCGCCACGGCGCCGGGGGCCACCACGGCGTCGATGCCGTAGGACTGGCGCAGGATCTTGGCGGCGCCAGCCAGGTCGCCCTGGTTGGCGGCCCAGACCGGCGATTCGCTCATATAGCGGCTGCGCACGGCGATGATGACCAGCGCGGGCACGGCGCCAAAGCCAAGGATGATGCGCCACAGCAGGCCGCTGTGCGATTCCGGCAGCGCCGCGTAGCAGAGCAGTACTAATAGATAGGAGACGCAGATGGCCGCGTACCAGGTCGGGCACCACATCGCCACCCGGGCCGCCTTGTTGCCCTTGCCCTGCAGCTTCGAGAACTCGGCCAGGAAGGCCATGGCCACGGGCAGATCGATGCCGACTCCCAGGCCCATCACGAAGCGGGCGCCGGCCAGCACGTATTCATTGGGCGCCAGCGCGCAGGCGATGGCCGCCACGACGAAGAAGACCATGTCGGCCATGAACACGCGGTAGCGGCCGATGCGGTCGGTGAAGTAGCCGCCCAGGAACGCGCCGACGATGGCGCCGAACGTGATGGCCGAGGCCACCATGCCGCTGCCGGCGGGCGTGAGGTGGAATTCGCGGGCAATGTCCTTGAGGCCGAAGGCCAAGGCGCCCAGGTCGTAGGCATCGAGGAAGATGCCGCCCAGCGCAATGGCCACGACGATGCGGGCATTGCTGACGGCGGCACCGCCCTGGTTGACGAGCCTGGCCACGTCGGCGGCGGAACGGATGGTCGCGCGGGCCGGCGCGGCCGCCGTGGAGGCGGCTTGCGTGGCGGCGGGCGACAGGGCGAGATCAACAGACATGTATTGGGGGCGATTGAAAGAATATTGCGCGGCGGACGGCCGCAGCCGCCCCTTCCCGCAAGAAAAGACTGCCGAATCGTAAGGGAAGCGGCATCGCCAGCCAAATGCTTTGTTGTTATATCTTTAGATCATCGGCGGGCTGGCCGGACGGAGCCTCATCATGAAACTTAACCCCACGGTAGCGGGGGTGACGACAGCGCGCATTCAACCGGAGAATCAGCGCGGCGGTGCGCCGGGAGCGCGCACGAAGCCAGCCAGGACAAACACGGAGCCAGTAGTGAGCATCGATAGCATCATGTCAAGACGGGTCGTCACCGTGGGGTTCGACGACACGCTGGCAACGGCCAAGAGCATCTTTGACGAGGCGAAGTTCCACCACCTGCTAGTGGTCGAACACGGAGAGCTGCATGGCGTGGTATCCGACCGCGATCTGCTCCGCGCGATCAGCCCATTTATCGGCAGTACGGTGGAGTCGGCCAGAGACGTCAATACGCTCAACAAGCGCGTGCACCAGATCATGTCACGCAAGCCGATAACCTTGCGGCCCGAAGCGGGGATTGCCGATGCCGTCGAGCTACTCCTCGCCCACAAGATCTCGTGCATTCCCATCGTGGATGAGCAGTTCCGCCCGGTTGGCATACTGAGCTGGCGCGACATCCTGAGAGCATTGGCATCGCAGAACTAGGCGGGGTATCCCGTCAAAAGCAGGAAACGCGGAATCCGAACGTATTTGGCACACTTCGGTACAGTCTGCTCGCCCAACGCCAGTGGCGCGTGAGCCCGCCGTTTCGTGCGAGTCCCCGTAGGGACTCCGTAGGGACTATTGGTGCGGACCGCCCAGATGGGCGGCCGCGCGTCCGGCGCCCATGAATGCCGCGGCATCGGCGGCCGACAGGCCACGGCTGTCGCGCGCGTCCGGGTTGGCACCGTGCGCGATCAGCAGATCCATGATCTCGGTGCGATTGAACATCGCCGCCGTCATTAGCGCCGTGCGGCCGTCCGGCGAGGCGCCTTCCACGTCCGCGCCATGCGCCAGCAGCGTTTCGATGACCTCCCTGAAGCCCTTGAACGCGGCGCCCGCGATGGGCGTCTGGCCCGCGGCGTTGCGCAGGTCGGGCGAGGCGCCGGCCTCCAGCAGCGTGCGCACGGCATCCACATGGCCATGGTAGGCGGCCAGCATCAGCAGGCTGTCGCCCTTCTCGTTGCGCAGATCCGGCGGCATGCCGCGCGCGATCAGCGCGGCCAGCGCGGCGGCATCGCCATGGCGCGCCAGGTCGAATACCTCGGCCAGCGCCGCCACCATGCGTGCCTCTTCTTCGGCCGTCATCGTTCCGGACGGGGCGGGGTTGGGTGTCTTGTCCATCTGGCTCTTCCGGTTGTCTTGTCGTCTTGCCGCAGCCGGCCATCCGGGCGAGGGTGCCCGGATGGCCGGCTCAGGCTTACTTCGCGCCTTCGATCTTCTCGATTGCCGCGGCCACGCCCTGGCCGTAGGCCGGGTCCGCCGCCGTGCAGTGCTCGATATGGCGCTGCTGGACAGGGCGCGACACCCCCTTGATCGCCCGCGCGGTGTTGTCGAACAGCACCTGCTGCTGCGCCGGCGACATCAGGCGGAACAGCGCGCCCACCTGCGAGAAGTAGTCATCGTCCACGCGATGGTTCCAATGGTCGGCGGTGCCTTCCAGCGTCAGCGGCGGCTCGCGGAAATCGGGCTGCTCCACCCACTCGCCGCGCGTGTTCGGGTCGTAGGACGTCTTGCCGCCCTGGTTGCCGTCGATGCGCATCGTGCCGTCGCGGTGGTAGCTGTTGACGTGCGTGGCGGCCTTGGGCGAATTCACCGGGATCATGGAATGGTTCACGCCCAGGCGGTAGCGCTGCGTGTCGCCATACGAGAAAAGGCGGCCCTGCAGCATCTTGTCCGGCGAGTAGCCCACGCCGGGGACGATCGTCGATGGCGCGAACGCGGCCTGTTCCACCTCGGCAAAGTGGTTCTCGGGGTTGCGGTTCAGCTCCATCACGCCCACTTCGATCAGCGGATAGTCCTTCTTCGGCCAGACCTTGGTCAGGTCGAACGGGTTGTAGCGGTACTTGCCGGCGTCCGCTTCCGGCATGATCTGGACGAACAGCTTCCAGCGCGGGAATTCGCCGCGTTCGATGGCCTCGTACAGGTCGCGCTGATGATGCTCGCGGTCCTGGCCGGTGATCTCGGCCGCCTCGGCATCGGTCAGGTTCTGGATACCCTGCTGCGTCACAAAGTGGAACTTCACCCAGCAACGCTCGTAGTTGGCGTTGATGAAGCTGTAGGTGTTGCTGCCGAAACCATGCATGTGACGCCAGGTGCGCGGGATGCCCCGGTCGCTCATGGTGATGGTCACCTGGTGCAGCGACTCGGGCAGGCCGGTCCAGAAGTCCCAGTTGTTCTCGGCGCTGCGCAGGCCGGTGCGCGGATCGCGCTTGACGGCGTGGTTCAGGTCCGGGAACTTCAGCGGATCGCGCATGAAGAAGACCGGGGTGTTGTTGCCCACGAGGTCCCAGTTGCCTTCCTCGGTATAGAACTTGATCGCAAAACCGCGAATATCGCGCTCGGCGTCAGCCGCGCCGCGCTCGCCCGCCACCGACGAGAAGCGCACGAACAGTTCGGTTTTCTTGCCGATTTCGGAAAACAGCTTCGCACGGGTGTACTGCGTGATGTCATGCGTGACGGTGAACGTGCCATAGGCGCCCGATCCCTTGGCGTGCATGCGGCGCTCGGGAATCACCTCGCGGTCGAAATGGGCCAGCTTTTCCAGGAACCACACGTCCTGCAGCAACGCCGGGCCGCGCGGGCCGGCGGTCTGGATGTTCTGGTTGTCAACGACGGGTGCACCGAAGGAGGTCGTAAGCTTTTTCATAGCATTTCCTTTATTTTTTCCAGGACATCAACTGCAGTGCCTGGAGGTTTGCGGGTCATGCGCAGCACGAGCAGGCTGCAGGGGAGGCCGGCAAACATGGTATGCGTCTCGCTTGCCGGCAGGTGTTGAGGTCACTATCGCAGAAGGTTGGCGATCAGTCATATCGTATTGATCAATAAGGGCGATAGCTGACCGGTCTTTTCGAACAGATACTCAGTATCCGGAGGCGCCGGCTATCGTGCCGGCGAAGGGCGGCGGCGCGCCATCACACCTTCGGATAGCCGCCTGGCACCAAGGATCAATGGCATCACATGGCCGCTGGGTGTCACTGGGTGTCCTATAGTTCAAGCCCGCGGACCATCGGAGGCGCATCATGGCCACCTGGAAGCCTGACCCGAGCTTTTACCCGTCTCCCCGCCTGGCGGCGAAGGCGCCGCCGGAAACCCTGGCCTATGTGGCGATGTTCGATCCGGACCGCCAGCAGCCGGACGGCATTGCCGTGGTCGACGTGGACCCCGCCTCGGCCACCTACGCGCAGATCGTCGGGCAACTGGCCATGACCCACACCGGCGACGAGCTGCACCATTTCGGATGGAACGCGTGCTCGTCGTGCCTGTGCCCCAATGCTCCGCACCCGCATATGGCGCGGCGCTACCTGGTCGTGCCGGGCCTGCGATCGTCCCGCATCTATATCGTCGATACCCTGCCCGACCCACGCCAGCCGGCCATCGTTCGCGTGATCGAACCCGGCGAACTGGCCGAGCGCACCGGGTACAGCCGCCCGCACACCGTGCACTGCGGCCCCGGCGGCATCTACGTGACGGCGCTGGGCAATGCCGAGGGCAAGGGGCCGGGCGGCATCGCCCTGCTCGACGCCCAGAGCTTCGATCCGCTTGGCCGCTGGGAAGTCGAGCGCGGCCCCCAGCATTTTGCGTACGACGGATGGTGGCACCTCGGCTACGACACCCTGGTGACAAGCGAGTGGGGCACGCCGGACATGATCGAGGACGGCCTGGTGGCCGAGATCCTGCTGGGCGCGCGCTATGGCAGGCGGCTGCATTTCTGGGATTTCACCCGGCGCAGGCATGTGCAGGAGATCGACTTCGGCGAGGATTACCAGCTGGTGTTCGAACTGCGTCCCGCGCACGATCCCACCAAGGCGTACGGCTTCGTCAACTGCGTGCTGTGCCTGAAGGACCTGTCGTCGTCGATCTGGACCTGGTATCGCGATGGCGACCAGTGGGCCGTGAAGAAGGTCATCGACATCCCCGCCGAGCCGGCCGACCCCGACCAGTTGCCGCCCATGCTGAAGGGCTTCAAGGCCGTGCCGCCGCTGGTCACCGACATCGACCTGTCGATGGACGACCGCTTTCTCTATGTGTCGTGCTGGGGCACGGGAGACCTGCTGCAGTACGACGTCTCCGATCCGTTTGCGCCGCGGCTGACCGGAAAGGTGCGGATTGGCGGCATCGTCGCGCGTGCCGCGCATCCCGGCGCCACGGGCGGCAGCCTGAACGGCGGGCCGCAGATGGTGGAAGTCAGCCGCGACGGCCGCCGCGTCTACTTCACCAACTCGCTGTATGGCGCCGTGGACCCGCAGTTCTATCCGGACGGCATCGACGGATGGATGGTCAAGCTCGATGCCGCGCCCGAAGGCGGCATCGCGTTCGATCCGCGCTTCTTCATCGACTGGCCGAAGGGCCATCGCCCCCACCAGGTGCGCCTGCAGGGCGGCGACTGTTCTTCGGACTCGTACTGCTTCCCCTGAGGCCGCCATGAACGCCTGGCCACAAGTCTGGCCGCAAGCCTGGCCACAGTGGGTCGCGTGGTGGCCGTGGCTGACGATCGCGGCGCTGGGCCTGTTCCACGGGCTGAATCCGGCCATGGGATGGCTGTTCGCCGTGGCGCTGGGGCTGCACCGGGGCCAGCGCCGCGTGGTGTTGTGGTCACTGGTGCCGATTGCGTTGGGGCACGCCGTGGCGGTGGCCCTGGCGGTGGCGGCGGCGCTGTGGCTGGGCGGCGTGCTGCCGTATGCGGCGTTTGCGCGCGTCGCGGGCGCCGTGTTGCTGGGTTGGGCGATCTGGCACGTGGTGCGCGGGCACCGCATGCGGCCCCGCGTGGGCATGCGGGCCGGCATGCTGGGCCTGGCGTGCTGGTCGTTCCTGATGGCTGGCATGCACGGCGCGGGCCTGATGCTGGTGCCCGCGCTGATGCCGATCTGCGCCACGCCGGGGGCCACGCTGCTCGATCCGTCCGGCGCACTGGGGCCGGCGATGATCGCGCTGGGCGTGCACACGGTGGCAATGCTCGCGGCGGTGTGCGCGGTGGCGCTGGTGGTTTATGACCGCGTGGGTGTGGCGTTCCTGCGTACAGGCTGGGTCAACCTGGACTGGATCTGGACCGCGGCGCTGGGCGTGTGCGGCGTGGCGCTGCTGCTGCGGTAATGGGCGGGCCGGTCTGCACGGGCATTAGCCGGCCATCGCGCTCGAATCGTGATCGTGGCCAAAGCTGCTGCGCGAGCGGATCTGGCCATCGCGGCCATGGATCAGCAATGCCACTTTTTCGCGCTGTGCCAGCGCCGTGGCGGCATCGATGGCCTCGTCCTGGGTGGTGTGATGGGATTCGGCGTAGCGGGCGCCTTCGTGGATCACGTCCCAACCGTCGCCGTGCGGTACGACATGCAGGTTGGTATGCATGATGGTTCTCCTGGATGAAATGGTGTTTACATTATGGTTGCCGTGGCGCCGCGGACAATCAGGCGCCGTCTGACACGCGCCGCCAAGTGGCGCTCAGGTCGCTTGTGACAGGTGCATGGCAAGATTTACCGTGTTTTGCCGAACCACGCCTATATTTTGTTAGGGAAAACAACGCGCAGGAGAACAGCATGCAAGCGAGGTTTGCGCGCGGCATTGCGCAGATGCCACTGACGGTGGCGGCCCGGGAATCCCTGCTGGCGGAAGAGGCCGCCATGCCCGAGGTCGGCGACCTGGTGATCGTCTGCAGCAGCGACATGGAAACCGAGTTCAGTGTCCGCCTGAACGCCTTGGCGGGGCCCGATCTCTGGTACGGCGTGATCTATGCCATCACGCGCGGCGCCGAGATGCTCGTGGTGGCCGAAGGGCTGGAGCTGGACGACGTGGTCAGCGTGCGCCGCCAGGAGATCGCCTCGGTGACCAAGGCCGATCACTATCTTTGATCCTTGTTGATCCTCGTCGTGGGTAGCGGGTATGCTGCGGATGCACATTCATCCGCCGCCCCCGCTTCATGTCCTCTTCCTTTACAACGTCCGCTTCCTCCCGCGAATTCGTTGCCGGTCCTGCCGGCCAGATCGAAGTCCTGCTCGATACCCCCGCCGGCGCCCCGGCCGGCATTGCCGTGGTGGCGCATCCGCATCCCGGCCAGGGCGGCACCGCCGAACACAAGATTCCCCAGTTGCTGGCCCGCGCGCTGCAGGCCCATGGTTTCGTCACCATGCGGCCGAACTACCGTGGCGTGGGGCGGAGCGAGGGGCAGTACGACGGCGGCCCGGGGGAGTCGGCCGACGTGGAGGCCGTGCTGCGCCATCTGCGCGCCGCCTATCCGGGATTGCCGGTGGCGTTGGCGGGCTTCTCGTTCGGCGCCTTCGTGCAGACGCTGCTCGCGGCCCGGCTGACCGGGGCGGGCGAGTCCATCGCCCACCTGATCCTGACCGGCATGCCGGCCGGCGCGTTGTCGGAGACGCTGGCGTACGACACACCCACGGTGCCGTCCCATGCGCTGGTGGTGCATGGCGAACAGGACGAGCGGGTGCCGCTGGTCAACGTCTTCGACTGGGCGCGGCCGCAGGTGCTGCCCGTGGTGGTGCTGCCAGGCGCCGGCCATTTCTTCACCGGCAAGCTGCCGGGGCTGCGTACCGTGGTGGAGGGGTATCTGCGGCGGCCCGTCCTTCAGAACTGATAGACGATCGACACATCTCCGGTCAGGTTGGTCGGTCGCTGGACGATGGGGCTGTTCCTCGCACCGCCGGCCAGCGCCGACACGCCGATGTCGGCGGTGGCGAACCAGTGCCGGTTGAAGAACCAGATCGCCGAGGCGCCGCCGCCATATGACTTGATGCCGGCGCTGGCGCGGTATTGCGGATGGCCCGAGCGCGCCGCCTGCTCGGCCGTCACGCCGAACCAGCGGCCCATGTAGGCCGAGTCGGCAAACGTCACGGTGGGGCCGGCGAACCAGAAGAACTTCTCGGAACTGCCGGGCAGCGGCAGGTACGCGCCCAGGTCGCCGATCCAGCCGTTGGCGCCGCCAAACTGGCGCCGGATATCGACCCGGATCACCAGCGGGAACGCCTTCGACACCGCATACTCGGCAAACAGCTTGGTCTCGGCCGCCATGCCGATATTGCCCATGCCGCCAAGATTGTCGTGGTCCTTCTTCTCGCGCCGGCCCAGGTCATACGTCAGCGCCAGGCCGGTGCGCCAGTGTTCGGTGTGGATGATGTTCCAGCCAAGGCCCTCGCCGGTGGAGAGGAACGCCTTGTCACGGTAGCGGATGTCGATGGTGGGCCCGCCCAGCACGAAATAGTCGCTGGCGCCGTCATAGCGTGGCCGCGCGCTGACCGCTGCGCCCAGGCGAACTTTCCAGTCTTCCGGCTCGCCCTCGAACATTTTCACCAGCGGCACGCCCACGGAATACTGCCATTCGGCCAGCGGCGAGGGGGTTTGCGCCCGCGCGCGGGGCGCAGGCGCCAGCGCAAGCACCAGCATCAGCGCGGCCGCCAGCCACCAGGGCTGGCGTGCGACCGCCGGTATTTCCGGGTTGGTGGGCACCGTGGCGTTCTCCAGTTGTGTTCTGGTTCAGGATGACGGTGACTGATCTTTTCACCGGCGCGCGTGGCGCGCAACATCCCCGAATCCCACAAGTATGTAGGAAGGACGCTGATTTCAATATGGAAAGGAGCGGTTCAGAGCAGCGTCTGCGCCACCATTGCGGCGGCGGAGCCGCTCGCCACGCAGACGGCTACCCAGCCACCCAGTGCCAATGCGCTGTTACGGAAACTCATGATGGACTCCGGAGAAGACAATCCGGAGCCCGGCCTCAGGGAGATGAAGGCTGGCGCTCCGTTTGTCTGATTTTCAATGCCGCCTGCATCGGGCGGTACTCAGGCCTTCGCGCCTTCGGTAAAGACGTCGAACTGGCCTTGGCGGGCACCGTCCAGGTACGGGTCAGCCGTGCGGGCGGGGCTGGCCGACACGCCGGAGCGGTCCAGGCCGGCCACCGTGCGGGCGCCTTCGGTGAACGGGTCGAACTTGCCTTGGCGCGCGCCATCCAGGTACGGGTCGGCGCTGCGGGCCGGCGATGCCGAGACGCCCTTGGTGTCCAGGCCGGCGATGGTGCGGGCACCATCGGTGAACGGATCGGCCTTGCCGACGCGCGCGCCGTCGCTGAACGGGCTGCGCTGGTCATTGATGCGCGCACCGTCGGTGAAGGCGCTGCGCTGGTCGTTGACGCGGTAGCTGTAACCGTAGACTTGGCCAGATGCGTTGCTGGCGGGGGCGGCCTGGGCGGCGCCGGTCACGAAGGCGGCGGCGAGGGCAGCGGCGGAGAGGATGGTCTTGGTGTTCATGGTGAGGCTCCTTGTCTGGGGTGGCCGGGCGAT
>Ga0255338_1002282_pt1 | contig 29123 bp, 24 predicted proteins | sample MeOH1_35cm_T4_19_FD_203715 | JGI IMG/M metagenome (GOLD analysis project Ga0255338, IMG submission 203715) | Sandy soil microbial communities from University of British Columbia, Vancouver, Canada - MeOH1_35cm_T4_195 | ecosystem: Engineered > Artificial ecosystem > Sand microcosm > Unclassified ... | reverse complement strand
ACCAGGTGATCGGACCGCAGCTAGACATCCCGGCGCCTGACATGGGCACCAACGCCCAGACCATGGCCTGGATCATGGACGAGTTCTCCCGGTTTCACGGCCACACCCCGGCCGTCGTAACGGGCAAGCCTATCGAACTCGGCGGCTCTCTCGGCAGGGAAGCGGCCACCGGTCGGGGGGTCTTGATTTCCGCCGAATGCCTTTTCGCGGACCACGGCAAGAAGGTAGGAGACCTCACCTATGGGGTCCAGGGCTTCGGTAACGTAGGGTCCTGGGTCTGCCGCCTATTCCATGAGGCAGGGGCGCGGATCGTGGCCGTAAGCGACGTAACCGGCGCCGTCCGGAACTCGAAGGGGCTGGACATCCCTGCGCTCTGGGCCTATGCGCAGCAGACCGGCGGCGTGGCGGACTTCCCGTTGGGAGAAGCCTTCCCCGCCGAGGAGTTGCTCACGGAGCCCTGCGATGTACTCATTCCGGCGGCGCTCGGAGGCGTGCTGACGCAAGCCAACGCGCCGGACGTGCGCGCGAAGTTCATTCTGGAGGCCGCCAACCACCCCACGGAACCCTACGCGGACGAGATCTTCCGCAACAACGGCATCGTGGTGCTGCCGGATATCCTCGCCAACGCGGGCGGGGTCACGGTGAGCTACTTCGAGTGGATCCAGAACCTGCAGGAGTACTACTGGGACGAGGAACGCGTGAACACCGAGCTGCGCACCCGCATGCGCAAGGCGTACGCGGACGTAACGGTAACCGCGAAGAAGTATGACTGCGACCTCCGCATGGCCGCCTTCATCCTCGCCGTCGCTCGAGTCGCCCGCGCCACGGAACTCCGCGGCCTCTAGCCGATCCCGGTCGAGTCGCAAATGAACGCGAATGGACGCAAATAGGAGATAAATTGAAGGCCCTTGTTCCGCGGGGCCCATCCCGTCCCCGGCCGGGCGGAGGCCGCCCGCGAACCCGAGCTTCGATCCGTCCCATTTCTATTTGCGTCCATTCGCGTGTATTCGCGGCCATTTTAATCACTCCTTATGCCCAGTGAATCTACTCAACAGCATCGTGCGGAGGCCGCCGAGCGCGGACCGGTGTCTTGCGCCATCGTCACTGTCAGCGATACTCGCACCCCGGACAGCGACACCAGCGGGTTGGCCATGCGAGACCGTCTGGAGCGGGCGGGCCATCGGATCGACTTCTACCGGATCGTGAAGGACGAGCCAGACCAGATCCTGGCCCTGTTGGATCACCTGGCCAACGAAACCACGATTCAGGTCGTACTTTTCAATGGCGGCACCGGCATCTCCAAGCGAGACACCACGTACGACGCGCTGGCCGGTCGCCTGGAGAAAACGCTTCCCGGCTTCGGCGAACTGTTCCGGATGCTCAGCTACGGCGAGATCGGCGCGGCAGCCATGCTCAGCCGGGCTACGGCGGGAACCTATCGCGGCCGGTTGGTGTTCAGCATGCCCGGCAGCTCGAACGCCGTACGGTTGGCGATGGATCAGCTCATCGTCCCGGAGCTTGAGCACCTCGCCTGGGAGCTTACTCGGTAACTTATCGCGATAAACCTTGCGGTATGGGACGAGGCGGCGCTTGCCAGGCGGAGGCATTGCGACCGGAGCAAAGTCGAGTATGGCCATCCCGAACGATTGCCGGCAATCTAGAAGCCTCCGGTAACGAGTTACCCCGTCGCGAAGAGAACTGCCGCGCTGCGCTCGCAAGGACTTTTCTATTAGGGGTTCTGCCTTATGGAGAGCAGAGGAGCCACCCGGATGCCTTCTTTACGCCTGCCTGCGCTTTGCGCTGCATCCGCGCTCGTACTGCTGGCCGGCTGCCGTCCGGACACCATCTGGGCTCCGGACGGGAAGTCGTTGGCCGTTACGGCGCCCGGCGGGTTATACCGGTTCGACCTCGCGAAAGAGAAGTTCGAACCCCTGGTGCGCGGCCCGCAGCGTGCGATCAACCCGGCATGGTCCGCCGATGGGAAGCACCTCTGCTACTTTCTCGCAAGTACCCAGCAAGGAAAGGTCGGTTCGGCCAGTCTGGTCGCGTTGGACCTACAGACCCGAAAGCAAACGATGCTGGTGCCCAAGCTCGGTCTCCCTGATCTGAAAAGCAGCCAGCCCGGAAGCAACCCGGCGCTGCTCTTGAAACAGGTCTTCACCGCCAGTTGGAGCCCGAACGGCAAACAGATTGCCTACATCACCCACCAGGCGGGCCGCAGCGTCCTGGCCGTGGTGCCGGCCGCCGGAGGTACGCCGAAGTCCTTGACGGCACCGCCCAATGAGGCGCTTGCCCCCGCATGGTCGCCCGCAGGTACGGAGATCGCCTACCTGGTGGAAGCGCGCGGCAAGCCGGGGCCGGGTGGTATCCCTGCTTCCCATGGGCCGATCACCGTACACTCGATCTTGCCGGACGGGAAAGGACACCGGCTGCTCTGGACGCCGCCTGCCGGGCTGGCATTGAATCCGGTTCCGCTCGGTCCACAGTGGGCGAAGGACGGCAAGAGCCTCGCCGTCATTGCCGAAAAGACACCCGCCGGAACCGATCCGGCCGCCGCACCAGACCCCACGGCAGGCACTTCCAGCGAAGTGTGGACGATTCTCCGCACGGGTGGCGGTGAGAAGCTCGCCGACGTACCGGGTGCTGCGATTGGGTGCTCGCTGTCGGCTGACCTGCGGAGCGTGGTGTTCTTCCGGCCCTCCTCCGAGCAGCCGCCGCGGCACCTGGACGTTGCGGTGCTCACCGCCCCGTTTAAGGAAGCGAAGACTCTCTTCACCATCGACGTTCCGGCAGAACCCCCCGGCGCCGGCGGCCCCCCCGGCGACATCGACGCACCGCCGATCCCCACGCTCTCTCCCGATGGCTCCCACGTCGCCCTCCTCACCACCTTCGACCCCGGCATTCCGCGCCTTCTGATCGCAGCACCCGGGGACAAAGAGCCGCATAGTTACCCGCTGCCGGGTGGCAAATAGAGGCCGGAGGTGTAAGAAAGAGGATGCGGGGGATAGAGGGGATGTGGAGACAAAAGGGAGCGAGTTTGGATATCCCTGGCGGGACATTGCTCACTTATGCGATGAGTTTGGACCTGATGCCTGCGAGCCGATGTCGTGTCTCGTTCGGGGCAAAGCTCGGGAGCGTCCCCTGTCTCCTTCCATCTCCACGCCCCAATTCTTACACGCACACGGAGTAACCACATGCCGAAGCTCGAAAACGGACAGCCGATGGATATCGTCCTCACGGACACGGACGGCCAGGAGTGGCGCTCCCGCGACCACCTGGGCAAGATGATCATTATCCACGCCTGCCGCGGCGAGTTCTGACCGACCACTCGGGGCGAGTTCGCCCTGTGGGACACGTTTCAGCACCTCTTCCGGGACATGAACACGGAGTTGGTGTTCCTGGTGCGCGACGGCCGTGAAGAGCATCGCATCTTCCGGGAGCAATTCAAGATCCGCCCGCGCTTGCTGGTAGATGAGGACGGTACGGTCGGGGACATGCTGGACATCTACCAACCCCACTGCCAGCTTCCCAACCGCTACAAATACTACATGGCGCCGGCGGTCTACCTGATCGACAGCAAGGGTGAACTGTCTTGCTACTGGATTCTCAGTGGTCCCCGCGGTCGACCCAGCGCCGAAGCGCTGCTCGGCATCCTCACCTACGCCCAAAAGCGAGATTGGGTCTATTAAGTAGGTTCACGCACTTGATGCCGCACGCTGGAGGTTAGCTCTAACTCTCGAGCGGCTGCTAGCACGGAGGGAGAGTAATCGAGTGCTGAGGTATTACGATCGGCCGGTCTTACCGCAATACTCCAGCACTCCATTACTCCTGCGGCGTTAGCGGTCACTGCGCGGCTCAACAACCGTTGAGGAGGTTTGTCCGGCTCCTGCGGCTTAACGCTTAACGCACAACGCTTTCCCGTGACCATCCCTGCGCATCCAGGGCTCGCGGCTCGGGGCTCGGATCGCACCATGACGCTGGTAATCGGGATCGGGATCATCGCGGCGGCCGTCTATGCGGTGCTCCGCAAGGTGGAGGTGCGGCTGGCACTGCTGTTGGCGGCCCTTGCGCTCGGGGTCGTAGCGGGGGATGTCCCGGCCATCATCCGCAAGTTCTTCGGCACGCTCACCGCCTCGCAGTACGTGATCCCGCTCTGCTGCTCCATGGGGTTTGCCTACGTGCTGCGCCACACTCTCTGCGACCAGCACCTCGTGCACGCCCTTTCGCAACCCCTCAAGAAGGCGCGCACCTTTCTGATCCCCGGCGCAGTCATCGTCGGATTTCTGGTCAACATCCCGGTCATCAGCCAATCGAGCTGTGCGGTGGCTATCGGCTCGGTGCTGATCCCGCTGCTGCTGCTCACGCGCATCACTCCGGTCACGGCGGGGGCGGCGCTCCTGCTGGGGGCCTCCGTCGGCGGCGAGCTACTCAACCCAGGCGCGCCGGAATATCGCACGATGGTCAAGGGCCTGGGAGCGCTCGGAGCGGTCCCGCCGACGAGCACGGTGCTGGTGCAGCACTCCCTGCCGTTCGTGTTGCTGCAACTGGGAGTCTCGCTGGCGGTATTCTGGGCGCTCGGCCTGCGTGCGGAGGCGGCCCACGCGAAAGAGCGAGCGCGCATCGAGGAGATGGAGGAGCACCAGCCGCATCTCCCCGGTTTCAGGGTCAACCCTTTCAAGGCACTCGTGCCGGTGCTGCCGCTGGTCCTGCTTTTCCTGGTCGCCCCGCCGCTGGAGCTAGTTCATGTACCCCAGTCCTGGCTGGTATCAGCCAAGGAAGCCGCGGATCCCCTTACCAGCCCCTTCGACAGCCGCCTCATCGGCGCCGCCATGTTGATCGGAGTGATCGCGGCCTCGCTCACGGACCGCCGTGCGGTGGGCGGCACGATGAAGTCCTTCTTCGAAGGGGCCGGCTACGCGCTCACCCACATCGTCTCGCTCATCATCGGCGCCGCGTGTTTCGGGGAAGGCGTCAAGCTCATCGGGATCGATCTGCTCATCGGGCACGCCGTAGCGGCCTGGCCGCACGGGCTCGTCCCCGCGTCCGGACTGCTGCCGCTCGGCTTTGGCGTGATCTGCGGGTCCGGAATCGCGTCGACCGAAAGCCTCTACGCCTTCTTCGCCGCGCCCGCGCTCAAGCTGGGCATCTCGCCGCAGACCATCGGGGCCGTCGTGGCGCTCGGCTCCGCCGCCGGACGGACCATGTCACCCGTTGCCGCGGTGACCCTGATGTGTGCCTCGCTTACGGAGACCGATCCCGCCGCCCTCGTCAAGCGGGTAGCCCCTCCCCTTCTGGCGGGCATGCTGGCCGTCATCATCGTGGCGATGGTCAGCGTAGGCGTAGGGCGCTGAGGAGCTTCGGGTTCCGCCACTGAGGCGGCACTCGGCGGCGAGCGGTCGCTACAAGTTCCGAAACTCCTGACGCGCTGGCCGCGTAACGAAGTGTAAGATCCATGACCCGCTGGTCTCGCCCGCTCTTCCCTGCCGTGCGGATTGGCTGGCACGACCGCTTCTACCCAGGAAGGGCCTCCCCATGCCTATCCGACTTCGGCCTATCCGCCTCTGGCCGTTTGCCCTGCTTGTCTTGATACTTGCCGGCTGCGCCGCTGACCGGGAGCTCAGCAAATCATCTGCACCGGGAGAGGCACCTGCTGCGAGCGGCTCGGTGGCGGCACCGGGGGCTGGTGAAACCGGCGGTGCCGGTACTTCGACGACCCGTTCATCGGCCCTGCTGGCCGCTGCGTCGGTGCCGCGGAAGATCATCTACACCGCAGAGGTGGCGATGACGGTGGAAGACCTGAACGGCGCTGGCAAGAAGCTGCTCGCGTTGGTCCAGCGTCATCACGGCTACGTGGCCTCCACGGAGATCGGCGGTACGCCCGGCGAGCCCCGTCATGGCGAGTGGAAGCTGCGCGTACCGGTAGGGGAATTCGATACGTTTCGCACCGATCTGGAGATGCTGGGCGCCGTCCAGACCAGCCATCTGGACTCGCAAGACGTCACCGAAGAGTACTACGACGTGGCGGGCCACATCACGAACAAGCAGGTTGAGGAAAGTCGCCTGCAGGAGCACCTTCGCCACTCCACGGGCACCCTCGCCGACATCCTTGCCGTGGAGCGAGAATTGAGCCGGGTGCGCGGCGAGATCGAGCAGCTTCAGGGACGCCTGCGCCTCCTGGCCAACCAGACAGCACTCACCACGATTACGGTGAGGATGCAGGAGGTCCGCGAGTTCGTACCAGCCAGGGGTACGTCGTTCCTCGCCGAGGCCAACGCCACCCTTCAAGTCTCACTCGGCGCCATGCGCGACCTGGCCAAGGGATTGGCCCTGGCGCTCGTCGCCCTCGCACCCTGGGCGCTGTTGCTGGCCGTAGTGCTGGCCCCATTCCTCATTCTGGCTTACCGCCAGGGTGCTTTTCGGAGAAGCCGGCTGGCATTCAAACTGCCAGAGGACCCACGCGCCTGACCGATGCAGAAAAGCTACATCAACAGACTAAAGTAACTACAGCGCCATGTGTTGACATATCTGGTTGGCGCAGATACACTTTTGGTGGAGCGGATAAGCTCCGGACGTTGATTTTGGCCTTCCGGGCTCACCGGAGAACAAGGAGGTTGAGAACAATGTTTGGACTGGTTCGACCTAACCAATCGCTTTCCCGGCCTACCCAGGACCTGCAGCGCTGGGATCCGTGGTCGGACATGGAGCGCATGCGCCGGGACATGGACGAGGTCGTCACCCGGGCGTTCGGCTTCACCCCCTCGGCCGTCTCTATCCCGAAACAACGACTCGCGCTTTGCTTCCGGTCGAATTTTGGGAGACCGACGAGCAGTACCAGCTCCGCGCGCACCTGCCGGGCGTCTCCCGCGAAGACATCAACCTGGAGACGACGGCCAACAAGGTAGCCCTCTGGGGCGAGCGCCGGGCGCAAACCCCGGAAAACGCGAAGGTGCACCTGAGCACGGCCACGTACGGCGGCTTCCGTTTCGAGTACGAGCTGCCGCTGGAGATCAAGCCGGAAGAGGTCAAGGCGACCTATCGCGACGGCATCCTGGACGTGGTGCTGCCAAAGATCGAGGCGCCCCAGGCGAAGTCGGTCAAGGTTAGCATCGAAGGCTGATCTCGGCCTGCCGGTGATTCTACGAACAGCCCGCCGGGTTTCCGGCGGGCTGTTGGCATTTCTGCTCCCAGACGAGCGCTTTCCCAGAACATGGATAGTTTTAAGGAGGATTGTGCCTCGTCGAGTCAAACATGTGTTTGCCTGGCGCACCTGCGCCGGGCAATGAACCGTTTTAACCAAGTATCGCTGAAGGAGCCGAGAAGATGGCGGAATTGAAGGAAATTGCCCGCTTGGTACGCTGGGCCGCGGGAAGCATGGCCTATCAACTGGCGCACCTGCCCGAGGACAAGCTGGATTGGCAACCCGAACCGGGCTGCAAGAGTGCGCTCACCGTGGTGGGCGAGGTGGTGTTTGTGATGAAGTCTGCCCTCCCGGTATTCACGGGCGGGACTCTGGACTTCGAGGTGGCGCGGGATACGCCCACGAGCCTAGCGGAAGCGCAGCAGTGGCTGGCCGAAACCTCCACGCAGTTCGCCGACGCGCTTGAAGCTGCCGGCCCGGAAATGGACCGGGCTATCGATACCCCGTTCGGACAGCTCTGGGGCACCTCCGCGGTGACCTTCGGGCTGGTCGATCTGCTGCACCATCACGGCCAGCTCACCTACCTTCAGAGCTTGCTGGGCGACTCGGAGAACCACATGGACATGGGCGCCCTGATGCAGTACTTCGGAGTGCCGCAGGCGTAGGCGCCACCTGCAGCAGAGACCTTGCCGGCTCTTGTCAAACGGAGTCATTGCAAGCGAAGCGACTGCGGCAATCCCCACCGCAGGCAGGCAATCCAGAACCTCTCGGTCGTGGATTGCCTGCCTGCGGTGGGGATTGCCGCGCTTCGCTCGCCATGCCTCTACTTTCAACCCAGGCAACTGGGGTCTCGCAACGCATCCTCCGCCTAACCGGGTGCCCCGGGCGCTGCCTCGTCCTCCGCCACGATCCCGCCGCGCTGTAGTCGCTCGTCGACCATCGCTTTCCAGCGAGGACTGGTGAAGAGCCTGCGCGCCGTGTGAGACAGCGCCTCGGCCCGGTCCGCCGGTGTGCCTTTTGCCGTGAGCTCGTCCGCCAACACCGGGAGCTTCTCCAGGCGCATGTACTCACGCTGCGCGGCATCGAACAGCGCTTTGTCCACCCCGGCTGGCGGTTCATACCGGGGTCGGCTAAAGCTCAGCGCAAGCTTCGGTTGGGCTGCGCTCGTATCCGGCGATAACGGGAGGTCCACGGGAGCCTCATCCACGATCAACAATCGACTGAACCGGGACAGCTTGATTTGATCCGGGTCGGCCAGGATGACCTCGTGGCTGATCGTTTGTCCCAGCGCCTCGACCACCGCGGGCGGATAGTAGTGGGCCAGCACTCGACGTGCCGCGGCAGCACGCATCGCGGCCTGCTCGGGGCCGCGGAGGACGAATCCGGATTGCGGATCGAGCAGAGCGGGGCGCCTGGCGACGGTTGCGGGCATCTCGCCGTTGGTGAGCAGGAAGGCGCGTGCGATTTGGTCCGGAGTGAGCAGCCGGGCGAGGCGCGGAGCGGCGTACTCGGTGATCTCCTGCGTCGCCCGCTCCCGCGCCGGCCGGAGTCCCTTTTCCAGCAGCAGCGCATTCGCCTGTTCGTCGAGAGAGACCGTCTTCCCCGCCAGGAGGGCGGCTCGCTGGCGATCGGTGATCCGCTGCAAGGTGGCCTGCGTCTTCGCCTCCTGGTCCTGGAGCTTGTGCAGGCGGTCGTCCGTAACCCGGACGATCGACCGGATCTGCTGGAACTGCCCGGAGGTGAGCCGCAAGTAGCGGGCCGCTTCCAACAGCAGCAGGTCTTCCCACTGCTGCGGCAGCGACCTCCCCTCCGCCTCGGCTTCCTGCGCCCCCACCCGCCACGGCACCAGCGTGAGTGGCGCCAGGCCCACCAGCGCCGCGCCCGCCGTTAGTAGCTTCCGCCGGGACCACTTAGGCGCCCGGTGGAGCTTCACGAGGCGCGCCTCCAGTTGGGGGCCGGAAGCGGCCATTTCCAGCGCAAAGCAGTCAGCTTCCCAGTGTCGTTCAAGAGTGCGTGGATTCATCTTAACGGTCTCCTTCCTGTGGGATCGGCGCGTCCGGGAGGCTTCCCCCGTGTCGCAGTCGTTCCTCGATCACGGTCTGCAGCCGGGGGCTGGAGAACAGACGGCGGGTTAATCCTTTCACCGCTTCGGAGCGCTCCGCGTCGGGGCCGTCCATGGTGAGGGCGCGGGCGAGTACCGGCAACTCATCCAGCCGCTGCCGGGCGCGCTCCGCGGCCGCAAGCAGAGAAGCGTCCGGCCGCTGCCGGCCGTTCCGGAGCCCGAATAACCGGAAGTAGGCTCCGGGCGTTCCCGAACGCGAGGCGTTCTCGGTCGCTGCGTGGCAGGAGGCGCACGGGTCTTGCGTCCCGCTCCCGCCGTGCTCCGGGGTCTTCAACAACTCCGCCCACTGGCCCGACCATCCCGGCGATGAATCCGCGGCGAGCTGCGCGAGATCGGGATCGTAGGTGCGGGCGAGCACGCGTCGGGTCGCTGTGCGGCGGGACTCCTCTTTCGCGCGTGGGTCCAGCACGAACCCGGACGCGGGGTCCAGCAGTGCCGGCCTCCGCGCCAGCCCTCGCGGCATCTCCCCGTGCGAAAGCAGGAACGCCCGCTCTACCTGCGACGCACTCAGCAAGCGTCCCAGACTGGGCGCCACCCGGTTGGTTAGCTCCTCCGTGGCCTTGCGGCGGAGTGGCGCCAGCTCTTTTTCCAACTGCAGCGCCCGGGCCTGCTCCTCCAGTGAGATCGGAGTGCCGGACAACAGCGCTTCTCGCTGGCGCGCGGCGATCTGCGCGAGCGGTTTCAGGATCGCCGCCTCTTGCTCCGCGGCGCGGTCGAGGTGCTCTTCCGCCGTCAGCGCCAGCGGTTGCAGGCGTTTCACCTGGGCCGGGCTCAGCTCCAGATACCGCATCGCTTCCAGCAGCAAGAGGTCTTCCCATCGCTGGGCCAGCGTGTCCGCAGCCGGAGCTTCCGCCGCCGCCGCGCTCAGCCGCCACGGGACCAACAGTGCCGGCGCCAGGGTGGCGAGCAGCACGCCAGCCCACACCTGGAACCCTCGCCCCGATCTGCGCGACGGACCTCCGAGAGTGGAGAGGCGCCGCTCCAGGCCCTCGGTGCCGTTAGTGGTGTGCACCCGGAAGCAATCCGCCTCCCAGCGCTGTTCCGCAATCCAGTCGTGCATCGCCGCCTCCCAGAACCTACTCGTGGGTGCCAATGCGGCGCTCGGCAGCGCGCGCAAGGATTTCGAGCTGCTGGGTGCGGGTCTCCAGCGGCAGCAAGTCGGCATTAGGCGCGACGCCGGCGTTGACCTGGGCCTGGACCATGTCTCGCAACGAGCGTGCCCCCTGGAGTTCGGCCTGCAAGAACTGCAGCAACTCCGCTGGCGTGAGCGCAGAGTATAGGTCGGCGCGCCGGGGTGCGGCAGGCGCTTGCGCGAGGCGTTCGGCCGCGCGGACGAGGATGTCTAGCTGCGCGGCTTTCGTCTGCAATGAAACTACCTCAGACCCCGAAGTGGTACCGTTCTTGTACCGGGCCTCGGCTATTTCCCGCATCAACACCGCCGCGCGCCGCTCCGTGGCCACGTATTGAAGCAGTTCCGCCGGCGTGAGCGCCGCGATGAGACTTCCGTAGGGTCCCACGTTGATCCCCGCCGCCTGGAGGAGGCCCGGGTCAATGATCGGCGGGGCAGCGGAAGGGGCGGGCGCCGGGTGAGCGGCTGCTTTCTTCGCGCTGGTACCCTTCGCGGGGACCTTTACGGCCGGCTTCGCAGGTACCGGCTTCCGAGTCGCCGCGCTTCGCGGAGACACGGCGGCGGCGGGGCGAATGGCGGCCATCCGCGGCCCGTTGCTTGCCGCGGAGGCGGACACCGGAGGGGTGAGTGCCGGCGTGGTTGCGGGTGCTGTGGCCCGCAGCTCAGGGGGGGCGGCCGGAGACGTGTACCGCGCCGTCGGGGCGGGGACGGCCGGCGCGGTAATGGCGGGTGCGGCGGCGGACGGCGCCGAGGTGGCCGTCGAGCCTCGCTTGCTCGGCACAGCCGGGGTAGTAGACGCGCTCGCCTGCGCGCTGACGCGCCATGGCACCAGGCCTCCGAGCGTGAGTGCCATCAGAACGCCTCCGCACAACGTGCGCGTGCGGGTGGGGTTGGAAATCGATCTAAGCACCTTCAGCCTCCTCTCCAAAGTCGCGCCGCCATCCTGGATGCCGGCGGCAGAAAGCCCCGCGTCGGGCGCTCCGGGGTGCCGGGACGCCAATCGCACCAATAAATCTCCGTAGTCGCAGGCCCGTGCCGAGGTGATCCGCACCGTCAGCGCGTCGCAGGCCGTCTCCTGCGCGAGACGCCATTCCCGGTGGGCGAGCCACACCAGGGGATGGAAGAAGAACAGCACCCGGGTGAACACCGGTAGGTGCGACCACCAGAGGTCGCGCCGCTTCACGTGGGCCAATTCGTGCGCCAGGATCCACTCACGCTCGGCGACAGTGACCTGGAGATCCGTTGGCAGCACGATAGCGGGACGAAGCACACCCACCACAAAGGGTCCCGGCACCGGAGCTATCAGCAACTCCGGGCTACAGCGGAGGTTGAGCCGGTGACAGAGCGGCGCGAGCAGCAGCCGCATCGTGTCGCGGCTGGGCTCGCAGTTCCGGCGCAGCAGTGCGATCCGGCGCCATTGCTGCGCCAATTGTCCCAGGTGCCAGGCGGCGCCCACGAGCCAGGCCAGCAGCAGTCCCAACTGCCAGCCCGGCCGCGGGCCGGGTTGGCGGGACAAGGGCTGGTCCGGTGGGCGCGCGGCCGCGAATGGAGCTGTAATCGAAGAGAGCGCGGTGGAGGTGGGAGCGCTGTGAACGAACAAGCTCGTGCTCGGCTCCCCGGCCAGACCCGGCTGGAGCAGCGACGTAGCCGGGTGGGGCGGTAGAAGCGGCAAGTCGACCGGACTGGTCCAGAACAGGGCGACCAGCACCTTGAGGTACGCGATGCGCCAGAGCCAGCACTGGAGACCCGGCGGCAGCCGGGGCACCAGACGGCAGACCACCCAGACCAGGCCCAGCGCGAGCCCACCTTGCCACGATGCGCGCGCCATCGCTTCCGCCCACCCTCCGGCGAGCGAGTTCAGCACAGAAAGCCAGCCGCTCATGCGCTTTCCTCCTCCGCCTCGGCCCGCAGGTCTCGCACGCGCTGCTGCAGGCGCTCCAGCTCTTCGTCGGTGAGCCGGGCGTCTTCCGCCAAGTAGGCCACGAACGGATCGAGGGAGCCGCCCAGCGCCTGGTTCACGAAATCACGCACCAGGTCTCGCAAGAATTGCGGCTTGGCCAAACTGGGCGAATACTGGAAGCCGCCGGCCGCCGGGATCCGCGTAAGGTGGCCCTGCTTGCGGAGGCGCTCCATCATGTTCAGGGCGGTGGTCCGCGTCACGCCGCGGGTCTCCGCGAGGTGGTCCGCCACCTGGCGCACGGTTACGGGGTGGTGATCCTGGATGTAGCTCAGGATGTCCAGTTGCACCTGACCCAGCTTCGTCTTGCTCTCCATCGCTGCCCCTTCTGACGACTCCTGTCGTCGCACCATATGACGACCGCTGTCGTCAAACGGTTACAACTATTTTGGGCGAGCTTCCAGGTTCTCCATCGAGGCCGCCAAGGGATGCAGGTAGGGTGAGAGGAAGTAGATCCGCCGAGGGTGGGGATCGGCCAGGCATGGGGATCCAGGTGGGACATGCCTCCAACCTGGACCGGGTTCGCGCCCTACTGGTGCGTGGATGACAGGAGCAGGGCTTGTAGTGCCGCAATTACTGCGGTACGACGAGCCCCGGCTTACTAACGATGCGCCAACAAAGGCCGAATTGCACCGTGACGACCACACCGACTAACCCTCTTTGTGCCTTCGTGTCTTGGTGGTGAAAGAGGATCCCAAGGCTACGACTTCTGCCAGCGCGGCACCAGGTGTAAGTTGATGGAGCGCACCACATTCGGTTGAGCCTGTCCATCGCCGACGTAGTATAGGAAGTCGAAGGCCTCCAGCAGCGTCTTGGGGCCCAGCGGTTTCGGCGGCGGACCAAACTGGCCGAAGCCTCCCAGGCGCCGACGCTGGCCCACCGTTTCAATGCCGGCGGTGTAGTTGCCCTGGTCGTCCTGGTAGGCCTGTGCTTCCGCCTGCCGCCGTCGCACTCGGAACCCGCCCATTCGCCCCGGCAGGTTCTCGGGAGTCGGAATCTTGTAGCTGTCCGGGCGGCTCAGCTCGTCTCCGGGGGCGGAGATCGCGAGGGCGCAGGCGCGCCGCTGGGCGGAATTCATCTCATCCGTCGTCAGGATCTCGGCGAGCGCGTGACGGCGCTGTGCGGGGGAGAGGCTGGCCCAGAGCCGCAGGCCGTGGCGGGCGTCATACAGACCGCCGGAGGTCCAGAGCGGCGCCACGCCGGTTCCTTCCAGGTAGTAGCCCCAGAAGTCACCCAATCCGCGGCACTGGCTGTCCGTGAGCGTGGTCGCCAGGGCGGCGAAGTCGTCCAGTCCGAGCGCAGGTACCGAGAGCGCGTGTTTGCGGAACGGCTGCAGCACGCGCTCCGGCACTTCGGCAGCACGATCGTAGGCACGGGTGCGGCTCCGGAGCAGCAGGGTTTTGCCGTCCAGGCTCCAGGAGTAGTCTAACTCCTTCGCCACCGTGTCCAGCACCTCGGCGGCGCTCCGCTGCTTCGCCAGGAGCGCGGGGCTGAGCCGGGCGCGGGTAAAGCTGTCGGCAATCACTTCCCGGCCAGCCAGCCGGTGCACCGCTTCGGCGACGGACGCGAGGCGGACCGAATCCGGCCATTGGGTCAGCGTGTAGGCCGCGACGCCAGCTTCGGATATGGAGCGCAGCGGCTGTTCCGGAGCGAGCTTGAATTCCAACGGCTGTTGCAAAGCCGGATCGGCGTTCGCCGTGGCGGACGGCAGCTCCACGGCAGGTGCCCGGGACCGCCAGTTGAGCGTGCTGGTGGAGCGGTCTTCGATGACGGCGGTTAGCTCCACGTCCAGCTTGAGCTGCCGCGCGCCGTTCGGCCGGGAGCTATCCCGCGCCCGCTCGGTGACGGTGAGCGTATACTCCGCCTGCGGGACAGTGCCGTCCATCTCCGGCCGCCCAGGGTCGCCGAGCGCCTGGTGGGTCGCTTTGACCACTTCCGGGGCGAGGCTGCCGAAGTTGCTGGATAGGCGCAGGAAGCCGGTGGCGCGGAGCACCTCCAACTGGACGGGGGTAAGCGCGCGGTAGAGCCGCACCACCACCGGCACCGCCCGGCTGTGCCGGAACCGGTCGGCGAGGAGGTCGCGCTCTTCCGCCAGCTCCTGCCGGCGCTCGGGTGTGAGCGCCGGGTTCTGCAGGACGGCGTCCACCTCCGGCCGCCGCGCCTGGAGCTGCTCCTCGGGCATCTCGCACAGCCGGGCCAGTCGCTCCATCCAGTCCTGGAGCGCGAGCCATTCAGCCTGCTGCTGCCGCGTCCGGCGCTGCTGCACGTCCGGAGGCTCCGCCAGGAGGTAACCCGACTTCCCCTTGATCCACTCCAGTTCCAGGTGCCGGGCGATCAGCGTGAGGACCTCGCCCGCCGGACGGTGATCGAGGAACGCGGTGAGTTTATCGTCCGCCACGGCGCGGGTGGCGGTCAGCGGGAGTCCCAACGTCGTGCCGGTGGACTTCAGCCAGTCGCCCAGCGGCCGATCTTTCTCCGCCACGTCCAGTATCCGCGAAAGGCGAGAGTCCCCCCGAAAGCAGCTTGCCACCGCAGCCTGCTTCGCCCCGCTTTCTCGCGCTGCCGCAAGGGGACGCGCGGCAGCGGCCAACGCCAGACTGCCGATCAGTATCGTTTGGAGGATTGCGCTGCGCATCAACAGTTCCTTTAGCCGGTAGGATGCGCCTCAATCATTGCGGGTTACGGCCTTGTAGTTAGTCGTGCACGCACAAGCTTACCGAGGTAATCCGAGTGCGAAGTGCTGGGCAGCAGGGAGCCGCATCGGAAATGGCACTTCGATCATTTCCTAACATACCAATCTATGGTGGGACAAGCGATCATCCGGTTAATTGACCTATGATTAGCTCCCTGTCAAGTATCGGGCCATCCAGGCGGACAGGGAACAGTACCGCAGCCGAAATAGTGAAGCCATTGTTTGGGATTTCCCGCGCTCCCAGGCAGTAAGTACGGTGCTAACCAAGCAAAAATCCGGCGAGTTATTGGCCTACGCCACAGCAGAGGAACGATCAAGCATGGTGATGGCACGACGATGGGAGCGCGAGCGGCGCTCGGGGGTGGTGTTATCTTGTGCGGCACTGGCGGCAGCCGGGGTGAGACTCGTAGCGGAAGCTGCCGGGCCGGCCGCAAGTTTCGCGCCCACTGTTACGTTCTCAACGGGTGGGTCTGGGTCCGTCTCGGTGGCGGTTGCCGATGTAGGTGGCGACGGAAAACCAGACGTCATGACTGTCAACTACGCCTCGCGCACGGTGAGCGTACCTCGGGGTGACGGCGCGAGTCACTTCGGAACGGCCACCACGTTCTCCACCGGTGGCAACAGCCCTCGCTCCATCGCGCTGGCCGATGTGAACGACGTGTCCGAGCCGGGACGTCTGCAAGACACGTTCCAGATCGAGATCAGCAACAACCTGACAGTCGGCGGCGTGCTGAGTGCCGGTAACGTGAGCATCAACCGGTAGGGCAGGTCTCGCCAGCAGTGCACGATGGGCGGGAGCGGGGAGAGCCGGGATTAACCGGCGCTCCCCGCTTTGCATGGTCCCCTCCGAATCGCAGGACGCTGTACCCTCCAGCGTGCTCTACTCGCCTTCACCGGCAACGAGAGCCCATCCCAACAAAGACCCTATAGAGGGAATTCGGCGCGGGCGGACTAACACAGTCTAGTTGCGGGAGATGGTCTCCCGCGCCCTATCGAAGCTTCTCTTGTATAACTCGTCGTTACGCGGTCCTCTGCGCTCTGCGCGGAGCGTGGGCGATGAAAGGACCTGACGATGTATCGTCCCTCTCTTCGCGCGGCGGGGACCGCGATCTGCGCTACGGCCGCCGTGTTCTCGGTCGCCGTGACCGTCTCCGCCCAGCGCGCCAAGCCGGCGGCCCAGATGGCGGACGGCGCCAAAGCCTTCCTGGCCAGCCTGGACCCTGCCCTGCGGGAAAAGGCATCGATCCCGTTCAACTCGGAAGAGCGCCTCAACTGGCACTACATCCCCAAGACGGGCGAGCGGAAGGGCGTTCAGCTCAAAGACATGAACCCCACGCAGCAGAAGGCCGCCCTCTCGCTTCTCGCCACCGGCCTCAGCCAGCGCGGCTACGACAAAGCGGCGACCATCCGCAGCCTGGACCTGGTGCTTCGTGAGATGGAGAAGAACCCGAGAGTCCGCGACCCCGAGTTCTACTTCTTCAGCGTCTTCGGCGAGCCGTCCGATACCGGCACCTGGGGCTGGCGCTACGAGGGGCATCACTCCTCGATGAATTGGACCATCGTGAAGGGTAAGGTCGTGGGCAGCACGCCGCAGTTCTTCGGGGCCAACCCGGGCGAGGTGCGCATCGACGTGCCGGGCGCCCCTCCCAAGGGAACCCGTGTGCTGGGCAAGGAAGAAGATCTGGGCCGCTCCCTCGTGAAGTCGCTCAATCCGGAGCAGCGCTCCGTGGCCGTGATCGACCCCAAAGCCCCCGCCGACATCCTCACCGCCGCCTCCCGGATCGCCGCGATCCAGGAAGATAAGGGCATCGCCTACAGCAAGCTCACCAAAGAGCAGCAGGGCATGGTCCTCTCCGTCATCCAGGAGTACGCCGACGTGCAGCCGAAGCCAATCGCGCAGGAGCGCATCGCCAAGGTCCGCAAGGCTGGATTGGACAACGTGAAGTTCGCCTGGATGGGCGGCCTGGAAGTGGGCGATCCCCATTACTACCGCATCCAGGGGTCCACATTCCTAATCGAGTACGACAACACCCAGAACAACGCGAACCACCCGCATGCCGTGTGGCGCGACTTCAAGGGCGACTGGGGCATGGACCTCCTGGCCATGCATTACCAGTCTTCGCCGCACCGGATCGCCGCGGCGAAGTAACGGTTGCGGTAGAATGGAAAAAGGCGGGGCGGCGTGCAGCCGCCCCGCTTTCGCGTACGGGTGATCAACGCCTGGCCTCGGGAGCCTGGTCCTCTCCTACATCCCAACGCAGGAAGTTCGAATGCCGCAGCCCATCCAGTCCGCCAACGAGCGGGAGCCTGACATCATCGGGGTGGACATCGGTGGTACCTTCACCGATTTCGTGATGGTGCGGGACGGCACGCTCATCGTTTACAAGCAGCCCTCCACGCCTGCCGACCCCGCGGAAGCGTTCATGCGCGGCCTGGATTCCCTGGGCGTGCAACTCCCCGCCCGGCTCGTTCACGGCTCCACCGTCGCCACCAACGCCGTGTTGGAACGAAAGGGCGCCCGCGCCGCGCTCTTGACTACGGAAGGCTTTCGCGACGTGCTGGAGATCGGGCGCCAGACCCGCTTGCAGCTCTATTCCCTGACGCCCACCAAGCACGTGCCGCTGATCCCCCGGGAGCGCTGTTTCGAGGTGCCGGAGCGGGTGGATAAGCACGGCAGCGTCCTAGTGGCACTGGATGAAGACGCGTTGGAGCGGGTGCTGGACCAGGTGGTTGCGGCTGAATCGGAGTCCCTCGCGATTGTGTTTCTCTTTTCCTTTGCGAACCCGGACCATGAGCGCCGTGCCGGAGAGCGTGCCCAAGCCCGCGGGCTCGCGGTGAGTCTCAGCAGCGAGATCTTGCCGGAGTACCGGGAGTATGAGCGGGCCAGCACTACCGCCGCGAACGCCTACGTAGCCCCGTTGATGGACCGCTACCTCGGGCATCTGGAACGGAGATTGAAAGCGCGCGCCGCCGCTTCGGGACTAGCCGGGTATGGGCGCCTCCAGATCATGCAGTCCAACGGCGGAGTGATCTCGGTGGAGACGGCGCGCCGGGAAGCAGTGCGCACCGTGCTCTCCGGGCCGGCCGGGGGCGTGATGGGTGCCTGGCGGATCGGCGCGCGCGCCGGCTTCGAGCACCTCATCACGGTGGACATGGGCGGCACCTCCACCGATGTGGCGCTGATCGAGCGAGAGCCCGTCACGTCGTCGGAAGGAAGCATCTCCGAGTTGCCGATCCGGATTCCAATGCTGGAGATCCACACCGTAGGCGCGGGTGGCGGCTCCCTCGCACGAGCCGATGCCTCCGGCGGGCTGCGAGTGGGGCCCGAGAGCGCGGGAGCGGAACCGGGTCCGGCCGCCTATGGGCGTGGTGAGCAGCCCACGGTGACGGACGCGAACGTGGTTCTGGGCCGGTTCCATCCCCCGTCCTTCCTGGGCGGCCGGATGACGCTGCACTCCGAGCGAGCGGCAGCGGTGATCGACCGCCTCGCGGGAGAGCTCGGGCTGGTGCGGGAGGCAATGGCCGAGGGAGTGGTGCGGATCGCGAACGTGCAGATGGCGCGCGCCATCCGGCGCGTCTCGGTGGAGCGGGGACACGACCCGCGTGAGTTTTGCCTGCTGGCCTTTGGAGGCGGGGGGCCGCTCCACGCGTGCGACCTGGCGGAAGAGACCGGTGTGCCGATCGTCCTCATTCCTCGTTTTCCAGGAGCCCTTTCCGCGCTGGGGATGCTGCTGACGGAGATTCAGAAAGAGTACTCCCGTACCGTGATGCGGCCGGTGGAGGGTGAGCTACACGATCTAGCTGCCCTGTTCGACACGCTGGAGGCCCGGGCGCACGAGGAGCTGGCGCAGGAAGGCGTGGCCGCGGCGGAAATCGTCCTCACGCGGACGCTGGACACTCGCTACGCCGGCCAGAGCTACGAGCTCTCCGTTCCGGCAGCGTGCCTGGAAGCGCCGGCCATTACGGGGCTCTTCCACGCGGCACACCGGCAGCGGTACGGATATTCCAGTGAAGACGCGGCCGTCGAAGTGGTCAACGTGCGGCTCCGTGCTCGCGGTAAGGTGGCGCAGCCGGAGCTTCCGCGGTCGGACGCGCAGGCTTCCGGCCCGCCCGCGCCCTTCGACCACCAACCCGTGTTTACGGCCGCAGCGTGGTGCGAGGCGCCGGTCTACCGCCGGTCGGAACTGCTCCCCGGTCAGGAGTTCACGGGGCCGGCACTAATCGTGCAAGAAGATACGACCTCGTGGATACCGCCTACATGGAAGGCACGCGTCGACGAGTGGTACAATATCCTCGCCTCGCGCGCTTAACGCGTGTGGCGCCGCTGGGATCATCTTGACCCCGGAGCGGTAGGAACGGAAACCAGATGCAGCAACCCACAGCCAAAACGGAAGATCCCGCCGAGCGCATCGCCCGGGTCGTCGGGCCGCCTCCTCCCCCGCGCGTGGGTGCTCCCCCAATGACCCTGGCCTTCGCCGCGTCGATGGTCTTGATGGCGATCGTGCAGTTCACCGCGAACGGCTACCGGTGGCGAGACGGCGAGCTCGCCTCCCCGCCCATCGACTGGGCGCTGGGCGCCAAGGTCCCCTCGCTGATCGCTCACGGGGAGTACTGGCGCCTGGTAACCGCCAATTTCCTGCACGGCTCCTGGCAGCACCTCATCCTCAACCTGCTGGGCCTGTACGTCGTGGGGCGTCTCATCGAGGGCTTTTACGGCCCCGCTCGGACGTTCGTGATTTTCGTGCTTACCGCGGTAGCCGGGGCTGCAACCAGCTACCTTCTCACCCCCACCGTAAGCCTGGGCGCCTCCACGGGAGTCCTGGGCTTGATGGGCGCGCTCGTCTGGCACAACTGGAAGTACCGCGACTACCTCCCCGTTCGTATCAACTACATCTATCCCGTGCTGCTGGCGCTGGTGGCGTTCCAGTTCGCGATGGACATGCTATGGGAAGGAGTGGATGCATTCGGGCACATGGGCGGATTCGCGGCGGGGGTATGCGTGGCGATGCTCCTGGAGAGCCGCGTGACGGGCGAAGGCCAGGCGGATCGGGATTGGCTGCCGCTGCCCACGGCCCTGGCAACGGCGGCAGCGCTGTTGATCTATGGCGGCGCCGGATTGGCGCTGGCGCTGCCGCGAGAGATGCCGATGCTGCGCGCGGGGAGCAGCCGCAACGGGGGGGAACAGACGGAACTGGTGCGCGGCATCGTGGCGGAGCGCCCCTACTTCACGGAAGCACGCCTCCAACTGGTGCTGCAGTTACTCCAGTTAGGCCGCAACGACGAAGCCATGCAAGAGTATCTGACCGCGGTTGGAGCAACCCCGGCGCTTACGGGTACCCCCTACGGAATGTTCGTGCGAGACAACCTGGTCGCGCGTTACCTGGAGCTCGCCACGGCGCTAGACCGGGCAGGGGGAGCCGAGCCGGCCCTGGCCACCTACCGGCGCGCGCTGCAGTTGGACCCCTCTCCGAAGGCCGCCGCGTTGGCTCGCAACAACTACGCCTGGCTGCTGGTGGACCGAGTTAAAGGTGATCTGGGCGAGGCCGAACAGTATGCGGTCCGCGCCAATGAGGACGATCCCGAACATCCGGTCTACCTGGACACGCTGGCGTGGATCTACCTCAAGCAGAACCGGCTGGAAAAGGCCCTGCTCACGCAGCTCCAGGCGGTCGACCAGGCGGAGAAGAAGCCGGACAGCCCCGGGGTGAAGGAAGGCCTCCCGGACATCTACTTCCACCTCGGCGCCATCTACGAACGTATGGGTAACAAGGCGGACGCGAAGAACTACTACACAAAAGCCCTGGAGAAGCGCCCGGCTTATCCGGACGCGCAGGCCGGCCTCGACCGCGTCACCGACCCTAACGACGAACCCGCCGCCCCCTCCCGCCCCACCGCCGGCGGAACCATGATCTGACGGCCGCCAACGGAGCTCGAGAGGTTACTCACCGCCGCCGGGGGCCGCTCGAGTGGCTTCGGGAGTCCGGGCAGCCGCGCGATTTCGGAGCGATGGTGGACGGGTTATCCGCCGGAGCTTTCCGGCCAGGCGAACTCGTCGGTGATGGCCGCCTCGTTCCAGTGCGTTTCCCGGTCTCCGAGGAGCGATTGCATGTAGCAGACCTGGCCGTGGTGATGGAACAGGTCCATTACGGGAAAGCAGACGGCGCGGTAGGCGCGGAACACCCCCCCAAACGGCATCTCCTGCGGGCGATCCAATTCCGGGCCGGCAGCTTCCAGCGCCGCGGCGTATTCGTCGGCGACTGCCAACAAGACGCATCGCGCTTCCGCCAGGCTGGTGGGAGGCGGGGGCAGTTGGGGGGCAGCTAGCTCCGGGCCGTCGAAGATCGGACGATACATCCGGAGCGCTCCGATCACCTCTAGCGTCACGGCCAGCGGGCTCTTCGCGGCGCCTCGTGGATTCCAGTCCTCACGGTCGGACGGGATGAACTCCAGATTATGGGCCAGGCTGCGGGCGCCATAACGCAGCATCCACGCTGCGGCCTTCAGGTCTTCCATGGGTTACCCCTTTTAGGGAGTAGTCAGGCGCTTCTCGAGTTCGACCATCGAGGCTTCAGTGTAGCCTTCTTCCTCGAACGCGAGTTTACCGGCTCGGTCGAACAGCAGCGTGTGGGGGATGCCGTCTACCTTGTAGTCGTCAAAGATCGACGATCCGTCGGTGATGAGCGTAACGGGCATCTGGAGAAACTCCGGAAACTTCTTCACCTCGTCCGCTGATTCGCGGGTGATGATCACCAGTTCCAAGCCCCGGTCCCGGTACTTTTCACGGAGTTTGACGAGGTGGGGAAGCTCCATCTTACAGGGGCTGCACCAGGTGGCAAAAAAGCTCACAATCACCGGCTTCTTGCCGCGATACGTGGCAAGCGACCAGTCCTTACCTTGAAGCGTGGAAGCGGTGAAGTTAATCTGCGCCCGGGGCCTGGTCATCACGCGGACGCTGTCCCAGATGACCGCCACGACGAGGAGCGAAACGAGCGCCGCTACGCCCCACCGGATCCTCACGATGCGGCGGTATCGAGCGTTGGGCTGAGTCTGCGTTGACATGACCCCATTTTAACCTAAAGAACCGCGGGGGCGAGACATCTGTCTCGCCCCCGCGGTTCTACGCCTGCGGTTCTGCCGGACCACTCCGGCGTTTCTTTACGCCTTTGTTCCGAGCAGCGATCTCCGAATAAAAGCGGAGTCCGTATTTTTTCACGACCGCCTTCGAGCCCTTTCGCCCGATCTCGGCCATGTGTTCTTTTCCGTACTTATCAACTACCGCTTGCCCACCCCGGCTACCGACAACCGGAACGGCTTCTTCCGGGCGATGACGGGCTGTTTCTTCCGATTCCCGGTCCTCGCCTTGCATTGCTGCCAACAAACTACTTCCTCCTGATATGCGTATCCGTTGGAGCGAACCGAACGTCCGATCGAAATCGGACTCACTCCGGTTACCCGGATCCTTCGGATGCAACACCGCTGATACTATAGCGAGGGAGACGCGCCGGACCTAGCAATTTAGGCAACATTAAGGCTGAGAGTTTCAGGCATAAATGCCCTTCACCTGGCGATACACCTCCACGGTTTCCCGCGCCGTCCGCTCCCAGTTAAACTGCCGCGCGCGAGCGAGCCCTGCTGCCTCCAGGGCGCGGCGCCGCGGCTCATCACCCAGCAGCGCTTGAATGGCCGTGGCAAGTGCGGCCGTATCCATGGGGTCGACGGTCACCCCGGCGTCACCCACAACCTCGGGCAATGACGATGTATTGCTGGTGATGACCGCCGTCCCGCACGCCATCGCTTCCAGGGGCGGCAACCCGAAGCCTTCGTACAGGCTGGGGTAAACAAAGAGGTCGGCGCCGGCATACAGGGCCGGGAGATCCGCGTCCGCCACGTAGCCGGTGAAGATCGGCTCCCGGCCCGGAGGCGCCTCGGCGATCGCTTCCTGCAGCGCTTCGCCGGCCCAGCCTTCTTTACCGACCAGCACGAGCCGGTGCGGTATCTGGGTCGCGATCCGGTTGTAAGCCCGCACCAGCCGCGGCAGGTTCTTCCGCGGCTGCAGCACGCCCACCGAGAGCAGGTAGGGACTGGGGACCCGCAGACGGCTGCGCACGGCGCGCCGGGCAGCATCCCGGTCCATCGGCTGGTAGATCGGATCGGCGGCGTAGGGGGTCACCACTACCTTTTCCGGGGCCACGCCGAACAGCTCGATCAGGTCCCGGCGCGTCGACTCGCTGCCGGTGATGACGGCCGCGGAGTTCTGGGTGGCCAGGGGGATGAGCCCATTCAGAAGCACGCGGTGCTTGAGCGGGAACAGCCCGGGGAACCTCCGGAACGCCACGTCGTGAATAGTGGTCACGATGGGACAGGGAGCGATGGGGGGAATGAGGTACTGGACGTGCGCCAGGTCCGCGTGCTGCCGGCTGAGGTCGCGCGGGAAGGCGATCGGCGTCCAGGTCCACCGGGGCGATGCGGGGAGGAGGACCGAGCGTACGCGGGGAGAGCCGACCTCCGTGAGGGTGGTCGGCTCCCAGGTGTAATACAGGTATTCGTTTTCCGTGTCTACTTGCGCGAGTGCTCGGAGCAGGTTAAGCGCGTAAGTCCGGTCCCCGGTCTTGGGGGCCGTCACGGTGCGGCAGTCGAGAGCGATGCGCATTCAGTGCAGCAGACTGCCGTGAGGCCGGCGCGAAACTCTACGGATCGAATTCGATCTTCTTCGCGAGCTGCGTAGCCGTGAAGGTGATGCGCACCGGCACGTCTACGTAACCTTCCCGGATGCCTTGCGGCGTTGCGTAAAGCATATCCCGAAGATCCAGGTATTTAACCCGGAATCCCTGGCGGTAGATCTTCGTCTTCTTGCCGATGAACGCCACCACCCGCTTGCCGTTGTCTCGCCGGACATTGGCTACGTAGATGAGGCTGCCATTGGGCGTCTTATCCTGACCCTTGCCGTCGCCAGCCACCTGGATGTCCGTGCAGATGCACTCCATCCCGGGGTTCTTCGGCTTCTTCAGGGCGTGCGCCGGGCTGCTCACCAGGAGCACCCCCAGTGCGGTCAGGCTGACCACACCGATGCTGCGCTTGAAAAGCTCACGCCGATTCATAAGGGAACGTACTCCTGACTGCCACACACCACGGGCATCCGCTGAGGGGCACCCGGTAAATATACCATGAAGGCCCTTGCCCGACAAGCAAAGCGGCCCCCGGGGATCTAGCGTGCGAACTATTTTAATAATTGGTCGTACAGCGCCCGAGTCTCCTCCCCTAAGGCCAGATAACTATGCTGGCTAGCATAAGCCAGGGCTCGGGCTTCCAACTCCGCTCGTAGCCGAGGCTGTTGCAGCACCTCCTGGAGCGCCTGGGTAAGCGCATCCGGCTCGCCGGGGGGCACGAGGCGCACGCAATCCAGACTGCGGTTCTCCCCCACCGCCGAGGCAACCACTGCCTTCCCACGGGCCAGCGCGAAGGACAGTGACGCACTCGCGCTCATCTCGCGGAAGGGGGCGACCACCACGTCCGCCAGCCGGGTTGCCTGCTCTAGTGCGGATTCGTCCAGGTATCCCGTAATCAGCAGGCGGTCCGCTACGCCGGCGCGCTCCGCTTCTGCGCGCAGCCAGGCCGCAGTGCCGGAGCGATCGGCGGCGTGTTCTCCACCGGCAGCCACCAGCACTACGTCCGGGGGGAGATTCCGAAGCGCCTGCAGCGCGACGTCGTAGCCCTTGCGCCGGGCGAGAAAGCCGAGGATCACGAGCACCCTCTTGCCTTCGAGACGGAGACGGTGGCGGAGCGGGGCCGGGTCTGGGAGGGGCTGCCTGGGAAGCGCCACCGGGATCGGCCGGTAGGTCACGCGCGCGGACGGCGCGCCCAGGTCGATCAGTGCGTCTCGAAGCGCTTCAGAGTGCGTGAACCAGTGCCGGACGGCCGGATGCAGGAAGACGGCGCGGTTGAACTGCCGCTTGTAAGCAATCTCCAGGGCGGGCGGCAGGTGGTAGGCGCCGGTGGGACGGAGGTCGAGTTCGTGAACGGTCACCAGCAGCGGGCGCCGCACCGCCCCGGCGAGGGCGGGCCAGCCGCAGCGCCACGGGTGCATCCCGCCGAAGAAGGCATAGGAGTGCTGGACATGCGCCACGTCTCCACCGTTTAGCGCCGTGCCCATCGCCCGGTAGACCGTCTTCGGCGACGCTCGGAACGTAGCGGGCACCAACTCCACTTCAACCCGGGGACGCAGCGCCTCCACCAGGAGGCGGCTGTACTCCGCGATCCCGCACCGCTCGTCCCAGGAAGTAAGGAAGTTGACCTGCATGAGGGTTAAGATGGCCGCAAGTGAATGCGAATGGGGTCAGATCAGGAGGAAGCGGTTATTCAACCCTCGTGAGCATGTGGCTCAAGCCGCCGAATGCAGCCCCCCCATCGGGAGGTGGCTCGGAGTCCTGGTGCAAACCAGACCACGCCAATCGGCTAGGAACCGGTAATCGGTCGGCTCGGCACGGATGGTTCCGGGAGTCCGGGCAACCTTCCGTTTGGGGTGTCCGGGGGCGCGAGGGAAGTGCTTACGTCTATCTATTCCGTCAACTCCGTTCCCATTTGCGTGCAATTGCGGCCATCCCTCCAGTATGCTCCAGGAAGTTTTATGGGCAGTGGGCGGTCCGGGCCGTCAGAATTAGGGATGCCTGTGTCTGGTCGGGACCACCGGAATCCGGGCTGACCCTAACTCCAATCATGCGTGCCTTAGCTTTACTCCTCTCCTCACTGCTTGTCACAACGGCCTTCGCCGCCCCCGGTCGACGTAGATCGCGCCCGAAGCCGCCGCGGCGCCCGGTGCGCATTTCCGCTCGGGCTGCCGCCGCCCGAGCCGCGGCAGCCCGAGCTGCTGCCGCCCGAACTGCCGCGGCGAAAGCGGCGAAGGCCAAGGCCCTGGCCGCCAAAGCCGCCGCCGTGAAGGCGGCGAAGGTGAAGGCCCTGATCTCCGGTTCGCCGGTGGGGGCTCCATCCAAACCGGCGCCGAAACCGCCCGTGCGGAATGTGGAAGTAGATCTGCCCGGCAGCGTGGTTCCCGGAGGCCGACCGCCCGCGGTGCGCCCGCGCGTGAACGCACTGGGAACTCCGCTCACCTCGTTCCAGACGAACTCGCCGTACGATCCGAGGATCGATCTCAAGACGGACCTGGTCGCCGTACATCGGCACGGCGCCTCGTGGGACGAGATCGACCGCACCATCCAATCGTGGAAAGGCGCCGGTTATCCGGTCCACCGGATGTTCTTCATCGGCTCCGATGCGGGTGGGATCTACACCGGCGGAATGGCGGACGGTACGCCCCATCCGGGTGACATCGAGACCGACGCGGCGGGTAATCCGATCATGATCGGTGACCGCCCCTACATGGTCCCCACCGCCGGCTGGCTAAGTTACTTGAAGGAGCACATCCGGCGCGCGATCGACTCCGGCGCGGACGGCATCTGGCCGGAAGAGCCGTTGATGCACGCGGCCAGTGGCTACTCCCCGGCATTCAAAACCGCGTGGGAACAGTTCTATCAGGCTCCATGGCGGGACCCGCAAGAGTCGCCCGCGGCCTATTTCCGCGCCTCGCGCCTCAAGGCGGACCTCTACCTGCGCGCCGTGGACGAGTTGCTCCGGTATACGAAGTCGTACGCCAAGGAAAAAGGGCGGGACGTCAAGTTCATCCTGCCGGTCCACTCCCCCCTCAGCTACAGCGCGTCAAACCTCATCTTCCCGCACGCGGCGGCCTCCCGGCTGCCGATCGATGGAATGGTGGCGCAGGTCTGGACCGGCCCGGCCCGCATTCCGGTGATGTATGAAGGGAAGAGCGAGCCGCAGTTCTTCGAAAGTAGCTGGTTGATGTACAGCTACTTCGCCAACCTGATGGATGGAGTGACCGACAAACCCCTCTACCTGCTGGCCGATCCGGTGGAAGACGATCCGAAGTACGGCTGGGCAGATTACGAGAAGTGGTACCACTCCGTACTGGCGGCATCGCTCCTCTTCCCCCAGGCCCGCGGCTACGAGGTAATGCCGTGGCCGGACCGCATCTATCTTCCAGGACAGCCGACCGCCGGCGGTGCGGCGGCCCCCGCTTCCTATCTCACCGAGCTTTCCAATCTCATCGGCGCGGTGCGGGAACTGCCCGGGGCGCCCGGACTGGAGTGGAGCGGCGGGACCCGGGGCGTGGGCGTGCTCACGCTCGACTCCATGATGTGGCAGCGAGGCGGACCTCAGGGCAGCTCCATGCGCTCCTTTCACGGCCTCGCCCTGCCACTCTTGAAGCGCGGCATACCGGTGGAGGTTGTGCCGGCGGAGCGCGTGGCGGACAACGGTTACCTCAACCGGTTCAAGGTGCTGCTGCTCTCGTACGACATGCAGAAGCCGCTGGGACCCGAGGTGAACCAGGGGTTAGCCGCCTGGGTGCGGGCGGGTGGAACCCTGGTGGTTATGGGCGGCGCCGACCCTTACACGGACATCGGTGAATGGTGGAGCCGCAGCGGCTTCGCGGGTCCCACCGACCACCTGGTCAAGGAGAGCGGCGCGGGCGTCGAGGCGCTGTTGCGCACCGTTCAACTGGGTGTTAGCCGATTCAAAGACGGGCTCAAAGCAGACGCTCCCGTGCGTGCCCTGGAGAACCGGCGCACCTACTCCCTGCCGCTGGCGCCTTATCAAGCGAATGGCAAGCCGATCTACGTCCGGTTCAGTGACTTGACCCCGGCGGATGGCTGGGGAACCTGGCTCGGCCGCGTACGTGTATTGGAAGGGGCCCGGGTGCGTGCCGACTTCCGCGCCGGCACGTTGGCGGAGCGCCCCTTCCTGGTGGAAGACCAGGGCTCCAGGGCTGGCAAAGATCACCGCTTCGCGGATGGGGAGGCCTCCTTCCTGTACCGGTTCAACCACCTGGGGCCGGACGCGACGCTGGAGTTGGAGTTGGGCAACCAGTTTCAGGTGAGCGTAGCTTCCGGAGATGATCCGGCGGCGAACTTGCAGCCGGTGGCCGAAGGGTTCGCGGCGCAGCGCGTGCCTTCCACCTACCCGGTAGTGAGTTACCCCCTTGCGGGAGCGGAGCCGCTGTTTCGCTCCGGAAGCATGGAGACCGCGCCCGCGTGGGTTTCCGCCGCGGGTGCGGGCAGCGTACTCTACTGCGGCGTCCCGGCGGCCTACGGCGCCGATAGCCCGGCCGGCGCGGAGTTGGTCCGCAGCCTGGTCCGGTTCGCCTGTGGGCGGGCGAAGGTGGAGTACCGCGAAGGACCCGTAGTCGCGAAGCGCGGCCCGTACGTCATCGCGCACGCTCTGGGCCGCACGCTGCAGTTGAAAGGCCAGTATGTCGACCTGTTCAACCCGGACCTGCCCCTGGTCCGTGACCCGCAACTCCCCTACCTGGAGCCGGTCTTCTACAAAGAGGTCCGCCTGGTAAGCCGCATCCCCGTACTGCTACACGCCACCCACCGGGCAACGGTGCTGGAGCAGAACGCGGCCCGCCTCCGCGTGAAGCTGGACGGCCCAGCCGGCACCCGCGGCACGCTCCGCATCTTCCCCGCGGGAATGTCGATGGCCGGGATCGACGCGCTCGACTCCAGCGGCTTAAAGCTGCGCGTCGAGGCGCGGATCGAAGGGCGCACGATCCGGGTCTCCTACCCCCAGCAAGCAACCGGACTGGATCTGACCATCCGCTGGATCCGCCCCGAAGCTCGCCTGACCAAGTAGCACCTGGCCGCTCCTCCGGGCTCCGCCCCGGAGGAGCCGGTCACCAGGGGTCTGCTCCGGTTGGACACTGCCTTCGCCCTACCCGCCAGCAACCGGCGGTATCCACAAGGAAACGACCGGTCTGCACCAAGGCGGTTCAATAGTCAGCGGATAGGCCCAGCAGTCGGAAACAGTCGCCGACTTACGCCAAGCGTCGGGTCTCTTTCGCATTATTGGTGACGCCTTACGCGCGCAACCGGCTAATAACGGCCGTCCGTAGTAGAGCGTGTCAGGAACTCGGAGCTAGGTGTGGAAACAACCGCTGCAGCAACAACATGCCATAGGCTGCGATGTGGGCGCCTACCAGGACCTTTTCCAAGCGCTCAAAGTCCCGAGACAGGCGGC
>Ga0255338_1002281_pt1 | contig 29124 bp, 21 predicted proteins | sample MeOH1_35cm_T4_19_FD_203715 | JGI IMG/M metagenome (GOLD analysis project Ga0255338, IMG submission 203715) | Sandy soil microbial communities from University of British Columbia, Vancouver, Canada - MeOH1_35cm_T4_195 | ecosystem: Engineered > Artificial ecosystem > Sand microcosm > Unclassified ... | reverse complement strand
TCACCGTAACATTTCTTTGAGAAGAAATGCCATAACCGGTTCGCGGATCGGCAATATGCGAATACCGTCTGCCTTTGTGTTCGATATATTGATAGGCATCGCCCGATGTGGCAACGGCTTTGTTTTGTAATAACAGTTTTTCAGGTAGCAGATCATCTGTGGTTTCAGGTACGTTCACGCCAATGGTCCAGCCACGGCTGTTGGGTGGGGGTTGACTCATGACCATATCTCCACCGGCATCTGCCAGTGCGTGGGTAATTCCTTTACGGGTGAGATAGTTTACCACTTCCTGCGCGGCATATCCTTTGGCAATGCCGCCAAGGTCTAACTGCATTCCTTTTTGTGGCAAATACACACTGTGATCAGCAGGATGCAGCTGTAGCTGCTGAAAACCCACCAGGGCTTTTCGTTCTGCCACTGCTGAACTGTCTGGAAATCGTTTCTCTTTTCTCGCTTTCCGCCACAACCGACTCAACGGACCGATGGTAATATCAAATGCGTGCTTGCTTTGTAACCAGGCCCGGCGGCTGCTGATCAATAGGTTCCATAATCTGGAAGAAACAATCATGGGTTCTTTACCGGCCTTGGCATTTAAACGGCTCAATTCACTGGTACTGTCGTAATCGCTGAACAGGCTGTTGAGAGTATCTACCAGTGCAAAACATTCCCGCGCCAGCGTTACGGCTTTCAGCGAATCATCGGTTACGAGTACCAGATTAAAGGGCGAACCCATTTTATTTTCGGTAAAAAGAAACTTTTTTTCCTGTGCGTGGGTAAACAACCCGCTCAGGCAAGTCGAAAAAAAGAAAAGGAATAGTTGGCGCAAAGTATCCGTTTTGTTGCTGTTATCAGTAAATTTAAGCACAAAAAATAAGGCACATGCAAAGAAGAAAATTTATGCAGCAAAGTTTACTGGCCGGTGGTTCCCTGATCGCAGCGGGCAATGTTTTCTCCGCCCAGCAAAAAAAAGACCTGCTCGATAACAATGAACCCTTTCATCTGCCTTATGCCATCCACGATGGCATGTTCAGGAATCATGGCGGTGCGGATATCGTTGACCAGATCAAATTTGCGCACTCCGTTGGTTTCCGCGCATTGGAAGACAACGGTATGATGAGCCGTACCCCAGAACAACAGAAACGCATCGGCGATACCCTGAAACAGTTGGGCTGGCGCATGGGCGTATTTGTGATCGAATTTGATAAATGGCCCTTGTCGACCAATATGGCTGGTGGTAAAAAAGAATGGAAAGATAAATTCATCCAATACTGTAAAGACGCGCTGGAAGTAGCCAAACGCTGTCATGCCCAGTGGGCCACCGTGGTGCCGGGTAATTTTGACAGAAGCCTTCCCATGGGTTTTCAAACAGCGAATGTGATCGAGTTCCTCCGCAGAGGCGCAGAGATACTGGAACCCTCCGGACTGATCATGGTGCTGGAACCGCTCAGCGATACGCCGGAATTGTTTCTGCGATACTCCGACCAAACCTATGCTATCTGTAAAGCCGTCAACAGTCCTTCCTGCAAGATCCTCTTTGATATGTACCATATGCAACGCAATGAAGGCAATATCATTCCCAATATGAACCGTGCCTGGGATGAGATCGCTTATCTGCAGATAGGAGATAACCCCGGCAGAAAAGAACCTGGTACGGGCGAAATGAATTACCGGAATATCTTCAAACATGTTCATAGCAAGGGGTACAAGGGTGTGTTAGGGATGGAGCATGGTAATGCCGCCCCGGGTAAAGAAGGAGAACTGGCCCTGATCAAAGCGTACCGCGAGGCAGATAGTTTCCTTTAACTCTCTCCGAAACCTCTGCCTCTTTTATTCTTTGCGGTTGGTGTAAGTTCCATTCACCGCAGAGAACGAGAGAACGGGGAGTTTACGCAGAGGAGAGCCCGCTAATTCAAACAGCTTAACCATTATATACCGGTTTTATGTCATTTACCTTAACTCCTTTACAGATTGCTTCCTACCACCAGGATGGTTACCTGCTGATCAAACAGTTCTGCAGCAAACCCGAGGTAGACAAACTATATAACACAGCCCTGGAAGATGATGTCATGCGCAAAAACGCATTGGATCTGAACGACCAGTCGGGCAAAAAAACAAAACTCTCTCTCTGGTTCACGCCCGGCAACGATGTATTTGGCTATTTGACAAGGAGTGAAAAAATGGTAAATGGGGTAGCTGCTTTACTCGATAGTGATGCAGCTGTCTGTCATTTTCATTCCAAACTGATGCAGAAAGAACCGCGGGTAGGAGGAGCATGGGAATGGCACCAGGATTATGGGTACTGGTACAAAAACCAGTTTATGTTTCCGGATCAGCTGATCAGTGTGATGGTAGCATTAACGCCAGCCAACCAGGAAAACGGCTGTTTGCAGGTAATCAAAGGTTCGCATCAAATGGGCCGGGTTAATCATGGTTTTGCCGGTGAGCAGGTAGGTGCCGATATGGTAATGGTGAACAATGCGCTGCAGACCATGGAGCTTGTTTACTGCGAACTGGAAGCGGGTGATGCTTTGTTCTTTCATCCCAATCTGCTGCACCGCTCAGAAGCCAATCTGTCTGAACATCCGCGCTGGTCCATCATTTCCTGTTACTGTTCCCAATCCAATCTGGCGTATAACGAAAGCTCGCAGTCATGGAAAGTGCCTGTGAACATAGTACCGGATGAAGCGCTGTTGCAATGGAATGCCGCTTCTTTATCGGAAGCTGATTTCCTCAAAAAAGAAAATGATCCGGCATTGAAGGAAACGGGGTGGGAGAAGGAAGTGAGCATGGGAGATCAAAAGAAAATATAACGCTGCGAAACGGCTGCCTCTCTTGTTCTGCGGTTCGTGTAAGTTTCATTCACCGCAGAGAACAGGAGAACGGGGAGTTTTCGCAGAGAAAACGAATAGAATAACTATATATAATTGATATCACCACTATGAAAAAAATCCTGCTTGCCTTTTTACTGATTACCCTGTTCACAGATACCCATGCCCAGTTACGTATCCCTACTATATTTGGTGACAGTATGGTACTGCAAAGAGACAGACCCATTCCTGTTTGGGGCCGGGCCGCCAAAGGGGAGAAGATCACTGTTCAGTTGCATGATCAAACTAAAACCACGGTAACGGGTGCTGATGGTAACTGGCGTGTAAATCTGGACGCTGAAAAAGCAGGTGGGCCATACCGTTTGGCAGTGAAGGGCAATACACAGATCGAATTCAAAGATGTATTGGTGGGAGATGTATGGATCTGTTCCGGTCAGTCGAACATGGAATGGACCGTAACCAATACCAATAACAGCGAAGCTGAAATAGCAGCGGCAAATTATCCAACGATCCGCCACCACAAAATTCCCAATACCATTGCGGTTGATCCGGCCTTAGATACAAAAGCGGGTAATGGATGGCATAGTGCCAACCCCGCACAGGTAGGTAGTTTTACCGCAGTAGGTTATTTTTTTGCAAGAAACCTGCAGCAGGAACTGAAGATCCCCATCGGTTTGATCAATACCAGTTGGGGTGGCACCGATGTAGAAACCTGGACCAGTCGCGAAGCTTTTGAACGCAGTGAAGAATTCAAGGATCTGTATAAAGGCATCCAGCGGGTAAATCTCGATTCTATTGCCGCCGCTAAAAAGCAACAGACAGAAGCAAGGGTACAAAAAATACAGGGTGTGTTACCCACAGAAGCAGCCATCGCCTCCTGGAAAGAACCCGGGTTCAATGATCAGTCATGGCCCGAAATGAAATTACCGGGTTTGTGGGAGTCGCAGGGATTGCCCGATCTGGATGGAATTGTATGGCTGCGCAAAACCATTACACTAACTGCAGCGCAGGCGGCCAATGGTGCAGATCTTTTGCTCAATATGATAGATGATAGCGATGAAACCTATGTGAATGGCGTAAAAGTGGGTGCCACCAATGGGTATAACCAGAAACGATTGTACATTATTCCGCCAGGTGTTTTTAAAGAGGGCGCCAATACCATTGCCATCCGGGTAGAAGATACCGGCGGGGGTGGTGGTTTGTATGGAGATGCATCTGAACTGGCATTGATCAGTAAAGCCGGTACCATTTCACTAAGTGGTGTATGGAAATTCCAGGTGGCATCGGTAATACAATCTTCTTCTGTAGGACCGAACAGTTTTCCTTCTCTCTTATTCAATGCCATGGTGCACCCGCTGATTCCCTATGCTATCAAAGGAGCTATCTGGTACCAGGGGGAGAGTAATGCGGGCAGGGCCTATCAATACCGAAAAGCTTTCCCGCTGATGATCAACGATTGGAGAAGCCGCTGGAAACAGGGCGATTTCCCTTTCTATTTTGTACAACTCTCCAGTTTCAACGCTGCCAATGGCAACAGCCAGCAGGGTAGTACCTGGGCCGAACTGCGCGAAGCGCAAACCATGACACTCTCTTTACCTAATACCGGTATGGCAGTAACCACTGATATCGGTAATGCAAAAGATATTCATCCCCGCAACAAACAGGATGTGGGGAAACGTTTGGCACTGGTGGCCCTGGATCATACCTATGGAAAAAATAGGGTCTTCAGCGGACCCCTTTACCAGTCGATGAAAGTAACCGGCAAAGAAGTAGCGGTTTCTTTTACACATGACGAGGGGTTAAGAACCCGCGGACAGGCAGATGTGCTGGCAGGATTTGAAATAGCCGGTGAGGACCAGAAATTTTATAGGGCCAATGCACGTATCCAGGGCAGACAGGTGATCCTCACTGCAACAGAAGTAGCTGTACCTGTGGCCGTTCGCTATGCCTGGGCCGATGATGCCGGTGCAGCCTGTCTTTTTAATCAATCCGGTTTGCCGGCAGTGCCTTTTCGTACCGATAACTGGCCCGGAATCACTTTGAACGGGAAGTACCGGATAGCGGGCAGATAATTGCCTGCCCGTTCGGGCAGCACAGTTCATGATGGTTAAAAGAGAACTTAGTTTAGTTTTCCGTATATACTTATAACGCTATCGATAAACATTTCCTGCCATGAAGAAAATGCTATGCCTGCTGCTGCCCTGTTTGGTGGCTACTGCTTTTGCCCAGACCTCAGTGAACCATCTCCTGACTGAGAACAAACCCAACCCCATTGAGGTAGAAGAACAGGCGCCTCGTTTTAGCTGGCAACTTTCTGCCACACAGCGTAATACCATGCAAACTGCCTATGCCATCCAGGTATGGGAGACAGGCAATAAAAAGAATACGGTATGGAACTCCGGAAAGGTCATGTCTGATCAATCTGTGTATGTTCCGTATGCAGGCAAAGCTTTGCAGAGCGGGAAAAAATATAACTGGTCTGTACAGATATGGGATAACCATACAGCTCAACCCGCCACCAGCGAAGCCGGCAGTTTTCAGATGGCCCTTTTGCAGAACACCGATTGGAAAGCCAAATGGATAGAACCCGGGTATACAGAAGATTCGGTGATGCGCCCCAGTCCTTTATTCCGCAAGCAATTTGCAACCAATAAAAAAATTGTATCCGCTACGGCATACATCACAGCACATGGATTATATGAGGCACAGATTAATGGCAAGCGGATCAGTGATGCGTATTTTACACCCGGCTGGACGGCTTACAAGAAAAGACTGCAGTACCAGGTGTATGATGTTACCGCTCTGTTGCAGAAGGGAGCCAATGCTATTGGCGTTACCCTGGGCAGCGGCTGGTACAGGGGAGTGATCGGGTTTTCCAATAACAGGAACGTATACGGAAAAGATATCGCGCTGCTGTTTCAGTTAACCATCACTTACAGCGATGGAAGTATCGAACAGGTGGTATCGGATGATACCTGGAAATCGAGCACCGGCGCCATTCGCTACAGTGAGATCTATAACGGTGAAACCATTGATGCGCGGGAGGAAAAAAATGGCTGGGCATTACCCGGTTATGATGATAGTAAATGGAGTGCTGTAAAAACCGCTGCTCACCCGATGAATGTGTTGGTGGCTACCTATAATGAACCGATCAGGCGGAAAGAAATATTCCAGGCAAAAAGGATCATCACCACTCCTTCGGGCGAAAAAGTGATCGATTTTGGCCAGAATCTCGTAGGCTGGGTTACCCTGAAAGTGAAGGGCAAGGCAGGCGATAAGATCGTGGTATCGCATGCGGAAGTACTGGATAAAGCAGGCCATTTTTATACCACCAATCTGCGGGCTGCCAAAGCGCAGGATACTTATATTCTGAAAGGAGGCGAAACAGAAACTTTTGAACCGCATTTTACCTGGCATGGTTTCCAGTTTATCAAACTGGAAGGCTATCCCGGCGAATTAAAGCCCGAGAATTTTACCGCGGTGGCGCTGTATTCAGATATGCCCGCAACCGGTACCTTCTCTTCTTCGCATCCATTGGTGAACCAGTTGCAGCATAATATTGAATGGGGACAGAAAGGCAATTTCCTGGATGTGCCCACGGATTGTCCGCAGAGAGATGAACGCCTGGGCTGGACGGGTGATGCACAGGCATTCTCGCGCACTGCAGCCTTTAATATGAACGTGCATAATTTCTTTGCCAAGTGGTTGAAAGATGTGGAAGCCGACCAGTTACCCACCGGCAGCGTGCCTTTTGTTGTACCAAATGTATTAGGCGCAGGAGCAGCGGGTTCTGCTGGTTGGGCCGATGCGGCAACCATTATTCCCTGGAATGTATATCTTGCCTATGGCGACAAAAAAGTATTGGAGAACCAATATAACAGCATGAAAGCATGGGTGGGTTACATGCAGAACAATAGTACAGATCATCTCTGGAACAAAGGCTTTCACTTTGGAGATTGGCTGTTCTACCGCCCGCACGATGATAACGATGGAAAATCTGCCGTAACGGACAAGTACCTGATCGCACAATGTTTTTATGCGCATTCTACCCAACTGCTGATCAATGCAGCGCGGGTGCTGGGGAAAACGACAGAAGTAATCAGTTATGAAGCGCTGTTGAAAAATATCAAAGAGGCTTTTGCGAAAGAATACCTTACTGCCACGGGCCGACTGGTATCGAGCACACAAACGGCCTATGTATTGGCGCTGAATTTTGATATGTTACCTGAAAACCTGCGCGCGCAGGCTGCAGAAAGACTATCTGCCAACGTGAAAGATTACGGTAATCACCTCACCACCGGTTTTCTCGGAACACCTTATCTCTGTCATGTATTAACCCGTTTTGGCTATACAGATCTGGCATATAGTTTATTGCTGCAGGAAAAATATCCTTCCTGGTTATACCCGGTAAAAATGGGTGCCACCACTATCTGGGAAAGATGGGACGGTATCAAACCCGATGGTACGTTCCAGGTGCCATCTATGAATTCCTATAACCACTATGCCTATGGCGCCATCGGCGATTGGATGTACCGGGTTATGGTAGGTCTTGATACCTATGAAGATGGCACCGGCTACAAGCATAGCAAAATTCAACCGCATATCGGCGGTGGCTTTACCAACGCTTCAGCCAGCCTGCAAACTTATTATGGCAAACTCAGCAATAGCTGGAAAGTGGCCGGCGATCAACTGGTGATGGAAGTAGAAGTGCCGGCCAATACAACCGCTACCGTATTTGTTCCCGCCAAAAGCGCCGATGCTATTACAGAAAGTGGTGCCCCCCTCGCACAATCAAAAGACATCAGACTGCTCGAAACCAAAGAGGGCTCCGTAAAACTCTCCCTCGGTTCCGGCAAATATCAATTCACAGTAAAAAAATAATCTCTCTGACATTCTATCATTCTATCATGCAATCATTCTATCATTTCCTCCTCAAAAAATCCCATGTATACAGTTGTATTCTTTTTGTACTGCTGTTAACGAACGCTTCTGCCCAATCCCCCCGTTGGTCCATCGAAAAAGCCAATGCCTGGTACAACCAACACCGCTGGCTGGCCGGGGCCAATTATATTCCTGCCAATGCCATTAACCAGCTCGAAATGTGGCAGGCCGATACCTTTGATCCGGTTACCATTGATAAGGAATTAGGCTGGGCAGAGAACCTCGGTTTTAATACACTTCGTGTTTACCTGCATAGCCTGGCCTGGCAGCAGGATGCAACCGGGTTCAAGAAACGGATGGACCAGTTCCTCACCATTGCAGCCAAACACAGGATCGAACCCATTTTTGTGTTCTTTGATGATTGCTGGAACAAAGTGCCCAAAACCGGTAAGCAACCCGAGCCCAAAACAGGGATCCACAATTCGGGCTGGGTACAGGATCCCGGTCAGCCGATGTCGAACGATGTGAGCATCTATCCCCGCCTGCAAAAATATGTGACGGATGTATTGACGCATTTCAAACACGACAAACGTATCCTGTTATGGGATCTTTACAACGAACCCGGCAACAGCGGCAAAAAAGATTCTTCGCTGGTATTATTGAAGAAGGTGTTTGAGTGGGCCAAAGCGGCCAATCCGGATCAGCCGATCAGTTCGGGTTTGTGGGACTGGAACCTGGAGAAATACAATGCTTTTCAGGCGCTGAATTCAGATATCATCACTTACCACAATTACGATGCGCCGGCCGATCACAAACGGGTGATCCAGTTATTGAAAGCGTTTGGCCGGCCCATGATCTGCACCGAATACATGGCCCGCACCCGTAACAGTCATTTTGCCAATATCATGCCCATGCTGAAGCAATATAAGGTAGGTGCCATTAACTGGGGATTTTTGAATGGGAAAACCAATACCATTTTTGCCTGGGACGATCCGCATAGCGATGGCTCTCAACCCAAAGAATGGTTCCATGATATTTTCAACAAAGATGGCAGTCCATACCGCCGGGAAGAAGTAGACCTCATCAAAAAGCTGACGAAACAAGAGTAACAGATCAATCCCTGTTCATCATGAAAAAACGTATCGCGCTGTTTTTTTGCCTCGCAACACAATTTGTTATGGCGCAGGAGCCTGTTGCCATTAATCCTGCTTTGCTTAAAAACAGCTGGCCCGCATCCTGGATCAGTTGCCCGGATGCACCCCAGCGCGAGTATGGGGTATATCATTTCCGTAAAACCATTTCGTTACCGCAGCAGCCTTCCCGTTTTGTGGTGCATGTATCGGCCGATAACCGTTATCGGTTATTTGTAAATGGGAAAGCGGTTTGTAATGGCCCCGCCCGTGGCGATCTGTATAACTGGTATTTTGAAACGGTTGATATCGCCCCTTATCTCCAGGCCGGTAACAATATACTGGCGGCCCTGGTATGGAATATGGGAGAGCTGGCACCGGTGGCGCAGATCAGTAACCAAACCGCTTTTGTTTTACAGGGTGATGGTGATGCCGAGAAGATCGTGAATACCGGCGATAGCTGGAAAGTATTCCGAGATACGGCTTATACACCCTGTTCCACTGATAATGGTTCGCGCTTAAGAACCTATATGGTCATCGGTCCCGGCGACCGGGTAAATGCCGCCGCCTATCCCTGGGGATGGGAACAGCCCGGTTATAACGATGCTCACTGGCAACAGGGTAAACGCCTGGGCAACCCGGTAACAGCAGGTTATGGTACCGATAATCTCTGGACCTTACAACCACGCAATATTCCGCTCATGTTCGAAACCCAGCAGCGCATCGCATCGGTTCGGGATGCAAAAAATATAGTTGCGACAGATGATTTTCTGAAAGGAGGGAAGCCATTGGTGATACCGGCTCATCAAACCGTATCTGTTTTACTGGACCAGGGATATAATACCGTTGCGTATCCTGAATTACTCGTCAGCAAGGGTAAAGGGGCTTCTGTTACGCTTACGTATGCCGAAGCTTTATTCGATAAAAATGGGGTGAAGGGAAACCGGAATGAGATCAAAGACAAAACCATCAAAGGCAATTACGATATCTTTTTACCGGATGGAGGTCAACAACGACATTTTCGTCCGCTCTGGTTCCGCACCTATCGGTTCTTACAGCTGGATATTACCACTAAAGACGAAGCCTTACAGATCGAAGATATCTATGGTTCGGCAACAGGTTATCCCTTTACTGTAAAAGCTTCCTTCAGCAGTAACGATGCATCGCTGCAACAGGTCTGGGATATTGGCTGGCGTACGGCGCAACTCTGTGCAGGAGAAACTTATTTCGATTGTCCCTATTATGAACAGTTGCAGTACGAAGGGGACACACGTATTCAATCTTTGATCTCTTTGTACGTTACGGGTGATGACAGGCTGATGCGCAAAGCCCTGCTGGATTTTTATCATTCCCGTGTACCGGAAGGATTAACCCAGGGGCGTTATCCCAGCAGTCGCCTGCAGGTAATACCGCCGTTTTCCCTGTACTGGGTATCAATGATTTATGATTACTGGATGCACCGGAAAGATCCGGCATTTATCCGTGATTTTCTCGTGTCCATTACCGGAGTGCTGGATTGGTATGAACAGAAAATTGACCGGCAACAACAAATGCTCGGACCGATGAAATGGTGGGGTTTTGTAGACTGGAACCATGCATTCCCGAATGGCGTACCCGATGGTGCTACAGATGGGAATTCTTCTGTGATCACTTTGCAATATGTGGCCACTTTACAACAGGCTGCAGCTCTGTTCGATGGTTTTGGCAAAAAAACAGAAGCCGCACATTACCGGCAACTGGCAGATCAACTGAACAAATCCACCTATCGTTTATGTTTTGATAAAACAAAAGGTGCGATGGCCAATACACCGGCTAAAAAAACATTCAGCCAGCATGCAGGTATCATGGCCGTATTAACCGGTGCCATTCCCGAAGCTGATCAGCAGGCTGCTTTACAGAAGATCCTGTATGACAGCTCCTTTAGCCAGGCAACTTTTTATTATCGTTTTTACCTGAACCGTGCATTGAAAAAAGTAGGAATGGCAGATAGATATTATTCGCAGTTAACGCCCTGGCGGGGAATGATCGCCAATGGTCTTACTACTTTTGCAGAAAATCCTGATCCTACGCGTTCTGATTGTCATGCCTGGAGTTCCAGCCCGAATTACGATTTCCTCGCCATCATCTGTGGTATTGTACCGGCTTCGCCGGGATTTGCTTCTGTCCGCATTGAGCCGGCAATGGGTGAGTTAACCAGTGTGCAAGGCGAAATGCCCCATCCGGATGGGATCATTAAAGTAAGTCTGCTGCGCAGGGGGACCAATGGAGTAGAGGCTCATATCAGCCTGCCCGGCAAACTCAATGGTGACTTTGTTTGGAAAGGGAAACACCTTGCTTTACAAGCCGGAGAACAAACCATTCGTCTCTGATCTGGCACTCAACTGTTTAGCTTCTCTTACTAACGTTCATTTGTTTATTTATTCCTCTTTTTGAAAAAAAGTCTGTTAAAATAATTGTCTATTAAGTCTGTAGACTATATATTTGCCTATCAATTCAGTAGACTTTATGCTTCTCCAAACAACTTCTATAAAACCGTTACCGTGTTGCTGTTGCTGATATAATCATATTTGGCGCAACAGTTCTCTTTTATCTTACAACACGTTAACCATGGAAGTTATTTCAACAGCAAACTTAGCACAACTACACAGAGGTATCCATTCTCTCGGCATACGGGATGCTTTACAGGCATTATCAGACCTGTATCCGGGCAAATTGGTGTTCTCTACCAGTTTCAGTATGGAAGACCAGGTGATTACGCATGAAATTGCTGCAAGTGGATTGCCGATCCGTTTGTTTACACTCGATACGGGCCGTTTGTTTGCCGAAACCTACGCGGTATGGAACAGTACACTTACCCGCTATGGATTACCGGTAAAAGCGTATTATCCAGACCGTTTGTTGCTGGAATCCTTTGTGGAAAAAAATGGTCCCAATGCTTTTTACGAATCGGTAGACAACCGGAAAGCCTGTTGCCAGATCCGGAAAGTAGAACCGCTAAAACGGGCACTGGCAGGCAATGCGGTCTGGATTACCGGATTACGTGCCGAACATTCTTCTGCCCGGCATGATCTGCCACAACTGGAATGGGATGCATCTAACCAGCTCATCAAATACCATCCTTTGCTTAACTGGGATACGGAGTCGGTAAAAAACTATATCGCGCAGCATAACGTACCGTATAACCCTTTGCATGATCGCGGTTTTGTGAGTATCGGTTGTGCACCCTGTACAAGAGCCACCCAACCCGGAGAAGATTTCAGGGCAGGCCGCTGGTGGTGGGAAGACAGCAGTAAAAAAGAATGTGGCCTTCACGAAAAACAACATTGAATCAACTATTATAACAGAAACAAATGTCGAAATACCAATTAGATTACCTGGAGCAACTGGAATCGGAAGCCATTCATATATTACGCGAAGTGGCAGGGCAATTTGAAAAACCTGCCTTGTTATTCAGTGGGGGAAAAGATTCCATTACATTGGTTCACCTGGCACTGAAAGCCTTTCGCCCGGGAAAATTTCCTTTTCCGCTGGTGCATATCGATACCGGCCATAATTTTCAGGAAGCCCTGGATTTCCGGGATGCATTGGCAGAAAAAACCGGGGAGAAACTGATTGTTCGCCAGGTGGCAGACACCATCAAACAGCAAAATCTCACAGAACCCAAAGGGAAGTTTGCGAGCAGGAATGCTTTACAAACATTCACCCTGCTTGATACCATTCATGAATTTAAATTTGATGCCTGTATCGGCGGTGCCAGACGCGACGAAGAAAAAGCCCGTGCCAAAGAAAGAATTTTTTCTGTGCGGGATGAATTTGGCCAGTGGGATCCCAAACTGCAACGTCCCGAACTCTGGAATATATATAATGGCCGTATTCACAAAGGAGAAAACGTTCGTATATTTCCCATCAGCAACTGGACGGAGTTGGATATCTGGAATTATATCCGCCGTGAGAAGATAGAACTGCCTTCGATCTATTTTGCCCACGACCGGGAAGTGCTGGAGCATGAGGGGCAACTGGTGGCGCTGTCTGAGTTCATCCAGCGGGAAGAAACCGATAAAATCAGTATCCGCAGGGTTCGGTACCGTACGGTTGGAGATATGACCTGTACGGCAGCTGTTGAATCCAATGCTTCAACCATCGATGATATCATCAACGAAATCATAGCCACCAAAACGAGCGAAAGGGGAGAAACCCGGATCGATGATAAAGTGTCGGAAGCTGCTATGGAAGACAGGAAAAAAAGCGGCTATTTTTAGGTCAGTAGTGAATGGTCAATGGTGAATAATCGATTCACTATTTATCACTGCCCATTCACCATTGACAATTCACAATTCGCAACACACACACACAACTCACCATGGACATACTAAGATTTATCACCGCCGGAAGCGTAGACGACGGCAAAAGCACACTGATCGGCCGTTTGCTCTACGATAGTAAGTCGATCATGATCGACCAGCTGGAAGCAATCCAGAAGCAGACACGTAACCGCGAAGAAGGAGACATAGACCTTGCGCTGCTCACAGATGGCTTACGGGCAGAACGGGAGCAGGGAATTACCATTGATGTGGCCTATAAATATTTCTCCACCCCCCGCCGTAAATTCATTATTGCCGATGCGCCCGGACATATCCAATACACCCGCAATATGGTTACCGGTGCCTCCAATGCCAATCTGATCATTATCCTGATCGATGCGAGGCATGGCGTGATAGAACAGACCAGGAGGCATTCGATCATCGCTTCCTTACTGAATATACCACATGTGGTGGTAGCCGTGAATAAAATGGATATGGTGGCTTATTCACAGGATACCTATAACAATATTGTGATCGATTATGCAAAAGCTGCGGCTTCACTCGGTTTAAAGAATGTGACCTATCTTCCCATCAGTGCATTAAATGGCGATAATATTGTTGACCGCTCTCAGTTGCTTTCCTGGTACGATGGGCCTACTTTACTGCACCTGCTCGAAACAGTAGAAGTGCAAAGCGATATTGACCTGCAACATGCCCGTTTTCCGGTGCAGTATGTGATTCGTCCGCAAACCGATGTATTGCATGATTACCGGGGATATGCCGGTAAACTGGTAAGCGGGATCTATAAAAAGGGAGATGCTGTTACGGTGCTGCCTTCCGGTTTGCAGAGCACTATTAAAACCATCGAGATCGGTGGCAAAGAAGTGGAAGAAGCTTTTGCACCGCAAAGTATCGTATTGCATCTCGCAGATAATATAGATGTTAGCAGGGGAGATATGCTGGTATCATCTGATGATCTGCCCAAACTGGAACAGGAACTGGATGTTCTGCTCTGCTGGATGGATAATAAGCCCCTGACAGCCGGAAGCCGTTATCTCTTGCAGATCAACAGTTATCTCGTAAAAACGATCGTGAAAGAGATCCAATACAAGCTGGATGTGAATTCACTGCAGCAGGAACCTTCTCCGGCAACAGTAGGACTGAATGAGATTGTGCGGGTCAGGATCAAAACCGCCTCTCCTGTGGCGTTTGATGCGTATAACGACCTGCGGGTAAACGGCGGAGCAATCCTGATTGATGAAACCAGTAATGTAACAGTAGGAGCCTGTATGATACAATAAAAAATCTAAAAATGAGTAATCAATCATTCATACAAAAATTGCACGGGCGGCATGTTCAATGTGTTCTCTCTTTTCCAGACAGGGCATTGGCGCATGCGTTTATCGATGATCTGTTTCAGTTTTTGTTTATACCCAAAGACAGCCAGCAGGTTTCAGCGGATGGACTGGGCAGGGAGTACGAACAATTGCAGCAGCGCTTTGCAGTGCTGTTAGCTGCTGTCATTAAAGACAGCAATGAATTAGAGAAAGTAAACGCTGATTTTTTTGGTTCGATACCCGATCTGCATAACCGGTTATTACAGGATGCACAGGCTATTCTGGCATTTGATCCGGCTGCCGGTTCAGAAGAAGAAGTATTATCTGCATATCCCGGTTTTTATGCAACGGCTGTATATCGTTTATCGCATCAATTGTGGAAAGCCCAAGTAAGGATCCTGCCAAGACTGTTTACAGAATATGCCCATAGTAAAACAGGGATCGATATCCATCCCGGGGCAGTGATCGGTGAATCTTTTTCGATCGATCATGGAACAGGCATCGTTATCGGTGAAACCACTGTGATCGGCAACCACGTAAAATTATACCAGGGGGTAACGCTGGGTGCTTTAAGCGTTGAAAAAAAAGATGCCAAAAGCAAACGGCACCCTACGATACAGGATAATGTGGTTGTTTACTCGGGAGCCACTATTCTGGGAGGAGATACCATCATCGGCCATGACAGTATTATCGGCGGTAATGTGTGGCTTACGTATAGTGTAGATCCGCATTCAGTCGTATATCATCAGAGCGAGATCAGGGTCAGGGATAATAACCCTTTTCCTGAACCGATCAATTTTATTATTTAAAAATCAATTATCAAAATAAAAAGTTATGAAAGCCAATAACATTCTCGCCACCATCGGAAATACACCACATGTAAGAATCAATCGTTTATTCGGTCAGGACCATGAAGTATGGATCAAACTTGAAAAAACCAATCCGGGCGCGAGCATCAAAGATCGTATTGCATTAGCCATGATCGAAGACGCAGAAGCCAAAGGATTACTAAAACCCGGTAGCATTATTGTAGAACCCACTTCGGGTAATACGGGTATTGGTCTCGCACTGGTAGCAGCAGTTAAGCAATACAGGATCATCCTGGTGATGCCTGAGAGTATGAGTGTGGAGCGGCGTAAACTGATGTCGGCTTATGGAGCCGAATTTGTATTGACTCCGCGCGAAAAAGGTATGAAGGGTGCTATCGAAAAAGCGGGGGAAATTGTGAAAGAAACTCCTGGCGCCTGGATGCCGCAACAATTCGATAACCCGGCCAATGCACAGATACATCGTAACACAACAGCGGCAGAGATCCTGCAGGATTTCCCCGATGGATTGGATTACCTGATTACCGGTGTGGGAACAGGTGGTCATATCACGGGTGTGGCTGAGATACTGAAAAAGAAATTTCCCTCGCTGAAAGCATTTGCGGTAGAACCGGAATTGTCTCCTGTATTGAGCGGCGGTGCACCATCGCCACATCCTTTACAGGGAATCGGGGCAGGTTTTGTACCCTCCGTGTTGAATGTATCTGTACTGGATGGCATTATACAGGTAAGTAAAGACGATGCTTTTTCTTTTACCCAGCGTTTGGCCAAAGAAGAAGGTATCCTGGCCGGAATATCCACTGGCGCATCTCTGGCGGCGGTTGCCAAAAAACTGTCAGAGATTCCCAAAGGAGCGAGGGTACTGACATTTAATTATGATACAGGGGAAAGATATTTATCCATCGAAGGACTCTTTTAAAACCAGGGTATGAATCCATTTCAATCAAAAGGGAAAGTGATCCTCGCTGGCGCCGGTCCCGGAGATCCTGACCTCATTACGGTAAAAGCAGCCAATTACCTGCAACAGGCCGATGTGGTTCTTACCGACAGGCTGGTGAGCAAAGTAATCCTGCAACGATATGTAAGACCCGCTGCCCAGATCATTGAAGTAGGTAAACAATGCCGCCGCGGCGTATCAACACCGCAGGAGACCATCAATGAGTTGCTCGTGAAATATGCTGCAGAAGGGAAACTGGTGGTAAGACTGAAAGGTGGAGATGTGGCTTTTTTTTCCAATGTGCTGGACGAGCTGGAAGTGCTGGTTGCCAATCAAATTGCTTATGAGATTGTTCCCGGTATTACGGCAGCATCAGGCGCTTCTGCGTATGCCGGGATCCCGTTAACGGCAAGAAACCATGCTACCGCTGTTCGGTTTTTAACCTATTACCAATCATCTGTGGTAAGTGATGATTATTGGAAAGAACTGGCAGCCACTACTGATACGTTGGTGTTTTATATGTCGTCTGAAACACTCGATGGTTTGGTGAACCACCTGATTGCGAATAAAATTGCTTCAGATACAAAGCTGGCAGTAATAGAACAGGCAACTACCACCTACCAGCAGGTATATACCTGCGGCATTTATGAATATGCAGAAAAACTAAAAGACCGTTCCTTCCTTTCACCTTCACTGATCATCGTAGGTAAAGTAGTGGCATTACAGGAATCATTTGCCTGGTTCAGTGGCAGCGACCTGGGCGAATATTATTTCACACCTTTAACCAGCCCGGTTAAATCCATACATACGCATGAACAACCCAAACAATATGCTGGCAGAGCATAAACAACAATTGCTGACAGAACTGGTTACCGGTGCAGGTAAAGAGGAATTGATCTGGATCAATGGGTACCTCGCTGCCTTGATTAATAGAGCAGAACTGCCGCAGGAAACGGTTTCGCCGGCAACAGCCAAGAAAAAAATCACCCTTGTTTACGGAACAGAAACCGGTAATTCGAAACGGGTAGCAACTGAATTGGCGGCCAAAGCCAAAAAACAGCAACTGCAGGTAAAACTGGCCAGTCTTGACCAGTACCGGTTAACAGATCTTACCCGGGAAGAGAACCTGTTCGTAGTGATCAGTACCCAGGGTGATGGGGAACCTCCGGTAGCTGCACAGAAATTTTACGATCATATTCATCGCAATGGATTCCGACTGGACCGGGTAAAATTCAGTGTACTGGCTTTGGGCGACTCCTCTTATCCACTGTTCTGTAAAACTGGGGAAGACGTAGATGCACAACTGGAGAAACTGGGTGGCAGCAGACTCGTACCTATCCGTAAATGTGATGTGGACTATGAGCAGGATGCCGCTGCCTGGTTTGCCGAAGTATTACATTCGGTACAAACTTCCGGGGCAATTATTCCGGCAGGGGTAACATTGCCCGCGTCAACCATCACAAAATCGAACAAAAAAATATACAACGCTACCGTAGCCGGTAACCAGTTGCTGAACGACCGGGGATCAGACAAAGCCATTTATCATATTGAGTTACTGGCTGATGAAATAGACTACCTGTCGGGCGATTCCGTTGGCATTGTCCCGGAAAATGATACGCAACTGGTTGAACAGATTATTCGGTTAAGTGGTGTCGACCCACAGCAACAGGTATTGCATAAAAACGAATCGTTTACCATTGAAACAGTACTGAAGAAAAAACTGGCTGTTACACACCTGCATGAACGGGTTGTGAAAAAATATGCAGCCATTGTTGAACAGGAGATTCCGGAGCAGAAAATGGACCTGATACAGTTGCTGCAATTGTATCCGCTCAGGCATACAGCTCAGTTTGAAGAGGTGGTCAGTATCCTGCCCGCCCAATCGCCGCGTATCTACACCATTGCTTCTTCACCCACCGCACATGCCGGAGAAATTCACCTGACAGTAGAGCAGGATCGCTTTGAAATAAACGGAGAACAGAAAACAGGGCTGTGCTCTGGTTATCTTACAGGAATAAGCGTGGAACAATCACTTGATTTTTTTGTACAGAAAAATAAACGGTTCCGCCTGCCGGCAGAGGATACAGATGTATTGATGATTGCAAAAGGTACCGGTATTGCTGCTTTCCGCTCTTTTCTCGCAGAAAGAGATGCCACTGGTGCAACGGGGAGTAACTGGTTATTTTTTGGAGAGGAAAATTTTACCACCGACTTTCTGTACCAGACGGAATTACAGGATTGGTACCAGACAGGTGTGTTAAATGGTATTTCGCTCGCTTTCTCCAAAAACCAGCCACAACCTTTTCAGGTGCAGGATAAACTAAGGGCACACGGAAAAGATGTATATGCCTGGATTGCCAAAGGGGCGCATATATATGTATGCGGCGAAAAATCGCCCATGAGTGAAGAAACAGAAGCGGTATTGCTGGAGGTGATTGCACAATACGGTAATTTGTCAGCACAGGAAACCAGTATCTTTTTGGAAAAAATGAAAGAAGAGGGAAGGTATTCGAAGGATGTTTATTAAGTCGAAAACAGCAAACTATGTCAGAAAAATCAGCGATAGAAAAAATCAAGGAAGCAAGCGATCATTTGCGGGGTACCTTGCGGGAAAGTCTGCAGGACGAGATCACCGGTGCTATCCGCGAAGATGACCAGGCTGTGATCAAGTTTCATGGCATGTATCAGCAGGACGATCGTGACCGCCGGGAAGAGCGTGCTGCCAAAAAACTGGAACGGCTCTATTCATTTATGATACGGCTGCGTTTACCAGGTGGGTTTTTAACACCCGAACAGTGGATCGCTGTACATGATGTAGCCGGAGAAAATTCTACTGGTGTGATTAAAATCACTTCACGTCAAACGGTACAGTTACATGGAATCATCAAATCAAAGATCAAACCAACCATCCAATCTTTCAGCGAAGCCAAACTGGATTCGATAGCTACCTGCGGAGATATTAACCGGAATGTATTGTGCAGTTCACATCCCAAAGAATCACCGGTACATGCGCAGGTTTTTGCGTACGCAGATAAGATCAGCCGGTTACTGATGCCCAAAACGAAAGCCTATTATGAAATATGGCTGGATGAAGAACCCTTGCTGGATAAAAAAGAGGAAGAAGATCCTTTATACCAGGATCGGTACCTGCCCCGGAAATTCAAGATCGCGATCGCGATACCTCCCAACAATGACGTGGACGTATTTGCCAATGATATCGGTTTGATTGCAGTGATCGAAAATCAGCAGCTGAAAGGATTTAATATTGCGATTGGTGGCGGATTGTCAAGCACCCACGGTAATCCGGAAACCTATCCTCGACTGGCAACACTGATCGGTTTTGCAGATAGTGAAGAGAAAACACTGAAAGCAGTATATGAGATTGCCACCATACAACGCGACTATGGCAACCGCAGCGACCGAAAACTGGCCCGTTTAAAATACACAGTCGACAGGCTGGGGGTAGATTGGTTTAAAGAGGAACTGGAGCGGCGTACCGGCTTTGTACTGGAGCCAGTTCGCCCCACGCCATTTACCAGCCGAAAAGATCATTTTGGCTGGTTTAAAAATGAAGAAGGGCGCTGGTATTACACCGCTTTTGTAGAGAATGGACGGATCCTGGATGAGGAAAGTTTGCCATTAAAATCTGCGCTGCTGGCTGTGGCACACACCGGTAAAGCTAATTTCCGGTTTACCTGTAACCAGAATGTAATCATCAGTGATGTAAGCGAGGAAGATAAAGCGGTTATCGATAATATATTAGATCAATATGCCGTAAAACAGCGTACTGAAAACAGTTCCGTCATCAGACTGAATTCCATGGCTTGTGTGTCTTTACCTACCTGTCCATTGGCATTGGCCGAGGCGCAGCGGTATTTACCTTCTCTGCTCGATAAAATCGAAGGACTGTTGTTACAACACGCTTTGCTGAAAGAAGAGATCATTATCCGTATGACGGGTTGCCCCAACGGCTGTGCCCGTTCTTATGCAGCTGAGATAGGATTTGTGGGAACAGCTCCCGGTAAGTATAATCTGCAACTGGGCGGCGACAGGGTAGGGCATCGATTGAATAAGATCTACAAAGAGAATATCGGGGAAGAAGAAATTCTGGCTTCTTTGAACAGCCTGTTCGAAGCCTATGCAGCCGAACGAAATCCTGCAGAAACCTTTGGCGATTTCGCTCTTCGTAAACAGTGGGTGTGATATGGGTTGCTGAGATTTATCGGGGAAGATTCTTCTGCAACGATCTCTTAGCTTCCCTGGCCAATAGCTTTCGTCAATATCTTTGAAAAAAGAATACATGTTTCAGAAATATATAGTTTGTTTAATTTTTATCGTTGGATTGGATTATGCAGCAGAAGCCCAGGTTGTTAAAAATACCACGCAGGTGAATCAAGTATGGACGGGGTATTTCAGCCAGGTCCGGTTTAGTGATAAATGGGGACTCTGGACGGATCTGCAGTTGCGGACCAAAGAGAATTTTACAGACAACTTTTCTCAGTCGCTCGTACGTTTTGGACTTACCCATTATCTCACCGATAATACCAAGTTAACCCTGGGTTATGCGTGGATCAATCATTTTCCGGCAGACAATCACGCGTATGTTTCCCGACCTGAACACCGGATCTGGCAGCAGATCCAATGGCATACCAAACATCCCAGACTCCGGTTGATGCAGTGGTTGCGGCTGGAGGAAAAATTCAGGCGTAAAGTGGTGTCTGCCACAACCCTGGGAGATGATTACAATTACAGCTGGAAACTTCGCTATAATTTTCTGCTGAATGTACCGTTGGGAAACAAAGCGTTTGCCCCCAAAACGGTTTCTTTTGTGGCAACTGATGAATTACATATCAATTTCGGAAACGAGATCGTGTATAATTATTTTGATCAAAATCGGTTTTTCATTGGGTTTAGTTATCCTATAAACGCCGCGGATAATATCCAGTTTGGGTACATGAATCTTTTTCAGCAACTGGCATCAGGCAATAGTTATCGGAATATACATGCCGCCCGGGTTTTTTATTTTCATAACCTGGATCTAAGGAAAAAGAAATAACAGAAGGCGGCTGTTTCGAACCCGTTTCAGCAATAATTCCTATTACCTGCCGCTACGTTTTTTTGAATAGAAAGTGAATGAGGAAAATTGCTGTATGTAAAGTCTACTAATTTAGTAGAAATAATGTATTTTGTGCCGCCTGACAAAACAGGTCCTGCGCCATTTTAATCAATATGATGTCGATACCAACCGGGTCTACTGTAGTACCCGAATCTGAAAATACACTGTTCCCGGTTTTTCTGAAACTGGAAACACTGTCGGTATTGCTCGTGGGTGGGGGTAATGTGGCTTTAGAGAAACTGCAGGCATTGCTGAATAACGCACCCCGAACCTGTATCCGGATTGTAGCCATTACGGTTGATGAAAGAATCCGCCAACTGGTTACCCGTTTCCCGGCTGTTAGTATTGATGAGAGAGCCTATGTGGCGGCAGATCTTACCGGGATCGATATACTGGTAGTGGCGGTGAATGATATTGCGCTTAGCGAAGCGATCCGGAAGGATGCCAAAGAAAAAGGAATTTTGGTAAATGTGGCAGACAAACCTGCCCTCTGTGATTTTTACCTTGGCTCAATTTTGCAAAAGGGAAATCTGAAGATCGCCATCTCTACCAATGGCAAATCGCCTACCATTGCCAAGCGTTTAAAAGAAGTATTGAATACCATCATCCCCGCCGAAATAGATGATGTACTCAATGATATGCAGCAGATCCGGCAACAACTGGATGGTGATTTTTCGGATAAGGTGAAACAACTTAATGATCTTACCAAAGTACTCGTAGCCAAACAGGTTTCTCTCGCAGAAGTGAACCTGAAAAAAAGCAAGGAAAAGAAATGGCAGCAGATCGTTAAAGTATGCCTGTTTGCTTTTGTGTGTATGATCCTGGGAGCTGCCGTATTCTCTTACTTTCCTGCCAAGGAAGTATTTGGCGCCGTAAAATCTATTCCAGACTATATAGATATTTCTTCTTTCCTGATCATGTTACTCACCGGTTTTATGGCACAGATGGTGGATGGCTCACTGGGTATGGGTTACGGAACCATTTCTACTACTTTCCTGCTGGCCAATGGCGTAAATCCGGCGGTGGTAAGCAGCCGGGTACATTCGGCAAGGGTATTTTCGAGTGGAGTGTCGGGCTATAGCCACCACCGCTTTGGCAACATCAATAAAAAATTATTCAAGACCCTTGTAATACCCGGAATTTTCGGTGCAGTTGCAGGTGCCACACTCGCCTTTATCGGTCAACAGTATTCAACTTATGTACGGGTGCCATTGGCTATCTACACCTGTTACCTCGGCTATTTTATCATTAAAAAAGCGATCAGGAAAAAATCCCATCAGGATAAAGTAAAACGTGCCGGCTGGCTGGCGGGTATTGGTGGTTTTATGGATGCATTTGCCGGTGGTGGATGGGGGGCACTGGTTACGAGCACGCTGATCTCTAAAAGAAAAAGTCCACGGTATGTGATCGGTTCTGTTTGTCTCGCAGAATTTTTTGTGGTATTTGCGAGTGCCGTTACTTTTTTTATCCTGTTAAAACATATTCCGCTGGGAGATGTATTGGGACTGATCATCGGTGGTATCATTGCCGCACCCATTGCCGCCCGGCTGGTAGGTAAACTGCCCTTAAAAACCATGTATTTTCTGGTAGGAGGTCTGGTTATCTGCACCAGCCTCTTCACCCTCTGGAAATCCATCAGTATCCTGCTTCGCTAAATAAAAGGAAATCAGAAATTAACTTCCTCTGCAAAAATACTTTTTGTTCCATTCATCCGTTCCTCCTCGCTCTTATCAGGCGGCTGCACGGGTGGGTGATTTAAAAAGGAGAGGGACTTATCGAAGTCCACCCGCCATCCACAATTAAAGTCTGACCCGTTATCTGCCTGGCTTTGTCTGAAACCAGGAACAAAGCAGCTTCTGCAATATCCGCTACTGTTGCCGGCCGCCCCATGGGGGTAAGGGCAGACCAGGTGGCAGTATACCCCGGATCATCCAAAGTTCTTTCCGTTAAGGTGGCACCTGGGGCAATGGCATTGACCGTAATCTGAAAAGGAGATAATTCGATCACCAGGTTTTTGGCCAGCATCTCCAATGCTGCTTTGCTCATGCTGTAGGCTGCCAGTTGTTTATGTGCCTGGTGGCCGGTTACCGAAGAAGTAAACAGGATAGTGCCACCGGTTTTCTGTTCTTTCATCTGTTGCGCAGCAGCCTGTGCCAGGAAAAAACTACCGGCCAGGTTTACCTGCATCACCCGCTGAAAGGCTTCAGGCGTATAGGCAAGAAAATCGCCAAACAAAGTGATACCTGCATTGGCGATCACGATATCCAGTTTGCCGTACTGCTGCACTATACGGGAAACCATCTTTTGGATACAGTCCACATCGCTGGCATCGCCAGCCAATGCGAGACATTCGTTACCGGTTTCCGCAGTAATCAATGCTGCGGCGCGATGCGTCAGGTCCGGGTCAATATCATTCAAAACTACTTGTGCGCCTTCCGCGGATAGTCTTTTGCAGATCTCAAAACCGATCCCTTGTCCGGCACCGGTTACAATCGCGGTTTTTTGGGTAAATGGCATGCAGTCGGTAATGGTCTTACCGAATATACTGAAAAGGATGGCCGTTTTCGTCGTAACAGGTGGTAAATCATATTTCCGGCAATATCCGTAGCTACTTTCGGAGGGAGGTGTTAAAGCCAAGAAAAATTGTTTGTTTTTTGTATTAATTTCTTTGAATTCAATTGTGGATTCTGAAAAGAAAGTAGGAACATTACACCAGTTTGAAAAGCCTGAAAATATATACACTATGGCAAAATTTAGTCTGAAGGTCAACGGTAAGAACAGGGAAGTGGATGTGGATCCCGCCACCCCAATCCTATGGGTGTTGCGTGATCACCTGGATCTGCCCGGTACAAAGTATGGATGCGGCGTAGCTTCCTGTGGTGCCTGCACCATTCATCTGAACGGGAAAGCGGTCAGGTCATGCCAACTGCCGGTATCAGCTGCGGGTAACCTGGAGATCACCACTATCGAGGGTTTGTCTGAAAAAGGCGACCATCCGGTACAGAAAGCCTGGCTGGAGCTGGATGTGGCACAGTGCGGCTACTGCCAGACCGGACAGATCATGAGCGCATCTGCCCTGCTGAAATCCAATCCCCATCCCAGCAATGCGGATATCGACAATTTTATGAGTGGCAATATCTGCCGATGCGGTACCTATATCAGGATCAGGGAAGCCATTCATACAGCAGCCAAAAACACAAACAAATAACCGGTAAACTACTATCCAATAAAAGAATCTATTTATGGGAAACGATAAGAACACCTGCAGCCGTCGGTCTTTTCTGAAAGTGACCTCCCTCACAGGCGGAGGCATGATGATCGGTTTTAGCTGGATGGCCAGCCTGAAACCCACGGAAGTGCTGGCAGGCAATACAGCTGCCGCCGAATGGGTGGAACTGACCGGCTTTGTAAAAATTACGCCGGATAACCAGGTCAAGATCATGTCGCCCAACCCGGAATTCGGACAGAACGTGATCACTTCCATGCCCATGATCATTGCAGAAGAGCTGGATGCCGATTGGCAAAATGTGATCGTAGAACAGGCCAATTTTGATACACCCAGATATAAACGCCAGTTTACCGGCGGAAGCCAGTCTATCCGCCAGGGATGGCAGATCCTGCGTAAGTCAGGCGCTTCGGCAAAAGCCATGTTACTGCAGGCCGCGGCAGCCGAATGGAAAGTGCCGGTGGCTGAATTAACTGCTTCGCAGGGAGTGGTTTCGCATAAAGCCAGTAACCGTTCTATGCCTTATGGCGCATTGGCTACAGCGGCTTCCAAATTACCGGTGCCTGAAAAAGTGACCTTGAAAAAAACAGGCGAGTTTTCTTTACTGGGTACAAGCCAGAAAAATGTAGAGGGTGCAAAGATCGTAAGTGGTAAACCCCTGTTTACCATGGATTACCGGCAGGAGGGAATGCTGATCGCCATGACAATCCGCCCCAATGCTTTTGGCATGAAATTGAAATCCTATGATGCATCCGGGGCGCTGAAAATGCCGGGCATCAAAAATGTTTTCGATATAAAAGTGTATAAAGACGGATTTGAAAGAGCCGGATTTGATACGCGCACATTCAATCACTTGGTAGTAGTGGTAGGCAATACCACCTGGGAAGTGATGAATGCCCGGAAAAAAGTGAACATACAATGGGAGCCCATACAGGAAACCAAAGAAACGGTTGCTGCCTGGGGCGGTAAAAGGGAAGAAACGATTCCGGCAGGACTGGAAAGTTCGACCGGGCACAGGAAGAGCATGTATGACATGCAGAAAAAGCCCGGCCGAATACTGCGAAAAGATGGTAACCCGGAAGAGGCATTTGCCAAAGCAAAGAAAGTATTGGAAAGAACCTATTCAGCTCCGTTTTTACCACACAATACCATGGAGCCCATCAGCTGCTTTGCCCATATCACGGATGAAAAAGCATTTTTTGTGGCACCCACCCAGGCGCCTGAATTTATTGTACCCACATTGGTAGCCAATTTAGGTGTGCCCGCTTCCAAAATAGATATACAGCTGGCGCGGATGGGTGGCGGATTTGGCAGACGGGCCTACTGCCACTATATGGTAGAAGCAGGACTAATCTCTCAGAAAGTGAAAGCACCTGTGAAACTGATGTATACCAGGGAAGATGATATGACCAATGGTGTATACCGTCCTTCCTACATGGTCAGCTTCAAAGCGGCCCTTGATGAGCAGAACAAGGTTACGGCTATTCATATCAAAGGCGGCGGTATTCCGGAGAATGCTATACACGCAGACCGTTTTCCGGCCGGTGCATTCGAGAATTACCTGGCCGAAGGCTGGGAGATCCCGTCCAATATCACCATTGGTGCTTTCCGGGCGCCGCGCTCTAATTTTATAGCCAGTGCAGAGCAATCATTCCTGGATGAACTGGCAGAAACCATCGGTAAGGATCCAATTGATTACAGGATCGAATTGTTGAAAAAAGCGAAAGCAAATCCGGTGGGCAAGAACAATGATTACGATGCAGACCGTTATATCGGCGTGCTGGAGCTGGTAAAGGAAAAATCAGGATGGCGTACAGAGAATGCAAAAACGGCGCGCAGGGGAGTAGCTGCTTACTTCTGTCATAATTCTTATGCGGCACATGTGGTAGACCTGACCATGAAAAACGGGCAACCTGTAGTAGAGAGAGTGGTTTCTGCCATGGATTGCGGCGTAGTGGTTAACGAGGAAGGTGCCCGTAACATGGTAGAAGGCGCGGTGGTGGATGGTATCGGGAATGCTTTGTATGGTGGCCTGGTATTTGAAAAAGGTGAACCCAAACAAAAGAATTTTAACCAGTACCGCATGATCAGGCACCGGGAAGTGCCTAAAAAAATAGAAGTACATTTTGTTAAAAACAATATCGATCCCACCGGTTTGGGTGAGCCTCCGTTTCCTCCCATTTTCGGGGCCATGGCCAATGCGCTGTATAAGGCTACCGGTAAACGTTTTTATGACCAGCCTTTTCAAAACACATTAGACAAGAATGGGTAGGGAAAAGCATATTGATTGGTCTCATTACAATACAGATTCAGTTAAAAGACCGCCAGCCGGCGGTCTTTTTTGTGCGGGGGCTACAGCTATTCCAGTTTATCATCACTGTACACAGGTTGTTTGAAGCGTTTTTTGTAGATTGCCGCATCAATGATAAACGGAGCAGAACCTTTCACTGAACTATGCGGATAGCCAGGGCCTTAGTAAGTTGTTTTCTTTTCTGTTACTGTTTTTTCCTGCCCGTAAAAACCCGCGGCGGCAACCAGGACCTCTCTGCAAAGATCGAAGCGGCCAACAAAATTCGCAACGATGCTGTTGCCATCGATTCTCTTTTTCACATCATCCGTAACAACCGGTTATCAGCTCAAGACGATCTGGCCGCAAAAAACAACCTCGTTTTTCGCCTGTCAGCCTCCCAGCGGTTTGATGAAAGTCTGAAACTCTGCCACGATAATATTTCGCTGTCCAGGCAATTACAGCAGGATAGTGCGGAATGTGTGTACACCAAACTGCTTGGTATCACCTATTATTTTATGAAACAAAACCGGCAGGCAAAGATTTGGTTTGAGAAAGCGCTTGCCATGGCTGAGAAAAAAGGCTATCATCAAATTATCTATAGCTGCAGTAATAATATCGGCGGGATCCTGATTGATGAAAAAGACTATGACGGCGCAGAAAAGCCCCTGTTACGGGCATTGGAACTGATGAATAAACAGGGAGCTAAAAAAGAGGAACTGTTTATTACCAGGAGGCTGCTGGCAACCCTTTACGATTACCAGGGCAAACCCAAAGCGGCCGAGAATATGTACCAGGCAACCATCAACGCCAGCCTGGCCGAAAAAGACAGCATTTATGCTGCTTATGCCATGACTTTTTATGCCGACCTGCTATGGAAACAAAAACAATATGCAAAAGCCATTGCCACCGGGCAGAAAGCCATTGAAATAGAAAGAAGAAACAACGATAAGAATGCCCTGCTTACCAGTTTGATTCTGCAGCGAAAATATATCATTGGTCAGCGTGATTTTAAAGAGCTGGCATTATTGGATTCGGAGATCATAGCAGAACAGAAACAACTATTTTCTACCGATCTGAACAAAGAGATCAGCGAAACGGAAGTGAAATACAAAACAGCTGAAATTGTTTACCAGAAACAGCTCGGAGAACTGGCGGCAAAGAAAAAACAACAGCTCACCATGGTTGTTTTTACAGGAGTGCTGCTGCTGGGTACCCTGTTGTTTGTGATTCTCTACCAGCGCAACCGTGCCAGGCAACAATCACAGCTGGAAGCCGAAAAAATCAAAGCCATTATTATGGGCGAGGAACAGGAAAGGCTGCGCATGGCCGGCGAGCTGCACGATGGGGTGGGGCAAATGATGAGCGCGGCCAAAATGAATCTTTCGGCACTGGAACAGCAACTGCAGTTGTCTGATGAAGAAAGTACCCGCAAATACCAGCAGGTAATTTCACTGGTAGATACCAGTTGCGCAGAACTGCGGAATATTGCCCATAACCTGGCGCCTTATTCGGTGCAGCAACTGGGTTTTGCTGAAGCTTTGCGTAACCTGGTACAGAAAATTGACCAGGAAAAACTGGCCATCAACCTTTTTATGGATCCCTTACCCGAACCATTGGATGAAGTAACGGCCAGCACACTTTTCCGGGTAATACAGGAATGCATTAACAATGTACTGAAACATGCAGACGCGCATAACCTGGATATTGCTGTGATGTATGAAAAAGGCGAACTGTCGGTTAGTATCGAAGACGATGGGAAAGGATTTCAAACACAGCTTACAGGTAGTGCGGCAGGTATCGGAATGGAGAATATCCGTAAACGGATCCGTTATCTCGATGGTACGGTAGAGTGGGATAGTGCGCCGGGTAAAGGAACGCTGGTGGCGATCAATATTCCCTTGAAATTTTAATGAAAGTTGCTGATGTCGGTAAACAGGAAAATGAAAATTGCTATTGTAGATGATCACCAGATCGTGATCGATGGTATCATCTCACTGCTGGATGGGCATCCGGATATGGAAGTGGTGTTGGGTACTACTTCTGCTCATCTGTTGCTTCAGAAAATCGGACAACTGCAGCCAGATGTACTGTTGACTGATATCATTATGCCCGAAATGGGAGGCAGAGAGCTGGCCCGGAAAGTGAGCGAAATGGACCCGCGTATCCGGATCATTGTATTAAGTATGAATGGCTCCCCGGAACTGGTGCAGCAGATGATCGATGAATCCAGTATTGCCGGTTATATCGTCAA
>Ga0255338_1002280_pt1 | contig 29129 bp, 27 predicted proteins | sample MeOH1_35cm_T4_19_FD_203715 | JGI IMG/M metagenome (GOLD analysis project Ga0255338, IMG submission 203715) | Sandy soil microbial communities from University of British Columbia, Vancouver, Canada - MeOH1_35cm_T4_195 | ecosystem: Engineered > Artificial ecosystem > Sand microcosm > Unclassified ... | reverse complement strand
ATGCTGGCAGTGATGAAGAAGACGAGGACGATGCCGAGGATGAAACCGAAGCAGCTGAGGCGGAAGCATCCAGTGGAGACAAAGAAGAATCTGAAGATGATAACTCCGAGAAGGATGAGTAAGTCGTTTTTATATTTGTGAAACATAGTCCTTCTGGAAATTCAGTATTTCCAGAAGGACCTGAAAATGTATTAATCTATAATATCTAAAAGTAACTAGAATACAGGTATTTAATGAAATTGTTCTGAGATGAATCAAATCTGATCTGATAATAATCTTCTTGCAAACCTTCTAATCAAGAGATTTTCCTTAAATACCTTCATAAGTGCACCGCTTCGACTTATTAAAGGGTTTTCCTTGTGGCAGAAAAGTCACTCACCAAAGCAAATAATTTTGGAAAGTTAGGGTACAGTTTTCGACGGCATATACGGGAAAAAATTATAGAGTCCCTGCTGTTCCTGGCTTCGATGCTTTCGGTTGTAATCATGTTGGCAATTATTGTCATGCTGATTAAAGAATCAGTTATGTTCTTTCAGCATGTATCTATCTGGGATTTCCTGACTGACACACAGTGGACTCCGCTATTTGATAATGCGCACTATGGAATTCTGCCGCTGGTTGTCGGTACTGTTATCAGTTCATTGATTGCTTTACTGGTGGCGCTACCGATGGGTACGATCATTGCGATATATTTGTCAGAATTTGCCCCGTTTTCTATTCGTGAAATTGCAAAACCTTTTCTGGAATTACTGGGTGGAGTACCAACAGTGGTCTATGGGTATTTTGCGTTGTTGTTTGTTACGCCGCTGTTACAGATAATTTTTCCGGAGTTGCCAGGATTCAGTTTGTTATCTGCTGGCCTCGTAATGGGGATAATGATTATTCCTTATGTCAGCTCAATGACTGAAGATGCCATGCGAGCTGTACCCATGAATCTGCGAGAAGGTTCTTATGCAATGGGCGCTACGCGTTTTCAAACTGCAATTCGTGTTGTCATGCCCGCTGCATTCTCAGGAATTGCTGCAGCCTATATATTGGGGATATCGCGTGCAGTTGGTGAAACAATGGTTGTGGCTATCGCAGCAGGCATGCAACCCAATTTAACGTGGAATCCAATGGAACCCGCAGCGACGATTACCGCTTACATTGTACAAGTCAGTCTGGGTGATTTGCCGCATGGCAGTATTGGATATCAATCGATATTTGCAGCAGGACTTACCTTATTATTAATAACGCTGTTATTTAATATTATCGGGCATGTTTTGCGTAAAAGATATCGTGAGATTTATTGATACATTGATAGTGCTCATAGAGTATACAATTGATTCATTTTACTTTTAGCTGAATTCTGTAATGAAAAGCGTAAATAATCTGGAAGAAATCAGAAAAATCATCGAACTGCATAAAAGATGGGATTTGCTGTTTATGGTTGCCGGGATTCTTGCGCTAATGGTCGCAGTATTTACATTTTTCGCGTTATTTATACAAATGTTGATTGATGGAATGCCGCGCCTGACCTGGGGGTTTTTTACATCATTCCCTTCACGCCACCCGGACGCAGCCGGAATATTATCAGCCTGGGTTGGGACAACGCTGGTTATGTTCGTAACAGCCGTATCTGCTGTACCGCTTGGCATTGGGGCGGGCGTATATCTGGAAGAGTATGCGCCAAAGAATATCTGGACTGAGATAATTGAAATCAATGTAACAAACCTGGCAGGTGTGCCATCGATTATTTATGGACTGCTGGCACTGGGTCTGTTTGTTTACCAACTCGATTTCGGGCAAAGTATCTTGTCAGCTGGATTAGCGCTGGCTCTTTTGATTTTGCCTGTTGTGATTGTCGCTACGCGTGAGGCGATACGCTCAATTCCAATCGCAATTCGTGAGGGTGCCTATGCGTTAGGGGCAACAAAATGGCAGACCGTAGCGGATCATCTGCTGCCTTATTCATCAGCAGGTATTTTAACGGGTATAATCATCGGGTTGGCGCGCGCAATTGGTGAAACAGCACCCATTATTACAATTGGTGCGTTGACTTTTATCGCATTTCTGCCGCCCTCTCCTGTCAAGAATGATTTTCCTTATTTATCATTTGAATGGCTTACAGCACCCTTTACAGTAATGCCCATACAGATGTTTAATTGGGTATCGCGACCAGAGGAAGCGTTTCAACTCAATGCTGCGGCAGCAGGGTTGGTGTTGGTGGTGATGACGCTTGCCATGAATGGATTGGCTATTTATTTACGATATCGTATGCGTAAGAATATTAAGTGGTAGGAAAACAATGCTTAGTGAGCATGAAAAGACGATAGAGTCCGTGCAGTACAAATCAGAAGTAAGAAATCTGAATTTCTATTACGGAACATTTAATGCACTGAAGAATATTGATATGGTGCTGCATGATAAAAAGATCACGGCACTTATTGGACCTTCCGGATGTGGGAAATCAACATTTCTGCGGTGTTTTAATCGCATGCATGATTTATATCCGGGTAATCGTTATGAGGGAGAAATTACTCTTTATCCTGATGATGTGAACATTCTATCGCCCCATGTTGATCCGATAGAGGTACGCATGCGTATCAGTATGGTGTTTCAGAAGCCGAATCCCTTTCCGAAATCGATTTATGAAAATGTCGCCTATGGATTGCGGGTAAGGGGCATCAAACAGAGAGCGATACTGGATGAGAAAGTTGAAATTGCCTTGCGCAACGCAGCGCTATGGGATGAAGTGAAAGATCGTTTAAATCATCTGGCATTTAATCTATCAGGTGGACAGCAACAGAGATTGTGCATTGCGCGTGCTTTGGCGACAGATCCTGAGATACTTTTATTCGATGAGCCGACATCTGCGCTGGATCCCATTGCAACAGCGAGTATTGAAGAACTGATTACTGATTTAAAAAGCAAGGTTACGATATTGATCGTGACACATAACATGCAACAGGCTGCGAGAGTGTCGGATTACACGGCCTATATGTATCTGGGTGAATTGATCGAATTTGGGGTAACTGACACAATTTTTATTAAGCCAAAAAATAAGCAAACAGAAGATTATATAACCGGACGTTTCGGATAATGAACTGGAGAGGGTTCCGCAAGGAAGTTTAATCTGCAAGCGGTTAGGCTAGATTGGCATGCTATCCCGAACAAGTGTGCAATTGACTAGATAATGAATCAAGGGTAGCATCGCCAATTTTGGAAGTTTGTGAGGTAGTGTCGTTATGCGCAAAAGGCTGGTCGCAGGTAATTGGAAGATGCATGGTAATCTGATCGAGAATAAAAATTTACTAAATGCAATTCTTCCAAGTTTAGATAAGTTGCCTGGTGCTGATTTTGCGGTGTGTGTTCCATATCCATATTTATCATCAGTGCAGGTGTTATTGCAGGGAACAAAAGTTCTATTGGGTGCACAGACTGTCAGTCAGCATGATAAAGGTGCTTATACCGGAGAAATATCAGTTAATATGCTTAAGGATTTCGGGTGTATCTATGTGATCGTAGGGCACTCAGAAAGACGGATGCTGTTTGGGGAAAATAATCAAACAGTAGCAGAAAAGTATATTGCTGCACAAAAAGGTAATCTGGTACCGATTCTTTGTGTAGGTGAAACGCTCGAGCAGCGCGAAAGAGGCCTCACAGAGGAAATAATTAAAGAGCAATTGAAAGCTGTTATTGAATTGGCTGGTGTAGAGTCCTTGAAAAAGGCTGTGATTGCGTATGAACCGGTTTGGGCCATCGGCACAGGTAAAACTGCGACACCTCAGCAAGCCCAGGACGTACATGTGTTCATAAGAAAGATGATCGCCGCTCAAAATACGCAAATAGCGCATGAACTCGCCATATTGTATGGGGGAAGTGTTAAGGCAGGTAATGCAAGTGAATTATTTGCTATGGCGGATATCGATGGCGGATTAATCGGTGGCGCATCATTAATTGCAGAAGAATTCATAGCGATCTGTCGAGCTGTACGGAATTAATTTTTTTGGAGTAACACGTTGGAAACCTTAGTTTGGTCAATACATGTTTTATTAGCGGTTGTGTTGGTAGTGCTGGTTCTGGTACAACACGGCAAAGGTGCGGATATGGGGGCTGCTTTTGGTAGCGGTTCGTCTGGCAGTTTGTTTGGAGCCAGTGGTTCAGCAACTTTCCTGAGTCGTGCAACCGGATTGGTGGCAGCTATGTTTTTTGCAACCAGTATGGGATTGACATATTTGTCGATGAATCAGTCTAAAGATGCGGGTGTCATGAGCATCATGGATAAATTTGAAGAAAGTGAAACAACATCTATCAGTAAGGATGCGGTTTTAGATGACGATTCCGTACCGGATACTTCTGAAGCGGGTAGTACTTCCAGATCTGAGCAAATACCCAGATAGATGATGAGAGTTAAATTCAATCCTGTATCCTGCCGGTGGAGACGCAGTTTATAGCTTTTGGGTACTGTCGCCGACGTGGTGGAATTGGTAGACACGCCGTCTTGAGGGGGCGGTGGCGAAAGCTGTGCGAGTTCGAGTCTCGCCGTCGGCACCACACGTAACTTACTACGCGCTTCATCAGCATTACATAAGCGCAAGATTCATTGTTCTGATTTAATTAATAACCATAAAATGCTTGAAAATTATTTTCCAATCTTATTATTTCTTATAGTTGGCTTCTTGGTAGGCGTGGTGCCAATGTTGTGTGGCTGGTTACTTGCGCCCAATCGCCCGGACAGTGAGAAGCTATCACCTTATGAGTGCGGTTTTGAAGCTTTTGAAGATGCGCGGATGAAGTTCGACGTGCGGTATTACTTGGTTGCGATTTTATTCATCCTGTTTGATTTGGAGATTGCGTTCCTGTTTCCTTGGGCAATCGTGCTGAATGAAATTGGATTATTTGGATTTATTGCTATGATGGTATTCCTGAGCATTCTGATAGTGGGTTTTATCTACGAGTGGATGAAAGGAGCATTGGAGTGGGATTAACGCTATGAGTATTGAAGGAACGCTCGAAAAGGGTTTTATTACTACCAGTCTGGACTCGGTTATTAACTGGGGACGCACGGGTTCCATGTGGCCGATGACTTTTGGGCTGGCCTGTTGCGCGGTTGAGATGATGGAAACTGGCGCATCGCGATATGATCTTGATCGCTTTGGTATAGTATTCCGACCTAGCCCTCGTCAGTCCGACGTGATGATCGTGGCAGGCACATTGTGCAATAAAATGGCACCAGCCTTGCGCAAAGTTTATGATCAGATGGCAGAGCCGCGATGGGTGATTTCAATGGGATCATGTGCGAATGGCGGAGGGTACTACCATTACTCTTATTCAGTAGTTCGTGGCTGTGACCGGATTGTGCCGGTGGATATATATGTGCCAGGCTGTCCTCCCACTGCTGAAGCTTTACTGTATGGCATCATACAGTTGCAAAATAAAATAAATCGCACCAACACTATTGCACGTTAATTCAAGTATGTCGACTATTCAACAGGGAAATCTTGCAGAAGCCTTGCAAGGCGTATTGACAGACAAGCTGGTTAGTCTGCAATCACAGTATGGTGAATTAACGATCGTTGTGCATGCAAAAGATGTTCTCGCTGTCAGTGAAATGTTACGTGACGCTGCTGCACTTGATTTTGATTCGCTGATCGATTTATGTGGGATCGATTACTCGACTTATGGCAGCGATTTATCTGTAAAACAGGGTTTGCGGGATAAGCGTTTTGCGGTCATTTATCATTTGCTTTCGGTCAACCGCAATCACAGGTTGCGTGTTCGTGTATTGGCTGAAAATAATGAACTTCCGGTAGTTGATTCAGTAACCGGGATATGGCCTGTCGCAAATTGGTTTGAACGAGAAGCGTTTGATCTCTACGGAATTATTTTTACTGACCATCCAGACCTGCGTCGGATATTGACTGATTATGGTTTTATAGGAAACCCATTCCGTAAGGATTTCCCGTTGACGGGTAATGTTGAAATGCGCTATGACGCAGAGCAGAAGCGTGTTATTTATCAACCGGTCAGTATAGAGCCGCGAGAAATAACGCCGCACGTGATACGAGAGGAACATTACGGAGATTGTGAGTCTTAATGTACGCACAATATTCACTGTATTGATTTTTTGGATAAGAATTCTTTGAAGTAACTTATGGCTGAAATACGTAATTACACCATGAATTTTGGACCGCAGCACCCGGCAGCGCACGGTGTGCTAAGACTGGTGCTGGAATTGGATGGAGAAGTTGTGAGACGTGCAGATCCGCATATCGGATTATTGCATCGTGCAACTGAGAAATTGGCAGAGAATAAAACATATATCCAATCACTTCCGTACATGGATAGACTGGATTATGTTTCGATGATGTCCAATGAGCATGCCTATGTGATGGCGATTGAGAAGTTGCTGCAAATTGAAGTGCCGCTGAGAGCGCAATATATCCGGGTGATGTTTGACGAAATTACTCGAATCCTGAATCACCTGTTATGGATCGGTGCACATGCATTGGACGTAGGCGCTATGACAATGTTTCTTTATGCTTTCCGTGAAAGAGAAGATCTGATGGATTGCTATGAAGCGGTTTCAGGTGCCAGAATGCATGCGGCCTATTATAGACCTGGCGGTGTATATCGTGATTTGCCGGACACCATGCCTCAGTATCAATCATCAAAAATTCATAACGAGAAGCAGACGCGTCTGCGGAATGCCAATAGAGAAGGTTCTTTGCTGGATTTCATTGAAGACTTTACAAATCGTTTTCCAACCTATGTTGATGAGTACGAAACACTGTTGACTGACAATCGAATCTGGAAGCAGCGTTTGGTTGATATCGGTATTGTTTCTCCCGAACGTGCCAAGGCGTTGGGTTTTACAGGGCCCATGCTGCGCGGCTCCGGTGTGGAGTGGGATTTAAGAAAAAAACAACCGTATGAGGTCTATGATCGTATTGATTTTGACATACCGGTCGGCGTGAATGGTGATTGTTATGATCGATATTTGGTACGGATGGAAGAATTCCGCCAGTCAAACCGCATTATTAAGCAATGTGTTGACTGGTTGCGTAAAAATCCAGGGCCAGTGATTACGGACAACCATAAAGTCGCTCCCCCATCACGGGTAGATATGAAGCAGAATATGGAAGAAATGATTCATCATTTCAAATTTTTTACAGAAGGTTTCCATGTGCCGCCGGGAGAGACTTACGCCGCAGTTGAGCACCCCAAAGGTGAGTTTGGTATTTATCTGGTATCGAATGGAGCCAATAAACCTTATCGGCTGAAGATTCGTGCACCTGGATTCGCCCATCTGGCTGCGCTGGATGAAATGTCCAGAGGGCATATGATCGCTGACGTGGTTGCCATCATTGGTACGCAAGATATAGTATTTGGTGAGATAGATAGATAAAACGATGTTAAGCGCTGAATCCCTTAAAAGAATAGATCGAGAGATCGCTAAATATCCAATTGACAAAAAGCAGTCAGCTGTTATGTCGGCACTTGCAATCGCGCAGGAAGAGAAGGGCTGGCTGGCTAATGAGACAATGGATTTTGTTGCTGAGTATTTAGGTATGCCACCGATCGCAGTTTATGAGGTAGCTACATTTTATAATATGTATAACCTGCAACCGGTGGGTAAATACAAAATTACGATATGTACCAACTTGCCTTGTGCTTTATCCGGCAGTAATGAGACTGCTGCCTATGTAAAGAAAAAATTAGGAATAGAATTTAACCAGACAACACTGGATGGGAAGTTCACTCTGAAAGAAGGTGAATGTCTTGGAGCATGTGGTGATGCGCCCGTGTTATTGGTTAACAATAAGCGTATGTGCAGTTTCATGTCTAATGAAATGATCGATAAATTGCTGGAGGAACTGGGCGAATGAATCAGTATCCACAGACATTAATGAATGGTGTTGATCCATCTGACTCTGAGAATTGGAAGATCAGAAGCTATGAGCAGCGTGAAGGATATGCAGCGCTCAGAAAAATACTGGCCCAAAAAATTACACCAGAAGCGATTATTGAAGAAGTAAAGAAGTCAGCATTGCGTGGTCGGGGCGGTGCTGGCTTTCCTACCGGGTTGAAATGGAGTTTCATGCCCAAGAGTTATGAGGGAGATAAGTACATCGTTTGTAACTCGGACGAAGGGGAGCCGGGCACATTCAAGGATCGCGATATCATGCGATTTAATCCCCACCTGCTGATTGAAGGAATGATTATTGCTGCCTACGCAATGGGTGTTAAAGCGGGCTACAATTATATTCACGGCGAGATATGGGAAACCTACGAGCGTATGGAAGAAGCGGTTGAAGAAGCGCGCGCAGCGGGTTATCTAGGAAGCAATATTCTTGGTTCATCGTTTAGCTTTCAGTTATATAATCATCATGGATATGGCGCCTATATCTGTGGTGAAGAAACAGCATTGCTGGAATCCATTGAAGGCAAGAAAGGTCAACCCCGCTTCAAGCCGCCTTTTCCGGCGAATTTTGGCCTTTATGGCAAACCAACCACCATTAATAATACTGAAACCTTTTCTTCGGTTCCCTGGATTATCCGTAATGGTGGCGAGAAATACCTTCAGCTTGGTAAGCCAAACAATGGCGGGACAAAGATATTTTCGGTATCCGGCCATGTCAACAAGCCGGGTAACTATGAAATACCGCTTGGAACCCCTTTTTCTGAGCTACTGGAACTGGCGGGTGGAATGCGAGGCGGACGGAAACTGAAAGGTTGTATACCCGGTGGATCATCAATGCCTGTATTACCCGGTGATATCATGATGCAAACGGACATGGACTATGATTCCATTGCCAAGGCCGGATCAATGTTAGGTTCAGGTGCTGTCATTATTATGGATGAAACAACCTGTATGGTCAGGGCACTGGAACGTTTGTCATACTTTTATTATGAAGAGTCCTGCGGTCAATGTACGCCATGTCGTGAAGGTACGGGGTGGCTTTATCGCATTATTAGCCGTATCGAGCATGGCAAAGGACGGATAGAAGATCTTGATCTGCTCGATAATATTGCAGACAACATACAGGGGCGAACAATCTGTGCATTGGGCGATGCGGCTGCGATGCCTGTTCGTGCGATGATTCAACATTTTCGAGACGAGTTTGTCTACCATATAGAGCATAAGAAATGTATGGTTTAGCGGTTCAGATGAATAGAACGCGTCAATTTTATAATTCGTGATTAACCCAAGAATTTTAGCCGATGGTCAATATAGAAATCGACGGTAAACAGGTATCTGTTCCCAAGGGAAGTACCATCATGGATGGTGCCAAGCAGATCGGTGTGTACATTCCACATTTTTGCTATCACAAGAAATTATCCATTGCGGCAAATTGCCGCATGTGTCTGGTGCAGGTCGAAAAAGCACCAAAGCCTTTGCCAGCCTGTGCAACACCTGTTATGGATGGGATGAAAGTTTTTACGCATTCCCAGCAGGCTGTGGCAGCACAAAAAGGCGTGATGGAGTTTTTGCTGATTAATCATCCGCTAGATTGCCCTATTTGTGATCAGGGTGGTGAATGTCAGTTACAGGATCTGGCGGTAGGTTATGGTGCAAGTGGTTCGCGGTACACCGAAGCAAAGCGTGTTGTGGTCAACAAGAATCTGGGGCCGCTGATATCAACCGATATGACGCGATGCATTCACTGTACGCGGTGTGTACGGTTTGGCCAGGAGATTGCCGGAATCATGGAGCTTGGCATGGCTGGGCGTGGTGAGCATTCTGAGATACTCGCGTTTGTTGGTAAGACAGTAGACTCGGAGCTATCGGGGAATGTCATTGATCTTTGTCCGGTGGGTGCGCTGGTTAGTAAACCATTCCGCTATTCGGCGCGTACCTGGGAATTATCACGTAGAAAATCAATAAGTCCGCACTGTGGTTTAGGGTCAAATCTGGTTGTTCAGGTTAAACAGAATCGTGTTATGCGGGTTCTGCCACGGGACAATGAAGCAATCAACGAATGCTGGCTGTCGGATAAAGATCGTTTTTCTTATGAGGGATTGAACTCGGAAGATAGATTGACGCGACCCATGATTAAGCGTAACAGCCAATGGTTTGAGTGTGATTGGCAGCAAGCTCTGGAATTTACAGCGAATACCTTGCAGGCAATCAAACAGACGCATGGTGCCAGTCGTATAGGCGCTTTGGGATCCGCGCATAGCACAGCGGAAGAACTTTACCTGTTACAGAAACTGATGCGCGCAATGGGAAGTGGCAATATTGATCACCGTCTGCGCCAATCTGATTTCCGTGCGGATAAGAAACTGCAGGGGATTCCCTGGTTAGGAACCAGTATTGCGGATATATCGCAACTGAAATCAGCGCTGATTGTTGGCAGTACACTGCGTAAAGATCATCCGCTGATAGCGCAGCGTTTACGTCAGGCGGTAAAAAATGGATTGCAGTTGAATATTGTAAATCCTGTCGATGATGATTTACTGATGTTTGTTGCAAACAAAGCAATAGTAGCGCCTGACGCAATAGCAAGAACACTGGCGGACATTCTAAAAGCTGCGCTAGAAATAAAAGGAACGGAGCAATCTGACGAACTGCATCAATTGATTAATTCGTTGGCAATTGCCAGCACAACCAGTGCCCGTGTAATTGCTTCCAGTTTAATTGAAAGCACGTCAGCCGCAATTTATCTTGGTAATCTGGCTCAACATCATCCGGACTATTCAACAATTAACTTTCTTGCCGGTCTGATTGCACGTGTTACAGGTGCCCGTTATGGCGTGTTGGGCGAAGCTGCAAATAATGTAGGAGCCTATTGGGCAGGAGCTGTTCCGGAAATCAGTACCTTGCCGGTTTATAAAAAGCGGGATTATGCGGAATTAAACGGACTGAACGCAGCGCAAATGCTTGGTTATGGTGCTGATTCAATCAATGAAAAATGCCGTGCATTTATACTGATGAATATGGAGCCGGAATTCGATACCTACAATGCCCGAAAAGCGTCAGAGACAATAAAATCAAGTGAATTCGTAGTATCCATGAGTGCTTATAAAGGAAATGCAGGTGATTATGCTGATGTGCTATTGCCTATAACGCCTTTTACCGAAACTTCAGGCACGTATGTCAGTACGGAAGGCCGGATACAAAGTTTTAACGGTGTTGTATCACCATTGGGAGATGCGCGGCCTGCATGGAAGGTATTGCGTGTATTAGCCAATTTACTGGGTATTGAGAAATTTGATTATGAGGCACCTGAGCAGGTTCGAGCAGAAATTTTTCCTGATGGACTGGAAATCAACCAATACCTGAGTAACGCTTTAGAAAGTACTGGTATAGCGATTAACGTAACTGAATCGAAAGGTACGCAGCGGATTGGAGAAGTGCCGATTTATCAGGCGGATCCGATTGTTCGTCGCGCTGAATCTCTACAGGCAACGCACGATGCGGCACCGCCCAAAGCATGGATGACTGCTGAAATGCTGGAGAGTTTAGGGATTTCTGCAGGATCTCAGGTAAGAATTAAACAAGGTGAAGGGTCGGTGCAGCTTGAGGCTGATTGTGATAAAAAACTACCTGCCAATTGTGTGCGCATTGCTTGTGCACACCCCAGGACAGTGGCGCTAGGCGATCTGTTTGGGGAAATATCGGTGGAGAAACTGTAATGGTAAGCGTTGGGGTTTATTAATGGAGTATATTCAACAACAGTTTGTACAAATATTTGGAGCGGAATGGGGTGCCATGCTGTTCTCGTTTGCAACAAATATGACATTTATCTTTGCGATTGTTATTCCATTGCTGCTGGGTGTTGCGTATTTAACCTTTGCGGAACGCAAGATAATTGCCTATATGCAAATCCGTGTTGGACCCAATAGAGTAACTTTCTTTGGTATTCCATGGTTGAGGGGATGGGGTCAACCGATTGCCGATGCGGTTAAGGCGATCATGAAAGAGATCGTTATTCCGACCGGCGCCAATAAGTTTCTGTTTATTCTTGCACCTGTATTAACAATAATGCCGGCCTTGGCTGCCTGGGCGGTCGTGCCTTTTTCTCCCGAGCTTGTTCTTGCTGATATTAATGCGGGGTTGCTATACATTCTGGCCATGACGTCAATGGGTATATACGGCATTATTATTGCCGGCTGGGCATCGAACTCTAAATATGCATTTCTGGGAGCCATGCGATCAGCAGCTCAGGTTGTTTCATATGAACTGGCCATGGGTTTTGCGCTGGTATGCGTGCTGATGATGTCTCAGAGTTTGAATCTGGGTGATATTGTGAATGGACAGAAGGGAAGTAGTATACTGAACTGGTATCTGATTCCTTTATTCCCCATGTTTCTGGTTTATTTGATTTCAGGGATTGCCGAGACAAACCGTGCACCTTTTGATGTGGCGGAAGGCGAATCAGAGATCGTTGCTGGTTTCCATGTTGATTATTCAGGCATGGCATTTACTGTGTTTTTCCTGGCTGAATACTCCAATATGATATTGGTTGCAACGTTAACATCCATCATGTTTCTGGGTGGATGGCTACCGCCGGTTGATATGATGCCATTCACGTTGATTCCAGGCTTTGTCTGGCTGCTTTTGAAGATTGCATTTATTTTATTCTTGTTTCTCTGGTTTCGTGCGACATTTCCACGCTATCGCTACGATCAGATTATGAGATTGGGTTGGAAAATATTTATTCCAATTACGTTAATATGGATTGTACTATTAGGCTTGGTCATGCAACTGCCTGACTCGACAAGAGATGTATTTCCATTGAGTCTCTGGTTCTAAAAATAGAGAAAATTATCATGGATCGAATCAAAAAATTTTTTAGTACCTTTCTATTATTTGAATTATTGAAAGGTATGGCTGTAACGGGCAGTTATCTTTTTAAGCCGAAGATAACAGTGCATTACCCGGAAGAAAAAACACCGCAATCCCCCCGGTTTCGTGGGCTGCATGCACTACGGCGCTATCCTAATGGGGAAGAGCGTTGCATTGCTTGTAAGCTATGTGAAGCAGTGTGTCCTGCCATGGCAATTACGATTGATTCAGAGCAACGTGAAGATGGGACACGACGTACGACACGCTACGATATAGACCTGAGTAAATGTATTTTCTGCGGTTTCTGCGAAGAATCTTGTCCGGTGGATTCAATTGTTGAGACGCGCGTGCTTGAGTATCATGGTGAAAAAAGAGGTGATTTGATTTACACCAAAGAAATGCTGCTGGCTGTTGGCGATCGCTATGAAGAGCAGATCGCCAAGGATAGAGAAGCTGATGCGCGTTATCGTTGAATCTTGCTGGTAAATACAAATGAGTTTTCAAGACATCATATTCTATACTTTCTCTGCGGTTCTGGTGGCATCGTCGCTGGGAGTGATCACAGTTCGCAATCCGGTTTATTCTGCATTATTACTGGTTCTTGCTTTTGTTACATGTGCTGGGCTATGGCTACTGCTAGAAGCTGAATTTCTCGCGATTGCACTGGTTCTGGTTTATGTAGGTGCTGTCATGGTGCTGTTTCTGTTCGTGGTCATGATGCTGGATATTAATCTTGACCGGTTGCGTGAAGGATTCTGGAAGTGGTTTCCCTTTGGTGCAATCATTGCACTGATTATGGTTGCCGAAATAACAATGGTGTTAATGGGCAAGCATTTTGGGCTTGAAGAAATGCCGATACCACCTTCCCATGCGGCTGACTATAGCAATACAAAAGAACTGGGTCGTTTAATTTATACCGAATACGTTTATGCATTCGAGCTGGCAGCAGTGCTTTTGCTGGTTGCGATGGTTGCGGCAATTGCCCTGACATTGCGGCATCGGGAAGATAAGAAATCTCCGAATCCATCAAAGCAGGTTCGCGTGAAAAAAGAAGATCGAGTACGAATTGTAGCAATGCCTTCAGAGAAAAAAGAATGAAATTAGCATTCATCGGAATGCATGGCTATTTAGAAATATTTATGAAGAGGTAGTTAGCTTGGTATCGTTATCTCATTATCTGGTGCTTGGTGCAATTCTGTTTGCCATCGGTATTGTTGGTATTTTTCTAAACAGGAAAAATATAATCATTATATTGATGTCGATAGAATTGATGCTGCTGGCAGTAAATATGAACTTTGTCGCATTTTCGCATTTCCTGCAGGATATCAATGGACAGATTTTTGTATTTTTTATTTTAACAGTAGCCGCTGCAGAATCTGCGATAGGGTTGGCAATACTCGTTGTGTTATTTCGTAATCTTCGGACGATTAATGTTGATGATCTGGATAAACTCAAAGGCTGATGGATAGACTGGCGTACAAGAGTCTGGGTGTATCATAACTGACAAAAAGAATATTGACTGAGATGCAGAATTTTTATTTACTGGTGCCACTTGCACCGCTGGCAGGAGCGCTCATTGCTGGCTTATTGGGTCGTTTTATAGGCCCGGCATGGAGTCATCGTGTAACGATTACATTGGTATTCATTTCCTTCCTTGCCTCTCTGGTAATTTTCAAGGATGTATTGGTAGGCAATATATTTAATGGAACAGTCTATACGTGGCTTGTTGCCGGTGATACACGCTTTGAGGTTGGCTTTCTGATCGACCAGTTATCGGCAACCATGATGGTTGTCGTCAGTCTGGTTTCACTGATGGTGCATATATATACCATTGGGTACATGCAGGGCGATCCTGGCTATCAGCGTTTCTTCAGCTATATTTCTCTGTTTACCTTCTCCATGATGATGCTGGTCATGTCGAATAATTTTCTGCAATTATTCTTTGGCTGGGAAGCAGTCGGGTTGGTTTCTTATTTGTTGATCGGATTCTGGTATACCCGCCCGACCGCAATATACGCCAACATGAAGGCATTTCTGGTAAACCGTGTTGGTGATTTTGGCTTTCTGCTTGGTATCGCAATGGTGTTGATGTACTTTGGCACGCTGGATTATGCGACGGTCTTTTCGCAGGCTTCTGATATCAGCGGGCAGACAATTGAATTAATACCGGGTACGTCGTGGCTGGTGCTAACGGTCATCTGTATTTTGTTGTTCATTGGTGCGATGGGCAAATCAGCACAATTCCCGTTACACGTATGGTTGCCGGATTCAATGGAAGGGCCGACACCGATCTCGGCATTAATTCATGCGGCTACCATGGTGACAGCAGGTATATTCATGGTTGCACGGATGTCACCGTTATTCGAGTTATCTGAAACAGCATTGTCAGTCATATTGGTGATCGGTGGTATCACAACGCTATTTATGGCAATGGTTGCAGTAGTACAAAATGATATTAAACGTGTAGTTGCATATTCAACATTGTCGCAATTGGGTTATATGACTGTTGCATTGGGCGCTTCAGCCTATTCGGCAGCTATTTTCCATTTAATGACACATGCTTTTTTTAAGGCAGTCTTATTTTTAGGTGCCGGCTCAGTGATTATTGCTATGCATCATGAGCAGAATATGCAGAAAATGGGTGGCTTAAAACGATACATGCCTGTTACCTATTGGACGATGTTCATTGCAGCACTGGCGAGTGCCGGTGTACCGGGCTTTTCTGGATTCTTTTCCAAGGATGCCATCATTGAAGCAGTCCATTTTGCCAACATACCTGGCGTAGGTTTTGCATATTTTTGTGTATTGACCACTGTATTTATCACAGCGTTATATACCTTCCGGTTGATATTTATGACATTCCATGGGCAACCACGGATGGATAAGCACACTGAACATCATTTGCATGAATCACCCTGGGTGGTTACAGTGCCACTTGCGATATTGGCAATTCCAACAATTGGAGCAGGGTGGTTTATAGGGCCGATTGTATTTGGAGACTATTTTGCGAATGTTATTCATGTGTTGCCACAACACGATGCCATTGAGAAACTCGGAGCTGAGTTTACCGGTATTGGTGGAATGATGATTCACGCATTATCAACGGTTCCCTTCTGGCTATCCGTTGCAGGGATTTTTACCGCCTGGTTCTTATACAGTGCAAGAACTGATATACCAGAAAAGATCAAGTCACGATGTGGCCCACTGTATACCTTACTGGATAGAAAATATTTTATTGATGAATTCTATTCATGGTTCTTCGCCGGAGGAACGAGAGCGTTCGGAACAATGCTTTGGAAATACGGTGATGTGAAGTTGATAGATGGATTTTTTGTGAATGGTACCGCCCGTGTTGTTGCCTGGACTGCCATGATGGCGCGACATTTCCAGACGGGCTACATCTATCACTATGCATTTACAATGATTGTCGGGGTATTTGTTATTCTGACATTGTGGCTGTACCGGTTCTGATTAATAAAACGCAAAAGCATAAACTGAGAATAGATATCAGTGAATCTAATACTCAAAGCTAATAAGCACTAACAAAAATGGAATAAACATGTTGTTCGGTTTCCCACTACTAAGTTTGATTATTTGGTTACCAATTATCGTTGGTATCGCCGTATTGGCCACCGGAGGCGATCGTAATGCACAGATTGCACGATTGCTTGCTTTTTCCGGTTCCATCTTGGGACTATTGGTGGCGATTCCACTCTATACGGGGTTTGATTCAACCGCGAATGTGATGCAATTTGTCGAGAATCATGTCTGGATTGATCGTTTTAATGTGAATTATCATCTGGGTGTTGATGGTATTTCAATGCCATTGATTGTTCTGAACTGTTTTATTACACCGCTGGTAATTGTTGCTGGATGGCAAGTGATTCAGGAACGGGTTTCCCAATATATGGGAGCATTCCTGATCATGTCTGGCATAGTCAATGGTGTTTTCTCATCACTGGATGCGATTTTATTTTATGTATTCTGGGAAGCATCACTGATTCCAATGTTCCTGATTATTGGAATCTGGGGTGGTCCGAATCGGGTTTATGCGGCGATCAAGTTCTTTCTCTATACGTTGCTAGGCTCATTGTTGATGCTGATTGCATTTATCTACCTCTATCATACTTCTGGCGGCAGCTTCTCAATACAGGACTATCATCAATTAGCGATTCCATTCACACCGCAGATATTAATTTTTGTGGCATTTTTACTGGCATTTGCAGTGAAAGTACCCATGTGGCCGGTACATACATGGTTGCCGGATGCACACGTGGAAGCGCCGACGGGTGGATCAGTGGTTCTGGCAGCAATTCTGCTTAAGTTAGGTGGGTACGGTTTTCTGCGCTTCTCACTGCCGATTGCACCGGATGCCAGTCATTATCTGGCAGATATGATGATTGTGCTGTCATTGATTGCTGTTGTATATATTGGCCTGATTGCATTAATGCAAGCCGACATGAAAAAACTGATTGCCTATTCATCAGTCGCACATATGGGTTTCGTGACACTGGGTTTTTTCCTGTTCAATGCCTATGGCATTGAAGGGGCAATGGTACAGATGATTTCACATGGCTTTATATCAGGCGCCATGTTTCTGTGCGTAGGTGTACTCTACGACAGACTCCATTCGCGACAAATTGCTGATTATGGTGGTGTTGTTAATAAAATGCCGGTCTTTGCCGCATTCTTTATGCTGTTTGCCATGGCAAACGCAGGTTTGCCGGGCACCAGCGGATTTGTTGGTGAATTCATGGTTATCATGAGTGCCATACAAGTCAATTTCTGGTACGCATTTTTAGCTGCGACAACATTGATTTTTGGTGCAGCCTATACCTTATGGATGTATAAGCGAGTCATATTTGGTGCTGTTGCAAGTCCAGCAATAGAGAAACTGGAAGACCTCTCCAAACGTGAATTCGCATTACTGACGATTCTGGCTCTGGCAGTTTTATGGTTTGGCGTGTATCCCTATCCATTGACTGATGTAATGCATACAACTGTAAATAACTTGCTGACGCACATCAGTATCAGCAAGTTATGATTAAGTGATTCTGGGAAAGTAGTATTTCTCAATATGAGGATTAAGAGTTAATGGATTTTCAATCACCCAATTTTACACCCGCTTATTCTGAGATATTTATGCTGATCATGGTGTGCGTGGTCATGCTGGCTGATCTTTTTACCGGTGAGAAAAAGCGCTATGTAGCATATCTCCTGACACAAGTGACCTTGCTGGGTTGTGCCGTTTTGACGTTTTCATCACTGTCAACGACAGTCAGTTATACTTTTTCTGGCATGTATGTTGATGATGCAATGGGAGATATACTAAAACTGATGGTATATGGCACTGTATCAGCAGTGCTTATCTACTCGCATAGCTATATCAGCGAGCGCGGCATGCTGACAGGCGAATTCTTCAGTCTGATACTATTTGCCACGCTGGGAATGATGGTGATGATATCAGCCAGTCATTTTCTTACGCTATATATCGGTCTCGAATTGCTGTCCCTGTCGCTATATGCACTGGTTGCTCTGCGTCGGGAATCTTATATTGCCACCGAAGCGGCTATGAAGTTTTTTGTATTGGGTGCTTTGGCGTCTGGATTTCTGCTATACGGTATGTCCATGGTATATGGTGCGACCGGTACGCTGCATGTTACACAACTTGCAGAAATCATAAGAAGCGGTGTCAGCAGCCAGGAAGTTCTGGTAGTTGGTCTGGTATTTATCATAGCAGGCATTAGCTTCAAGTTAAGTGCGGCTCCGTTTCACATGTGGGCGCCGGATGTTTATCAAGGAGCGCCAACGGCGGTTACTTTATTTATTGGTTCAGCGCCAAAACTGGCAGCATTTGGTTTTGTAATGCGTTTGCTGGTTGAGGGACTCGGTGAAATGGTTGCAGACTGGCAAGGTATGCTCGTGGTATTGGCAGTCATGTCGATGGCAGTAGGTAATATCATAGCAATCGCACAAACCAACATAAAGCGTATGTTGGCGTATTCCACAATTTCTCATATGGGCTTCCTCTTGCTGGGATTCATTAGTGCAGATTGGAATGGATACAGCTCGGCTTTATTTTATGTCATCGCCTATATCTTAATGACGCTGGGAATCTTTGCCATGATCATGCTGCTGTCTCGAAGTGGATTCGAAGCAGAAAATATCGAGGACTTTAAAGGACTGAATAAAAGAAATTCCTGGTATGCATTCATTGCCCTGTTATTGATGCTTTCGCTTGCAGGCATACCGCCCATGATTGGTTTCTACGCTAAACTAGCTGTATTGCAGGCTGTCATCAATGCGGGCTATATCTGGCTAGCAATTGTAGCTGTGTTATTTTCATTGATTGGTGCGTTCTACTACTTGCGCATCATCAAATTCATGTACTTTGATGACCCGGTAACCTCTGAACCTATCAAGTCAAGCAGTGATGTTAAAATTCTGCTCAGCGCCAATGGTCTGGCGGTACTGGTATTAGGTATTTTCCCACAGGCGCTCATGGGCTTGAGCCTCTACGCGATTCAAAATTCAATGTAATTCATCATGATCGTTCCAGGTACTTGTATCGCCGTGATCTGGTGAGGCTTTCTCTATCCTCAGCTGCTGAGGATACTCCTTCATTGTACTGAATTCATCAGATCTAATAACAGATCTGATGAAATTTACCGTATCAACGCGTTTATATTTTTAACACATTGATTGATCAAATAATCATGGACGGGCAGTGTTGATTCTGTCGTGAATTGTTAGCCGATTGATAAATTAACTTGAATTCACACATACTATCCCCATATAAAAAGAAAATTTTCAAGGAGACAAACTGTGCAAGCTGAAACAACCAAAGAACATTTGAGCTTCCAAACTGAAGCGAAGCAACTCTTAAAATTAATGATTCATTCCTTATACAGCAATAAGGAAATATTTCTTCGTGAATTAATTTCAAATGCATCCGATGCGGTTGACAAGTTACGCTTTGAAGGTTTAACCGATGCGGCGTTGTATGAATCGGATTCGGACCTGAAGATTCGTGTCAGTTATGATTTAAGCGAACGTACTATTACCATTTCAGATAATGGTATTGGCATGTCGCGGCAGGAAGTGATTGATCATATTGGCACGATTGCCAAATCAGGAACACGGGAATTCTTTAATTCATTAACCGGTGATCAAATCAAGGATGCGCATCTGATAGGCCAATTTGGTGTTGGTTTCTATTCGGCTTTTATTATTGCTGACAAGGTGACGCTGATAACCAGACGCGCTGGATTGACAGCAGAACATGGTGTTCGCTGGGAGTCAAGCGGTGAGGGCGACTATACAATAGAAACATTGGAAAAACAGATGCGCGGAACTGATGTTATTCTTCATCTGAGACCAGAAGAGGATGAATTTCTAAATGGAATGAGATTGCGCAATATTATCCGTAAATATTCGGATCATATAACGTTACCAATTCTAATGAAGAAAGAAGAATGGTCGCAGGAAGAAAGTAAAAATAAAATACTTGATGACGATGAAACGATCAATCAGGCCAATGCGTTATGGGCACGTCCCAAGAATGAAATTACAGTTGAGCAATATAATGAATTCTACAAACATATTGCACATGATTTTGAACCTCCGCTCGCCTATTTGCATGCGCGCGTAGAAGGAAAACAGGAATATACCCAATTACTTTATATTCCAGCGCGCGCGCCTTTTGATTTATTTGATCGCGAACATCGTCACGGCGTGAAGTTGTATGTCCAGCGTGTGTTTATCATGGATGATGCGGAGAAGCTGTTGCCTAATTATCTTCGTTTTGTCCGGGGAGTTATCGATTCAAATAATCTACCTTTGAACGTGTCGCGCGAAATATTGCAGGAATCAAAGGATATTGAGACCATCAGAGCGGGTGTCGTTAAGAAAATCCTTGGATTAATAGAGGACCTCGCTAAAAAGGAAGATGAAGAAGGCAAAGGAAAATATAAGACTTTTTATCAGGAGTTTGGCCAGGTTCTGAAAGAAGGTGTGGGGGAAGATTATGCGAATCGGCAGCGCATCGCTAAATTATTACGCTTTATAACAACCCAGAGCGATACGGAGGAGCCATCCGTTTCTCTGGATACTTATCTGCAGCGCATGAAAGAAGGTCAGGACAAGATTTATTATGTGACATCGGATAACCTTAAAGCAGCCAAGAACAGTCCTCATTTAGAGGTTTTCCGTAAGAAAGGAATTGAAGTATTGCTGTTGTCAGATCGTGTAGACGAATGGCTGGTGACGAATTTAACAGAATTCGAAGGAAAGGCGCTTCAGTCGGTCGCCAAAGGTGGATTGGATCTGGGCAACCTTGAAGATGAAGCCGAAAAAGAAGAACGTGAAAAGGAAACCAGTGATTATCAGGAACTAACTGAGAAAATGAAAGTATCCTTGAGTGAACAGGTGAAAGATGTGCGGGTTACATTCCGATTGACCGAATCACCGGCCTGTCTTGTTGCAGATACGCATGACATGGGTGGCAACCTGGAGCGGCTGTTGAAATCAGCCGGACAGAAGGTGCATCATGCCAAACCAATCCTTGAGATCAATCCTCATCATCCCATGGTACAACGATTGAAAACTGAAACAGAGAAATTTGATGACTGGAGTCATCTTTTGTTTGACCAGGCGTTACTGGCTGAAGGGGGACAACTTGAAGACCCCGCGACATTTGTGAAAAGGCTTAATGAATTATTGTTGTTAAAGTCATAGTTTTCAGGAGATTCATGTTCTCTGACTATTACCCGGTATCAGGAGCCTGAAACTTTAATGCATTGTCAGGGTCAATTACATTTGCAATGGATAAAGACATTAAATATCTTCTTAAAGAAGATCACAGCGCAAAGTGAATAGCTTAAAGAATAAGCCGGCTGTCAGTTCAATCAGCGCATATCAGGCAAAACTCATTACGCCTTTTGCAGTGTTAGGAATTCGGACAGAAGAAGATTGGTTAACGGGCATAGAATACCTGCCACTGGATACAAAGCCGCTGGTACCACAGAATTTACTGGCCAGGGAAGTTTGTAGACAATTACAAACCTATTTGGCTGAGCCTGGCTTTGTATTTGATTTGAGTCTGCATATCAGCGGGACGACGCATCAGCGTCGTGTATGGGATGCAATCCAGGGGATACCCAGTGGAAAAACGAGTAGCTATGCGGAAATTGCAACACGACTGCATTCAGCGCCACGAGCAGTTGGTCGCGCATGTGGCGCGAACCGGATCCCGATCGTGATACCATGTCATCGAGTTATTTCCAAGAATGGCGGGTTAGGCGGCTTTATGAATGCAAGTGATGGATTTCCTATGGAGATTAAACGTTGGTTATTGAGCCATGAGAGCACCTGAACTGAATACCGGATTGCTGGATGAATTTTCCGATGCCTTATGGCTGGAAGATGGCTTGTCGCGCAATACGCTGCAAAGCTATTGCAACGATCTGCGCCTGTTCGGTGCATGGCTGGGCAAGCAGAATCAGGATAGCCGCATGCTGACCGAAGCAACCCATTCAGATCTGCTCGAATTTCTTGCCTCTAGAGTTTCGGCCAAGATTAAAGCCAGTACAACCAGTCGCGAGCTATCCAGTCTGAAACGGTTTTACCGTTTTCTGCTGCGTCAGGGAAGAATCACAACAGACCCCAGTCTTAATATCGAAACTCCAAAATTGCTGCGGAATCTTCCAGAGAGCCTGACGGAGTCCGAAGTGGATCTGCTGTTGAGTGCGCCAGATTTAAGTCACCCACTGGGCTTTCGCGATCGGGCGATGTTGGAAGTGCTCTATGCCAGCGGTTTGCGTGTCTCAGAGCTGATCAATCTGAGGTATTCGCAGTTAAGCATGGATATGGGTGTTGTGCGGGTTATGGGGAAAGGTAGAAAGGAACGGCTGGCACCGCTGGGAGAGGAATCGCTTGACTGGTTGAATCGTTATACCAAAGAAATCCGCCCCGTGCTGCTTGACGGCATCGTAACGGATACCGTATTTGTAACAGCCCGTGGTGCAGCGATGACACGGCAGGCTTTCTGGTATCTGATCAAACGGCATGCACAACAGGTTGGTATTAATAAGCATCTGTCTCCGCATACTCTTCGCCACGCTTTTGCCACCCATCTGTTAAATCATGGCGCTGATTTACGCGTTGTCCAATTATTACTGGGTCATGCGGACATATCCACAACCCAGATCTATACGCACATTGCACGCGAGCGTTTAAAACAATTGCATGCCAGGCATCATCCACGAGGCTAGCTGACTGGCATTTTTCCGTCAGGTTATTTTCTGGCGAGTGCACTATAGACTGCTAATACGCCCAGCGTAACAAAAGCAATCAGTGACCAGTCTGGAAGTGTGAGCGATAAAAATTTCCAATCGACATTCGCGCAATCTCCATTGGCCTCAAACATTCCCGGCCACCATTCGGCGATTGGTAAGGCATTCAGAAAAGCTTCTTCTGGGCTGATACCGCATTCAAATGATTCGGGGTACCGTATCAGCCAGGCATGTCTCCCCGCAATAACTGCTCCTGTGAGCGCAAAGGCGGCTATCAGGAAACCATACAAGCGGCGACCAGTTATTTTTGGTTTGTGCAGAAATGCCAGTAATGCAATGATCCCTGTTAGCCAAAAGGCGACGCGCTGTGCCACGCACAGTGGACAAGGCAATAAATTTTCAACATGCTGCAGATATTGCGCATAACCCAAAAGACCGGCACAACTGAGTAAAATAAGCAGGAAAATATAATTGGGGTCTGGTCTTGCAATCATGTAATTTCCCCTTGTTTTACAGCACGGCTGACTGTCGAATAATGTACTTTAAAAGCAATGGCTATTTGTTGCATTGTATAATCGCCGGTTTTATAAGCTTCCTGCATACCTTGCCTGGTATCTGGAAATTTCTCGGTAAAATGACTTAGCGGTTTGGCGGGAGGGCGATGCTGGATTCTGGGTATTTCCTCGATCTGAGATAATCCATTCAAATCAATTTTATTCTGCATTTTCCGAATAAAATTTTCATTACCCAGATAAATTTGATGCTTCAGCGCCTCCCAGATAGTAGGCAAACCAGTACCTGACTGTACAAAATCCATATAACTCTTGATGGCTTGTGACTTGTCTGGATGAAATTGTTTCAAGATCCACTGAGTGTGCAACCACTCAGGACGTGGCGATTGGTTAATGGTGGCCGCATAACTGCTCCACGGCCACGCCTGTACCGAGTTGACGATCCCGGTGCGCACTGGATTTAAAACAACATAGCGTACCAGTTCCAGCAGATAAGCATCCTTCTGTACCAGAATCGCTTTATAGCGCCCCTGAAAAACATGGCCAGTACGCCTATGTCGCCGATTTAAGGTTTGTGTATAAACACCATTAAGCTGCCGCATACCCTGCGACAAATTAGCAGACATGGTTTGAATTACAATGTGGTAATGATTGGTCATCAAACAATAGGCATGGCAACGCCAGTTAAAGCGCTTACAAACACTACCCAGTTGACTCAGCCACGAAAGCCTGTCTTCATCGTCAAGATAAATATCGCTCTGCGCGTTACCTCTCGCAGTTACGTGATAAAAACCATCAGCCAGTTCTATTCTTAAAGGTCTTGACATAGAGGAAGTTTATCATAAGTATAGGTTGTTACAAGACTTGACCCCTGTTTACTTGCATTTGCTCTCAAAAATTGTTTCTGCCGAATAACCTATTGATGGCAGCAGCTTTAAAAATGAATAACACCTTTACATGCAATTTGCTATGATAAAATAAAAGAGCAATAAGTATTCTGAAAATGTCAGGATATCTAATAAAAGTAGTTTATTAAGAAGTGGTTAATCCGATTTAATATTCGTAGTGGCAGTGAATTCCTTTTCAATTAATTTATCAAGGAGACTCACCATGCAAGCAAAGATATTTCTTTCAGTGCTGGTTATCCTCAGTTTTCTGGCTTCAAGTCTATCAATGGCTGCAGAATCAGAAAGCGTAAGCGACGCAGAAAAAAAAGCCAAAACCAATTTTGATCATATTAAATTAGCCGAATATTACGAGAATCAAGCTAAAGAGATGAATGCAAAAGCAGAAGAAGAAAGAAAGTTGCTTGAAGAGTATAAAAGTCATAGCGAATACTATGGCAGGCAAGGCTTGGATTTCGAGTCTCACCATGAAGCTTTATTAAGAGAATATACAAAAGCGGCGGAACGGAATACACAGATGGCTGTTTCCCACCGCAACATGTCAAGAAAAGTTAAGGGACTATAGTGAACTGGTACTGAATTTTAGCTATTGTTCTGGGATTCCATCATTAAATCTGAATTCATATTTTTTAGGAATAGTAGCAAGGAATCCCATTTTATTTTCTTTGTACAAGTTTGGTTTGGTTCTATTACGGAGTACTCGTTTTACCTTCTTTCGATTAATTAAACATAGTCCATTCAAGTGATCCATTGTTGTTCGATTTGAGTTTTCCAAGCCGCCGATATTCAAAAACTTCATATTCAAGTATGTTTGTTATCAATTACTTCTGCATCAATCAATTCCACTTTATTTTTTAGTGAGTCAGGTTTGATTGCAAAATTTAAGCCTCCGCAAAATACAACACTTGGATAAATGAGAGCATCAATTTGATCGCTTCCTTCGGATTCGTTTAGTACCAAGGTTGCAAAAGCGCTTGTTATTCTATAGTCGGTATCGGCCTTATGCGCTTAAGGGAAATAGGGTCGTGTTTTGCAATCTATCTGCCAAATAGCTCAATAATTATCATACTCCAGACGCCCCTCGCGTCTGATCAGTTCGTCGATAGTCAGACCCACTGCAGATACGCCATTGAATACTGTACCCACCCTTTTCTTTTTGAAGTGTTCCATCATGGTGGCGTAGGCCGTGGGCGGTAACGGGAAGAATTTGACTTCTTTTACCAGAAGCAGGGCATTCTTCATATAAAATTCAACGAATTCCTTGACTTCAGGTTTCTCTGCTGCTTTTATATTTACATAGATGAAGATGGGACGTGATAAGGGCTGATAACTTCCGTTTTCAACGGTTTCTACGGAGGGGAGAATGCCGCCTTTGCCATTGTTGATTGCAACGGCTGTTACTTTATTCTGGTTCTCGAGGTAATAGGCAAAGCCGAAGAATCCCAATCCATTCTTATTGTTCACCACACCGTCTACCAATACATTGTCGTTTTCAGATTCAGTGAAGTCGCTGCGGCTTGATCTGGCCTTGCCGACGATGGCTTCGGTAAAGTAGTCAAAAGTACCGGAATCCGCATCGGCGCCATAGAGCTTGAAGGCTTCATCAGGCCATGCCGGGTTTATCTGGTTCCATTTTGTGATTTTGCCTTGGGCAGCAGGTTCCCATAATTTCTTTAATTCCGCGATGGTCATGATGGTGCTCCAGGTGTTCTCTGGATTGATCGCCACGGTCAGTGCATCAAACGCTACGGGTATTTCGACATATTGCACGCGCGAGTTCTTGCAGGCGGCCATTTCACTTTTCAGGATAGGGCGGGAAGCATTGGCAATGTCGATTTCGCCACGACAAAATTTCTTGAAACCGCCGCCACTGCCGGAGATATCAACGGTAACCTTGACGGCATCTTTTTTAGTGATTTGAAATTGATCTGCAACGGCTTTGGTGATGGGATGAACGGTACTGGAGCCGTCAATTTTGATAATCGGTTGAGCGTTTACAACACCAGCAATGCTGACTGATGCACTGAGCAGGAATGCTGCCTTGAGTAACCTGAAGTTGCGTAAGTGTAACATTTCACCCTCCATTTGATTGAGATGACCGCTACATGCATGCGTGATCGCATTTTAATGCGCACTGTGCAAGAATATTAACGTATGTTTTTGGACAATGACAGTATCCTGTTCAATAAAAAGTTAACGACTGATTGAACGGAAGTCTATCTATTACCGGGAATTCAGGAAAATATTCTGAACTCCCGGCTTTCTGGTTGCAGGTGATCTATGCTGCCTTAGAAATCGACGGTCACCTGTGTCAGGAATGCGCCAAAGTTGGCATTGTTCCATCCATGGGTACGTGCGCCGCCACCGCCTGAATAGCCATCCGTATTGGTGGTTGGCGTTGCTGCGGTGTTGATGTTTAACATATAGACAACGTTGCTCTGGAATTTAACGTTTGAATGGGGGTACCAGTTCAAACCGAACCTGACCATATCGGCTTGCCCACCTTTGATGACACCGGAGTTCAGATCAATGTAGTCATAACCGGCTGCGACTTCCCATGCACCCCAGCCCGGACCGTTCCAGTTAAATGGCTGTTTAGGTTTGATCCGGTTTGCTGCGCCATTTCTGACGTGATAAGTCTTGGATTCACCCGTCAGGAAGTAACTTGCAAAACCGTAGTAACCGGTCAGATGCTCACCACTGTAGCCAGTGCCATTGATATTTGTGCGTAAATATTCTCCCTGCGCTGAAAATGGGCCATAAACAAACCAGGATTCTGCACCGTAGCGGTCATAACTGCTGACACGACGATGATTGGGATCACTGAGAGCACCAGTGCTCAAGTTGCCGGTATTGAGCATGTTGGAACGATCCACGTTTGTTCCGGGGAATGCGAAGAACGACATGCCGCCACCGCCTCCGTTTGATCCCTCGCCGACCATGGTGCCATCAGCGCGGTACTGGGTGTTGACCGCCGTGTGTCCTGCGGAGACACCGATATGCAGGAATTTGGTATCATCTTCCATCCATGGTCTGCCACTGATACGGCCGATCCCTTCCCAGCCGGTATCGCCTGAACCGTTATTACGACTCTGGTTGCCGTTGGCGTTAACCGAGCTGGCGGCAGCCGACCAGGAACCAATTGGTTCAGTCTGAAAAGCCAGGCCGGTTTGCCACCGCTGAACTGCATAGTTGGCGCCAATACCTGTTTTATACGTGTTGGGATTGTCGACGAACGAGTTGACCGACATATGACGTTCAATAAATGTCAGGTAACGGTTACTGGCGGCTTCTTCCAAGCTGAACGGCTCCTTGAAGGAACCGATTTTATAGGACAATGCATTGGTATGATTCAACCGCACAAATGCATCGGTGATGCCGGATCCAACCGTGCCATTGCCACGGCTGAAGTCGTACTCGAATTTATAATCCCATATTTTGTAGAAAGTACCTTCAACGCCAAGACGGGCGCGGCGGATGTTCATGCCGCTGTTCATTTCGTTAGGTAAATTGGTTCCGAAAGCAGGATCAGGCTCATTGATGAAATTGTACTGCGAGGCAGGTTGTATCCGTCCATTCAGCGATACCGAGAAATTGCCATCCTTGGTTGCCCAATGCAGACCACGGTCATCGAACGTTCCGTGTATCTTCTCAACTTCCTTGACGCGCTCTTCAAGTACTGAAACCTTGCCCTTAAGCTGTTCTTTATCAGCCTTCTCGCGCAGCCTTACCAGACGGTCACTCGGCGCCTTGTCACCCACTTCAGCCTGCTGATCCTCAGAATCCGGCGTCACCCCGGATACTTCCGTTTTTTCTGAAGTATCCGGTGAAGCCTTTGCTGGCGTTGCCGTTACCGGTGGTTTAGGTGTTTGTGCTTTTTTGCCAGCTTCTTCAGCCTTGACAAATGAACCCATGTGCACCCGGCCAGGGCCAGGCTCAGCGTAGATCTGCTTGGTTTTTTTATCGACATAAAGATCCAATGCATAAGCACTGGACAGCGTGCTGACATTTAATATGGCGGTGATCGCTATGCTAAGCGGAGATAGTTTCATAGTCTGTCTTTGATCCTGAAATTTAAAAACAGGCTATTTATATAGTATGAGTGTGACAATCCCGTTACAGCTTTATGACAGTTTTATGACAGTGTGAATGGCTAAGGGAATTCTGGGGATTGGCGGAGATTAGTCATCGCATTTTTATTGAATCAATACTGATAATCGGGAACTTTTCTAAAAAAGGAAATACTCTAATGAATGTATTCGGCTGGGATCAATTCATACTGGCTGGATACATCTTACATTTCTATTAGTTCACTGTTTAATAGGAGAGATAAAAATGGCAACAACAATGGGGGCGTCTAGCGCGAGTTCCAGCGCTAATTATGACATGTCGCTGTGGTACGACTCGAAGTACTACAAGCTGGGCATGGCGACCATGCTCCTGGTCGCGATATTTTGGATCTGGTATCAGCGGACATTTGCGTACTCACACGGAATGGACTCGATGGAACCGGAATTTGACCGGATCTGGATGGGATTGTGGCGCGTGCACATGACCATAATGCCGTTGTTTGCACTGGTGACGTGGGGCTGGATACTGAAGACCCGTGACACGAAAGAGCAACTGGACAACCTGGATCCCAAGT
>Ga0255338_1002279_pt1 | contig 29155 bp, 28 predicted proteins | sample MeOH1_35cm_T4_19_FD_203715 | JGI IMG/M metagenome (GOLD analysis project Ga0255338, IMG submission 203715) | Sandy soil microbial communities from University of British Columbia, Vancouver, Canada - MeOH1_35cm_T4_195 | ecosystem: Engineered > Artificial ecosystem > Sand microcosm > Unclassified ... | reverse complement strand
TCCCTGTCTTCGGCGCTCCAATGTCGGAACTGACCACTTAAATGTTGGGCTTCTGACATTTTCAGATATTCGATGCCGGGGTCGGTGCGCAATTCTGCCGCCCATGCATCCGAAAAGGCGGCCCATTGTTCGGCGGTATCTAGATAGCCGGCCAAAAAAAGGCGCTCGTCGCCAATATCGCTAGCGGAATCATCGGTGAATGCCTGCAAGAACGCCAAAGGCTTTGCCACCCTAGATGAATGCTCATATCCGCTGACGAGTGCCCAGATCGGATAGGAGGCGTCTGACCAAGGCCACGAATCTGCCAGTTTCTTCATATCACCTCCACGCGCTTTTGGGTGCGGCATGTATAATATGCACGCATAACGTGTATTCGCGCCGCGATGAAGCCAAGCCGGGCCGAAGGCCGCAGGCGGGCTATGGATTTTGGGAAGGCGGGCCCCTATAAAGCCGGGCATCAGGCATAATGAATGCTGCCCCACGGGCGGCGAAGCAGGCGCGCCTCGCGGCGCTGCCGTCAGGAATCGGAGTCGCCATGGCCGGCCATTCGCAATTCAAGAACATCATGTACCGCAAGGGCGCGCAGGATAAGAAGCGCTCCAAGCTGTTCTCGAAACTCGCGAAGGAAATCACGGTCGCGGCCAAGCAGGGTCTCGCCGATCCGGAATACAATCCGCGTCTGCGTGCCGCGATTCAGGCCGCCCGCGCAGAAAACATGCCGCGCGACAATATCGAACGCGCCATCAAGAAGAGCACCGATCAGGGCGGCGAGAACTACGAAGAAGTCCGCTATGAGGGCTTCGGCATCGGCGGAATCGGCGTTATCGTCGAAACGCTGACCGACAACCGCAACCGCACGGCAAGCTCCGTCCGGTCGATCTTCACCAAGCATGGCGGCAATCTCGGCGAAACGGGCTCCGTCTCCTTCATGTTCTCGCGCCTCGGCCGCGTCGAATATGCGGCCGAAGTCGCCAGCGCCGACGACATGCTCGAAGCCGCGATCGACGCTGGCGCCGAGGATTGCCAGTCGGGCGAGCAGGGCCACGAGATTTTCTGCGCGCCCGAGCAGCTCCACGAGGTCGCACGCGCCCTCGAAGCGAAGTTCGGCGAGCCCCGCGCTGCCAGCATCGTCTGGAAGCCGCAGAACTCGATTCCGCTCGAGGACGACAAGGCCGAGACGCTCTTGAAGATGCTCGACGTGCTGGACGACGACGACGATGTGCAGCAAGTTTATGCGAACTTCGAGATATCCGATTCGGCGCTGGAGAAGATGTCGGCCTGATTGAGCCGCGTCACGGCGCCGGGGCGGATGTAAACCCGCCCGCCAATGAGGCCAGGGCATGGAGGCAGCGCCCGCATATGCCGGCCTCTCAAAGATATCTCGGCATTGATCCGGGTCTGCGCGCCACCGGCTGGGGTGTGATCGACGTCGCGGGCGCGCGGCTCGTGCATGTCGCCAACGGCACCATCACCTCGAACGACAGGCTCGGCGTTGCCGAACGTCTGGTGGAGATCGAGCGCGGTCTGATTTCCGTCGTCGAAACCTATGCGCCGGACGGCGCGGCGGTGGAGCAGGTCTTCGTCGCCCGCGATCCGGTCGCCGCATTGAAGCTCGGTCAGGCGCGCGCCATGGCGCTGCTGGTGCCGGCGCGGGCGGGGCTGCCGGTTGCCGAATATGCGGCGAACCACATCAAGAAGTCGGTCGTGGGCGCGGGCCATGCCGGAAAGGCGCAGATCAGGATGATGGTCGAGATGTTGCTGCCGGGCTGCGGTGTCCAGACCGAACACGCGGCTGACGCGCTTGCGATCGCCATCTGCCACGCACATTCGGGCGGCGCCAACGAGCGCATTGCCGCGGCCCTTCTCAAGGCGGGCGTGGCACGATGATCGGAAAGCTCAAGGGTCTCGTCGATGAAGTCGGCGCCGACTGGCTGATCGTGGATGTGAACGGCGTCGGCTATCTCGTCACCTGTTCGCGCCGGACGCTCGACGCGCTGCCGGAGCCCGGCGGCGCGGTGACGCTTTCCATCGAAACGAAGGTCAGCGAAGACGCGATCCGCCTCATCGGCTTCACGTCCGATCTCGAACGCGACTGGTTCAGGCTGCTGCTGAGTGTGCAGGGCGTCGGCACGCGGGTCGCGCTGGGCGTTCTCGGCACGTTGACCCCCGCCGATCTCGCCCGCGCCATCGCGCTGGAAGACAAGAAGGCTGTGTCCGCGGCGCCCGGCGTCGGCCCCAAGGTCGCCGCCCGCATCGTCGCGGAGCTGAAGGACAAGGCGCCCGCGTCGACCAATCTCAATGCCGTGCTCGATGTCGGCGTGGCGCTCGGCGTCGAGGAAAGTGCCGCCCGCGATCATTCGATCGCCACGCGCGATGCGATTTCGGCGCTGGTCAATCTCGGCTATCCGCAGGTGCAGGCGGCGTCGGCCATTTCCGGCGCCGTGAAGAAGCTTGAGACCGGCGCCACGGCGGAGCAGCTTATCCGTCAGGGCTTGAAGGAGTTGGCACGGTGACCGACCGCCTCATCGGCGCGCGCAAGAAGGACGAGGACGAAGCCGAGCGCTCGCTCCGGCCGCTGGCGCTTGCCGATTTCGTGGGGCAGGCGCGCGCCCGCGAGAACCTCGCCGTCTTCATCGAGGCGGCACGCTCGCGCGGCGAGGCGCTGGACCATGTGCTATTTGCAGGGCCGCCCGGTCTCGGAAAGACGACGCTCGCCCAGATCGTCGCCCGTGAGTTGGGCGTCAATTTCCGCGCCACATCGGGGCCGGTGATTTCTAAGGCGGGCGATCTTGCCGCGCTGCTCACCAATCTCGAACCGCGCGACGTGCTTTTCATCGACGAAATTCACCGCCTGACGCCTGCGGTGGAAGAAATCCTCTATCCCGCAATGGAGGATTTCCAGCTCGACCTCATCATCGGCGAAGGGCCCGGCGCGCGCTCGGTCAGGATCGATCTCGCGCCCTTCACGCTGGTTGGCGCGACGACGCGGACGGGCCTTCTCACGACGCCGCTGCGCGATCGTTTCGGCATTCCTGTCCGGCTGCATTTCTACGAGGTCGCCGAACTTGAACTCATCGTGCGTCGCGGCGCCGGCCTTCTCGGCATCGATATGACGGCGGATGGCGCGCATGAAATCGCGCGCCGTGCCCGCGGAACGCCGCGCGTCGCCGGGCGCCTGCTGCGCCGCGTGCGTGACTTCGCCGCCGTCGACGGCGTGAAGTCCATCGACGCGAAGGAGGCAGACCGGGCCTTGCAACGGCTGGAGGTCGACGAGCGCGGCCTCGACGCGCTCGACCATCGCTATCTGCGCTGCATCGCCGTCAGTTTCGGAGGCGGGCCGGTGGGCGTCGAGACGGTCGCGGCCGCCCTTTCCGAGCCGCGCGACGCCATCGAGGAGATTATCGAGCCCTATCTGATCCAGCAGGGCTTCGTGAACCGCACCCCGCGCGGCCGCGTGCTCACGGCGGCGGCCTTCGCCCATCTGGGGCTTCCCGTGCCCGCCGGCGGCGTGGCCGGGCAGGGCGCGCTTTTCACCGGCGAGGACGAGGCATGAGCCCGCGCCAATGGCCCGACCTCGCGGGGCGGATCGAGGGACGGACCCATATTCTGCCGGTGCGCGTCTATTACGAGGACACGGATTTCTCCGGCATCGTCTACCACGCCAATTATCTGCGCTTCGCCGAGCGCGGCCGGTCGGACTTCCTCCGGCTCACCGGCGTCAGCCATACCGAACTCTTCGACGGCGAAGACCCGCTCGCCTTCGCCATCCACCGGATGGAAATCGACTTCGTGAAGCCCGCCCGCATCGACGACCTGCTGGAGGTCCATACGCGCTACACCCGCGCGGGCGGCGCGCGGCTCGAGGCCGAGCAGGTGATTTACAGGCTGGGCGAAGGCGAACCCGATCCGATCTGGCGCGCGCTGGTTTTCGCTGCGGTCATCGATCTGAACGGCAGGCCGCGCCGGATGCCATCAGGCGTGCGCGAGGCCTTGAAAACTTATGTCCAACCGGCGGATGCCTGAGCGGTTGTGGTCGCCAGGCAACAACTCGCTTCCTAAGCTATTGTATCCGTGAGATATCCCACAAAGTGCCACCGTTTCGACATAATTCGTGGACTAACTTCGGCTTCTATTCGGAGGCAGATTTGCGCGACGAACATGCACCGGTGCGGCAAGCCCGGCGCGACAAGTCGGACGCAGAGGGCCGCTCCGATAAAGGCCCGTGATTTCGGAGAGGCAAGGAATGGATCCGACGACCCGTATTGAGACCGGCGTGAATACCGCGCAGGTTGTTGCCAACCAGACCGTGAATGCGGCGCCGGTGGATTTCTCCATCTGGGGTCTCTTCATTCATGCCGATACGATCGTCAAGATCGTGATGCTGGGCCTGTTGTTTTCCTCCGTCTGGTCCTGGGCGATCATTTTCGACAAGTGGTGGCGGTTCAATCGGGTCGAGCGTCTCGCCGACCAGTTCGAGCGCACCTTCTGGTCGGGCCGTTCACTTGAAGACCTCTATCAGGAGATGGGCCACCGCCCCGGCCACCCGCTCTCGGCGCTTTTCATCGCCGCGATGCGCGAATGGCGCCGCTCGCAGGAGATCGTCACCGACAGCTTCCTCGGTCTCAAGGAGCGCGTCGACAAGGTCATGCAGGTGACCATCAACCGCGAGATGCTGGGCCTCGAAGGCCGGCTTCTCTTCCTCGCGACCGTCGGTTCCGTTTCGCCCTTCGTCGGCCTTTTCGGCACGGTCTGGGGCATCATGAACAGCTTCCAGTCGATCGCCATCAGCCGCGACACCAACCTCGCCGTCGTTGCGCCGGGCATTGCCGAAGCGCTTTTCACCACGGCACTCGGCCTTCTCACGGCCATCCCGGCGGTCGTCGCCTATAACCGCTTCTCGAGCCAGGTCGGCCGTTTCGGTACGCGTCTCGAAAGCTTCGCGGACGAGTTCTCGGCGATTCTCTCGCGTCAGCTCGACGAGCGGGGCTGAACCATGGGTTTTTCCGTTGGCGGCGGCAGGGGAGGCGGGCGCAGCAAATACAAGCGCGCGCCCATGTCGGAAATCAACGTGACGCCGATGGTCGACGTCATGCTGGTGCTGCTCATCGTTTTCATGGTGGCGGCGCCGCTGCTCACCGTGGGCGTGCCGGTCGATCTTCCCAAGACGCAGGCAGCCGCGCTTTCCGGCGACAATGAGCCGCTCACCGTCACCATCAATGGCAGCGGTCAGGTTTTCCTTCAGGAAACGCCGGTCGAGCCCGACGAAGTCGTGGCGCGTCTTCAGGCGATCGCGCAGAACGGATATGAGCAGCGCATCTTCATTCGGGCCGACAGCACGATCGATTACGGCCGCGTGATGGATGTCATGAGCCGTATCAGTGCCGCTGGTTACAGCAAGGTCGGTCTGGTCACGGATTCGGCTACCGGATCGACGCCTGCAAAAGGCAAAGCGAAATAACCAGTCCGATGACGCGCAACAGGCCGCTTCTCATTTCCGCCGGGCTTCATGCCCTGGCATTGATAGCGACTGTGGTGGTGCTTCCTTCGCCGAAGGAACTGCCGCCGGTGCCGATGCGCGTTCTGCCGGTCGAGTTGCTGACCGTCTCCGATGTGACCAACCTGAAGCGTCAGGCGAAGAAGAAGGTCGAGCAGCCCAAGCCTGTCGAAAAGCCTGCGGTAAAGCCGGAGCCCGACAAGCCCAAACCCGTGCCGCAGCCCGAACCTGAAAAGGCCGAGCCCAAGCCCGCGCCGGAGCAGCCCGACCAGAAGGCCGAGCCCATTCCGGACAAGAACGCGCCGAAGAAAAAAGAAGAAAAGAAAGAGCCTCCGAAGCCGGAGACGAAAAAGCCTGTCGTCGAGAAGAAAGACGAAAAGAAGCCGACGAAGAAGAAGTTCGATCCCAAGAACATCGCGTCGCTTCTGAACAAGATTCCCGATTCGGCGACACAGCCCGACGAGGCGAAGGACACGAAGGAAAAGGCCGACGCGGCGGAGACCGACAATCCCGATCTGCCCATGACGGGAAGCGAGATCGACGTCATCCGCCAGAAGGTATCGCAGTGCTGGAACGTGAGCGATCTCGCCGGTACGCCGGACGCGAACAAGCTCTATGCGCGTGTCACCTTCTCGCTCAACCTCGATGGTTCGCTTGCCGGGCGGCCTGTCATAGAAGAGTCGGGTGGCGGCAGTATATCGAGGCTCTTCGCGGAACGGACCGTGCAGGCGATCCTGAAATGCGCGCCTTATGATTTTCTGCCGGCGGAGAAATACAATACGTGGCGTGACATGGACATGAAGTTCTCACTGCCCGACGCGTTGTGATTTGAAATCGACCAGCGACGCGGCAGGCGTCCGGTCGTGTGTATGAGTTCTGGCGCTGAGCGATTGACCTTTTTGAAGGAGAGACGGCGATGTTTGATTTTCGTGAGCTCGGCCGCGCGGCATCCGGCCTGAGGCGCTCGTTGATGCGGCTTCCTCTCGCGCTCGTTCTGATCGCGGCGGGCTTCTTAGCCGCCCCCGCGCAGGCGGCGCTGCAGATCGACATCACGCAGGGCAATACCGAGCCCATGCCGATCGCCATTACCGATTTCCTCGGCGCGGCGGGGCAGGAAGCCTCGGCGGGCGCGGACATTGCCGGCGTCGTCACCAACGACCTCGAGCGTTCGGGCCTTTTCCGTCCGCTCTCCAAGGCGTCCTTCATCGAGAAGCTCACCGACATCAATGTGCCGCCGCGCTTCGGCGACTGGCGCGTCATCAATTCGCAGGCCCTTGTCACCGGTCAGGTGAAGATGGAGTCGGACGGCCGCCTTCGCGTCGAGTTCCGCCTCTGGGACGTTTATGGCGAGCAGCAGCTCACGGGGCTGCAGTTCTTCACGACGCCCGACAACTGGCGTCGCGTTGCGCATCTCGTTGCCGATGCGATCTATGAGCGGCTTACCGGTGAAAAGGGCTATTTCGACACGCGCGTCGTCTATGTGTCCGAGAGCGGTCCGAAGAATCGTCGTGTGAAGCGCCTCTCGATCATGGATCAGGACGGCTACAATCCGCATGCTCTGACCAACGGCGCCGAACTCGTGCTGACGCCGCGCTTCAGCCCGAATTCGCAGGAGATCACCTATCTCTCCTATCACAACAATAATCCGCGCGTTTACCTGCTCGACATCGAGACGGGCCAGCAGGAAGTCGTCGGCGATTTCAAGGGCATGACCTTCGCGCCGCGCTTCTCGCCCGATGGCCAGAAGGTTGTGATGAGCCTTCAGCGCGGCGGCAACGCCAACATCTATACGATGGACCTCCGCAGCCGCCAGGTGACGCGCCTGACGAGCACCTCGGCGATCGACACGGCGCCGAGCTATTCGCCCGACGGCAGCCAGATCACCTTCGAATCGGATCGTGGCGGCACGCAGCAGATCTATGTGATGAATGCCGACGGCTCGAATCAGCATCGAATCAGCTTCGGTCAGGGCCGCTATGCGACGCCGGTCTGGTCACCGCGTGGCGATCTCATCGCCTTCACCAAGATGATCAGCGGCCAGTTCGTCATCGGCGTCATGAAGGCGGACGGCTCGGGCGACCGCATTCTGACCGAGGGCTACCACAATGAAGGCCCGACCTGGGCGCCGAATGGCCGTGTTCTCATGTTCTTCCGGGAAACGCGCGGCGCGCAGGGCGGCCCCTCGCTCTGGTCGGTCGACCTGACGGGCCGCAACGAACGGCCGGTGCCGACGCCGACCTTCGCCTCCGACCCCGCCTGGTCGCCCCGCATCCAGTAACGAGAGATTGGCCGGGCATGGTCTGATCGAGGCCATGCCCGGCTCAAAACGATGCAAAAATATCACGCGCGCCATGCCGAAAAGACGCAGACCTCCCAAGGGCCTTGCCTCGGTTTGGGGGCGCAGCTAATATTTTGTTGCGGTACGGCAACCCCAGCGTCGGCCAATTTCTGGGCGGCGTGTCATGGTTCGGACGAGCTTCGGGCCACTTTGTAGAGCCTCGACTTCCCGGCAAAGGAGGAATCCTTTTTTGCCAGGATGTTTGGCATGCAACAGTAAATAAGGGAACGCTGAGGCACCTTTGGCCGCAGAGATTAAAAGGAGAGCACCCGAATGAAGTCCCCGTATGCAGGCCTCCGGTTCGCCACCGTGGCCGCAGCCTTTTTGATGGTCGCCGCTTGCAGCTCGACCGACACGACCGCCGGCGCCGGTGGCGCTGGTACCAGCACGTCGACCGTGCAGCCCGGCACGCAGGCTGACCTCGTCGCCAATGTTGGCGACCGCGTCTTCTTCGACCTCGACAAGTCGACGCTGAAGGACGAAGGCAAGGCCACGCTGCAGCGTCAGGCTGCCTGGGCGCAGAAGTACCCGAACCTCACCTTCTCGATCGAAGGTCACGCTGACGAGCGCGGCACGCGCGAATACAACCTCGCGCTCGGCGGCCGTCGCGCCACCGCCGCGAAGGACTTCCTCGTCGCCAACGGCGTCGACGCTTCGCGTCTGAAGACGATCTCCTACGGCAAAGAGCGTCCGGTGTGCCTCGAATCGAACGAGGATTGCTGGGCCCAGAACCGTCGCGCTGTGACGGTCGTCGCCGAAGGCGCCGGCAGCTAATCGCTGACGACACCGAATTATCGGGAGCGCTCTTCCGCGATGGCGGGAGGGCGCTTCTGTGTTTCAGGGGCAGGCCTTCGGTGTGAAACCGGATCGGGTTCAAACCGGAAGAAGAGGCGCCCCATTTTGGTCGCAGTTCTCGTTACGATGGCTCGCGGGCAGGTGCTTCATAAGGGGGCTTGCCTCCTATCGTCCGAAACCTCTTGAGGCGGATCAGGTGACAAAAGCGAACTTCCTCGTCATGGCGGGTCTTACCGCCCTTGTCGGAATGCCCGTTCTGGTGCCCGTGAGCGCCGCAGCCGATGATTCGGACCTGCGCGCCGTCAACAACCGCCTCGACAGGCTGGAACGCTCCGTAAACGACATGCAGGGCGGCGGCAGTTCCGGCGACGGCGAGTCGAGCGGCGGCGGTAGCGCTCCCTCGGCGGATACAACCGTCAGGCTCAACGACATCGAAGAGCAGATTCGCACGCTCACCGGCCGCGTGGAGGAGTTGAGCCACCGCATCGACCAGACGTCGCAGGACCTGCAGACTTTCAAGGCCGATGTCGATCTCCGCTTCCAGGATGTTCATCAGGGCGGCGGCGCTGCTGCTCCCGCCGCCGGGCAGGGTGCGGCGGCAGCGCCAGCGACCGGCCCCATCATGAATGACGATACCGCTCCCGCAGGCGCGAGTGCGCCGAGGCAGCTGACGCCTCCCGGCGCCGCGGCCCCCGCGAAGCAGGCCGTCGCCGCTCCGGCCGCCGTCCTCCCGAATGGGACGCCGCAGGTTCAATACGATTTCGCCATCGACCTTCTGAAGCGCGGCCAGTTCCCGCAGGCTCGCGACGGGCTGAAGCAGTTCCTCGCCGAGCATCCCAAGGACGCGCTGGCGGGCAATGCTCAATATTGGCTCGGCGAAACCTATTACGTTCAGGGCCAGTACAAGGACGCCGCCGACAGTTTCCTCAAGGGCTACACGACATATTCCAAGAGCTCGAAAGCTCCGGACAGTCTGTTGAAGCTCGGTATGACGCTGAACCAGCTCGGCCAGAAGGATGCGGCCTGCGCCACCTTCGGCCAGTTGAAGGAGCAGTTCCCGCAAGCCGCTCCCGCCATCGTCGCGCGGGCGAAGCAGGAACGTCAGAAGGCCGGTTGCTGATCCAGCATTGGCCTTCGGCGCGCGCCCGCGCCATGATTGGCGCATGAGCGCGTCTCGCATCTCCTCCGAAATGCCGGTGACCGCGGCGGAATTCGCCGCGAGCATCGCCGCGCTCGCGCCGTCGCGCGGACTTGGCGTCGCGTTGTCCGGCGGCCCCGACTCTCTGGCGCTGCTTTTTCTCGCAGCGCGCTGGGCGAAGCGTCGCGCCCGCGTCCGGCTTTTCGCCTTCACCGTCGATCACGGATTGCGCCCTGAATCGGCCGCAGAGGCGCGGCTTGCTTCCCGCATGGCAAAGTCGCTCGGCGTCGAACATCGGATCCTCACCTGGAGGGGCGAGAAGCCATCGGCGGGCATTCAGGCGGCGGCCCGGGCGGCGCGTTACCGGCTCCTTGCCGAAGCGGCGCGCAAGGAAGGCGTCGACGATATTCTCGTCGCGCATCATCAGGACGATCAGGCCGAAACCTTTCTGCTCCGGCTCGCGCGCGGCAGCGGTGTCGACGGTCTGGCTGCCATGGCGCCTGCGCGCGACATGCCCGGCGCGACCGGCATTCGCCTGCTGCGTCCGCTGCTCGGCTTTTCACGCGCGCGCCTCGCGGCGACGCTTCAGAAGGCGGGGCTTGAGGCGATCCATGATCCGAGCAACGAGAACACGCGCTTCGACCGTGTGAAGGCGCGGCGCATGTTGAAGGAGCTTGCATCGCTCGGCCTCGGCCCTGAGCGTCTTGCGGACACGGCGGCCAGTATGGCGCGGGTACGCGTCGCGCTGGAGGCGGAGACGCACGCGCTGCTCGCGGCTCATGCGCGGCTGGCGCCGGAGGGATATGTCGAGGCCGACCCAGAAGCGCTCCTGAAGACGCCCGATGAAATTTCACTCCGGGCGCTTGCGGAGATTCTCAAATGCGTCAGCGGCGCGGATTATCCGCCGCGCTTCGACGCGTTGGCAGCGCTCCACAAGGCTTTGGGCGCGGGGAGGCTTGGCCGCACGCTCCACGGCTGCAAGCTCACACTCGACGGGGGCAAGCTTCTTGCCGTCCGGGAGGTGGCTTCCGCAATGAGCGCGGTGCCGCTTCGCTTGAAGCCGGGCGAGGCCGCGGTCTGGGACGGGCGCTTCGAAATCGCAGTCCATGCATTGCCGCGCGGGAGTGCCCAGGCCGAGTGGCGGGCGCTCGGCGCTGAAGGGGCGACGATACTGAAAAAGGAAGAGCTGCTGCCAGCCGCCATGCCGAAAGCAGCACTTCCCGGCTTGCCCGCACTTTGGAAGGGAAAGCGTCTCCTTGCCGTGCCTCATATCGGGATCGGCCTAGCCGGACTTGAAACAGGCCTCAGGCTTGTCAAAACCGGGCTCTTTCAATCTCCGTAACTCGGCCTTTACGCCCGGATGCGACATTTGAAGAGGTCGATTGAGGGAAACGGCTCTTGGTAAACCTTTGGAAGGTCCCTATCTTCCACTAGATTAGAAGGTCTCAAGAGCAGGAGCAGCCGAACCGCGCCGACTGGCATGGTGCCTGCTTGAAATGCCTTATTCGAATGCCGTCAGGTGACAAAAGGTCAAGCCGTTGTCCAATTACAAGAATCTAGCGCTGTGGGTGATCATCGGACTGCTTCTGGTTGCGCTGTTCAATCTCTTCCAGAGCCCGGTCAAACAGAGCGCCTCCACCGACATCAATTTCTCGCGTCTCCTCTCCGAGGTAGATGGTGGGAATGTGAGCGATGTGACCATCTCCGGTGACAATATTTCGGGACACTATACGGACGGCCGCGCCTTCCGCACTTATGCGCCTGCCGATCCTTCGCTGGTGAAACGCCTCTACGACAAGGGCGTGCAGATCACCGCGAAGCCGACCGAGGAAAATGTTCCCTGGTTCATCAGCGCGCTCGTCTCCTGGTTCCCGATGCTGCTGCTTATCGGCGTGTGGATTTTCTTCATGCGCCAGATGCAGGGCGGCGGCGGCAAGGCCATGGGCTTCGGCAAGTCCAAGGCGAAACTGCTGACCGAGCGCCATGGCCGCGTCACCTTCGACGACGTCGCCGGCATCGACGAAGCGAAAGACGACCTCACCGAGATCGTGGAATTCCTGCGCGACCCCGCGAAGTTCCAGCGCCTCGGCGGACGCATTCCCAAAGGCGTGCTGCTCGTCGGCCCTCCCGGCACCGGCAAGACGCTGCTCGCGCGCGCCATCGCGGGCGAAGCGAATGTTCCCTTCTTCACCATCTCGGGTTCCGACTTCGTTGAAATGTTCGTCGGCGTCGGCGCGAGCCGCGTGCGCGACATGTTCGAGCAGGCGAAGAAGAACGCGCCCTGCATCATCTTCATCGACGAAATCGATGCGGTGGGCCGTCATCGCGGCGCCGGTCTCGGCGGCGGCAATGACGAGCGCGAGCAGACGCTGAACCAGCTGCTTGTCGAGATGGATGGTTTCGAGCCGAATGAGGGCATCATCCTCATCGCGGCGACGAACCGCCCCGACGTTCTCGATCCGGCGTTGCTGCGTCCGGGCCGCTTCGACCGTCAGGTCGTGGTGCCGAACCCGGATGTCGTCGGCCGCGAAAAGATCCTCAAGGTCCACATGAAGAAGGTGCCGTTGGCGCCCGATGTCGAGCCGCGCACGCTCGCGCGGGGCACGCCCGGTTTCTCCGGCGCCGATCTTGCGAACCTCGTCAATGAAGCGGCGCTGATGGCGGCGCGGCGCGGCAAGCGTCTCGTCACCATGGTCGATTTCGAAGACGCCAAGGACAAGGTGATGATGGGCGCCGAGCGCCGCTCCATGGTCATGTCCGAGGAAGAAAAGCGTCTTACCGCTTATCATGAAGGCGGGCATGCGCTCGTGGCCATGAACCTTCCGGCGTCGGATGCGATCCACAAGGCGACGATCATTCCGCGCGGCCGCGCGCTGGGCATGGTCATGCGCCTGCCTGAGCGCGACCAGCTTTCGGTGACGCGCGAGAAGCTCAAGGCTGACCTTGCCGTCGCCATGGGCGGACGCATCGCGGAAGAAGTGATCTTCGGACATGAGAAGGTGACCTCGGGCGCGTCGTCGGACATTTCGATGGCGACCAAGATGGCCAAGGCCATGGTCACGCGTTGGGGCATGAGCGACAAGCTCGGGCCGCTCGCCTATCACGAGAACGAGGAAGAAGTGTTCCTCGGCCACTCCGTCTCGCGCCAGCAGAACATGTCGGAAGAGACGCAGCGTGCTATCGACGGCGAAGTGCGCCGCATCGTCGAAGAAGGCTATGCGACGGCGAAGCAGATCATCACCGATCACCTCGACCAGCTGCACACCATCGCCAAGGGCCTGCTCGAATACGAGACGCTCTCGGGCGACGAGATCAAGGGCCTGCTCAAGGGCGAGCCGCCAGTGCGCAATATGGGCGAGCCGGTGAAGACGGATGGCGGGCCCATGTCCTCCGTTCCCTCCACCGGGCGTCCCGCAGAGCCCGGCCCCGGCATCACGCCGGAGCCGCACGGCGCCTGACGACATTCCGATAATTTGAGGCTTGGAAAGGGAGGTTCGACGAACCTCCCTTTTTCTTTGGATAATTATCGGCCGATGCCGGCGGATTGGAGATGCTGGCGCCTGTATTCGCCGGGCGTCTTGCCCGATATGCGCTTGAAGGCGCGGTTGAACGCCGCCTCGGATTCGTAGCCGACAGAGCTTGCGATTTCGGATAACGAGACGTTGTTGCGCCGAAGCTGGGCGCTAGCCTGGTAGATGCGCCACTGCGACAGAAATTCCATGGGTGTCAGGCCGACCAGAGCTTTGAAACGTTGGGCGAAAGCAGAGCGTGACATCGCAGCGAAGGTAGCAAGATCCTCGACCGTCCATGGCCGCGCGATATCGGCATGGAGAGCTTTCATCGCATTGCCGATCTGCCGGTCCGACAATGCGGCGAGCCAGCCTGTCTTCGGTACGTCTTCCTGTGCGAGCCAGGCGCGGATTGCATGGATAAAGAGGACATCGCCGAGCCGGCTCAGAACGAGCGATGAACCCGGCCGCTGTTCCGCGGTCTCGGCGGCGAGCAACTGAAAGGTCGATTGCAGGAGCTTGCTCTGGTCGCAATCCATGGGCGCATGCACGATCTTCGGGAGTGCATCGAGCAGAGGGCGTGCGCCGAGCGGATCGAAATCGAACCAGCCGCTGATAAGCGTCGTCCTGGCGCCACCGCCGCCGAATTCGATCGTCTGGCCGAGTCTGCCTTTCACGACCGCATCGCAGCTCGTTGTCGCGGTGCGCGGCTGATTGCGGATCGTGAACGCCTGCTCGCCGAGAAGGATGAAGCAGTCGCCGCCGGTCAGCGCCAGCTGGCGATCCTCCCCATCGATGCCAAGCCAGCACGCGCCGCGGACGATCAGACCGAACTTCGCGCGCGCGCTTCTTCGGAACGAAAGGCCCCAGGGCGCGCTCGCCTCGAGGCGGGCGTGAAGCACGCTTTGCACCCGCATGGCGTCGAAGATGACATCTAGAGAATCCATGGAAAGCCTCACATTTGGACGCCTGGACTATAAACTGAGCGCTTTGATGCTCAAGACGCCAGATGCATAGGTCTACATTTCGGCTATCGTCATCAGACGGGGAGGACCGAAGAATGAAGACCTATCGTCTCGGGGAAGGCACGGGGCCGGATCGGCTGGTGCTGGAAGACGGGCCCGATCTCGCGCCCGGCGCGCATGAGGTGCTTATGCGCGTGCGCGCCACCGCGCTCAATTATCGCGACCGCATGATCGTCGAAAACAGATATGGGGCCGGCGTCCGAAAGGGCGTCATCCCGCTGTCGGACGGCGCGGGTGAGGTGGTGGCCGTGGGCGACAAGGTCAAGCGCGCGAAGGTAGGCGATCGCATCGCCGGTACGTTCTTCGCCGATTGGCCGGGCGGACGTTTCCGCGCCGCCAACGGCGCGACGCAACGCGGCAGCCACGCAGACGGCATGCTCGCCGAGTTCCGGGTGATCGACGAGCACTCCTTCGTGCATATTCCCCAACATCTTTCCTTTGTTGAGGCGGCGACGCTTCCCTGCGCGGCTGTGACGGCCTGGGTGGCGCTCACCGGGGGACGCGGCATCACGGCGGGCGATACGGTGCTGACGCTCGGTACTGGCGGCGTGGCGCTGTTCGCCGTGCAGCTTGCGAAGGCGCTCGGCGCGCGTGTCGTCTCGACGACCTCGAGCTGGGAAAAGGCGGAGCGGTTGAAAGCGCTTGGAGCGGACGCAGTCATCAACTATGCCGAAACGCCCGACTGGGACCGCGCAGTGCGTGAGGCGACGGGCGGCGAGGGCGCGGATTGCGTCATCGAGATCGGCGGGGCCGACACGCTCGAACGCTCGATCCGCTCTGCCTCGATCGGCGGCGAGATCGCTCTGATCGGCGCTGCCTCTCGCAGCGGGACGACGCTCGACATGAGCGTCTTCGCGGGCGCCATCGCGACGCTGCGAAGGATCGCCGTCGGCAGCCGCGCCGATTTCGAAGCCATGAACCGGGCGATCTCGGTTCATCGGCTCCGCCCGGTCATCGACCGCGTCTTCCCCTTCGAGGAGGCACGGGAGGCGCTGCGCTATTTCGCTTCCGGCACGCATGTCGGCAAGGTTGTCGTCGAGCACGGTGCCTGAAACCGATCGGGCGATGCGCACCGGCCGTTTCGGAAAACGGAGAGTGGGAATAAAAAAGGGAGGCTCATCGAGCCTCCCTTTTCTCCTCGGCGCCTCCCGATTCAGCGCTTCGTCTGGTTCAGTGCTGCTTCTCCGGCAGTCTCAGAACCAGGCCGTCGAGTTCGCTTGTGAGTTTGATCTGGCAGGCGAGGCGGCTGTTCTCGCGCACATCCTCGGCAAATTCGAGCATGTCCTTTTCCATGCCTTCGCCTGCGGCGCCGGTTTTTGCGAGCCAGGCCGGATCGACATAGACATGGCAGGTCGCGCAGGCGGCCGCGCCGCCGCAATCGCCGTCGATGCCCGGCACGTTGTTCCTCACCGCCGCTTCCATCGCCGAGATGCCGCTATCGGCTTCGACCGCGTATGTCTTTCCGGTGACTTCGACAAAGCTGACTTTTGTCATTCTTGTTTTTCCTCTTTTCGTCAGACGTGGACACGGACGGGCAGCGCTGCGTAGCCGCGCACGAAGTTGGAGCGGACGCGCTCGGGCTCGGCCAGAACCTCGATACGCTTGAAGCGCTTGAGGATCTCTTCCCACAGGATTCGAAGCTGCAATTCGGCGAGGCGGTTGCCGACGCAGCGATGAATGCCGAAACCGAAAGAGAGATGCTGGCGCGGACGCGGGCGGTCGATGATGAAGTCGTCAGGCCGCTCAATCGCCGTCTCGTCGCGATTGCCCGAGAGGTACCACATGACGACCTTGTCGCCCTTGCGGATCGTCTTTCCGCCGAGTTCCGTGTCGCTCAGCGCGGTGCGCCGCATATGCGGCAGCGGCGTCTGCCAGCGGATGATTTCCGGCACGGCGCTGTCGATAAGCGCGTGGTTTGCCTGAAGCTTCGCAAACTCGCCGGGGTTCTTGTGGAAGGCGAGCACGCCGCCCGTCATCGAGTTGCGCGTCGTGTCGTTGCCGCCGACGATCAGCAGCAGGATGTTACCGAGAAATTCCTGCGGCGGCATGTTACGCGTCGCGGGCGAATGAGCGAGCATGGTGATGAGGTCGGAGCCAGGCTCGTTCGAATTGACGCGCTCGTTCCAGAGGTTCTGGAAATAGACCGCGCATTCCATGAGTTCCTGCGTGCGCTGTTCCCAGCTATCGACGATGCCGCTACCGGGAGCCGCCGTCGCGACGTCCGACCAGCGCGTCAGCTTGCGGCGTTCCTCGAAGGGGAAGTCAAACAGCGTCGCCAGCATCTGCGTCGTGAGTTCGATCGACACGCGATCGACCCAGTTGAAGTCCTCGCCGACCGGCAGATTGTCGAGAACGCGGCAGACGCGCTCGCGGATCGTGCCTTCGAGCTTTGCGAGATTGCTCGGCGCGACGATGGGGCTCACGGTCTTGCGCTGTTCGTCATGGCGCGGCGGGTCCATGGAGATGAAGTTCGAGAAGCTGATGCCGCCTTCCTCGCCACCGCCGTTCTGGAGCGAGTCGTCGATGACGATGCCGCCAAGGCCCGCTTCCGAGGAAAAGATCTGATGGTTGGTGTCGACATGCATGATGTCGTCATATTTCGTGATCGACCAGTAGGGCCCATAGGCGCTTTCCGCGCAGTAGTGGACCGGGTCCTCGGCACGCAGGCGCTTGAAATAGGCTTCGATCGTATCGTTCTGGTAGAGATCCGGATTGCTCACGTCGATCTTGTCGAGCGGCAGGGCATAAACGCCCCCCGCCGCTTGCGCGGCTACGGCCATGGGTTTCCTCCTGGGTTCTGGGGGTCGGCTCCCGTCCGGCCCGCTATTGAGTAAAGTATCAATAGCAAGGGGGCATGGAGTCAACATTTCTGTTGCGGGCATTGGCCGCGCTCCCGCAAAACCGGCTTTCCGCCTATACTCCGGTCCAGTTTCAGCCCTTCGAGTCGAAAGTTCTCCGCGTGACGCCAAAATCCGGGAAACCGCAAAACCGCCCGAAACCGCGGACCCGCCTTCTGCCGGAGGAGCGCCGGGCGCAGCTTCTCGTCTGTGCAGTTGCAGCATTCGCCGAGCATGGCGTCGCCCGTGCCACCCATTCCCATGTGGCGGAGCGGGCGGGCGTTTCTGTCTCGGCGGTTCATTCCTATTTCCGCACACGCGAGGACCTCGTGGCCGCCGTGCTGGGCGAGGTCGAAGCGTTCCTTATGGCGACGAGCGCCGCCGCGCTGGCGGCCGATCTGCCGGTGCAGGACGCGCTGGTGACGCTCGCCCGCCGTTTCTCAAGGGCGGCCAGCGAGCAGGCTGATCTGATCAAGGTCTGGCTCGACTGGAGCACGGGCGTCCGCGCCGATGTCTGGCCGCATTACCTCGAGGTTCTCGACCGACTTCAGGACCTGGCGCAGAAGATATTCGCGCGGGGCAAGCGGGAAGGGCTGATGCCGGAAAACCTGAACGTCCGGGCAGCAGCGCGGCTCTATATCGGTGGCGGCCACACTGTAGCGCTGATGCAGTTCGCGGGGGCGAGCCGGCGCGACCTCGATATTTTCATCGACCAGCTGGTGCGCAGCTTCATGGTGCCGAACTGACATCGGGCGTTGCCGCGTGTTAGAAATGCTTATGCAGCCAAGCTCCGTCCGCATCGTCGGTATCGTCAACATTACGTCGGATTCATTTTCCGACGGGGGCAGGTTTCTTGCGCCCGAGGCCGCCATCGAGCAGGCGCGGAAGCTCGTCGCCGAGGGTGCCAACATCGTCGATCTCGGTCCTGCTTCCAGCAACCCCGATGCGGCGCCTGTCTCTGCGGAGGAAGAAATCCGCCGTCTCGCGCCGGTGCTCGACGCGCTGCTGGCCGACGGTATCGAGATCTCGGTCGACAGCTATCTGCCGAAGACGCAGGCCTATGCGCTTTCGCGCGGCGTTCAATGGCTGAACGACATCAGGGGTTTTCCGGAACCCTCGATATATCCCGCGCTCGCGGCGTCTGACGCGAAGCTCATCGTCATGTATTCGATCCAGCAGGGGCAGGCCGATCGCCGCGAGGCGCCGGAAGGCGACATTGTCGGTCATATCTGCAGCTTCTTCGACGAGCGGCTTTCCGCCCTTGAAGCGGTGGGCGTGAACCGCGCGCGCATCGTGCTAGATCCAGGCATGGGCTTTTTCCTCGGATCGTCGCCGCAAACCTCATTCGACGTGCTGGCGCGGCTCGGCGAGATCAAGGGCCGTTTCGGCCTGCCGCTTCTGATCGGCGTATCGCGGAAGTCATTCCTTCGCGCGGTAACGGGCAGGGCGCCCGGCGAGGCCGCCGCTGCCACGCTCGCCGCCGAACTTATTGCTGCCATGAAAGGGGCCGATTTCATTCGTACGCATGAGGCCGCGCCCCTCAAGGATGCGCTGGCCGTTGCCGCTGCGCTGAAAGATTTCGCAAGAAATCGTTAACTGCGTCAAAACCATAAGGCCCTATATTTGCTGCGCGCCTTGGGAGGGGAAGGCCGTGCCCAACGGGTGCGGTCGATTTTGAGACAAACCGGGAAAAGATCTTTCATGTCGCGTAAATACTTCGGAACCGACGGCATTCGCGGAACTGCAAACCAGGGCGCGATGACCGCCGAGACGGCGCTCAGGGTCGGCATGGCCGCCGGGCGCGTTTTCCGGCGCGGCGAACATCAGCATCGCGTCGTGATTGGCAAGGACACGCGGCTCTCGGGCTATATGCTCGAACCGGCGCTGACAGCCGGCTTCACCTCCATGGGCATGGATGTTTTTCTCTTCGGCCCGCTGCCGACGCCCGCCGTGGCCATGCTCACGCGTTCGCTCCGCGCCGATCTCGGCGTGATGATTTCCGCGTCGCATAATTCGTTCGAAGACAACGGCATCAAGCTTTTTGGGCCCGATGGCTTCAAGCTCTCCGACGACGTGGAGCTCGAAATCGAGCACTACATGGATAATGGGCTCGCCGACAATCTGGCCGGACCCCGCGAACTCGGCCGGGCCAAGCGCATCGACGATGCGCAGGCCCGCTATATCGAGCACACCAAGCACACTTTCCCCAAGGACCTGACGCTGGACGGGTTGCGCATCGTCATCGATTGCGCGAATGGCGCCGCCTACAAGGTCGCGCCCGCCGTGCTCTGGGAACTCGGCGCCGACGTCGTCACCATCGGAACGGAGCCCAACGGCTTCAACATCAATGACGAATGCGGTTCCACCGCGCCGGAACGCATGTGCGCCACCGTGCGCGAGCGCCGCGCCGATATCGGCATCGCGCTCGATGGAGACGCCGACCGCGTCATCATCTGCGACGAGAACGGCCACATCATCGACGGCGATCAGATCATGGGCCTCGTGGCGCGCTCCTGGAAGGAAGCCGAGAAGCTTTCCGCGCCGGGCATCGTCGCGACTGTCATGTCCAATCTCGGTCTGGAGCGCTATCTCGCTTCGCTGGGCCTCGGCCTTGCGCGCACGCAGGTTGGCGACCGTTACGTCGTCGATTACATGCGCCAGCATGGATACAATGTTGGCGGCGAGCAGTCGGGCCATATCGTGCTCAAGGATTTCTCGACCACGGGCGATGGTCTCATCGCCGCGCTTCAGGTGCTTGCCGTTCTGAAGACGGGCAATGCGCCTGTCTCCAGGCTCTGCCACCTCTTCGATCCGCTGCCGCAGCTCCTGAAGAATGTGCGCTTCAAGCGAGGCGAGCCGCTGGACGAGAAGGAAGTCGTCGAGGCGATCCGCGAAGGCGAGGCGAGGCTCGGCCAGAAGGGCCGTCTCGTCATCCGCAAGTCGGGCACGGAGCCGCTGATCCGAGTCATGGCCGAGGGAGACGACGCCTCGCTCGTCAAGGCTGTCGTCAACGACATCGTCTCCGTCATCGAAAGCCACGCGGCATGAGCGGCGACGATCAGGGCCGCGTCTTCATCGTGGCCGGGTCTGATTCCGGCGGCGGCGCGGGCATTCAGGCGGACATCAAGACCGTGACGGCGGTGGGCGGCTATGCCGCGACCGCGATCACGGCGGTCACCGTTCAGGACACGCTCGGCGTTCACGCCATCCACGAAGTGCCGCTCGACATCGTGCGGGACCAGATTCGCGTCGTGCTCGACGATATCGGTGCCGATGCGATCAAGACGGGCATGCTGCATTCCACCGAGATCATCGAAATGGTGGCCGAGGAGATCGGCCTGCGCGCGCCGGGTGCCGCGCTTGTCGTCGATCCGGTGATGATCGCCAAAGGCGGTGCAACGCTGCTTCAGGCAGATGCCGTCGTCGCGCTGAAGCGCGCGCTCATTCCGCTTGCGACCCTCATCACGCCCAATGCGCCGGAAGCCTCCGCGCTCACCGGCCGCCGCATCGAGACCCTGGAAGATCAGAAGGCGGCTGCCGACGCGCTGATCGGTCTTGGCTGCGAAGCCGTGCTCATCAAGGGCGGCCATATTCCCGGCGAAACGATCTTCGACGTGCTGGCGATGGAAGACACGATCGAGGTCATGTCCTCGCCGCGCATCGATACGCCCAACACGCATGGCACGGGCTGCACGCTTGCCTCCGCCATCGCGGCCTTTCTCGCGCAGGGAGCCGAGCTGCGCGAGGCGGTCGAAGCGGCGCGCGACTATGTGCATATGGCTATCCTCACCGCGCCGGGCTTCGGCAAGGGCCATGGACCGCTCAACCATGCCTGGACGGTTCAGTCGCTCGAAGAGGAAGAATACGAGCAGTAGGCGGAATCTAGAAGCGCAGCTCCATCAGCGGCAGTTGCCGCCCGGCGATCGAGCCTGAGGGGACATGGCCGCGCTGCCTGAACCCCTCGCGCTCATAGAAGCCTGCCGCGTTCGGGTCGGCTTCGACATGGACGAGACGGATTCCGTGACGCCGTGCATGTTCGAGAAGATCGCACATCAACCTGTGCCCGACGCCGAGATGCGAGAATTCGGGATCGACCACGAGATGTTGCAGAAGCGCCTTCGCTTCACGCACCTTCACACATGAGAAGCCGGCAATCTTCTGACCGGCCTGTGCGACGCGAAAATGCTCGGAGCCGATGCGCCATGGCGTGACGGTGAGTTCGGCGCGGCAACGCGTCATGAAATCCTCATCATAACCCCATTGCGCCTTGGCTTTTATCGCCAGCGCGGACAAGGCGGGGCCTTCGTCGGGCCATGCCGGACGAAGGAAGAGGGCGGGTGTTCGCCGATGCGTGGATCCCATTAGCTTATCCTCCGGCCATCACGTTAACACGCAGTCGGAAAACTTATCCACAGGAGTCTCGCCGTCGGTGTTCCGCTCTGATTTGTCGGAGAACGGATGATTTTAGTTTTGGGTCGCGTCACGCGAGCGCGGCAAGCTCCGCGGGCACGCCTTCGAGGAGTGAGGCAATGACGGAAAGCCCGCGGCGCAGCGCCTCGCGGCTCTCCGCCTGGCCGAGCGCAATACGCACATGCCGCGCCGCGCGCTCGGGACGGCCCACCATGAAGTCCTCGCCAGCCGCGAGGGCGACGCCGCGCTGCCGCGCCGCCTCGACGAAGGCATAAGCCCGCCACTCTTCCGGCAAGCGGAGCCAGACATAGAGGGCCGCCGGGTGGTGGCGCATGTCGTGACCGCCCAGAAGTTCCAACGCGATGGCGTGACGCGCGAGCATTTCGCGTCGCTGTGCGGCGACGAGTTCGTCGGCGGCGCCGCTCCGGATAAGCGATGTCGCCAGTTCCGCCATTAGCGGCGGCACGGTCTGCCCCTGTCCGTGCAGGATCGCGCGGGCGCGATCGAGCTTGTCCGCAGGCGGCATCAGATAGCCGACACGTAGGCCGCAGCCCAGCGACTTGGCAAGGCTCGTCGCGTAATAGGTGCCTTCGGGATAGAAATGCGCGATGGGCGCAGAGCGTGCGCCCACCAGCGTGCCGTAGATGTCGTCCTCGATCACCGCGATGCCATGCGTTCGCGCGATCTCCGCGATCCTGATGCGGCGCGCTTCGCTCATGATGGATGTCGTCGGATTGTGGATCGTCGGCACAACGAAGATCGCGCGGGGCCTCTGCTCGACGATGGCGCGTTCCAGCGCCTCGGGCACAAGGCCTTCCATGTCGATGTCGACGGGCGCGATGCGGAAGCCCATCAGCGAGGCCTGCGCGATCATGGCGTGATAGGTGAGCGCCTCGGTGAGGACGAGATCGCCGGGCTCGCAGGCAGTGAGCAGTGCGGTCAGGATCGCCTGTTGTGTGCCCGAACAGAGAAGAATCCTTTCAGGCGAGGGTGCGAAATCGCCATAGGAAAGCCAGTGCGCCGCCGCTTCGCGCTCGTCCTCCGTGCCACCCGGTGCAAGATAGGTGTTGAAAATCGACGGGCCTTCGCGCGCGGGCAATCGATCGAGCATTTCGCGCAGCTCCGCGCTCATGATTTCGGTTTGACCGACAGGCGCGGCGAGCGCCGCCTTCATCGGAACCTCCGCGCCTTCCGCCGTCGCATGAAACGCCGCAGATCCGACGCCCTGCATGGCCTCTCGCGGCGCGCGCGCCAGCACATAGGTCCCGCGCCCGACTTCGCCTGCAAGGAGGCCGCGGCTCGCGGCCAGCGCATAGGCACGCGCCACGGTCCCCACAGTGACGCCCAGCTCATAGGCGATATCGCGCAGCGCCGGCAGGCGCTCGCCCGGCGAGAGACGCCCATCCGCAATCGCCTCGCCGATGAGGTCCGCCAGAACCCGGTAGCGAGGGCCGGGACGTTGTTCTTTCAGAAGGTTGGTTAGCGAAAATGTCATGGTCACAATAAAACAATTGAATCCGGACAATGTGCGAATAGAGTGCAGATAATAGGTACAATACAGAAAAGCGTAGGAAATAAAAGCCCCTAAGCGCCTACATTGTACCGATACAATATGGAGCCGAGAATGAAAGCACAGCTCTTTCAGGTTGATGCCTTTGCCGACAAGCCCTTCGAGGGCAATCCGGCCGCCATTGTGCCGCTCGATGTCTGGCCGGAGGACTCCGTGCTTCAGGCTATCGCGGCGGAGAACAACCTCGCCGAGACGGCCTTTTTCTCACCCGAGAATGGCGGCTTCCGGCTGCGCTGGTTCACGCCCACGGTCGAGGTGGATCTCTGCGGCCACGCGACACTTGCGACCGCGCATGTGATCTTCACCAGATTCAAGTGCGCCGCGCCCGTCATTCGCTTCGAGACGCGTAGCGGCCGCCTCACGGTGAAGCGGGAGGGCAATATCCTCGCCATGGATTTTCCCGCGGCGAAGGCAAAGCCCATCCCCGAACCCGAAGGCCTTGGCCGTGCGCTCGGCGCAAAGGCGATCGTCTATGCCAAGACCTCGAACATCCTGGCGCTGTTCGGCAGCGCGGCGGAGATTGCAGCGCTTGCGCCTGATTTTTCGGCGCTGAAGCAGGTGTTGGTCGCGCAGGGCAATGCGGGCCTCATCTGCACTGCGCCCGCCGATGAAGGGTCCGGCTACGACTTTGTCTCGCGTTTCTTCGCGCCCGCACATGGCATCGACGAAGACCCCGTGACGGGCTCGGCGCATTGCACCAGCGTTCCCTACTGGGCGAAGAAGCTCGGCCGGAGCGATCTCATCGCGCGCCAGATTTCGAAGCGCGGTGGAACGCTCTGGTGCACGGATGCCGGCGAGCGCGTGATTCTCCGTGGGCGTTGCGCCGATTATCTCACGGGCGAAATAGAAATCTGAGGATGCCATGCCACTCGAACCTCTCGCGCTCGGCTCCGTCTTCATCGCCACGATGAGCCTGACGCCGGGCCCCGCAAATCTGAGTTGTCTTTCCGTCGGCGCGTCGCTCGGGATCGCGCGCGCCTTGCCCTATCTCGCGGGCATCTGGCTCGGTGGCGTCGTCGTCATCGGCGCGGGCGCGCTAGGGCTCGGCGCGCTTCTCGCTTCGGCGCCGGTGCTCTTTCTCGTCATGAAGGTCGCGGGCTTTTTCTATATCTGCTGGCTCGCCTGGCGACTCGCTCGCGCAGGGTTCGGCGGCGCGGCGCATGAGGTGCCGCCGTCCTTCTGGGCAGGGCTTCTGCTTCACCCCGTGAACCCGAAGGCCTATGTGCAGAACGTCATGGTCTTCACGGCATTCATCGCGCCAGCCGCGCCCTATGCGCCGCAAGCCATTTGGCTCGGTGCCATTTCGCTGCTGCTGATGATGGTCGCGACCACGCTCTGGGGCCTTGGCGGCGACGCCATTCGCAACTTCGTTCGCAATGCGCGCTCGATGCGCGTCTTCGCAGGCGGAGCCTCGACGCTGATGGTGGCAAGTGTCGCCGTGGCCTTCGTGTTCTGACGGGGCAACGGGATTTCTATTGGTCTTTGCATTCGCAAGGACGATACGAGGCGCCCCCGCCAACCTCATGCCAGCCGCTCCCTGGGGCTGGTACCTGTCTTCCCTTCCCCGCGTTCCAGGCGAGGACAGGCCCCGGCTCAATGCCCGGGGTGAGGGTTGGCGCCCGCGCCAAAACGTCATTTGACAGGCATCCCTCCTCGGGCCTATATCGGCGCCGGGCCACCTCCCCCCACCGGGAGGCATCTATCTGGAAGGGTAGTCAAAAATGACCGCCACTGAGCGTCCGGCCGCACGTCCGGCCAATCCGCATTTCTCCTCCGGTCCCTGCGCCAAGCGCCCGGGCTGGACCCTCAAAAATCTCGAAAAAGCGCTTGTCGGCCGGAGCCATCGCTCGAAGCCGGGCAAGGCGCGCCTCGTCGAGGCCATCGAGAAAACCCGCACAATTCTCGGCGTTCCCGCCGACTACAAGATCGGCATCGTACCTGCGTCGGACACCGGCGCGGTCGAAATGGCGCTCTGGTCGCTTCTCGGCGCGCGTGGCGTCGACATGCTGACCTGGGAGAGCTTCGGCGAAGGCTGGGTCACGGACGTCGTCAAGCAGCTCAAGCTGAAGGACGTGCGCACGCTGAAGGCCGATTACGGCAAGATCCCGAATCTCGCCGAAGTGAACTTCAAGAACGACGTCGTCTTCACCTGGAACGGCACGACCTCGGGCGTCCGCTCGCCGAATGGCGACTGGATTGCCGCCGACCGCGAAGGCCTGACGATCTGCGACGCGACCTCCGCTGCTTTTGCGCAGGACCTTCCCTGGGCCAAGCTCGATGTCGTCACCTTCTCCTGGCAGAAGGCGCTGGGCGGCGAAGCGGCTCATGGCATGCTGATCCTCAGCCCGCGCGCCGTCGAACGCCTAGAAACCTACAAGCCCGAATGGCCGCTGCCGAAGATCTTCCGCATGACGAAGGGCGGCAAGCTCATCGACGGCATCTTCAAGGGCGAAACGATCAACACGCCGTCCATGCTCTGCGTCGAGGACTACCTTGATGCGCTGAACTGGGCGGATTCGATCGGTGGCCTGAAGTCGCTGATCGGCCGTGCCGATGCGAACACGGCCGTCATCGCCGAGTGGGTGCAGCGCACCTCCTGGGTGGACTTCCTCGCCGAGGACGTGAAGACGCGCTCCAACACGTCGGTCTGCATCAAGATCGTCGATCCGGCGATCACGGCTCTTTCCGAGGACGATCAGGTCGCCTTCGCCAAGAAGATCGCCGATATGCTCGACAAGGAAGGTGTTGCCAATGACATCGCGGGCTATCGCGATGCTCCGGCTGGCCTTCGCATCTGGGCGGGCGCGACGATCGAAGTTGCCGACATGACGGCGCTGATGCCTTGGCTCGACTGGGCCTTCGCGGAAGCCAAGGCGTCGCTCGCGACGGCGTAAGTTTCTTAAATCCTATCCTTATTTCGTCATTGCCGGGCGTGACCCGGCAATACAGGGCCTCGATCATCGAACAAGGCTTCTGGATGCCCGGGTCAAGCCCGGGCATGACGAGCAAAACAGACGGAGGCATCCATGCCCAAGGTTCTGATTTCCGACAAGCTGTCGCCCGCCGCCGTGCAGATCTTCAAGGATCGCGGCATCGAGGTCGACGTGAAGACCGGCCTCGACAAGGACGAGCTGATCAAGATCATCGGCGAATATGATGGCCTTGCCATTCGTTCGAACACGAAGGTGACGCCCGCCGTCATCGAGGCGGCGAAGAAGCTGAAGGTCGTCGGCCGCGCCGGTATCGGCGTCGACAATGTCGATCTGCCCGCCGCGACGGCGAAGGGCGTCATCGTGATGAACACGCCTTTCGGCAATTCGATCACGACCGCCGAACATGCCATCGCCATGATGTTCGCGCTTGCCCGCGACATCCCGCAGGCCAATGCCTCCACGCATGCCGGCAAGTGGGAGAAGTCGAAGTTCATGGGCGTCGAAGTGACGGCCAAGACGCTCGGTATCATCGGCTGCGGCAATATCGGCTCGATCGTCGCGGAGCGCGGCATCGGCCTCAAGATGAAGGTCATCGCCTTCGATCCGTTCCTGACCGTGGAACGTGCCGCCGATCTCGGCGTCGAGAAGGTCGAGCTTGACGATCTGCTCGCCCGCGCCGACTTCATCACGCTGCACACGCCGATGACGCCGCAGACGAAGAACATTCTGAATGCGGCGAACCTCGCCAAGACGAAGAAGGGCGTGCGTATCATCAACTGCGCGCGTGGCGGCCTGATCGTTGAAGCCGATCTCAAGGCTGCGATCGAATCCGGTCATGTGGCGGGTGCGGCTCTCGACGTGTTCGAGGAAGAGCCTGCCAAGACCAATATTCTCTTCGGCATGGAACAGATCATCGCGACGCCGCATCTCGGCGCCTCGACCAATGAAGCGCAGGAGAATGTGGCGCTTCAGGTTGCCGAACAGATGTCCGACTACCTGCTCACCGGCGCGATCACCAATTCGGTCAACGTGCCGTCGATCTCGGCAGAAGAAGCACCGAAGCTGACGCCCTTCGCCGAACTCGCTCAGCAGCTCGGCTCCTTTGCGGGCCAGCTCACGGAAGAGGGCATCACGGAAGTCACGCTCGAATATGAAGGCGACGTCGCCAACATGAATACGCGCGTGCTGACCAATGCCGCGCTGACGGGCCTCCTCAAGCCGCAGCTCGAAGACGTGAACACCGTCTCCGCGCCGGTCATTGCCAAGGAACGCGGCATTCAGGTCTCGGAAGTGAAGCGCGAGCAGCGCGGCGCCTATGAGACCTATATCCGCCTCGTCGTGAAGACCTCGGCGCGCGAGCGTTCGGTTGCCGGTACCGTTTTTTCCGACGGCAAGCCGCGTCTCATCCAGATCAAGGGCGTGAACATGGAAGCGGCCCTCGGCCATCACATGCTCTATGTCACCAATCAGGACAAGCCGGGCTTCATCGGCGCGCTGGGCTCGATCCTCGGCAAGGCCTCGATCAACATCGCCAACTTCAACCTCGGCCGCGAAGCCGCGGGCGGCGACGCGATCTGCCTTATCGAAGTCGACGGCAATATGCCGGAAGCCGTGCTCAAGGAAATCCAGGCCCTGCCGCATGTCGTGCAGGCGAAGGCGCTGACTTTCTGAGATTGAGCATTCAAGAATGCAGCGGGGCGGAAGAAATTCCGCCCCGTTTTCTTTTTGCAGACCCGGCTATTTCTTCTGCGCCGTTTCCAGCTCCGCGATCCGCTTGCGGTAAGCCTCCGCATCGCCGAACGCTACGAAGTCGAGATATTTCTCATGGGCGCCGAGGGCCTTTCTCGCGTGCTTGATCGGGCACCAATAGGCTTCCGTCCGTGCTGCGACCTCGCGCACATAGGCGATGAGGCCGTTGGCGTATGAACAATAGGCGCAGTTGAGTTTCTCGAGCGCGTTGAGATAGGCGAGGTGGCCGCGGTCGAAGATGAGATAGTCGCCGCGCCTTACCTTTTCGATGCCATATGCCGGAAAGCAGATCGCCTGATAGATGCTGACGAAAATGTCGAGCAGCGCCAGCGGCAGGATCAGGGAATAGATGACGGGCGCCGTAAGCGCGATGGCGGGCTTTGCATTGAGGATGTAGCGCGAAAGCCGCGTCTGCATTTCGCGGTGGCGGCGCAGGATTTCCGCCTCGAAGACCACGCGGCCATGTTCGAACCCATATCGCAACTCAGCGCTCTGCCGCGAAAGCTCGGCTTCAAGTTCCAGCTCGAGCCCGTGAATGCGGGCCATCAACTCGTCGATTTTCGCGTTCATCCCGTCCCTACTTCTCCGGCAACGGAATGAATTCCGTCTCGCCGACAACCTTGTCGAAGCGGCCTTGCTTCCAGTCTTCCTTCGCCTGTTCGATGCGCTCCTGGTTGGATGACACGAAGTTCCACCAGATGTAACGCGGACCTTCGAGCGCAGCGCCGCCGAGAAACATCATGCGCGCGTTGCGCACGGCCTTGACGGCGAGGCGGTCGCCGGGGCGGAAGACGAGGAGGCGCGGGGCCTCGAAGCGGTCGCCCGCGACCTCGATCTCGCCTTCGCAGATATAGATCGCGCGTTCCTCGTAATCGGGATCGAGGGGCGCTGTCGCACCCGCCCCGAGCGACACGTCGACATAGAACCAGTCGGACAGCGTCGTCACATGCGACTTCGCGCCGAAGGCCGAACCGGCGATCACGCGGGCGCGGATATTGCCGTCCTCGATGATGGGTAGACCGTTTGCGGCGAAATGCTGAAAGCTCGGCGCTGTTTCCTCATGCGCCTTGGGAAGCGCGACCCAGCTCTGGATGCCGTAGACCCGCTGGCCGTTCCGCCGCTGAAGATCCGGCGAGCGTTCGGAATGGGCGATGCCGCGCCCCGCTGTCATCAGGTTCATCGCGCCGGGGAGGATTTCCTCGACATTGCCCAGGCTGTCGCGATGCATGATCGCGCCGTCGAAAAGATATGTAACGGTGGCAAGGCCGATATGGGGGTGGGGCCGCACATCCATGCCGCTTCCGGGCGTCATGTCGGCGGGGCCCATCTGGTCGAGGAAGATGAAGGGGCCGACCAT
>Ga0255338_1002278_pt1 | contig 29170 bp, 32 predicted proteins | sample MeOH1_35cm_T4_19_FD_203715 | JGI IMG/M metagenome (GOLD analysis project Ga0255338, IMG submission 203715) | Sandy soil microbial communities from University of British Columbia, Vancouver, Canada - MeOH1_35cm_T4_195 | ecosystem: Engineered > Artificial ecosystem > Sand microcosm > Unclassified ... | reverse complement strand
CATCACGCGCGAATGGCTGATGGACATGACCGCCACCACCTACTCCTACGCCACGGTGACGCCGATGAGCGGCGCCACCATCAAGACGGTGCTGGAAGACGTGTGCGACAACCTGTTCAACCCCGACCCCTACTACCAGCAGGGCGGCGACATGGTGCGTGTGGGCGGCCTGCAGTACAGCTGCAACCCGCTGGAAAGCATGGGCAAGCGCATCAGCGACATGCGCCTGAACGGCAAGCTGATCGAAGCCGACAAGACCTACAAGGTGGCCGGCTGGGCGCCGGTGGCCGAAGAGGCCAAGAGCGCCGGCAACAAGCAGGTCTGGGAAGTGGTCGAGACCTGGCTCAAGGCGCGTGGCGGCAAGGTCACGCCGCGCAAGCTCAACATGCCCAAGATCGAGGGCGTGCTGCCGAACCCGGGCTACGCCGCCTGATCCGGCACACGGCAAGTACAAACGGGGCCCGCGGGCCCCGTTTGTTTTTTTGGGGGGGCTGTGGCCCTCAGCGGATCTGCTCGATGGAAAACTTCTTGTCCTGGACGATGGCCGGAATCAGCGCATAGCCCTGGTTCTGCCAGTGCATCAGCTCGGTCAGGGCCGAAGGCGTGACCTCGACGAAATCGTGCAGGTCGGCCGCGGTGTAGCCGTAGTCCTTCATGGCCAGCCCGCAGACCTTGAACTTCACGCCCATCTCGGCGTAGTAGCGCATGCGCTGCACCACTTCCTGGTAGCGTTCTTCGTTCTTTTTTGCCAGCGTCACGATCTCGGTGCCGTGCAGCAGCACGATGATGTGCATGTCCTCGGCGAACATGCTGTACGGCGCTTCCGTCAGCGGGTTGACCAGGCCGCGCACCCAGTACAGCGCCGAAGGCAGCTTGGCCGGGTCGTCAAGGTAGATGTCGACCAGGGCCTTGGGGTTCTTGTAGGGCGTCTGCACGACCTTGGCTTGAGAGAAGGCCGGGACAGCCTGCAGAGTGCCGGTCAGCAGAATGAGCGTGCACAGGCAGTGCAGAAAGCGGGAGAGGCAGATGTGGCGCATGGGTGACTCCGGTGCTGCGCCGTGGTGCCTCCGACAGGAATCGAACCTGTATCTAGCGCTTAGGAGGCGCTCGTTCTATCCATTGAACTACGGCGGCAGAGTCGCCATTGTAAATGGCGACTCTGCCGCGGAGCGGCTGAATGTGGGCACCTCCCTCCCGGCCTCCCTCCGCCCGCGGAGGGAGGAGAGGGGCCAACCGCGCTTGGCGCGGCTCGTGCCAGCCTTATTTGGTGAGGAGTCGCATGGCTTCCTCGATGCCCTTGATGGTCAGCGGGTACATGCGGTTGTTGGTCAGCTGCTGGATGATGCTGATGCTCTGGCGGTACTGCCAGACGCCCTGCGGCTCCGGGTTGATCCAGGCGAATTTCGGGAAGGCGTTGGTCAGGCGCTGCAGCCATTCGGCGCCGGCCTCCTCGTTGTTGTACTCCACGCTGCCGCCGGGCTGCAGGATCTCGTACGGGCTCATGGTGGCATCGCCGACGAAGATCAGCTTGTAGTCCTTGTTGTACTTGCGGATGATGTCCCAGGTCGGGAACTTCTCGCTGTAGCGCCGCCGGTTGTTCTTCCACATGAAGTCGTAGACGCAGTTGTGGAAGTAATAGAACTCCAGGTGCTTGAACTCGGTCTTGGTGGCGCTGAACAGCTCCTCCACCCGGGCGATGTGCTCGTCCATGGTGCCGCCCACGTCCATCAGCAGCAGCACCTTCACGTTGTTGTGGCGTTCCGGCACCATCTTGATGTCGAGGTAGCCCGCGTTGGCGGCGGTCGAGCGGATGGTGTCGTCCAGGTCGAGCTCCAGCTCGTGGCCTTCGCGCGCGAAGCGGCGCAGCCGACGCAGCGCCACCTTGATGTTGCGCGTGCCCAGTTCCTGCGTGTCGTCGTAGTCCTTGTAGGCGCGTTGGTCCCACACCTTCACCGCGCTCTTGTTGCGGCTTTTGTCCTGGCCGATGCGGATGCCCTGCGGGTTGTAGCCGTTGGCGCCGAAGGGCGAGGTGCCGCCGGTACCGATCCACTTGCTGCCGCCCTCATGGCGCTCCTTCTGCTCCTCGAAGCGCTTTTTGAGCGTCTCCATCAGCTCGTCCCAGCCCATCTTCTCGATGGCGGCCCTCTCTTCCGGGCTCAGGTTGAGTTCCAGGTTCTTGCGCAGCCACTCCAGCGGAATGTCCTTGGTGAAGTCGGTCAGCATCTCCACGCCCTTGAAGTAGGCGGCGAAGGCGCGGTCGAACTTGTCGTAGTGCTTCTCGTCCTTCACCAGCGCGGTGCGGCTGAGGTAGTAGAAATCGTCGATGGCGTAGCCGGACGACTGCGCGGCGTCATCCGCCACCGCCTTGGGGCCGACCACGCCTTCCTTCAGCGCTTCGAGCAGGGTCAGGTATTCCTTCACCGAAACCGGCAGCTTGGCGGCGCGCAGGGTGTAGAAGAAATCGTTCAGCATGGCATCACTCCCAGCGTGTCACGCCGGTTGGCGCGGTTTATCCAGCAGGTAAAGCAGCTGGGCCCGGGCTTCCGGCCATTCGCCGCTGCGCATGCTGTACATCACGGTGTCGCGGATGGTGCCGTCGCGCCGCAGGGCGTGGCCGCGGATCACGCCGTCTTTTTTGGCGCCCAGGCGCTCGATGGCGGCCTGCGAGGCGAAGTTGAAATTGTCGGTGCGCCAGCCCACCACGTGGCAGCTTAAGCGTTCGAAGGCGTGGGTCAACATGATGAGCTTGCAGGTGGTGTTGACGTGGCTGCGCTGCACGCTCTTGGCGTACCAGGTGTAGCCGATCTCCACCCGTTTCACTGCCGGCAGGATGTCGTGGTAGCTGGTGCTGCCCAGCACGCGCCCGCTCAGTTCGTCCAGCACGGCAAAGGCAAAGCGGTTGCCCTCGGCGCGCATCTTCAGCGCGGTGTCGATGTAGGCCCGGGTTTCATCGGGCGCCGGCACCGAGGTCACGCGCAGGTTCCACAGCGCGCCGTCGGCCGCGGCGGCACGCAGGCCGTCTTCGTGCTCCGGGCCCAGCGGCACCAGCTGCACGCCACGCAGCGCCAGGGTGACAGGTTCGACGAAGGCCATATCAGTCGCCGCAGGGCCGCCCCAAGGCGACGACGGTCCCCTCAGGGGGCAGCGCGGTACACGAAGTGACAAGCGTGGGGGTCATATCAGGCGCCTCCGGCCCCGCGCTTGCGCAGCCAGCGGCGTGCCAGCTGCAGGCCCAGGCCGCCGCCCAGACCGACCAGCGCGATGGCGCCGATGCTGGCGCTGTCGTAGCCCTCGGAGAACAGGTCCCAGCCCAGCAGGCGCCCGAGCCAGTAGCCGGCCAGCGCCCCGCCGATGAAACCGATGGCGTCGGACAGGCCTTCAATCAGCAGTTTGTTCACAGCGTCACCTGCTTCAGCGGTTGCGCTGGTTCATGAACACCAGCTTCTCGAACAGGCTCACGTCCTGCTCGTTCTTCAGCAGCGCGCCCACCAGCGGCGGCACGGCCACCTTGTCGTCCTTGCTCTGCAGCGCATCGAGCGGGATGTCCTCGGCCAGCAGCAGCTTGAGCCAGTCCAGCAGCTCGCTGGTGGAGGGCTTTTTCTTCAGGCCCGGCAGGTTGCGCACGTCGAAGAAGGTCTTCATGGCCGCGCTCAGCAGTTCCTGCTTGAGGCCGGGGAAGTGCACATCGACGATCTTCTGCATCGTTTCCGCATCGGGGAACTTGATGTAGTGGAAGAAGCAGCGGCGCAGGAAGGCGTCGGGCAGCTCCTTCTCGTTGTTGGAGGTGATGAACACCAGCGGCCGGTGCTTGGCCTTGACCAGTTCGCGCGTCTCGTAGCAGTAGAACTCCATGCGGTCGATTTCGCGCAGCAGGTCGTTGGGGAATTCGATGTCGGCCTTGTCGATCTCGTCGATCAGCAGCGCCACCGGCCGGTCGGCGGTGAAGGCCTGCCACAGCACGCCCTTGACGATGTAGTTGTGGATGTCCTTGACCTTCTCGTCGCCCAGTTGGCTGTCGCGCAGGCGGCTCACGGCGTCGTACTCGTACAGGCCCTGCTGCGCCTTGGTGGTGGACTTGATGTGCCACTGCAGCAGCGGCAGGTCCAGCGCGGTGGCCACTTCCTCGGCCAGCATGGTCTTGCCGGTGCCGGGTTCGCCCTTGACCAGCAGCGGGCGCTTGAGGGTGATGGCCGCATTGACCGACAGCATCAGGTCCTGGGTGGCGACGTAGTTGGAAGTACCTTGGAATTTCATGATCTGGGTGGTCGGGCTTGGACTGGGGAAAACACGGGGTTGGCGGTCGATATAATGCCGAACTGATTTATATCAATCTCTGGCTATTTTTTTCAATCACAGGCTGATTGTCCTCGCAAAATGAACAAACTGTTGCTGACGCTCTCTTCGCTGCTTGTCGCTTCTGTGACCGCTGTTTCCGCCCACGCCCAGGACGCCAAGGGTGATGCCAAAGCCGGCGAAACCAAGATCGCCATGTGCATCGGCTGCCACGGCATTCACGGCTACCAGGCCAGCTTCCCCGAGGTGTACAAGGTGCCGATGATCTCGGGCCAGGGCGCCAAGTACATCACCGCCGCGCTCAATGCCTACAAGAAGGGCGAGCGCAAGCACCCGACCATGCGCGGCATTGCTGATTCCCTGAGCGACCAGGACATCGCCGATGTGGCCGCCTATTACGAAGCCCATGGCAAGGTCGAAGGCGCTGCCGCTCCGGCCGCCGCCCCGGCGCCCTCGGCCAAGGTGGCCGAGTTGCTGACCAAGGGTGGTTGCGTGGCCTGCCACGGCGACAACTTCAACAAGCCGATCGACCCGAGCTACCCCAAGGTGGCCGGCCAGCACGCCGACTACCTGTTCGTGGCGCTCAAGTCCTACAAGACCGAAGGCAACACGACCTGGGGCCGCGCCAACGGCATCATGGGCGGCGTCGCCAAGCAGTTCTCCAACGCCGAGTTGAAGGAACTGGCCGCTTACGTCCATTCCCTGCCGGGCGAACTCAAGACCGTGCCGCAGAAGCGCTTCCGCTGATCGCGCTGCGCACCAGTAAAAAAGCCACTCAAATGAGTGGCTTTTTTATTGCCTGGCCCTTGTCGGATATGCGTGAAGTGCTATCGAATTAATAGCGTCTGAGAGGTTCAGTCTTTCGTGGCGCGTTGCTGCACGCAGTCGATGTAGGCGGCGCCATCGGGCGGGCGGCCGGCGCGCTGGCTTTCCCACACCATGCGGCCCAGGCAGTCCATCACCTCGTGGTGGGCGTCGTGCAGCGAGTTGCGCCGTGCCGTCAGCAGCTCCACCGCCTGGCGGATGCCGCGCGGCTGGTCGATGCTGCACTGCTCGCTGATCGACAGGTGCATCGACAGGTGCAGGAAGGGATTGACCCGCTCCGGCTCGACCTGCTGCATCTTCGCCAGCGCCCCGTCCAGGTCGGCCAGCTCGGCATGGAATTCGGGGTGTTCGGCAATCCACTGGCTGGCCAGCAGCTCGATGGCCTCCATCGGCTGGCCGGCTTGGGACTTGGCATAAACGCCGCAGAAGAAGCGGCGTACATCGGCTTGGGAAGGCTGGAACATCATGGCCGGAATTATCGATTACGCCAGCCGCTGCGAAATCGTCCGCGCCGCCTGCAGCAGCGCCGGCAGCAGTTTCTCCTGCGCCACCTTGGCATTGGTGCGGTTGGCCTGGCCGCTGATGTTGAGCGAGGCAATGGTGCGGCCGGCGCGGTTGCTGATCGGGGCGGCCAGCGAGATCAGGCCTTCCTCCAGTTCCTGGTTCACCAGGCACCAGCCCTGGCGCCGTACCTGCTGCACCTTGGCCAGCAGGGCGTCGGGCTCGGTCACCGTGTGCTTGGTCAGCGCCTTGGGGCGCGAGGCTTTCAGGCGCTTCAGCAATTCCTCATCGGGCAGATCGGCCAGCAGCACGCGGCCCATGCTGGTGCAGTAGGCCGGCAGGCGCGAGCCCACGCCCAGGGTGTTGCGCATGATCTTGTGCGTCGGCACGCGCAGCACGTAGACGATGTCGGTGCCGTCCAGCACGGCGGCCGAGCAGGATTCCTTGACCTGCTCCACCAGCGCCTCCATCACCGGCTCGGCTAGGTTCCAGATCGGCATCGAGGACAGGTAGGCAAAGCCGAGGTCGAGGATGCGCGCCGTAAGCTTGAACAGCCGGCCGTCGCTTTCCACATAACCCAGCGTCTGCAGGGTGAGCAGGATGCGGCGCGCGCCGGCGCGCGTCAGGCCGGTGCGCTCGGCCACCTCGCTCAGCGTCTGCTGGGGGGCTTCGGCGCTGAAGGAGCGAATCACCTCCAGCCCGCGGGCGAAGGACTGCACATAGCTGTCGCCGGGCTGGGGGGCTGTCGCGCGGGTGGCAGGGGGCATGGTGGGGGCTTGGGTAATTGGCTTAAAATTCATTATACGAACATTTGTTCGGTATGCGAACAAATGCAATCCTGAAACCGGCACTGCCGGCATCAGGAAAACATCTTCTGGAGACCCTACATGATCAACAAGATCGCCGCTTCGGTGGCCGAAGCGCTGGCCGGTGTGAAGGACGGCGCCACCGTCATGATCGGCGGCTTCGGCACTGCCGGCATTCCCCTGGAGCTGATTGACGGCCTGATCGCGCAGGGCGCGAAAGACCTCACGGTGGTCAACAACAACGCCGGCAACGGCGACACCGGCCTCGCCGCACTGCTGGCCACCGGCCGCGTGCGCAAGATCATCTGCAGCTTCCCGCGCCAGGCCGACAGCTTTGTCTTCGACGGCCTCTACCGCAGTGGCAAGCTGGAGCTGGAACTGGTGCCGCAGGGCAACCTGTCCGAGCGTATCCGCGCCGCCGGCGCCGGCATCGGTGGCTTCTTCACGCCCACCGGCTACGGGACGGACTTGGCCAAAGGCAAGGAGACACGCGTGATCGACGGCAAAGGATATGTGCTGGAACAGCCCATTCATGGCGATGTGGCCTTGATCAAGGCCGAGCGTGGCGACCGCTGGGGCAACCTGACCTACCGCATGACGGCGCGCAACTTCGGCCCCAGCATGGCGATGGCCTGCCAGCAGACGATTGCCAGCGTGCACGACATCGTGGAACTCGGTGGTCTCGACCCGGAAGCCATCGTCACACCGGCCATCTTCGTCAGCAAGATCGTCAAGATCGAACGTCAAGCCACCCAGGCCGGCGGTTTCAAGAAGGCGGCATGACCATGAGCTATCAAAAGCGCACCAAAGACCAGCTCGCCGCCCGCGTGGCGCAGGACATCCCCGAAGGCGCGGTGGTGAACCTCGGCATCGGCCAGCCCACGCTGGTGGCCAACCACATTCCCAAAGAACGCGAAGTGCTGCTGCACAGCGAGAACGGCTTGCTCGGCATGGGGCCGGCGCCGGCACCGGGGCAGGAAGACTACGACCTCATCAACGCCGGCAAGCAGCCGGTGACGCTGCTGCCCGGCGGCTCCTTTTTCCACCACACCGACAGCTTCGCCATGATGCGCGGTGGCCACCTCGACATCTGCGTGTTGGGCGCCTTCCAGGTCTCCGCCACCGGCGACCTGGCCAACTGGCACACCGGCGAGAAGGACGCCATCCCCGCGGTGGGCGGCGCCATGGACCTGGCGGTCGGCGCCAAGCAGACCTGGGTCATGATGGACCTGCTGACCAAGCAGGGCGAGAGCAAGGTGGTGAAGAGTTGCAGCTACCCGCTGACCGGCATCGCCTGCGTCAAGCGCATCTACGCCGACCTCTGCACACTCGAATGCACGCCGCAGGGCCTGAAGCTGATCGACCTGGTCGACGGCCTGACGCACGCCGAGCTGGAAAAGATGATCGGCCTGCCGATTGCCCACTGAAACACACCTCTACAAATCAAGGACACACACCATGACCCAAGCCTTCATCTGCGACGCCATCCGCACCCCCTTCGGCCGTTACGGCGGCGCCTTGAGTAGCGTGCGCACCGACGATCTCGGCGCCATTCCCCTCAAGGCCTTGATGACACGCAACCCGAAGGTGGACTGGGCGGCCCTGACCGATGTGCTCTACGGCTGCGCCAACCAGGCCGGCGAAGACAACCGCAACGTGGCGCACATGGCAACCCTGCTCGCAGGGTTGCCTACGGCAGTTCCAGGAGCCACCATCAACCGCCTGTGTGGCTCGGGGCTGGACGCTGTCGGCACCGCCGCACGCGCCATCAAGGCGGGCGAAGCCGGGCTGATGATTGCCGGCGGGGTGGAAAGCATGAGCCGCGCCCCCTTCGTGATGCCCAAGGCGGAAAGCGCCTTCAGCCGCAACAACGCGGTGTACGACACCACCATCGGCTGGCGCTTCGTCAACAAGCTGATGAAAGAAAAGTACGGCGTCGACTCCATGCCGGAGACGGCCGAGAACGTGGCCACCGACTTCAAGATCGAGCGCGAGGCGCAAGACCGCATGGCCCTGGCCAGCCAGCTCAACGCCGTGGCGGCGCAGAAGGCCGGTCACCTGGCGCGCGAGATCACGCCTGTCTCCATTCCGCAGAAGAAGGGTGACGCCATCATCGTCGACCAGGACGAGCATCCGCGCGAAACCAGCCTTGAAGCGTTGGCCAAGCTCAAGGGCGTGGTGCGGCCCGACGGCACCGTGACGGCGGGTAATGCCTCGGGTGTCAACGACGGCGCCTGTGCGCTGCTGCTGGCCAACGAAGCCAATGCCGCCAAGTACGGCCTGACGCCGCGTGCCCGCGTGGTCGGCATGGCCACCGCCGGTGTGGCGCCGCGCATCATGGGCTTTGGCCCCACGCCGGCCACGCTCAAGGTGCTGGCCCAGACCGGCATCACGCTGGAGCAGCTCGACGTGATCGAACTCAACGAAGCCTTTGCCGCGCAAGGCCTGGCCGTGCTGCGCGCGCTGGGTCTGAAGGACGACGACGCCCGCGTGAATGCCTGGGGCGGCGCCATTGCGCTGGGCCATCCGCTGGGGGCCAGTGGCGCCCGCCTGGCCACCACGGCGGTGAACCGCCTGCACGCCACCGGCGGCCGCTACGCGCTGTGCACCATGTGCATCGGCGTCGGCCAGGGCATTGCCGTCATTCTGGAAAGAGTGTGATGAGCCGGGGCCTGCAAGGCGCAGGCCCTAGTGTTCCACCTGCCACAGCGGCAGGCGCCAGTTGCGCCACAGCGCCAGCAGGCGCAGGCCGGCGATGATGGTCACCGTGCTGGTCAGCGCCAGCCATTCCGGCGCGGCCAGCGCTTCCAGCCCGAGGTAGACCCAGCCGCCGGCAAAGGCGCACAGCGCATAGGGCCGGTGGTCGCGAAAGGCGGTCGGGATCTCGTTGCAGACGATGTCGCGCAGCACACCGCCGAAGACACCGGTCACCACGCCCATCAGCACCGCCACCAGCGGCGGCATGCCCACGGCCATCGCCACGTCCACGCCCACGGCGGCAAACAGGCCCAGGCCCAGTGCATCGGGCACCTGGATGGCGCGCTCGGTCGGCTCGAAATGGCGCTGGCGCATGAACAGCATGGCCGCCGTGCTCAGCGCCAGCACGCCCCACAGGTATTCCACGTGGCGCACCCAGAAGAAGGGGCGCTGGTCCAGCAATAAGTCGCGCAGCGTGCCGCCGCCGAAAGCCGCCAGAAAAGCGACGGCGTAGACGCCCACCGCGTCGAGCCGGCTGCGCGCGGCCACCATCACGCCCGAGAGGGTGAAGGCCATGGTGGCGGCCACTTCGAGGGCGTGGCGCAGCCAGACGCCCCAGGTGCTGATGTTGTCCATGCCCGGATTGTGCCGTCCTGGTGCAGCAGTTCTGGGGCTTTTTTTCAGTCACCGGAAAACTGATTTTCCGCCGTCCGCTTGTACCGGCTGCCGCTTTGCTCAACACTGCGGAGCGCTTCAGAACAAGTTCACGACCGAGGAGACACACGCGATGAGCAAGAAGATAGGCTGGATCGGCCTGGGCCGCATGGGCGAAGCCATGGTGACGAAGCTGCTGAAAGCCGGCCACACCGTGCACGTGTGGAACCGCACCGCCTCCAAGGCCGTGCACCTGGCCGAGTACGGCGCGAAGATCGAGAAGGCCAAGATCGACCTGGCCGGCTGCGAGGTGGTGTTCACCATGGTCTCCACCACCGACGACCTGAAGGAAGTGCTGTTCGGCCCCGGCGGCCTGACCACCGGCAGCCATCTGCCGCGCGTGGTGGTCGACAGCTCCTCCATCTCGCAGGAAGGCTCGGCCGAGATCCGCGAACAGCTGGAGCGCCTGGGCGTGGCCTACCTGTGCTCACCGGTGTCCGGCAATGCCAAGGTGGCCAAGGCCGGCAAGCTGCTGCAGGTGGCTTCCGGCCCCAAAGCGCTGTACGACATGGTCGAGCCCTACCTGCAGGCCATGGCGCGCAAAGTCATGTGGGTGGGCGAGGGCGAGCTGGCCCGCATCTGGAAGATCGCGCACAACACCATGTTCGGCGTCATCATCCAGAACCTGTGCGAGATCACCGTGCTGGCCGAGAAGGCCGGCATCCCGCGCCACATCTTCCTGGAAAGCATCAACGACTCGGTGCTGGGCTCCATGTACACCAAGTACAAGACGCCCATGCTGACCAACCTGACGTTTGATCAGGTCACCTTCACGCCGAAGCTGCTGCTCAAGGACATGGACCTCGGCATGAACGCCGCCAAGGCGCACGGCGTGCCCATGCCGGCCGCCGCCGCCACGCGCGAGTCGATCGCCCGCATGGTCGGCCACGGCCTGGACCACATCGACTTCGCCGTGCTGCTGCTGGAAACCGCCAAGGACGCCGGCATCGAGCTCACGCCCGACAACGTGCCCATGAGCGACGGCCTGTCCTAAGGAGCCAGTCCATGCGCACCCTGATCCGTGGCGCCACCGTCATCACCATGGACGCGCAGGGCGACCTGCCGCGTGGTGACGTGCTGGTCACGGGCGACCGCATCACCGAGATCGCGCCCGCCATCTCGGCCAACGATGCTCAGGTGGTGGACGCGACCGGCTGCATCATCATCCCCGGCCTGGTCAACGCGCACATGCACACCTGGCAGACCGCGCTGCGCGGCCTGGCCGCCAACTGGACGCTGCTGGAGTATTTCCAGAAGATGCACGCCGGCCTGGCCACCGTGTTCGAGCCGGACGACCTCTACATCGCCACCCTGGTCGGCGCGCTCAACCAGCTCAACTGCGGCAGCACCACGCTGGTGGACTGGTGCCACAACAACCGCACGCCGCAGCACAACGACGCCGCCATCAACGGCCTGCTCGAATCCGGCATCCGCGCCGCCTTCTTCCACGGCACGCCCAAGCCCGACCCGAAACCCGGCGAGCGCCCGTTCTGGGAAGTGCCGCACCCGCGCGCCGAGGTCGAGCGCCTGCTCAAAGCCCACCAGGGCAACCCGCTGCTCAGCGTGCACGCCGCCGTGCTCGGGCCGCACTATTCCACGCTCGACGTGGCGCTGCACGACTTCCGCATGGTGAAGGAGCTCGGCATCCTCGGCTCGCTGCACCAGGGCGGCGGGCCAGCGCGCACACCCGATGGCTGGCAGCAGCTCGAAGCCGCCGGCCTGCTGGGGCCGCAGATCAACATCGTGCACGGCCATGCCTTGAGCGACGCGCAGTTGCAGCGCTTCTGCGAACTCGGCATGAGCTTTTCCGCCGCGGCCGAGAACGAAATGACGCAGGGCCACGGCCACCCCATCACCGGCCGCCTGCGTGCTTTGGGCAAGGCGCCGTCGCTGGGGGTCGATCTGGAAAGCGTGCTCAGCGGCGACATGCTGACGCAAGCCCGCGTGGCCCTGGGCATGCAGCGCAGCCTGGACAACGCGGCCTACCGCGAAGCGCACGGCAGCATTCCGCCCACCTCCACCATCCGCACGCGCGAGGCGCTCAGCTGGGTCACGGTGGAGGGCGCACGCATGCTGGGCCAGCTGGAGCGCATCGGCACCCTGGCGCCGGGCAAGCAGGCCGACCTGGTGCTGATTCGCGCCGACGACCTGAACATGCAGCCGGTGCACGACCCGGTGAGCACGGTGGTGATGCAGACCACGCTGGCCAACATCGACAGCGTGATGGTGGCCGGGCGCTGGAAAAAGCGCCACGGCCGGCTGCTCGATGTCGATCTGGCACCGAAACTGGCCGCCCTGCAGGCCTCGGGCCGCAAGATCACGACGGCGTTGGGACTATCAAAATAATAGCGGCTCACGCAACAGAAACAAGGGCTGCGCGGTGTTTTTTTCTAAAAATACGAGGAGACAAGCATGAAGCGTTTATCCATCGCCGCCGCCGCGCTGCTGCTGGCTGGCAGCGTGCTGGCCCAGGGCTATCCGGCCAAGCCCATCAAGTTCGTCGTGCCTTTCAGTGCCGGCAGCGCCACCGATATCGTGGCCCGCACCGTGGGCGAGGCCATGGGCAAGAGCATGGGCCAGGCCATCCTGGTTGACAACAAGCTCGGCGCCGGCGGCACCATTGCCACCGCGCAGGTGGCCAAGAGCGAGCCCGACGGCTACACCGTGCTCATCCACTCTTCCGGCCATACGCTCAACCCCTCGCTCTACCCCAACCTGGGCTACGACACGCTGAAAGACCTCACCGGCGTCACCACGCTGGCGGCCATTCCCAACGTGCTGGTGGTCAACCCCAACAAAGGCTGGAAGACGCAGGCCGAGCTGATTGCCGCCGTCAAGGCCAAGCCCGGCACCTTCAACTACGCCTCGGCCGGCATCGGCAGCGGCACCCACCTCAACGCCGAGATCTTCCGCCTGCAGGCCGGCATCGACGCGCTGCACGTGCCGTACAAGGGCACGCCCGACGCCATGACCAACGTCATCGGCGGCGCCAACGACTGGTTCTTCGCGCCGCTGGCTTCGGCCCTGCCGCTCATCCGCGACGGCCGCTTGCAGGCACTGTCGGTCAGCACCAAGACGCGCGCCTCCACCCTGCCGCAGGTGCCCACCAGCATCGAAGCCGGCCTGCCCGATTCCGACTACACGCTGTGGGTCGGCATGATCGTGCCCAGCGGTACGCCGGCTGCGGTGGTGAAGAAGCTGCACGACGAAGCGCTCAAGGCGCTGGCCACGCCCGAACTCAAGGAGCGCATGGCCAAGCTCGGCGCCGACCCCTTCACCATGAGCCCGGACGCCTTCAACGCCTACATCAAGAGCGAGATGGACGTGGCCGCCCGCATCGTCAAGGCCGCCAACCTGAAAGCGCAATGAGAATGAAACTGCATGTCATCGGCGTCGGCAAGATGGGCTTGCCCATGGCGCGCCATCTGGCCGCAGCCGGCCACAGCGTGACGGTGAGCGACCCCAGCCTGGAGCGCTGCCAGCTGGCGCGCGCCCAGGGGCTGGAGGTGAGTACCAGCCTGGCCGCCGCCCTGGCCGCGGCCGAGGTGGTGCTGTCTTCCCTGCCCAACGATGCGGCCTTGCTGGCCGTGGCGGCGCAGGTGGCGGCCCATGCCCACGTCGGCGCCATCTATGTGGACACCAGCACCGTGTCGCTGCAGGCCTCGGCCGAGGCGGCGCAGGCGCTGGCGGCCAAGGGCGTGCTCTACCTGCGTTGCACCGTCTCCGGCAACAACAAGATGGCCGAGGCCGCGCAGCTCACCGTCATGGCCTCCGGCCCGCGTGCCGCGTACAACACCGTGCTGCCCTTGCTGCGCACGTTCGGCCCCAACCAGTTCTACCTCGGCGAGGCCGAGCAGGCGCGTCTGATGAAGCTGGTGGTCAACCTCATGATTGCGCAGACCAGCGCCATGCTGGCCGAGGCGCTGACGCTCGGGCGCAAGGGCGGTCTGGCCTGGCACGACATGTGGCAGGTGCTCACCGCCAGCGCGGTGGCCTCACCCATCGTCAAGGCCAAGGCGGTGCAGTTGAGCGAGCGCGATTTCACGCCCACCTTCACCGTGGAGCAGATGATCAAGGACCTCGACCTCATCCTCAACGCCGGCGAAGCCTGCGACGTGCCGCTGATGCAGACCGCCATGACGCACCAGCTCATGTGTGCCGCCGTGGTGCAGGGCAATGCGTTGGATGACTACGCCGCCATCATTAAAGTCGTCGAGCGCGGTGCCGGCATCCCCGATAGGTTATGAAACACCCCCAGGCTGCGCGCACTTCGTGTCGCTACGCTACCCCTCTTGCAGGGGGCAACGCCAGTGGCCCGGCGAAGCCGGTTCCACGGCGTTTCCCGGTTAAGTCATCTCGTGAGTCGCGTATCGCTTTATGCTTTGCCAAGCAACTGAATTGCCGGAGTCTGTCGTGAAACCGTTTCTCTACACCGCCCAGCCCGCCCGTGTCGTCTTCGGCGCGGGATCGCTCTCGCAACTGGCGAAAGAAATCGATGCGCTGGGGGCCAAGAAAGCGCTGGTGCTCTCCACACCCGAGCAGCGCGCCTCGGCCGAGATGGTGGCCGAGTTGCTGGGCCCGCGCGCGGCGGGCGTGTTCGACCGTGCCGTCATGCACGTGCCGATCGAGACCGCACGCGAAGCGCGCGAGCTGGCCCGCAAGTTGGGGGCCGACTGCGCGGTGGCCATCGGCGGCGGCTCCACCACCGGCCTGGGCAAGGCCATTGCGCTCGACTCCGGCCTGCCCATCCTCGCCATCCCCACCACCTACGCCGGCTCGGAGATGACGCCGATCTACGGCATCACCGAAGCCGGCCTGAAGAAAACCGGGCGCGACCTGCGCGTGCTGCCGCGCACCGTCATCTACGACCCCGAGCTCACCTTGAGTTTGCCGGTGGGGCTGAGCGTCACCAGCGGCATCAACGCCATTGCCCACGCCGCCGAAGGCCTGTACGCGGTGGACAGCAACCCCATCATGGACTTGATGGCCGAAGAGGGCATAGCCGCCATCGGCCGTGCGCTGCCTGCTATCAAAAAAGAAGCAAGCAACATGGCGGCCCGGTCAGACGCGCTCTACGGCGCCTGGCTCTGCGGCACCGTGCTCGGCCACGTCGGCATGGCGCTGCACCACAAGCTGTGCCACACCTTGGGTGGCAGCTTCAACCTTCCGCATGCTGAAACGCACACCATCGTGCTGCCGCACGCGCTGGCCTACAACGCCAAAGAAGCGCCGCAGGCCATGCAGCGCATCGCGCGCGCGCTCGACGGTGCCAGTGCGGCGCAAGCGGTGTACGACCTGGCGAAGAACAATGGTGCGCCGGTGGCGCTGAAAGACATCGGCATGCAAGAGGCCGACCTCGACAAGGCCTGCGACATTGCCTTGCAAAACCAATACCCCAACCCCCGGCCGCTGGAGCGCGCGGCGATCCGGCAGTTGTTTCAGGATGCGTTTGAGGGGGTGAGGCCGCGGGGGTGATGGCTGCTATCAACCCAAAGCGGAAGTAGCCGGTCCGCGAAAGCAGGCGTTCAACGTTTGAATTCAGCAGCGCCTAAAGGCGTCAGTTCGAATGAAAGGTCAGACCTCAACGTGAGTGCGCTATTAAACGATCTTGTTCTCAACCGCATACATCTTGCCCTTGAGCGTGATTTCAATGTATGCCGGCGTTAACTGCTTAACGAGGCCATCAGACTTTGCTTGCTCTAGGAGAATATCCAGCATTGCTCGTGAACCAGGCCAGCGCTCTGCTATGTCCCTGTACGGTATGTAGCCACCACCGCGCATATGTTCGAAGACCCCCATGAGATGGGTCATTAGTTCTAGCAAAGCATCTCCGCTACGTTTGACGACTCCAGACACCGGTTCGAACGGACTTGTGGAAATTTCAGGCTTCACGAATAGCGGGGCTCCATGAATGGAACGCGTTAGATCATCAAACGCCTCTTCGAACTGATCTTCGCGCGAGAAATCTAGGTACAGCTTCGACGTCAGGAATGTCGGAACTAAATGTGTTCCTTCCTGTCGGACGACTGGAATCACTTTGTTGGAATCGACCTTCTTCATCAGATCGGCAGTAACGATCATCTTCTCGTAACCGACGCCACCGGTCCCTGCATTGGCCTTTTCGACATACTTCTCTGTGCAAACCATGATGACGCGATCCGCGCTCACTAAATTTCTCTCCATGAAGTGCGGTATGTCATCGCCTGGGCCAAGATCCCATTGATCTAGCGCTGCATCAACACCGACCTTTCGCAGTCGTGTCGCGAGTTCCAAGACCCACTTCTTGTGCGCTTGAGAGTCATGGGAGTATGAAACGAAGACTCTTGGTATGGCCATGAGGTGTGAAGCCTATGCGGATGGGTAAATATGAGGTCTAACGTTGGAGATAAGTGGACTGCCGCTTGACCGAAGGGTTAGATTTCGCGGACAGCAAAGTTCTCGGCTCTTTGGTAACCAGAAGCCACCGAGGTTGGAAGCAGACTTAATATTGCGCTTTTCATTGTTTTTCGCGCTGCATCTACTCCCGCAGCATCACTAAACTCAAATGCGCCTCTGCCATCCTTGTGTTGCGCAAACCTAATTATCTTCTCGAAGAGTGACCTGCCAGAAGTGATTGCTTGATCCTTTTGCATTGATTCAAGATTCAAGACAACGGCGGACTCTATAGCTAGTTTTGTATTTGTAGTCTTCGATTTGTTTATGTCCAACAACAGAAGTTCTGTTTCACCCGAGTACCTCCATCTCGTGTTCTCTTCGAATGAGGTAACAACTTCAGCGAAGGCTTGTTGGCTAAACAACCAATTGGCACCCTGAATAGATGTCACAACTAGCTGGTCAGCGTACTGGTTCGGTGGCCAGTACGCACCATACCCACAACAGTAAAAGTCAAAGTTCTCTCCTGATCTGTGGTGAAAATATTCAAGGCTAGGGAGGATTTCGTTCTTTACGTAAGGGGTGTGTGGGTTAGCAAATAACACCCCAATAAAGCTCTTTTCGTCGCGTTCATTGAGCCTCTGCATTAGTTCGCCGGCACTAGGGTGTGCCGAATCCAAAGTGAATACGCGCCGAGGCTTTTGCTTGACGTTATTGAGAATATCTAAGAAAGTAGGTGCTTCAATCATGGCTAAATCGAACGTGATGTAGACCGCAGAGTGCTGCGATATAACATGGCAAATTTAGGCGTAAGAATCAGCATTGACGCCTATCTCAATTGAATGGTTTGCTCTGCTAAAAATAGCGATAAACCCCGCAGCATCGTAACTGTCGCGCCACGAGGTGTCTATGCTCTCAATGGGGGATGAACGACAGCTTTGTGGGAAATTCGTGAACGGCTGCACTTGGCCGAATCCAGCCCCTCGATCAATCCACCCCAAACCGCCCCGTCCACTTCTGCTCGTAGTTCATCTTCGCAAAGTGCTCGGCCATGAAGTCGATGAAGGTGCGCACCTTGGCTGACAGGTGCTTGCGGCTGGGGTAAGCCAGGTTGACGGTCAGGCGCGGCAGGTCCCAGTCGTCCAGCACCGGCACCAGGCGGCCGGCCACCATGTCGTCGTACAGGATGTAGGTGGGCTGCACCAGGATGCCCATGCCGTCCAGCGCGGCGGCGCGCAGGATCTGCCCGTCGTTCGACTCCAGCAATCCCTTGACCGACAGCGTGGTGGTCTGGCCGTCGCGCGTGAAGCGCAGTTCGTTCGGGTTGTTGGCGTGGGTGTAGATCAGCAGCTTGTGCTGCGCCAGGTCTTCCAGCGTCTTGGGCCGGCCATGCTTGGCCAGGTAGCGCGGTGCGGCGGCCAGAATGCGGCGCGTCTGCCCCAGGCGGCGAATGGTGATGTTGGAGTCCGGCTCGAACTCGCGTGTGCGGATGGCGACGTCGATGTTGTTGTCGATGATGTCCAGGTAGCGGTTGGCGGCTTCCACGTGCACGCTCACGTTGGGATAGCGCTGGGTGTACTCGCGCAACAGCGGCGCCACGTGGTGCATGGAAAACGAGAGCGAGGCGGTGATGCGCAGCGTGCCGGTGGGGTTGAGGGTGCTGGCGTTCACCGCGTCCTCGGCGTCCTTCAGGTCGGCCAGCACGGTCTTGGCGCGGCTGAAGAATTCCTTGCCGGGGTCGGTCAGGTACAGGCGGCGGGTGTTGCGCTCCACCAGGCGGGCGCCCAGCCGGTCTTCCAGCGCCGACAGGTGCCGGCTGGCTGCCGCGTTCGACAGGTCCAGCGCCTCGGCGGCGCGGCTCAGGCTGCCGGTTTCAGCCACCTGCACAAACAATTCCAGTTCCGTCCAGCGGTCCACCGCAGTCTCCTGTTTTTTTCGCTGCGCGGAAAAGTCATTTACGGCAGCGCTCTTTCGCAAATTGTGGCGGACTTTTACAGTTTGTCCGCTAGAGAGAACCCGAAGAGGAGACAAACAAGATGCGTAACCTGAACCAGGACACCATCACCCAAGCCGTGATCGAGCGTTTTTCCCACACGCCCGACCCGCGCCTGAAGGAAATCATGACCAGCCTGGTGCAGCACCTGCACGCCTTCGCGCGCGAGGTGCGGCTGACGGAAGAGGAATGGTTCCAGGGCATCCAGTTCCTCACCGACACCGGCCACATCACCGACGACAAGCGGCAGGAGTTCATTTTGCTGAGTGACACGCTGGGCCTGTCCATGCTCACCGTGGCCATGAACAACGACAAGCCGGCCGGCTGCACCGAGTCCACCGTGTTCGGCCCCTTCTTCGTGGAGGGCGCCCCTGAATACCAGAACGGCGACGACGTGGCCAACGGCGCCGCCGGTTTGCCTTGCCAGGTGCGCGGCACCGTCAAGGGGCTGGACGGCAAGCCGGTGCCCAACGCCCGCATGAACGTCTGGCAGGCCGATGCCGAAGGCAACTACGACGTGCAGTACGCCGACCTGGCCCATGCCCAGGCGCGCGGCGTGCTGCATGCCGACGAGCAGGGGCGCTTTCACTTCAAAACCATCCTGGCCGAGGCCTACCCCATCCCCAGCGACGGCCCGGTGGGCCGCATGCTCAAGGCCACCGCCAACCACCCGTGGCGCCCGGCCCACCTGCATTTCATGATCGAGGCGCCGGGCTACCAGCGGCTCATCACCCACGTGTTCCGCAACCACGACCAGTACCTCGATTCCGACGTGGTGTTCGGCGTGCGCCAGTCGCTGGTGGCCGACTGGGTGCAGCAGCCCGACGGCGGCTACCTGCTGGAATACGACTTCGTGCTCAACCCCGAGAAGTGACGCCATGACGGCAACTGCCATTCCCCTGCTGGAGTTGCGGGGGATCACCAAGCGCTTTCCGGGCGTGCTGGCACTCGACGATGTGTCGCTGACCCTGCACGCCGGCGAGGTGCACATGCTGATGGGCGAGAACGGTGCCGGCAAGTCCACGCTGATGAAGGTGCTGTGCGGCGCCTACACGGCGGATGCCGGCCAGATCCTGGCCGATGGGCAGCCGGTGCGGGTGCGCCATGCGGCCGACGCCCGCGCCCTGGGCGTGGCGGTGATCTTCCAGGAATACTCGCTGGTGCCGCACCTGAGCATTGCGCACAACATTTTTCTGGGGCGCGAGCCGCTCAACCGGCTGGGCCTGATCGACCATGTGCGCATGCACGCAAAGGCACGCGGCGTGCTGGCCCGGCTCAACCTCGACCTGGACACGCAGCGCGAGGTGCAGGGCCTGGGCGTGGCGCAGCAGCAGATGGTGGAGATTGCCAAGGCGTTGTCGCAAAACGCGCGCGTGCTGGTGCTGGACGAACCGACTGCCGCGCTGTCGGACCGCGAGACGCAGCGCCTGTTCGAGGTCATTGGCGAGCTACGCAAGCAAGGCGTGGCCATGGTCTACATCTCGCACCGCATGGACGAGGTGTTCAGCCTGGGCGACCGCGTGACGGTGCTGCGCGACGGCAAGTACGTGGCCACCCTGCGCGCCGGCGACGCCACGCCCGACGAGCTGGTGACGCTGATGGTGGGGCGCAAGGTGGACATGAGTTACCACCGGGGCGAGCGCCCGGCGCCGGGCGAATGCCTGCTGGAGGTGCGCGGGGTGTCGGCCGTCAACGGCATCCGGGACGTCTCGCTCAAGGTGCATGCCGGCGAGATCGTCGGTTTGAGCGGCCTGGTCGGTTCCGGCCGCACCGAGGTGGCGCGCGCCATCTTCGGCGCCGACAAGCTGACGGCCGGCGAGGTGCGCTTTGCCGGCCAGCCGCTGCGCAGTTCGCCCACCCATGCGCGCCAGCTGGGCCTGGGCCTGATTCCCGAGAGCCGCAAGCAGCAGGGCTTGGCGCTGATGCGCACGGTCTGCGACAACCTGCTGCTGGCCGGCCTGAAACGCCTGTTCCCCTCCAACGTGTACCAGCCGGGCCGGGGGCATGCGGAAGGGCGCCGCCGCATCGCGCAATTGCGCATCGCCACGCCCGGGCCACGCACGCCGGTGCAGTCGCTCTCCGGCGGCAACCAGCAGAAGGTGGTGATCGGCAAGTGGCTGGTGGCGGGCACGCGGCTGTTCATCTTCGATGAGCCGACGCGCGGCATCGACGTCGGGGCCAAGGAGGAAATCTTTCGGCAGATCGACGAGCTGGTGCGCCAGGGCTGCGCGGTGCTGATGATCAGCTCCGAACTCGGCGAGGTGGTGCGCGTGTGCGACCGTGCTTATGTGATGAAGGAGCGCGCCCTGGCGGGGGAGCTGGGGGGCGAGCAGTTGACGGAAGCCAACCTCCTGCGCTTGGCCATGCACCACGGCTAGTACTCCGATCAGAGTGAATACTATGAATTTTGTAGCAATCAAGTCAGATAATTCGCCGCTCAGATCGCGATTTGACTCTGTTTCCGGCGCGGCCTGGCTGCTGGTCGGGCTGTGTGCCGTGTTCTCGGTTCTGGCGCCAAGCTTTCTCAGCGGGGCCAACCTGGTCAACGTGCTGCTGCAGGCCACCATCTTGCTGCTGCTGGCCTTGCCGATGACGCTGATCATCCTGACCGAGGGGCTGGACCTCTCCATGGGGGCGGTGCTGTCGCTGTGCACGGTGGTGCTGGCGGTGGTGCAGATCGACAGTGGTTCGATTGTCCTGGGCCTGACGGCCGCATTGGCGGTGGCCATCGCTTTTGGCCTGTTCAACGGCCTGCTGGTGGCCGCGTTCGACCTGCCGCCCTTTGTGGTGACGCTGGGTACGCTGGGCGCGGCGCAGGGCCTGGCGCTGGTGGCGGCCGAAGGGCGGACCACCATGGGCGTGGCCGAAGGGCTGCGCTGGTTCTGGGACGGCAACTGGCTGGGCCTGCCGGTACCGCTGTGGCTGGCGGCACTGACCTGGGCCGTGATTCATGTGCTGCTGTACCACACCCGCTTTGGCGCGCGCGTGTTCGCGCTCGGCGGCAACCGCGAGGCGTTGCGCTTCGGCGGCATCACGGTGAAGTGGTCGCTGCTGTGGGTCTACGTGCTGGGCGGCGTGTGCGTGGGGCTGGCCTCGCTGCTGCTCACCGCGCGCGTCAATGGCGGCCATCCCACGGTCGCCATCGGCCTGGAGTTCGATGCCATCGCCGCAGTGGCGGTGGGCGGCACGGCGTTCGAGCGCGGCAAGGGTGGGCTCACCGGCACGGTGCTGGGCGTGCTGGCGGTGGGGGTGATGCGCAACGGCCTCAACCTGCTGTCCATGCCTTCGTCGGTGCAGGTGGCGGCGGTGGGCGCGGTGGTGATCATCGCGCTGTGGATCGATTCGGCCCGGGGGAAGGCATGAACACGTTGGCACAAAAAACCAGCATGGCCATGCCACATCTGTCGCCCGAGCAGCGCGCCGTGCTGCTGCGCCTGGCCGTGCTGGGGCTGCTGGGCCTGGCGCTGTCGCTGGCGGCACCGGCTTTTCTGACCACCGGCAACCTGCTCAACGTGTTGCGCCAGGCCAGCCTGATGTTCCTGCTGGCCTCGGGCCTGACGCTGGTGATCCTGTGCGGCGGGCTGGATCTGTCGATCGGTGCCAACGTGGCACTGTCGGCCTGTCTGGCGGCAACGGCCATCAAGGGCACGGGCTCCATCGCGCTGGGCTGTGCTGTCGGGGCGGGCTGCGGCCTGTGCATCGGCGTGCTCAACGGGCTGATGGTCACCGCCTTGCGCATCCCGCCCTTCATTGCCACCTACGGCATGTTATGGATTCTGCATGGTGTGACCTACTGGTACATGAACGGCGAAACCATCCACGGTTTCCCGCCCGAATTCCGCATGCTCGGCAGCGGCCACCTGGCCGCCGTGCCGGTGCCGGTGTACCTGATGCTGGGCGTGCTGCTGGCCGGCACGGTGCTCACGCAGTACACCACCTGGGGCCAGGAGATTTATGCCACCGGCGCCAACACCGAGGCGGCGGCCTTGTCGGGTGTGCCGGTCCATGCGCGGCGCCTGGCGGTCTATGCGCTCAGCGGGCTCATGGCCGGGCTGGCGTCGCTGGTGTTTCTGGCGCGCCTGAATTCGGCCGAAGGCGACATGGGTGAGTCCCTGACGCTGCAGGCGATTGCCGCGGTGCTGATTGGCGGCACCTCGCTGTTCGGCGGCACCGGCACGCTGGTGGGCACCCTGATCGGGGCGCTGATTCTCACCGTGGTGCTCAACGGCATGAACCAGCTGGGCATCAGCGCCAACTGGCAGCCCTTCATCACCGGCGTGATCGTGATTCTTTCCGTGCTCTCGGACGCCCTGACGCGCAAGCGCCAGGGTGGCTGAGTTTTTTCAACGTCATTTCCATTCGACAGGAGACACAGCATGAACTTCAAGCCGACTCAGCGGGCCGTGGCCCTTTTCATCGCAGCCAGCGCCGTGTCCTTGGGCGCAGTCGCCCAATCCGGCGAAAAGATTGCCTTCTTCACCAAGAACCAGACCAACCCGTTTTTCCAGGTGGTGCGCCTGGGGGCGGACAACGCGGCCAAGCAGATGGGGGCGGTGGTCACGCACTACATCCCGACCAAGCCGGACAGCATTCCCGAGCAGCTGTCGCAGATCGACGACGTGATCATCAAGAAGCCCAATGCCATCGTGTTCACGCCGGTGGACTACAAGGCCATGGGCGCGGGCGTGCAGAAGATCAATGCGGCCGGCATCCCGGTGGTGAACGTCACGGACAAGTCCGAAACCGGCAAGTTTGTCGCTTTCGTCGGCTCCAGCGACTATGAGCTGGGCCTGGTGACGGGGCGCTACATGCTCAAGACCATGGGCGGCAAGGGCAATGTGGTGATTCTGGAAGGTGTCAAGGGTTCGCTGGTCAGCGCCGACCGCGTGCGCGGTTTCAACGATGCGCTCAAGGAGTTTCCGCAGGTCAAGCTGTTGGCGTCCCAGCCGGGCAACTTCCAGCGCCTGCAGGGCCTGCAGGTGATGGAGAACCTGATGCAGACCCACCCGCAGATCGACGGTGTGATGGCGGCCAACGACGCCATGGGCACGGGCGCCATCGAGGCGCTGGAAGGTGCCAACCGCAAGGCCCATGTGGTCGGCATCAATGGCACGAAAGAGGCGGTCGATGCCATCAAGGCCGGCAAGATGCTGGCCTCGGGCGACTACAACGGATTCCTGCAGGGCTGCGTGTCCACGATGCTGGCCATTCGGGAACTGCGCAAGCTGCCGGTGCCGAAGGAAGTGGTGTTCAAGGCGGGTGTGATCGACAAGACCAATTACCAGGCGGCCGATATTCCGGCCGACAAGCGTGTCTGCCCGAAATGGGAAGACGCCATCAAAGGCTGAGGACCGGGCGCACCATGATCTTCACCTTCATCCTGATCGACAAGCCCGACCACGGCGAACTGCGCCAGCGCGTGCGGCCCGAGCACAAGGCCTACCTGGCGGCGGTGGCCGACCGCATGGCCTTTGCCGGCCCGTTCACGCATGACGACGGCACGACCATGCTTGGCAGCCTGCTGGCGATCGACTTTCCCTCGCGCGACGCGGCGCACGCCTGGCTGGCGAACGAGCCTTTCACCAAGGCCGGCTTGTACGCCAGCACCACGGTGCACGCCTTCGTGAACCTGTGGCCGCAAAAGGCCGGCTTTCCGCCGGCGGCATAGAGCGGGACTGCGAATGATCCGACACATCGTGATGTGGAACGTGCGCGGCGACACGCCGGCCGAGAAGGCGCGCGGCATTGCGCAGCTGCAACGCAGCTTCGAGGGGCTGCGCGGCCGCATTCCGGGCCTGCTGCACTTGGAGATTGGCATCGATGTCAGCCGCATCGACTACGCCTGTGACGTGGTGCTGTATTCCGAATTCGAGAACCAGGCCGCGCTCGACGCCTACGGCACGCACCCCGAGCATCTGCGCGTCAAGGACGAAGTGGCCGAGCTGCGCATCGCGCGCCACCAGGTGGATTACGTGGTGCCGTGAGCCGCCGCTGTTTTTTTGATGGAACCTTGAGGAGACAAGAATGAACGACAAGCTGATGGACGAACTGCTGATCCGCCAGATGGTGGAGCGCTGGGCCGTCTGGCGCGACGCCGGCGACTGGGAGCGCTTTGCCACCGTGTGGCACCCGGAGGGCGTGATGATGGCGACCTGGTTCCAGGGGCCGTTTGCCGAGTTCATCCGCGTGACAAAAGAAGGCTGGGCCAAGGGTGTCAGCATCCTGCACTTCCTCGGCGGCTCGGCCATCGAGGTGGCGGGCGACCGCGCCATTGCCCAGACCAAGATGACGATCTCGCAGCGCGGCATGGTGGAGGGTGAGAACGGCCCGGTGCTGTGCGACGTGGTCTGCACTGGCCGCTTCCATGACTTCGTCGTCAAGCACAAGGGCGAATGGAAGCTGCTGCACCGCCAGCCGATCTACGAGAAGGACCGCATCGACCCGGTGGACTCCACCGCCGTCCTCAAGCTCGACCAGCAGGCGCTGGCCACCTTCCCCGAGGGCTACCGCCACCTGGCCTACATCCAGACACGCATCGGCTACACGGTGAAGATGGACATGCCCATGCTCAAAGGGCCGGTAGTCGAAGAACTCTACCGCCGCGGCGCACGTTGGCTGGCTGGCGGAGAACTGAAATGACCCCCCTGAATCGGCCTGCGGCCGCTACCCCCCCAGGGGGGCGCCACCAGCGGCCCGGCAAAGCCGGTTCCGCGGTGGCCGCTGGTACTGCATCGCTCTCACGCCGTGTTGTGCTGTCTGTACTGGGTGGCTTGGCACTGCCGGCCTGGAGCCAGGCTTATCCCAACAAGCCGCTGCGCGTGATCGTGCCGCAGCCGCCGGGCGGCGGCTTCGACTTCGTGGCGCGTGCCCTGGCTGACCGGCTGGGCAAGCAGATCGGCCAGAGCGTGGTGGTGGAAAACAAGACCGGCTCCGGCACGCTGGTGGGCACCGAAGCCGCCGCCCAGGCCGCACCCGACGGCTACACCCTGCTGCTGGGCTCGGTCTCCAACATCGCGCTCAACATGGGGTTGTACAGCAAGCTGTCCTACGACAGCCTGCGCGACTTCGAGCCGGTGGGGCTGGCAGTGAGTTACAGCTACACGCTGATGGCGCGCAAGGACCTGCCGTTCAACTCGCTCAAGGAGGTGGTGGCCTATGCCAAGGCCAACCCGGGCAAGCTCACCTATGCCTCGGCCGGAAACGGCTCGGGCCAGCACGTGCTGGCGGCGGCGCTCTGGCACCTGGCCGGCGTCAACGTGGTGCACGTGCCCTACCGCGGCGCGCAGGCGGCCTATCTGGACCTGCTGGGGGACCGCGTCGACCTGTTCTTCGACCTCTCGTCCACGGCGCGGGCGCAGGTCGATGGCGGCAAGGTCAAGGCGTTGGCGGTTTCGGGTGCCGAGCGCAACGCCATGCACCCGGCGGTGCCGACCATCAACGAAAGCGGTGTCGCCCAGCTCGACCTGGAGTCCTGGTTCGGCTACTTCGTGCCGAGCAAGACGCCGGCCGAGGTACAGGAGCGCCTGCGCAGTGAGCTGGCACGGGTGATCGCCATGCCCGAGCTGCAGGAGACCTTCCGCAAGGCTGGCGGCAAGCCCCTGAGCCTGAGCGCGGCCGACACCAAGGCCCTGGTCAAGCGCGATGTCGAACGTTGGACTAAGCTGGTGCGCGACATCGGCATCAAGGCCGATTGATCCGGTCACAATATTTTTTTGAAGAGGAAGACCATGAAAGTTCTTGGCATTTCAGGCAGCCTGCGCAAGGGCTCCTTCAACAGCATGGCGCTGCGCGCCGCGCAAAAACTCGCGCCCGCCGGCATGGAGATTTCCATTGCCGACATTTCGCAGATTCCGATGTACAACGACGACGTGCGCGCTGCCGCCGAGCCGGCTGCCGTGACGGCGCTCAAGGCGCAGGTGCGCGCCGCCGACGCGGTGCTGCTGGTCTCGCCGGAGTACAACTTCTCCATCCCGGGCGTGCTGAAGAACACGCTGGACTGGCTGTCGCGCCCGCCCGAGCCGCCGTTCGACGGCAAGACGGTGGCCATCATGGGCGCCAGCCCGGGCCCGGTGGGCACGGCGCGCGTGCAGTACCACCTGCGTCAGGTGATGGTGTTCATGAACGCCTTCGTCGTCAACAAGCCTGAGGTCTTCATCAGCAACTGCGCCAGCAAGTTCAACGAGCAGGGCGAGCTGACCGACGAGACCACGGCCAAGTTCATTGGCGAGTTGCTGGTGTCGCTGCAAAAACTCAAGACCCGGGTGGGGTGAAGCGGGTGTTGCGGGCGGCGACAATCGGCGGATGAACTTTCCGCTCATCACCGACGGGTATTTCTACGCCGTTGCCGTTCCCGCCGTGCTGTTGCTGGGTATCAGCAAGAGCGGCTTCGGCGCGGGCTTCGGCTCGCTCGCCGTGCCGCTGATGGCCATGGCGGTGACGGTGCCGCAGGCCGCCGCCATCCTGATGCCGGTGCTGCTGGTGATGGACCTGCTGGGCATCGCGGCGCTGCGCAAGGAATTCGACAAGCGCCTGCTCAAGTTCCTGCTGCCCTTCGGCCTGCTGGGCACGGTCATCGGCGCGCTGCTGTTCAAGGTGCTGGCCGCGAATATCGTCGCCGGCATCGTGGGCGGCTTCACGCTGCTGTTCCTGGCGCAGCGCCTGCTGTTTCCGCCGCGGGCCGACAGCGCACCGCCGCCGCGCTGGCTCGGCGCCATCCTCACCGCCACCTCGGGTTTCACCAGTTTCGTGGCGCACGCCGGCGGGCCGCCGATCAGCGCCTACGTGATTCCGCTCAAGCTGCCGCCGGTGGTGTTCGCGGCCACGCTGTCCTACTTTTTCTTCTTCATCAACCTGTCGAAGTGGATTCCCTACGCCTGGCTGGGCCTGCTGGACATGCGCAACCTGGCCACCTCGCTGGTGCTGCTGCCGCTGGCGCCACTCGGCGTCTGGAGCGGCGTCTGGCTGGCGCGGCGCATCAAGCAGCAGCTGTTCTACCAGCTGATCTACCTCGGCCTGTTCCTCACCGGCGCCAAGCTGGTGTGGGACGCGCTTCGCTGACTGCTATCAATACAGGAGCTACTGGCGCTTATTTGACAAGGTCGGGATCCGGTTTTTGTCAGGTTTCGTGATCTTTCGGCCGCTGGTGCGATGCTTGCAGCTCGCGCTCGCGGGCGATTTGTTCTTCCAGTTGCTGCCGTCCCTGCTTGGCCACCGCGATCAGCTTGGCGCGGTCCTTGTGGTGCGGGTACATCTGCTCCAGCAGTGCCAGGTTGTGCTGCCGGAAACGTCGCGCAGCCAGGCGCGCTTCTTCCGGCGTCTGGCCCAGCAGTTCGAGCACGCTGCGCGCGCTGCGCAGGCTGGACTCGAAGACCTCGCGCTCCATCAGCGTGATGCCGCGGTCGCGCAACTGGTACCAGTGCGTCACGTCGCGGGCACGGGCCACGATCTGCAACTGGGGGAAATGCTGCTGCGCCAGATCGATGATCTTGAGCGACTGCTCCGGGTCGTCCACCGCCACCACCAGCACCCGCGCCGTGGCCGCGCCCGAGATGCGCAGCAGGTCCAGCCGCGTAGCATCGCCATAGAAGACCGGGAAGCCGAAGGCACGGGCGACCTCGATCATCTCGGCGTCATGGTCGAGCAGGGTGCAGCGGTAGCCGTGGGCAAACATCAGGCGCGCCACCATCTGGCCGTAGCGGCCGAAGCCGGCGATCAGCACCGGTGCATCCTGCTGCTCCGAGATTTCTTCCAACTGCGGACCGTTGCGCGCCGCCCAGCGCGGCAGCAGCCATTTGTCGATCAGCACCAGCAGTAGCGGGCTGAGCAGCATCGACAGGGCGACCGCGCCGGTCAGCAGCGAGGCCGTGTCCGGCGGCAGCACGCGGGCGCCGGCGGCGGCCTGGAACACGACGAAGGCGAATTCGCCGCCCTGGGCCAGCAGCACGGTGAAGACCGGGCGCTCCTGCAGCGGCAGGCGCATGACCTGGGCCAGCACGTAGATCACCAGCAGCTTGAGCAGCACGAAACCGCCCAGGATGGCCGCCATCAGCCAAGGCGACTGGCGCAGCACGCCGAAGTCGATGCCCATGCCGACCGCCACGAAGAACAGACCGAGCAGCAGGCCCTTGAACGGCTCCAGGTCGGTTTCCAGTTCGCGCCGGTACTCGCTTTCGGCCAGCAGCACGCCAGCCAGGAAGGCCCCCAGCGCCATGCTCATGCCGGTGGCCTGCATCAGAGTGGCGATGCCCACCACCAGCAGCAGGGCGGCGGCGGTGAAGATTTCCGGCGTCTTGCTGCGCGCGATCCAGCGCAGCAGCGGGCGCACCAGCAGCCGGCCGCCGAGGATGATGGCACCGATGATTGCTATGATTTTGATAGCTTTCAGCGCAGGATGCATGGGCGCCAGTGCCGTATCGGATGCTGAAACGTCGCCCAGCAGCGGCAGCAGGGCGAGGATCGGGATGGCCGCCATGTCCTGGAACAGCAGGATGGACAGGCCGGCCTGCCCGCTGCCGGTGCGCAGCAGGTTGCGTTCCTGCAGGGCCTGCAGGGCAATGGCGGTGGACGACAGGGCCAGGCCCAGCGCGGCGATGAGGGCGATCTGCCAGCGCACGTCGAAGGCCAGCGCCACGCCACCGATCGCCAGCGTGCAACCCAGCAGCTGTGCGCCGCCGCCGCCGAAGATGGGCCGGCGCAGGCTCCACAGGCGGCGCGGCTCCAGCTCCAACCCGACCAGGAACAGCATCAGCACCACGCCGAACTCGGCGAAGTGCAGGATGCTTTCCACGTCCGTCACCAGGCCCAGGCCCCAGGGGCCGATGGCGATGCCGGCCGCCAGGTAGCCGATGATGGCGCCCAGGCCGAGGTACTTGCTCAAGGGCACCGCCAGCACCGCGGCGCCGAGGTAGATGAAGGCATTGCTGAGCCAGCCGGGGATGTGTTCCATGGCCCTAAGCTAACATAGGGCTTG
>Ga0255338_1002277_pt1 | contig 29173 bp, 33 predicted proteins | sample MeOH1_35cm_T4_19_FD_203715 | JGI IMG/M metagenome (GOLD analysis project Ga0255338, IMG submission 203715) | Sandy soil microbial communities from University of British Columbia, Vancouver, Canada - MeOH1_35cm_T4_195 | ecosystem: Engineered > Artificial ecosystem > Sand microcosm > Unclassified ... | reverse complement strand
CTTTGTCCGTCTCCGGAAGTAAAGGAGGAGGCACGGCCCGCAGGGGCGTGCCGGGGGACATGGAGTGAGACGGACAAAGCCGTCCTGTGCCGGACCGAAGGCAACGGGCGCAGCGCGGCACCGCAACACAATCGCTTGTGGTGGCCTGCGCGGGAATGATGGACATGTGTCAGGCGACACGAGAAACTGACATGTTCCGAACAGCGTCGAACGCCGCACGAGCAGCCGGGGCGGCAGAGAAGTGCCCACGCCCTCGGGCTTTAGGGCGGCAGGCGCGTCGCGGGTGGGCCTGGCACCGGCGGCCCACAGGCCGCACCAAGGCCGACCTACAGCCGCTCGCGCCCCCCGCCTGCGACAGCGGCCCGCCCGGTGCGGCTCCAATCACGCAAAGCCGACCGGTGACCGCGTTACGACGACAGGGATCGGACTCTTCCGCTTCCGCAGGCGGATCAGCGAGAACATTGTCCAGTGGGCCGGCCGGCTTCCCCTTGCGGGGCGGCCGCACGCACCCTCACCCGCGCAGTGGCGGCTCCCACGCACTCCGCCGCCGTTTGCCTACAGGAGCGCCCCGCAGCGGGGACCTACCCTGCAGGACAGGCCACGAACCAGCGTCCGGGAGACATTGCATGAGTCCGCTGTTGATCCGCATCTTCACCTTGGTCGGCATCGCCCTCGCCGCTGCCAGCATGCAGATGAAGACGCGGGCGCAAACGCTGCAAGGCCCGCAGCTGCAGGCGATGCAGCCGGCGGCCGGCGCCACGTCCGCCGGCCACGACGGCCGCGCCAGCTGAGAATCCACGCAATGCAGTACCCGATGCCCGTTCCCTCCCGCCCGCGCGCACCGCGCCGCGCCCGCAAGGCCGCCGCCGGCTGGTCGCTGGCGTTCGCCGCGCTGCTGCTCGGGGGCGTGTTCGCCGCCGACCTGCCGCAGAGCCTTGCGCACCGCAGCGTGGCGCCGCAGGCCCTGCAGCAGGTGGTGCAGCAGCAGCTGCAGGCGCTCGCGCACGAGAACGCCGGCGCGGCCTTCGCCCTGGCCGACACCGACCTGCGCACGCAGTTCGGCAGCGCCGAAGCCTTCCTGGAAACCGTGCGCACGGACTACCCGATGCTGATGCACCCGGCCAGCGTGCTGTTCCTCAAGCCCGAGACCGACGGCAGCATCGCCATGCAGAAGGTGCGCCTCACCGACGAGGAAGGCGCGTCCTGGTCGCTGACCTACCTGCTCAATCGCGAGCAGGGCGACCAGTGGAAGATCGCCGGCTGCGTCGTCACGCCGCAGGGCCGGCAGGTGCTGACCTAGGGGCTAGCCCCTCTCCAGCGCCCGCACGAACCCCTGCACCGGCCGCGTTTCCGGCAGCACGTAGACCACGCTGCGCGAGGCGCCCAGCACCCGTTGCACCACCTCCCGGTAGAAGGCCACCGGCACCACGACGCAGCCCCAGGAGACGCGCTTGCCCGCCGCCGGCCCGCTGGCCAGCCGGCCGGAGCGGGCGGCATACGAAAAGCCCGGGGCAGGCGGTGGATCGCGAAGGCGCTCTGGTAGTCGACCCAGATCACGTGCTCGCCGCTGCGGTTCTCGCCGGGCACCGCCTCGAAGCGGCCGGCCGGCGTGGTGCGTTCCTGCGGCGGCACATGGCCGCTTTGCGCGTGCTCGCCCACGCCCGCTGCCGTGTGGTCGCCCACGGCGCTTCCCAGCAGGGCCGGCGAGTGGCCGGCCAGGCGGCCGTCGGCGTGGAACACGTAGATGTGCGCGCTGCGCTTGTCCACCACCGCGTAGGGGCGGCCGTGCGCGTCGCCGCTGCGCTGCACCCAGGCCAGCAGGCTGCGTGCGTCCTGCGAGGCGCCGGGCGCCTGAAAACTTTCGGGTGCGGCGTGCGCCGGCGCCAGGGCCGCCACGAAGCACCATGCCGTACTGCCGGCTGCATGGCGCAGCCATCGGCGCAAATCCATCCGAATCCCCTCTGGCTGAGCCAGCAGGGACGGATGCTACCAAGCGCGGCCGTGCGGCCGCAAGGACGGGAAGGTAACGGGACGGTGAAGCGTGACCGGTTCAGCGGCCGGCGGCGAGCCGCACGATGCCGTCGGTCACGTCGTAGGCGCCGAACACCTCCTCCGGCGTCTTCACTTCCGGCAGCACGTAGACCACGGCGCCGTACTTGCGCACGGTGGGCGCGATGACGTTCTCGTAGAAGCGCACCGGCAGGTTGATGCAGCCGAAGGAGATCCGGTTGTCGTCGGTGGTGAGCGAAGCCAGCCGCTCCAGCCGGTGCTCGCGGGCGTGCAGCGGGCGGATGCGATGCATGGACACGGCCAGGTCGTAGGAGACCCAGACCACGTCCTCGTTGCCGGCATTGAGCCCCGGTTCGGCCACGAAGCGGCCGGCCGGCGTGGTCTTCTCGTGCGGGCGCACCCGCGACAGCGGCTTGTCGCCGATGCCGGGATAGGAGTCGTCGCCATGGGCTTCGCCGAGCAGCGCCGGCGCACCTTGCAGCAGGCGCCCGTCGGGGGCGAAGGCGTACACGCGGGCATCCTTCTTGTCGACGATCACGAAGGCATGGCGCCTGGCGTCGCCGGTGTGGACCACCCAGTTGGCCACCAGCTTCGCATCGGGCGAAGCTTCGTCGCCCCGGAAATCGGCCAGCCGCACCGGCGGCAGCGGTGGCGCCGGCTGCGGCGTGGCTTGCGGTGCGGGCGCGGCTGGCGGCGCGGTCACGGCCGAGGGCGCCGTGGCAACGGCATCGCGCCGGGCCTGCTCCCGCGCATCGCGGTTCTTCTTCACCCACACCGGCGGCAGCGCGAGAACCAGCACGCCGAGGCCGATCAAGGCGCCCTTGCGCAATGCATCGAAGAATTCGGAGTCCGTTCCCTTTGGCATGGTGCTTCTTCCGTGGCGGAAGGCAGCAGAGTAGGCAGCCTGTGCGGTGCCCCGCGTGCGCCGATCAAGCAAGCGCGTGTAGGAGCACGGCGCTCATTGGCCAAGCCTTCGGGCGACCGTGCGGCGCTCAAGCCGCTTCGCCGCGCGGCTCCTGCCCCCACTGCGCGATCTGCAATGCGGGGTCGGCGCATTCGCAGCCGAAGGCGTAGTCGGGATCTTCGCGCACGGCGGCGAACGCCTCCGGTGGGACCGGCACGAGGGCCGGCGGTGCAGGATCGGACGGCTGCATTTCAGGCATGGCGACTCTCCCTGTCGTTGCAGAGCCATTGTTCGCGGGGGCGTGCCCCCGCCCTATCCGCAGAGCTCGCCAGGCCGTGTAGGAGCCCGCCTACGCCGGCAGCGCCAGCTTGCCGCGCACGCGCTGCACCAGCGCATAGGCCGCCACCAGCAGCGCGCCGGCGACCACGCCGACCAGCGCATCGAGCAGCATGCCGGCCGGGATGCGCAGAGCGCCGGCGTCCGCCGTGGCCTGTTCCAGCCCGTGGTGCAGCGCCGGGATGCCATGTTCCAGGATGCTGCCGCCCACCAGGAACATCGCCGCCGTGCCGGCGACGGACAGGCCCTTCATCATCCAGGGCGCCGCACGCAGGATGCCGCGGCCCGTCGCGCGCGCCGCGGCGCCGGCGCGGCCCGTGAGCCAGGCGCCCAGGTCGTCCAGTTTCACGATGCCGGCCACCAGCCCGTAGACGCCGGCGGTCATCGCCAGCGCGATCACCACCAGCACCGCGACGCGGGTGGCGAAGTCCTGGCCGGCGACCGTGCCGAGGCCGATCACGATGATCTCGGCGGACAGGATGAAGTCGGTGCGGATCGCGCCGCGGATCTTGTCGCGCTCGTAGGCGACCAGGTCCAGTTTCTCGTCGGCCACGGCCTGCTGCAGCTCCTGGTGGTGCGCCGTGTCCTCGGCGCGGCTGTGCAGGAAGCGGTGCGCCAGCTTTTCTGCGGCTTCGAAGCAGAGGAAGGCGCCGCCCAGCATCAGCAGAGGCGTGACGGCCCAGGGCGCGAGCGCGCTGATGGCGAGCGCCGCCGGCACCAGGATCGCCTTGTTCAGGAGCGACCCCTTGGCCACCGCCCACACGACCGGCAGCTCGCGCTCGGCGCGCACGCCGGTGACCTGCTGCGCGTTCAGCGCGAGGTCGTCGCCCAGCACGCCGGCGGTCTTTTTGGCCGCCACCTTGGTGAGGACGGAAACGTCGTCCAGGATGGTGGCAATGTCGTCGAGAAGGGCGAGCAGGCTGGAGGCCATCGGCAGTCCGTTGTCGTGGTCTCCCCATTATGGGGACGGACCGCCAATCGGGGGGCAGCGCCCCCGACGCGCGTCGCCTCAGTAGTTGCCCGTACGGTACGGGCTGCGAGGCACGTACTTGTGCTCGCCGTCGGGAATCGGCTCCGCCTTGGGATCGGGCCGGTGCTGCACCGCGTTGCTGCCCTCCCCCTCCGGTGGCGGCCGCCGCCGGCCCCGCGGCGCTTCCGCCTGCTTCGGCCTGCTCGAACGTCGGTAGAGGTTCATGCAAGCCACCTTAGGAGGGCGCCCGTGCCGCGGCTGTAGGACGCGGGCCATGGCCGTGTCCGTCGGTCACCGACGCGGCCGTTCCGTCCCCGCTTCGATGGCATAGTGCCGCCCCATGCGCGGCATCATCCTAGCCCTCTTCCTCCTCGCGTGCGCCGCCGCGGCGCGCGCGGCCCCCGTCGTGTTCGAGGACACGATCGCCCAGCGCACGCTGGCCTGCACCGCCTGCCACGGCCGCCAGGGACGCGCCGGCCCCGACGGCTATTACCCGCGCATCGCGGGCAAGCCCGCCGGCTACCTGTACAACCAGCTGCTCAATTTCCGCGACGGCCGGCGCCACTACGGCCTGATGGCGGGACTGCTCGACACCCTCACCGACGCCTACCTGTACGAGATCGCGCAGCACTTCGCCGGCCTCGACCTGCCCTACCCGCCGCCGCAGCCTGCCGCGGCGGCGCCCGAGACGCTGCAGCGGGGCCGCGACATCGCGCTGCAGGGCGACGCCGAGCGGCGCGTGCCGGCCTGCGCGCGCTGCCACGGCAAGGCGCTCACCGGCGTGCAGCCCGCCATCCCGGGCCTGCTGGGGCTGCCGCGCGACTACCTCAATGCGCAACTGGGCGCCTGGCGCAACGGCCAGCGGCGCGCGCTGGCGCCCGACTGCATGGCGGAGATCGCCCGCCGGCTCTCGCCCGAGGACCTGTCGGCGGTCACCAGTTTCCTCGCGGCGCAGCCCCTGCCCAAGGATCCGCATCCGGCCGCCGCGCCCGGCTCGGAGCCGCCGGTGAAGAAGAAGGGCCGGGGCCGCGGCCGCAAGGCGGCGCCGCCGCCGGCGCCCGAACCGCCGCCGATGCGCTGCGGCTCGGCGGAGTCGCCCGTGCCGGGAAGCCGCAAATGATCCGCCGCGTGCTCTGGACCGTCGCGGCGCTGCTGCTGGCGCTGGCGACCTTCGTGTGGCTGTTCAACTACCTGGGCGGCGCCCGCGTGCACGACCAGCCGCCCTCGGCGCCGCCGGCGCCCGAACAGGTGGCGCGCGGCGCCTATCTCGCCCGCGCGGGCAACTGCATGCTGTGCCACACCGAGCGCGGCGGCGCGCCGTATGCGGGCGGGCGTGCGATCGAGACGCCCTTCGGCACCGTCTACGCCAGCAACATCACGCCCGACGCCGAAACCGGCATCGGCGCCTGGTCGGCTGCGCACTTCCGCCGCGCCCTGCACGAGGGCCGCTCGCGCGACGGCCACCTGCTGATCCCCGCCTTTCCCTACACCCACTTCACGCGCGTGAGCGGCGCCGATGTCGACGCCCTGTTCGACTACCTGCGCAGCCTGCCGCCGGTGAACAAGCCGAACCGGCCGCACCGGCTGCGCTGGCCATACGACACGCAGGCGGCGCTGGCCGTGTGGCGCGCGCTGTACTTCCGCCCCGACCGCTACCAGGAGGACGCCTCGCGCACGCCGGAATGGAACCGCGGCGCCTACCTGGTGCAGGGCCTGGGCCACTGCGGCGCCTGCCACACGGCGCGCACCGCCCTGGGCGGCATGCGCGACATGCTGGATCTCTCGGGCGGGCTGATCCCGATGCTGAACTGGTATGCGCCTTCGCTCGCCTCGCCCGGCGAAGCGGGCGTGGCGGACTGGCCGATCGCGCAGATCCAGCAGCTGCTGGCCACCGGCAGCGCACCGCGCGGCATCGTGCTGGGCCCCATGGCCGAAGTGGTGCAGCACAGCACGCAATACCTGGAGCCGTCCGACCTGCGCGCCATGGCCGTCTACCTCAAGAGCCTGCCGCCCGCGCCGGGCGATTCCGATCCGCGCGAGCTGCCGCACGCGGCCGCGGCGGTGCTGGAGCGCGGGGCGAAGATCTATGCGGACCGCTGCGCCTCCTGCCACGGCGACCAGGGCCAGGGCGTGCCCGGCGCATATCCGGCCCTGGACGGCAACCGCGCGGTGACCATGCCGGTGACGGCCAACCTGGTGCAGGTGGTGCTCAATGGCGGCTTCGCGCCGGCCACGCGCGGCAACCCGCGGCCCTTCGGCATGCCGCCCTTCGCGCCGGTGCTGTCGGACGCCGACGTGGCGGCCGTGCTCACCTACCTCCGCTCGGCCTGGAAGAACCGGGCGGCGCCGGTCAGCGAACTGACGGTCGCGCAGCAGCGGGCCAGCAGGCGCGAGTAGGCCGGGCCACAATCGCGCCATGGTGCTGCGACGCGTGGAACTGCCTGCCGAAGTCTCCGGCCAGCTCTGGCTGGGGCCGATGCCGGGCCGCTTCCAGGCCTGGAACGCCTTCACCGCGGAGGCGCAGCGCTGCGGCCTGGGCCTGGTGGTGTGCCTGACGCCGCGGCCGGAGCTGGCGGAGCTCTCGCCCGACTACCACGCGGCGATCGTGCGCGGCCGGCTGCCCTATCGCTGGATGCAGGTGCCGATGCGCAACTTCGGCCTGCCCGAGGACCCGGCCGCCTTCCGCCGCGACGTGGGCGCGATCGCCGACACGATCCGCGACGGCAATGCGGTGCTGCTGCACTGCGCCGCCGGCCTGGGCCGCACCGGCACCGCCGCCGCCTGCGTGCTCAAGGCCCTGGGCCTGGATGCGCCCGAGGCCCTGCAGCGCGTGCGCGACGCGGGCTCCAATCCGCAGAACGCAGAGCAGTCGGGGCTGGTGGACTGGTTTTGAACATCCAACTGCCCCGGACGCAGAGGACGCGAAAGATACGCAGAGGACGCAAAAAAGACAAAGAAAACTTGAAGAGTTTCTTTCGCGTCCTCTGCGTACCCTTTGCGTCCTCTGCGTCCGGAAGTTCGTCTTTCCCACGCCCTACTTCACGAACGGATTCGCGAACACGAACATCATCGCCACGCCGACGCCGATCAGGAAGTTGGCGTCGATCAGGCCGGCGAGCAGGAACATCTTGGTCTGCAGCTCGTTCATCAGTTCGGGCTGGCGCACCGCGCCCTCGATGAAGCGGCCGCCCATGGTGCCGATGCCCAGGCAGGCGCCGATGGCGCCCAGGCCGATGATGAGGCCGCAGGCGACTGCGACGAGGCCGGTGTCTGTCATGGTGAGCTCCTTTGCCCTGGATGCCCCCATGCTGCCGGCGCGGCCTCAGGAAGTCGATGACGCCGCAGGTAATGGCGCGATGCGCTGGTGCGCCACCGCCGCGAGCTCGCGCGGCTCGACCCGCTCGGGCGCGAGTTCCGCCAGCGGCAGCAGCACGAAGGCCCGTTCGCGCAGGCGCGGATGCGGCACCGTGAGGCGCGCGCCGTCGATGCGCGCCGATCCGTAGAGCAGCAGGTCCAGGTCCAGCGTGCGCGGCGCGTTGCGGTAGGGGCGCTCGCGGCCGGCCGCGCTTTCGATCGCCTGCAGCGCGCGCAGCAGCGCGAAGGCATCGAGCGTCGTTTCGAGCTGCGCGACGGCGTTGAGGTAGTCGGGGCCGCCCGCATCCACCGGGGCGCTGCGGTAGCAGCGCGAACTGCGCGCGAGCCGCGTGCCGGGCAGGGCGGCCAGCGCGGCCAGCGCGCTGCGCAAGGCGGCCTGCGGATCCCCGAGATTGGCGCCGAGGCCGACGAAGGCCGCCACCGGCTCGCGCATGCCCGCGTTCTCAGTCGGCCGGGCCGGCGCCGGAACCCTCCGGCGCCGCGGAACCCGCGCCCTGCCCCGAAGGCTTGCGGCGGCGCCGGCGGCGCTTGCGCGGCGCGTCGGCGCTGCCCGCTTCCACCGGTGCGTTCTCGTCGCCGCTGCCGCCGCGGCTGTCGTCGCTGTCGCGGTGGCGGCTGACATCGCGACTGTCCTCGCGGCCGTCCTGGCGACTGTCCTCGCGACCGTCGTCACGGCCGCCATCGCCGCCGCCCTCGCCCGTGCGCGCCGCGCGCTGGCGCGCGGGCGCCGCTTCGGCTGCGCCCTCCTCGCCGCGCTTGCGCGGCGCGCGCGTGCGGCGCTGGCGCAGCTGCTCCTCGCGCAGCGCTTCCACCAGGTCCTCGCGCACGGCGTCGCTCGCCTGGCTGAATTCCTGCCACCAGTCCGCCAGCGACACGTCGACCTCGCCCACATCGGCGCGCAGCCGCATGAAGTCGAAGCCGGCGCGAAAGCGCGGCTGCTCCACCAGGCTGAAGGGCGTGTTGCCGCCGCGCTTCTCGAACCGCGGCTGCATCATCCAGATCTCGCGCATGTCGGCGCCCAGCTTGCCGCGCCCCGAGATGTCGCCGATGCGGGCATCGAACACCTCGTCGATCGCGCCCTGCAGCGCCGGGAAGGGATGCTCCCGGCGCGCCACGCGCTGCGCCCAGCCGTCGCGCACGTCGGCCCACAGCACGCAGGCCAGCAGGAAGCTGGGGGCGACCGGCTTCTCCTCGTTGACGCGCCGGTCCGTGTCCTGCAGCGCGGCGCGAACGAAGGGCTGCTCGGCCCGCTCCACCACCAGGTCCAGCAGCGGATAGATGCCGGTGGCCATCCCGAGCTGCTTCAACTGCTCGATGGTGGCGAGCGAGTGGCCCGTCTGCAGCAGCTTGAGCATCTCGTCGAACAGGCGGCTTTGCGGCACCTCGTTCAGCAGCGGCAGCGAGGAATGCAGCGGCGCCTTCGTCTTCGGATCGAACTTGAAACCCAGCCCCGCCAGCTTGGCCGCGAAGCGCACCGCGCGCACCAGCCGCACCGGGTCTTCGCGGTAGCGCGTGGCCGGGTCGCCGATCATGCGCAGCACGCGCTTCTTGGCGTCGGCAATGCCGTTGTGGTAATCCACCACGATCCGGGTCTCCGGGTCGTAGTACATGGCGTTGATGCTGAAGTCGCGCCGGGCGGCGTCTTCCTCCTGCGGGCCCCAGACGTTGTCGCGCAGCACGCGGCCGGAGGCGTCCACCGCGTGGTGCATGCCCGCGAGTTCCGCCTTGCTGGTGCGCTCGTTGCCCTCCACCGCCTCGGCCTGCCCCGCCTCCATGTGGGCGCGGAAGGTGGAGACCTCGATCACCTCGTGTTCGCGCCCGCGGCCGAACACCACGTGCACGATGCGAAAGCGCCGGCCGATGATGAAGGCGCGCCGGAACAGCGACTTCACCTGTTCCGGCGTGGCGTTGGTCGCCACGTCGAAATCCTTGGGCCGCAGGCCGAGCAGCAGGTCGCGCACGGCGCCGCCCACGATGTAGGCCTCGAAGCCGCCCTGCTTGAGGGCGCGCACGACGCTCAGCGCCCGGTCGTCCACCAGGGTGGGGTCGATGCCGTGCTGCTCGGGGCCGACTTCCTGGCGCTTGCCGAATTTCGGTTTGCGGCCGCTGGCGCCGGCGATCAGCTTGTCGATGAACTTCTTGATCATTCTTTGTCGAAGAGGTCGAGTATGCGCCAGCCGCGCTCCAGCGCGATGGTACGCAGGCGCGGGTCCGGATTGGTGGCCACCGGATGGTCCACCTGTTCCAGCAAAGGCAGGTCGTTGAGGGAGTCGGAATAGAAGGTGGATTCGACGTCGAGCCAGTCGAGGCCGCGCGCCGCCAGCCACTGGGTGACGCGCACCACCTTGCCCTCGCGCATGGAGGGCGTGCCGGCGATCTCGCCGGTGATCCAGCCGCTGCCGTCGCGCTCGAGCTCGACGGCGATCAGCTCGGGCACGCCGAAGGCGGCGGCGATCGGGCGCGTGACCAGCTCGTTGGTGGCCGTGACGATCGCCACCAGGTCGCCGCGCTGCTGGTGGCCGCGCACGAGTTCCAGCGCCGCTTCGCGCAGCCTGGGCGCGATCCACTCCTGCATGAAGCGCGCGTGCGCCTCCCGGTAGGCCGCGGCCCCGCGGGTGCGCAGCGCCTCGACGGCGAAGCGCACGTAGTCGTGCACGTCGAGCGTGCCGGCGACGTAGTGGGCGTAGAACTCGTCGTTGCGGCGCTTGAACTCCACCGGGTCGGTCCAGCCGATGCGCTGGGTGAACTCGCCCCAGGAGTAGTCGGAGTCGATCGGCAGCAGCGTGTGGTCGAGGTCGAACAGCGCGATCTGCATCTTTTCGGGCTTCACTCGTCCTCCAGCATGGCCTTGACGAGGGGAATGGTGACGGCGCGCTGGGCCTGCAGGGCGTAGGCGTCGAGGTGCTCCAGCAGCTGCATCAGGCTGCCGAGGTCGCGCGAGAAGCGGTGCAGGATGAAGTCCATCACCTCGTCGGAGAGGAACACGCCGCGGGCGTCGGCGGCCTGGCGCAGCACGGCGCGGCGCTCGGGCTCGGACAGCACGTGCAGCTCGAAGACGTGGCCCCAGCCCAGGCGGGTGCGCAGGTCCTCGCGCAGCTGCAGGTGCGAGGGCGGGAAGGCGCCGGCGGCCAGCACGCCGCGCTGCAGCGCCTGCGCCTGCACGAACCAGCTGAAGGCGGCGTGCTGCTGCACGGCGCTGTAGCGGTGCACTTCGTCCAGCAGCACCACGGCCCAGCGCTCGTCGAAGGGCGGCGGCTCGGCCAGCGTGGGATCGAGCCAGCCGCTGCGGGCGCCCTGCTCGCGCAGGCTTTCCTGCACCGCCTTGAGCAGGTGGGTCTTGCCGCTCGCGGGCGGCCCCCACAGGTAGGTGGGCACGGGCGAGCGCGTCGGGCTCGCCACCCACAGCTGCAGGTGCTTCCAGGCGGCCTGGTTGGGGCCGGCGAGAAAGCTCGCGAGGGTGGGCGCGCGCGCCAGGCCGATGTCGAGGGGCAGCTGCTTCATCGCACTAGCTGTGGTAGAGCTTGCTGGCGAAGTAGCCGCTGCGGGCGCGCCGGATCGCCACCAGCAGCACCGCGCTGGCCGGCAGCGCGATCAGCACGCCGACGAAGCCGAACAGCTGCCCGAACGCGAGCAGCGCGAAGATCACGGCCAGCGGATGCAGGCCGATGCGCTCGCCGACCAGGCGCGGCGTGAGGAAGAAGCCTTCGAACACCTGGCCCGAACCGTACACCACGGCGACCATCAGGAAGGCCTTGGCGGAGCCGAATTCCAGCAGCCCCGCCAGCACCGCGAGGATCAGCCCGATGCCGAAGCCGACGTAAGGCACGAACATCGCCAGGCCCGTGAAGACGCCGATCGGCAGCGCCAGCTCCAGCCCGAAGAGGGCCAGCCCGGTGCTGTAGAAGAGCGCCATCGTCACCATCACGAGCAGCTGGCCGCGCAGGTACTGGCCCAGCACCTCGTCGGCCTCGGCGGCGAAGGAGTCGACGCCGGGCCGGGCCCGCGGCGGCACCAGTTCCAGCACCCTGGTCACCAGCTGCTTCCAGTCCAGCAGCAGGTAGAACAGGGCCACCGGCACCAGCAAGGCGTTGCCCAGCACCGCCACCGCGACGCTGCCGCCGATCTTCACCGAGGACCAGACCGAGCCGAAGCTGTCGCTCCAGTTGGTCTGCAGGTACTGCACCAGCTGCGAGCGCAGGCTGGCCAGGTCCAGCGAGATGCGCACCCCCAGCTCCGCGAGCCAGGGCGAGAGGCGGCCATGCAGGCGGTCGAACAGCAGCGGGATCTGCTCGCGCATCAGCGGCAGCTCCTTCAGCAGCACCGGCACGACCAGCAGCGCCAGCGCCAGCACCACGATCACCAGCAGCAGTTCCACCAGCACCACGGCCAGGATGCGCGGCACGCGGCCCTGCCACAGCGCGTCGAGCCGGTCCACCAGCGGGGTGAGCGCATAGGCCAGCACCGCCGCGATGATGAAGGGCGTGAGCACCGGCCCGAGCGCGCGCAAGGCGAGCACGGCCAGGGCGGCGATCGCCGTCCAGGCCGCGGCCCGCTTCTGCGTGGAGGTGAATTGCATGCGTGGCGGCCCGTGCTGCGGACCTGAAGACACTAGAATCAGCCGCAAATTCTATTCGGCCGGCGCCGCCAGGCTCCGGCTCGCACCCGCATGAACGCTTCCCCCCTCTCGTACAAGGATGCCGGCGTCGACATCGATGCCGGCGACGCGCTGGTCGAACGCATCAAGCCGCTGGCGAAGAAGACGATGCGCGAAGGCGTGCTGGCGGGCATCGGCGGCTTCGGCGCGCTGTTCGAGGTGCCCAAGCGCTACCGCGAGCCGGTGCTGGTGAGCGGCACCGACGGCGTCGGCACCAAGCTGAAGCTCGCCTTCGAGTGGAACATGCACGACACGGTGGGCATCGACCTGGTGGCCATGAGCGTCAACGACGTGCTGGTGCAGGGCGCCGAGCCGCTGTTCTTCCTCGATTACTTCGCCTGCGGCAAGCTCGATGTGGACACGGCCGCCGCGGTGGTGGGCGGCATCGCGCGCGGCTGCGAGCTGGCGGGCTGCGCGCTGATCGGCGGCGAGACGGCGGAGATGCCCGGCATGTACCCGGCCGGCGAATACGACCTGGCGGGCTTCGCGGTGGGCGCGGTGGAGAAGTCGCGCATCCTCGCCGGCCAGGACGTGCGCGAAGGCGACCTGGTGCTGGGGCTGGCCTCCAGCGGCGTGCATTCCAACGGCTTCTCGCTGGTGCGCAAGTGCATCGAGCGCGCCGGCGCGCAGCTGCCGGCCACGCTCGATGGCCGGCCGTTCCGCCAGGCGGTGATGGAGCCCACCCGCATCTACGTGAAGAACGTGCTGGCGGCCCTGCAGCAGCACCCGTCCGGCATCAAGGCGCTGGCCCACATCACCGGCGGCGGCCTGCTGGAGAACATCCCGCGCGTGCTGCCCGCTGCGCTGGGCGCGCAGCTGAAGCTGGGAAGCTGGCCGAAGTCGCAGCTGTTCGCCTGGCTGCAGGCCACCGCCGCCGTCGACGACCACGAGATGAACCGCACCTTCAACAACGGCATCGGCATGGTGCTGGTGGCCGCGCCGGAGCAAGCCGCCGCGATCGCCGCCACGCTGGGCGCCGCCGGCGAGACGGTGCACGAGATCGGCCGGATCGTGCCGCGCGGTGCGGGAGCCGCCGTCACCCTCGCCTGAGTCCATGCAGCGCGCGGCCTCGCGCCTGCCCGCGGGCATCTGGGCCCTGGGCTTCGTCAGCCTGCTGATGGACGTCTCCTCGGAGATGATCCACAGCCTGCTGCCCGTGTTCCTGGTCAGCGGGCTGGGCGCCAGCATGGTGGCCGTGGGCCTGATCGAGGGCCTGGCCGAGGCCACGGCCCTGATCATGAAGGTGTTCTCCGGCGTCTGGAGCGACTGGCTGGGCCGGCGCAAGCCGCTCGCGGTGCTGGGCTACGGGCTGGGAGCGCTGTCCAAGCCGCTGTTCGCGCTGGCCGGCACGGTGGGCATGGTGCTCGGCGCGCGCCTGATCGACCGCGTGGGCAAGGGCCTGCGCGGCGCCCCGCGCGATGCGCTGGTGGCCGACATGGTGGGCCCCGAGCAGCGCGGCGCGGCCTACGGCTTGCGGCAGGCGCTCGACACCGTCGGCGCCTTCCTCGGCCCGCTGCTGGCCGTCGGCCTGATGCTGCTGTGGTCCGACGATTTCCGCGCCGTGTTCTGGGTCGCCGTGATCCCGGGGCTCGCGTCGGTGGCCCTGCTCGCCTTCGGCGTGCAGGAGCCGGACGCCCCACCGGCCGCCCGGCGCGTCAACCCGATCCGGCGCGAGAACCTGCGCCAGCTCTCGGCGGCCTACTGGTGGGTGGTGGGCCTCGGCGCCGTCTTCACCCTGGCGCGCTTCAGCGAAGCCTTCCTGGTGCTGCGGGCGCAGCAGGGCGGGCTGGCGGTCGCCTGGACGCCGCTGGTGCTGATCGCGATGAACATCGTCTATTCGATCGGCGCCTATCCCTTCGGCAAGCTCGCCGACACCATGTCGCACCGCAAGCTGCTGGCGATCGGGCTGGCGGTGCTGATCGCAGCCGACCTGGCGCTGGCCGCGGCCGACCGCGGCGTGCTGCTGTGGAGCGGCGTCGCGCTGTGGGGCCTGCACATGGCGCTGACGCAAGGCCTGCTGGCCACCATGGTGGCCGACACGGCGCCGGCCCACCTGCGCGGCACGGCCTTCGGCGTGTTCAACCTCGCCAGCGGCATCGCCCTGCTGCTGGCCAGCGGCCTGGCCGGCTGGCTGTGGGACCGCTTCGGCGCCCCTGCCACCTTCGGTGCCGGCGCTGCGCTGTGCGCGCTGTCGCTGGCGCTGGTGCTGGCGCCGTTTCCGTTGCAGGCGCGCGGCTCGAAGTGACGCGCGCCCGCTGCAGCCACGCGGCCGCGTGCCGACTCCGCGGCCCTGCGAGGGCGCGGAAACCGGCCGCCGGCACGGCCACCGAGGGCGGCTGGCAGACATTCTGAAACACGGGCGCGGCGAACGGCGCCGGCCATCGGACCGGCGGCACGCGCGGCAGCGGCCCTGAAGAGCACCATCCGGACAGGGGCGCGCCACTCGGGGCTGCGCCCATGCGGGAGGATTCCATGCCGGTGGTCGCGGTCGTGAACCGCAAGGGAGGCAGCGGCAAGAGCACCTTCGCCGCCCACGTGGCGGCCTGGTGCGCGCGCCAGCAGCTCGCGGTGATGCTGGGCGACGTCGATCGCCAGCAGTCCAGCCGCGGCTGGCTGCGCCGGCGCGACCCTGCCCTGCCCGGCATCGCGCCCTGGGTCGTCGACCAGAAGAACATGCTGCGCGTGCCGACCGGCATCACCCACGTGGTGCTGGACACGCCCGGCGGCCTGCACGGCTTCGAGCTGGCGCGCATCGTGATGTTCGCCGACGCGATCGTGCTGCCGGTGTGCCCCTCCATGTTCGACCGCGAATCCGCCGCCGCCTGCCTGGACGAACTGAAGACGCTGCCGCGCGTGGCCAAGGGCCAGTGCCGCCTGGCCGCCGTCGGCATGCGCGTGGACGGCCGCACCCACGGGGCGGAGGTGCTGCGCGCCTGGGCGGGCGAGCACGAGGTGGAGATGCCGGGCATGCTGCGCGAGACGCAGCTTTACGTGAAGAGCCTGGAGCGGGGGCTCACGGTGTTCGACTTCGCGCCTTCCCAGGTCGCGACCGACCTGGCGCAATGGGAGCCGATCCTGAAGTGGCTCAAGCCCGTGCTGCTGCCGCCGGCCCAGGTGGCGCCGGCGCGGCGCGAAGGGATCCTGCCGGTCCGGCGGCCATCGGTGCTCGGGGCGCGGCCGCTGCATCCGGGGCACGGCGTGCTGGTGCACCCGGGCTGAGACGCGCGCCGGCCGGACGCGCCGCGCGCGCTATTCGGACGCGCCGCGCGCGCTATTGCTTGGCCCGCCGCAGGTTCGCGACCCGCTCGGCGATCGCGTCGATGTCGAGCGCGTCCTGCGCGTGCACGAGATAGGTCTCGAGGTCGTCGACCGCCAGCCCGGTGTGGCCCTGCTCCGCGTGGGCCAGTCCGCGGTCGCGGTACTCGGCCCAGGCATCCGGCAGCAGCACCAGCAGCCGGTTCTGCACCGCGATCAGGCGCTGCCAGTCCTCCTGCGCGCGGTGGATCTCCTTCAGGTTGCGCAGCATGCGCGCGATGATGTCGCGCGGCGGCGCGGCCTGCAGGTACAGGCCCAGCGGCACCTCGAATTCGTCCACCAGGCCGCTGCGGCGCTTGTACGGCTCCAGCCGCTCCGACAGTTCTTCGCGCGAGAGCGACTGGCCGGTGAAGGGATCGATCACCACCTGCCCCTTCGGCAGGTTCACCTTGACCATGAAGTGGCCCGGGAAGCACACGCCGCGCGCGTGCAGGCCGATGCCCTGGGCCAGCTCGATCCACAGCACGGCCAGCGAGATCTGGATGCCGCGCCGGGTGCGCAGCACCACGTTGAGGTAGCTGTTGTCCGGATCGCAGTAGTCGTTGACGTTGCCGCCGAAGCTCAGGTCGCGAAAGAAGAACTGGTTCAGGGTGCGCAGCCGCTGCAGGGCCGCCGCATCGGCGGGGATGCGGCGCTTCAGGCGCGCGAGCAGCTGGTCGACATCGCCCAGCACCGTCTGCAGGTCGAGATCGGGGTATTCGTCCTGCGCGATGCTCGCTGCCGCCTCCAGCAGCGGAAAGTGCTCGTCGCTGTGCACCAGCACGCTGAAATATTCCAGCGGCGTGGGCGCAGTGATGGGCAGGGAACTCATGGCAAGCCGTTGTAATGGACGGGCCAGAGCGCGTCAAGCGGGCCGCGCTCGATGGTGCGCGCCCCCTTCAGCGCGTGACAAATTGCCGCAGCTTCACACCGGAGGCGATCAATGCTCCGAAATAGAGAGCACCGGCGCCCGCCACCAGCAGTGCCAGCATGGCCGCCCGCTTCAGCGGCTCGGCGCGCCAGGCGACCCAGGGGAAATGCCCGCTGGCCCAGGCGAGGAAGATGGCGAGCAGCGCGCTCGCGGCCAGCACCTGCAGCGCGAAGACGCCCCAGCCGGGGCTGGGCTTGTAGCTGCCCCGGCGCAACAGGCCCGCCAGCAGCGAGCCGGCGTTGACCAGCGCGCCGAGCCCGATCGACAGCGCCAGGCCGGCGTGCTTGAGCCAGGGCACCAGCGCCACGTTCAGGAGTTGCGTGACCACCAGCGCGGCGATGGCGATGCGCATCGGCGTCTTCATGTCGTGGCTGGCGTAGTAGCCCGGCGCCAGCACCTTGATGGCGACCAGCCCCAGCAGGCCGGTGCCGTAGCCGCCCAGCGCGAAGGCGACCTGGCCGACGTCGCTGTCCTTGAAGGCGCCGTAGTGGAACAGCGTGGCCACCAGCGGGGCCGAGAACACCAGCAGCGCCACCGAGCTGGGGATCGCCAGCAGCACCACCAGCCGCAGGCCCCAGTCCAGCATCGCGGAATAGCGCGCATCGTCGCCGCCGGCGCGGGCGGCCGCGAGCTGCGGCATCAGCACCACGCCCAGCGCGACCCCCAGCATCGCGGTCGGGAATTCCATCAGCCGGTCGGCGTTGTTCAGCCAGCTCACGCTGCCGGCCGGCAGGTAGGAGGCGATCTGGGTGTTGATCAGGAGCGAGATCTGGGCGACGCTGACGCCCAGCAGCGCCGGCAGCATCAGCCGCAGGACCTGCCGGGTGGCGGGATCGTTCCAGGAGGCGCGGATGCCGGCCACGGCCAGCCCGAAGCGCGGCCACATGCCCAGGCGGCGCAGCGCCGGGACCTGGATCGCGAGCTGCAGCACCCCGCCCGCCATCACGCCGATCGCCTGCGAGTAGATCGGCTCGATCCCGAGCCGGCGAAACCAGGGCGCCGCCACCGTGATCGACACGATCATCGACAGGTTCAGCAGCACCGGCGAGGCGGCCGGCACGGCGAACTTCTTCCAGGTGTTCAGGATGCCGCCGGCCAGCGCCACCAGCGACATGAAGCCGATGTAGGGGAACATCCAGCGCGTCATGAGCACGGCCGCGTCGTAGGCATGCGGTTCCTTGCGCAGGCCGTTGGCCAGCGCGGAGACGAGCAGCGGCGCGCCGATCACGCCCGCGATGCACAGCGCCACCAGCGTCCACAGCAGCACGGTGGAGACGTGGTCCACCATGCGCCTGGCGCCGCTGTCGCCCTCGGTCGTGCGGCAGGAGGCCAGCACCGGCACGAAGGCCTGGCTGAAGGCGCCCTCGCCGAAGACGCGGCGGAACAGGTTGGGGATGCGGAAGGCGACGTAGAAGGCGTCGGTGAGCGCGCTCACGCCGAAGAAGGCCACGAACAGCACGTCGCGAATGAGGCCGGTGACGCGGGAGGCGAGGGTGAGGGCGGAGACGGTGGAGGCGGCTTTGAACAGGCTCACCGGCGCGAGTGTAGCCCTGCCGTCGGGGCCCCCTTCCCCGCTCCGGCGCGAGGGCATGGCCGCGGGCTATAATGGCCGGCTTTGCTGGCATCATCCTCAGACACCGAAGGAACATCTCATGGCATCTGCCAAACCCAAGAAGAAGAACCCCCGCCTGGCGTCGGGCCGCAAGCGCGCCCGCCAGGACGTGAAACTCAACGCCGCGAACACCTCGCTGCGCTCCAAGTACCGTACCGCGGTGAAGAACGTCGAAAAGGCGGTCGCCGCGGGTAACAAGGCCAAGGCGACCGAGCTGTTCGCCAAGGCCCAGGCCATCGTGGACACCGTGGCCGACAAGGGCATCTTCCACAAGAACAAGGCGGCGCGCGACAAGAGCCGCCTGTCCGCCAAGGTCAAGGCCCTGCAGGCCCCGACCCCCGCCGCCTGACCATCACGCGTCAGGTCAGCCCGTGAGCCGCAAGGCCCGCGCCGTTTGATCCGGGTGCGCTGCCAGCAAACGAAAAACCGCCTCCGGGCGGTTTTTTCGTTGGGGAACCGAATGCGGACTGCCGGACGCAGAGGACGCAGAGGACGCAGAGGACGCAGAGGACGCGAAAGATACGCAGAGGACGCAAAAAAGACAAAGAAAACCTTGGAAGGTATTCTTTTGCGTCCTCTGCGTACCCTTTGCGCCCTCTGCGTCCGGCAGTCCGCATTCAGCGGCCCGCGGCAAGACGCTCAGGCGGCCTTGCGCTGCTCCTGCCGCAGCGGCGGCTCGCCTTCGCTGAGCTGCAGGTCGTTGTCGCGGGCGAAGTTCATGACGAAGTCCCAGGCCATGGGCTCGTAGTCGCGCAGGGCGCGGTTGACGATCACGCACTTGACGCCGTCGATCACCGTCGGGATGCACCAGGGCGAGTAGTTCAGGTGGCTGCCCGGCTGGGCGCCGCCGGGGCGGAAGGAGCTCATCACGCCGGACAGGCGCTCGGCCCAGTCGCTCGGGCGAAATGTCCGGCCTTCCCGGGTCACGCCCTGGATGAACACTTCGTCGACCATCTTCAGAACCATGGGTGGGAGTCGCATCGTCTCGGCCGTGCAGCGGGGTTGGCTTGCTGCACTGCACAAGTATTATATCTTATATAAGAGTTGGGCTCGTCATCGGAACGCGCCCGGCCGTCCGGGCCCGCGGCGCGCCGCATCGCAGCGATGCGGAATTCTCAAACAAAGCCGCCGGGGCGTGTGCCTACAATCGTGCTCCAACGGCTCACTTCGGTGGCGCCCCGGGCAGCACGGCTCGCCGGGACCCCGCACGTTGAGCCGCTTTCGTTTGGAGAACAGGAAAGCCCATGCCCAACATCGAGGCGGCATCGCCCCACACCATGAACACCTACGGCCGCCTGCCCATCGCGCTGGACCGCGGCGAGGGGGTGTACGTCTGGGACGTGAACGGCAAGCGCTACCTCGACGCGCTGGCCGGCATCGCCGTGAACACGCTGGGCCACAACCACCCCAGGCTGGTGCCCGCGCTGCAGGACCAGGTGGCCCGGATCATCCACAGCTCCAACTACTACCACGTGCCCAACCAGGAGAAGCTCGCGGCCAAGCTGGTGGAGCTCTCGGGGATGACCAACGTGTTCTTCGGCTCCACCGGGCTGGAGGCCAACGAGGCCGCGATCAAGCTGGCGCGCAAGTACGGCCACGACCGCGGCATCGACCGGCCGGAGATCGTGGTCTACGAGAAGGCCTTCCACGGCCGCAGCATCGCCACGCTCTCGGCCACCGGCAACGACAAGGTGCAAAAGGGCTTCGAGCCGCTGGTGGAAGGCTTCATCCGCGTGCCGATGAACGACGTCGACGCCCTGCGCCAGGCGACGGACGGCAACCCCAATGTGGTCGCCGTCATGTTCGAGACCATCCAGGGCGAAGGCGGCATCAACCAGATGCGCATCGACTACCTGCAGAAGGTGCGCGAGCTGTGCGACCTGAAGGGCTGGCTGCTGATCATCGACGAGGTGCAGTGCGGCATGGGCCGCACCGGCAAGTGGTTCGCGCACCAGTGGGCCGGCATCGTGCCGGACGTGATGCCGCTGGCCAAGGGCCTGGGCTCGGGCGTGCCCGTCGCCGCGGTGGTGGCGGGGCCCAAGGCAGCGGACATCTTCCAGCCGGGCAACCACGGCACCACCTTCGGCGGCAATCCGCTGGCCATGCGCGCCGGCGTCGAGACCATCCGCATAATGGAGGAGGACGGCCTGCTGGAGAACGCGGCCCGCGTCGGCGCCCACCTCAAGGCCGCGCTGGCGCGCGAGCTCGGCGGGCTGAAGGGCGTGGTGGAGATCCGCGGCCAGGGCCTCATGCTGGGGATGGAGCTCTCGCGCTCCTGCGGCGTGCTGACGCAGCGCGCGGCCGAGGCCGGCCTCCTGATCAGCGTGACGGCCGACACGGTGGTGCGCCTGCTGCCGCCGCTGATCCTCACCGAACGGCAGGCGGACGACATCGTCGCGATCCTCGCGCCGCTGGTCAGACAGTTTCTCGCGGAGTGACAGTCACGATGGCGATCCGGCATTTCCTGCAATTCACCGATTTCACGGCCGACGAGCACGAGTGGGTCTTCCAGCGCGCCGCGGTGATCAAGCGCAAGTTCAAGAACTACGAGAAGTACCACCCGCTGGCGGACCGCACGCTGGCCATGATCTTCGAGAAGGCCTCCACCCGCACGCGCGTGAGCTTCGAGGCGGGCATGTACCAGCTGGGGGGCAGCGTGGTGAACCTCACCAGCGGCGACAGCCAGCTCGGGCGCTCGGAGCCGATCGAGGACACGGCGCGCGTGATCAGCCGCATGGTGGACCTGGTGATGATCCGCACCTTCGGCCAGGAGCGCATCGCCAAGTTCGCCGAGTACTCGCGGGTGCCGGTGATCAACGGGCTCACCAACGAGTTCCATCCCTGCCAGATCCTGGCGGACATCTTCACCTACATCGAGCACCGCGGCTCGATCAAGGGCCGCGTGGTCGCCTGGGTGGGCGACGGCAACAACATGGCCAACACCTGGCTGCAGGCGGCGGAGCTGCTCGGCTTCACCGTGCACGTGAGCACGCCCGGCGGCTACGAGGTGGACCAGGCCGTCGCCGGCATCCGCAGCAGCGAGAGCTACAAGGTCTTCAAGGACCCGATGGAAGCCTGCCGCGGGGCCGACCTGGTGACCACCGACGTGTGGACCAGCATGGGCTTCGAAGCCGAGAACGAGCAGCGCCGCCAGGCCTTTGCCGACTGGTGCGTCGACGCCGAGATGATGAAACAGGCCAAGCCTGACGCCCTGTTCATGCACTGCCTGCCCGCGCACCGCGGCGAGGAAGTGCAGGCCGACGTGATCGACGGTCCGCAATCGGTCGTGTGGGACGAGGCGGAGAACCGGATGCACGTGCAGAAGGCGCTGATGGAGTACCTGCTGCTCGGGAAGGTGAGCGACTGACCTTGTCTTGCTCCCTCCCCCTTTGGGGGGAGGGTAGGGGTGGGGGCGCTCCCGGCGCTTCCCTTTTTTCGGCCTCCCTGAAGGGAGCGCCCCCCCTCCCAGCCTCCCCCCAGCGGGGGGAGGAGCAAAAGCGCTAGGCGAAGCGCGCGCCCCCGGCCGGCGCCTCGACCTTCCCCAGCTTGATCAGCCGCTGCTCCACCGCGAAGCTCGTGCGCCCCAGCTCCTGCGCGACCTGCCTGACCGGGATGCCGGCATCGAAGGCGATCTCCAGCGCCGAATCCTCCTGCGGCGACCAGCGCTTGCCGGCGTTGGGCGGGCTCGGCCGGGCCCGCGCCGCAGCGCCCGCGGCCGCAGCGCCCGAGGCCGCAGGCTCGCCCGCGGCGGCCTCCAGCGCACGCGAGACGGCGTGCAGCGCCCGGATCACCGGCGGGGCGTTGTAAGGGCTGTCTTGCGGCATGGCTTCCCCGGTGACCGGATGGATGCCCTGCGCCAGGGTGTCGATAATCTGGCGCGCGATCTGCAGTTCCATGCTTTGCTCCTGGTTTCGATGGACACTGTATTCACGTACAGTTCATCCACAACGCGCGCGCCCTGTTTAGGTTTCTCATCCCGATGGCGGATCCCGACCACCCCTGCCTGCAATGCGGCGCCTGCTGCGCCGCCTTCCGCGTCGACTTCGCCGCCGACGAACTCGACGAATGCGGCGGCAGCGTGCCGGCCGGCCTGGCCGTCGAAGTGAGGCACGGCACCTGGCGCCTGCGCGGCACCGACCACGCGCCGCCGCGCTGCGCCGCGCTGGTGGGCAGGGTCGGCGAACGCGCCTCCTGCGGCATCTACGAGTGGCGGCCGGGCCCTTGCCGCGAACTGGAGCCAGGCAGCCCGGCCTGCGAGAACGCCCGCGCCCGCCACGGCCTGGCGCGGCTCGCGGCCTGACGCTGCGCCCGATGCTCCAGACCCTGAGCCTGCAGCGCCTGCATGTCGGCCCGATCGACCTCGAGGCCGCCGCGGGGACCTGCGTCGCCATCGAAGGACGTTCGGGTTCGGGCAAGAGCGTGCTGCTGCGCATGATCGCGGACCTGGATCCGCACGCGGGCGACGCCGCCCTCGATGGCGAACTCTGCTCGCGCATGCCGGCGCCCCGCTGGCGGCAGCGGGTGAGCTATGTCGCCGCCGCCACCGGCTGGTGGCACGACACCGTCGCGCCGCACTTCGCCGACCTGGAGGGCCTGCGCGTGCTGCTGCCGCGCGTGGGCTTGCCGGCCGAGGCCGCCGGCTGGGAGGTGGCCCGCCTTTCCACCGGCGAGCGGCAGCGCATCGCCTTGCTGCGCGCGCTGACGCCGGCATGCCGGGTGCTCCTGCTGGACGAACCCACCTCGGGCCTGGATGCCGAATCGACCGCCCAGGTGGAGGGCCTGCTGCATGGCGAGCTGGCCCGCGGCACGATCATCGTGATGGTCACCCACGATCCCGGCCAGGCCGGCCGCCTTGCCAGCCAGCGCTACCTGCTCGCCGACGGCCGCCTGCACGAGAACATGCTGTGACGCAACAGCTCTCGACGGCGCAGCTCGCGGCGACCGCCCTGCTGGTCCTGCTGGCCGCCGGGCTCTCCCTGCTGCTGGAGCTGCGCATCGCCCGGCCGCTGCTGGTCGCCGCGGCCCGCACGGTCGTGCAGTTGCTGCTGGTCGGCATGGTGCTGCAAAGCCTGTTCGCGCAGGAGGCCTCCTGGCTGACGCTGCTCGTGATGACCCTCATGCTGGGCGCCGCGGCGCACGAGACCCAGTCGCGGCAGCAGCGCCGCTTCGCCGGGGCGTGGTCCATCGCGCTGGCCGGCCTGCCGGTGGCGATGGCCAGCATCCTGGTCACGAGCGTGGCGCTCGCCACCCTGCAGCCGGCGCGCCTGCTGTCGCCGCTGGTGGCCATCCCGCTGTTCGGGATCGTGCTGGGCAACGCGATGAGCGCGGCGAGCGTCACCCTGAACACATTCACCACCACGCTGCTGCGCGAGCGCGCCTCCGTGGAGGCGCGGCTCGCACTGGGCGCCACCCGCCACGTCGCCCTGGGCGCCGTGCGGCGCGACGCGGCCCGCAACGGCATGATCCCGATCGTCAACCAGATGGCCGCCGCCGGCGTGATCACGCTGCCCGGGATGATGACGGGCCAGATCCTCGCCGGCATGGCCCCGGTGGATGCGGCCAAGTACCAGATCCTCGTGCTCTTCCTGCTGGCCGGCGCGTCCGCGCTGGCCGTCGCGGCGACCACCTATGCCGCGGCCTGGCGCGCCACGGACGCTCGCCACCGCCTGCGCCTGGACCGGCTGCGCGGCGCCTGAGGCGCTGCCGCGGATCTGCCGCCCGTGCCGCCGTGCCGCCGTGCCGCCCGTGCCGCCCGTGCCCCCCGCCCCGTCCACGCGCGGTACCGCCCCCGGGCCCGACTGCTTTTTGGCCGCTGTCGGCGCCAGCCGACACCCGCGCCTCGACGGCGGCGCACACTGCGTCGCATGCCACGCCTCTGGGACATCTCGCCGCCGGTGCAGGAAGGCACTCCCGTCTTTCCCGGCGACACGCCGTACCGCCAGCAATGGGCCGCGACGATCGCGCCTGGCTGCCCGGTGAACGTCAGCACCCTCACGCTGTCGCCGCACGTGGGCGCGCACGCCGACGCGCCGCTGCATTACGACCCGCAGGGCCTGGCCGTGGGCGCGCTCGACCTGGACCCCTACCTCGGCCCCTGCCGCGTGATCCACGCGCTCGCGCGCGGCCCGCTCATCGCGTGGGAGCACCTCGCGCACGCGCTGCACGCGCTGCCGCCGCGCGTGCTGGTGCGCACCTACGAACGCGCCCCGGTCGACCGCTGGGACCCGCAGCTCGCGGCCTTCGCGCCCGCCACGCTGGAGCGCCTGGCCGACCTCGGCGTGCGCCTGGTCGGCATCGACACGGCGAGCATCGACCCGGCCGCGAGCAAGACGCTGGCGAGCCACCAGGTGATCCGCCAGCGCGGCCTGCGCGTGCTGGAGAACCTGGTGCTCGACGCCGTCCCCGAAGGCGACTACGAGCTGATTGCCCTGCCCCTGAAACTCATGACGGCCGACGCCTCGCCGGTGCGCGCCGTGCTGCGGGAGCTCGCATGACCGGCTTGCAGGAGTGCCGCGCGCTCGATGCGCAGGACCCGCTGCGCTCCCTGCGCGAGCTGTTCCTCCTGCCCGAAGGCGTGATCTACCTCGATGGCAACTCGCTCGGCCCGCTGCCGAAGCACGCGCCCGAGCGCATCGCGCGGGCCGTGCGCGAGGAATGGGGCCAGGGCCTGATCCGCTCCTGGAACAGCGCCGGCTGGTACGAGCTGCCGCGCCGCCTGGGCGACCGCATCGCGACGCTGATCGGCGCCGGCCCCGGCGAAGTGGTCGCCACCGACAGCACCTCCATCAACCTGTTCAAGGTGCTGAGCGCCGCGCTGGCCATCGCCGCCGCCGACGCGCCCGGGCGCAAGGTCATCGCCAGCGAGCGCAGCAACTTCCCCACCGATCTCTACATCGCCGAAGGACTGGCGCGCGAGCGCGGGCTGCAGCTGCGGCTGCTGGAGCCGGACCAGATCCCGGCGGCGCTGGACGCGCAGACCGCGGTGCTGATGCTCACGCACGTCAACTACCGCACCGGCGCGATGCACGACCTGGCGGCCGTCACCCGCGCGGCGCACGAGCGCGGCGCGCTCGTGGTCTGGGACCTGGCGCACAGCGCCGGCGCGGTGGAGGTGGACCTGCGCGCCGCCGGCGCCGACTTCGCCATCGGCTGCGGCTACAAGTACCTCAATGGCGGCCCGGGCGCGCCCGCCTTCGTCTGGGTGCACCCGCGCCATGCCGAGCGCTGCTGGCAGCCGCTTTCAGGCTGGTGGAGCCATGCGGCGCCCTTCGCCTTCACGCCCGAGTACCGGCCGGCCGCAGGCAGCACGCGCTACCTGTGCGGCACCCAGCCGATCCTGAGCATGACGGCGCTCGAATGCGGCCTGGACACGCTGCTGGCCGCGCAGCCGCTGGGCGGCATGGCGGCGTTGCGGCGCAAGTCGCTGGCGCTCACGGACCTGTTCATCCGGCTCGTGGAGCAGCGCTGCGCCGGCGCTGGCCTGGAGCTGGTGACCCCGCGCGAGCATGAGCGGCGCGGCTCGCAGGTCTGCCTGGCGCGCGCCGAAGGCGCCTACGCCATCGTGCAGGCGCTGATCGCGCGCGGCGTGATCGGCGACTTCCGCGCCGGCCCGCCCGACATCCTGCGCTTCGGCTGCACGCCGCTGTACCTCGGGTTCGAGGACGTGTGGCACGCCGTGGAGCAGCTGCGCCAGGTGCTGGAAAGCGGCGAATGGCGCCGGCCCGAATTCAACCGCCAGCAGGCGGTGACATGAAACCGCACCGGGAGGCTGGTGCGGTGAGCGCAGAGATGAACTACGGCGACTACCTGCAGCTCGACGCGATCCTGCAGGCGCAGCAACCGCGCTCGCCCGACCACAACGAGATGCTGTTCATCGTGCAGCACCAGACCAGCGAGCTGTGGATGAAGCTGATGCTGCACGAGCTGGCCGCGGCGAAGGCCTGCATCGCGGGCGACGAGCTGCCGCCGGCCTTCAAGATGCTTGCCCGCGTGTCGCGCATCATGGAGCAGCTGGTGCACGCCTGGGACGTGCTGGCCACCATGACGCCGGCCGAATACAGCGCGATCCGGCCCTACCTCGCCAGCTCCAGCGGCTTCCAGAGCTGGCAGTACCGCTGCATCGAATTCATGCTGGGCAACAAGAACGCGGCGATGCTGCGCTCGCACGAGCAGCATGCCGGGCGGCTGGCCCTGGTGCGGGCGGCGCTCGAGGCGCCCTCGCTCTACGACGAGGCCTTGCGGCTGCTGGCGCGCCGCGGCCTGCCGGTGCCGGCCTCGCACCTGGAGCGCGACTGGACGCAGCCCTACGCCGCCAGCCGCGAGGTGGAGCAGGCCTGGCTCGTGGTGTACCGCGCGCCGCGGCAGCACTGGGACCTGTACGAGCTGGGCGAGGAGCTCACCGACCTGGAGGACGCGTTCCGGCTCTGGCGCTTCCGCCACGTCACCACGGTGGAGCGCGTGATCGGCTTCAAGCGCGGCACCGGCGGCACGGGCGGCGTGCCCTACCTGCGCAAGATGCTGGACGTCGTGCTGTTTCCTGAGCTCTGGCAGCTGCGCACGGACCTGTGATCACGCCCCGTACAGCCACGGCTGGTCCAGCAAGCGCGTCCCCAGCGCCTTCATCGCCGCGTTGCGCGCCATGCGCAGCGGGCCGGTGGCGTGGAAGATCGTGCCGTTGCGGCGCGAGCGCGCCTGCACGCGCGCCACCCGCTTCCAGCGATTGAGCGCGTAGCGCCGCAGCGCCGTCGGCACGTCCACGGTGCGGTCGTCGGCCACCGCCAGCACCCGCTGCAGCTCGCGCGCATCCTCGATGGCCATGCCCGCCCCTTGCGCCAGGTAGGGCCGCATGGGATGCGCGGCGTCGCCCAGCAGCGCGATGCGGCCCCGGGCCATGACCTCCGCGGACGCCACCGGCGGGCGGTCGTGCAGGATCCACAGGCGCCAGGAGGGCAGCGCCGCCACGCGCTCGCGCACGGCATCGCACACCGGCCCCAGCGCCGCCTCGAGCTGCGCCTGCGAGGCCGCATGGTCCCAGTCGCGCGGATCGCCCGGCTGCGAGCCCTGCACCACGCACACGGCATTGAGCCACTCGCCGCCGCGCAAGGGGTAGGTGACCAGGTGCATGCGCGGCGCCAGCCACACGGTGACTTCGTCGCTGCGCAGCGCGGCGGGCAGGTCCCGCTGGCGCGCGAGGCCGCGGTAGGCGAGATGGCCGGTGGGCTGCGGCGGCCCGTCGCCCACCAGGGCGCTGCGCAACTGGCTCCAGACGCCGTCGGCCACCACCAGCGCATCGCCTTCCACCGGCGAGATGCGCGCCGTGCGCAGCTGCACCACCGCCTCGACCTGCTCCGCCGCTTCCACCCGGCAGGCGGGATGCAGCCGCGTGCCGGCCCCTTCGACCGCGGCAAGCAGGGCCGCGTGCAGGTCGGCGCGGTGGACCGTGAGGTAGGGCGCGCCGTAGCGGCGCGCAATGGCGGCGCCGAGTTCCAGCACGCCGAGCTCGGCGCCGTCGGTGCCGTCGCGCACGCGCAGCCGCGGCGGCGCCACCGCCTGCCGCCCCAGCTCGCCTTCCAGCAGCCCCCATTCGCGCAGGATGCGCGTGGCGTTGGGCCCGAGCTGGATGCCCGCGCCCACCTCCGAAAAGACATCCGCCTGCTCGAACAGGCGAGCTTCCCAGCCGGCCCGCCGCGCCGCGACCGCCGCCGCCAGCCCGCCGATGCCGCCCCCGCTGATCAGGAGTTCGGACGTCACCCCGCCAGCAGTTGCCGCAAGACGTAGGGGAGGATGCCCCCGTGCCGGTAGTAGTCGGACTCGATCGCCGTGTCGATGCGCAGCGTGAGCTTGACCTCGCGCCGCTCGCCGTTCGGATGCCTGATGACCAGCGAGGCCTGGCTTTGCGGCTTGAGCTGCGGATCGACCTCGATGTCGACCAGCTCCTCGCCCGTGAGCCCCAGCGACTGCCAGCTCATGTCGCCCTGGAACTGCAGCGGCAGCACGCCCATGCCCACCAGGTTGCTGCGGTGGATGCGCTCGAAGCTGCGCGCCACCACGGCCTTGATCCCCAGCAGCTGCGTGCCCTTGGCCGCCCAGTCGCGCGAGGACCCGGTGCCGTATTCCTCGCCGGCGAAGATGACCGTGGGCCGGCCCTCGGCGATGTACTTCATCGCCGCGTCGTAGATGAACATCTTCTCGGCGTTGCCGGCGGCGTCGCGGTAGGTGGTGAGGCCGCCCTCCTCGCGCGAGCCGTCCGGCCCCGGCGGCAGCATCAGGTTCTTGATGCGCACGTTGGCGAAGGTGCCGCGCATCATCACCTCGTGGTTGCCGCGGCGCGAGCCGTAGCTGTTGAAGTCGGTCTTCTTCACGCCGTGCTCGATCAGCCAGCGCCCGGTGGGGGAGCTCTCCTTGATCGAGCCGGCGGGCGAGATGTGGTCGGTGGTGATCGAGTCGCCGAACAGCGCGATGATGCGGGCGTCGCGCACCGTCACCGGCGCCGCGGTGCCCGCCGCCGCGGCCGCATCGGCCCCCGGCGCCTCGAGGCTGAAGCCCTCGAAGAAGGGCGGCTCCGCGATGTAGGTGCTTGCCGGCCAGTCGTAGGTGGCGCCCGAGACGCCGTGGATGTCCTGCCACAGCTTGCCCGGCTCGCTCTTCACCTTGGCGTAGCTCGCGCGATAGCCCTTCGGGTTCATCGCGTACTTCATCAGCTGGTGGATCTCGTCGCTGGAAGGCCAGATGTCGCCCAGCCAGACGTCCTTGCCGTCCTTGCCCTGCCCCACCGGCTGCGTCATCAGGTCGCGCAGCATGGTGCCGGCGATCGCGTACGCCACCACCAGCGGCGGGCTGGCCAGGAAGTTGGCCTTGATGTTCGGGTGGATGCGGGCCTCGAAGTTGCGGTTGCCGGAAAGCACGGCGGCGCAGACGAGGTCGCTCTGCGCGATCGCGTCGTTGATCTCGGGGGTGAGGTCGCCCGAGTTGCCGATGCAGGTGGTGCAGCCGTAGCCCGCCACCGTGAAGCCCAGCTGCTCCAGGTAGGGCAGCAGCTTGGCCGCCTTCAGGTACTCGGTGACCATGCGCGAGCCGGGGGCCAGCGA
>Ga0255338_1002276_pt1 | contig 29175 bp, 25 predicted proteins | sample MeOH1_35cm_T4_19_FD_203715 | JGI IMG/M metagenome (GOLD analysis project Ga0255338, IMG submission 203715) | Sandy soil microbial communities from University of British Columbia, Vancouver, Canada - MeOH1_35cm_T4_195 | ecosystem: Engineered > Artificial ecosystem > Sand microcosm > Unclassified ... | reverse complement strand
TTTTCTCGGCATCGGCCTCAGCGGCCTTCTCCTGCGACTGGGCAGGCGTCGTCGCCTTGCCCTGTGCTTCGGCGATGGCGAGCAGGCGCTTGAAGATGTCCTGGCGGACGCTGGTGAGCAGCGGGCGGTCGTTCTCGCCGAAACGTCCGGCGGGGATGGCCGCGATGAGATCGGCATCGTCACCCTCCGAGAAGAGTACGACCGAGGCACCGCTCTTCAGGGCAGCGCCCGTGGCACGTTCGGCATCAGCCGAAGAGAAGCGGCCTGCCTGAGCCTTGCCGGCCCAGTTTTTGGAGAAGAGAACATAATCCCCGGCAGAGGTGTGAGCGGTCATTGTGATGTGCTCCGAAATTTAACGCCAAATCAGCGCAGTAATATTATATCATGCTTAAATAAGTTTGTCAATTTTCGGTTGTATTAGTCACGTTGGGCTCGCTTTCGAGAGGCTATTTCAAGCGGGATCTGATCTGTCTGAGGAAGTACATTCAGCAGGGGAGAAGCCGCAAATCGCCTCCACACCGGCAAGCGCCGATAAGACGGGACGCAGTGACCCATTGCAGCGGTTCGGTATGTTCGCTCAATCGCCAGACACTGGACGAGCGTAAGGCAGCTATCGGACTGTAAATGAGCTTGGGCGTATCTCGCGGAGCCCGTATTGCTCACCGCGCATGTCAATCGAAATCACAGTTTTGCGCAGCCGCATGTCGTCGTCAGCATGCTAGTGCCTTCGGATACTCCTGCCCTGCGCTGGGCGGCTTCGCGCGCGGCATGATCCGCGTCGCGACGACAGTCTTGCCCGGAAGTTTTCGGCTGCGCAACGTCGACGGCTCGCTCGATCACTTCTGCAACTTGCCCTTGGCGGTGCCCGGAGGCAGCATTAAGGCCCGCCCCACCTGCAAGCTAGACACGGCGCGCCGCTGCTGCACCTCGGCTACGGATATCCAGAGATTGCGGCGTTATGCGCCACACGGCTCGTTCGCTGAGCGCTGGTCGACCGGATCGGCGCGCCGCAACCTTTCATGCGAAGAGCCGCAGATACGCTTCCGTGTCGATTGAGTTGCGGCCGCAGTTTTGGTAGAAGGGCCGCACATATTTGTGCTTGCTATAGACGTCCTGGAGCGCCACGCCGAGCTCAAGAATGGTCCCAACACTGGGCGCCGGATGGTCACTGAGGGGCGTTCCCGGGTCTGGATGAAAGACGTTGATCACCGGGGTGACACCCCGCTCCGCCAGGCGAGAGGCTCCGGCGTGAAAGGCCGCGATTGGCTCCAGGCCGCCAACGACGATGGAATAGACGGTGCCCTCGCCCAAGATCTCGGCGGCCCTTACTAGCGCGTCTTCGATATGCGCCTGCCCGGTGACGTCGGTCTTGCCCGGGCAATATCGCTTGAAGAGCTCAGGCGTGAAGACTTCCATGTTCATGGCGAGTGACAGACCGAGTTCGGCCAACTCGCTGAGCAGCGTGAGGTCACGGGGCGGAAAGGCGATGAGGTGCAACTCGACATTGCGCCCGGAGCGATCGATCGCCCGCCGTGCCGCACACGCCATCTGGGCGTAGTATTGAAAGCTGCGATCCGGGTCTTTAAAATTGCCGCCATTTAGCATGACCTGGCTGATCGGTGCCGCGGCGTCGGCGAGTGCGAGGTCGAGGGCGGCTTCCAGCCGTTCAGGGCGGATGACCGCCTCGAAATCGACGCCGCTCGCGTGATTGGGCTGGATGGAGCAGTACTGGCATGCCTTGCCAATCTCGACCAAGGCGCAGTCACCATAGATGAACACGCCGAGCGAGCCGCCTCCGTAAAGGGTTACGACGCGGGAGACTGGCGCGCCACCCGTTAGGCGCGCATCGTAAAAGGCGGGGCGGCGCGGAAAATCAACCGGCATGACTTCTGCGTCGCCGCGCCGGCGCAGGACGAAGCGCTCGTCCCAGTCGAGTTCCCATGGCGAATCCGCGCGCAGATTAACGGCGGCGACGAGGCGGCTGTCGCCGAGATACATTTCTTGCGGCACCCGGCGGGTCAGCATCTCGACGTTGTCCGAATTACCGTAGGCGCGGCGCTTTTCGAGATAGGGCAGCCCGTAGCGGCTGAGGAACGCAGCCGACAGGCGCACTCCATGCGCAAGCATCTCGGCTTTCAGAATGGCGTCGGCGGCAGCCATGCGCACGGGTCCATCGCTTCAGTTGATCAGGCGCCAGGGGCGCGGTGTCCGCCACTTGTCGACTTCCTCGGCCAGGCGGCCGGCACTTTCCCGTGTGAGCTCGGCGCTGTTGATGCGTTCGGTGATGCAGCGCACCAGCATATCGAATTGCCGGTCGAGCATCGCGGCGATCGGCGCGGACAGGGCGGCAGGATCGCCCTGGGGCCCGGGAGCCCCGACGAGCGCGAGCATTTCCCCTAGCAGCTTGTATGCGGCTCGGCGGAATTCCAAGCGCACACCATGCAGCGACTCGCGTTCAGAACGCGCAGCGATCTTCTCTAAGCTTTTCAGCAAGTAGTCGAGGCTGAAACTGCGGTCAACCCACATCTGACTATAATGGCTCATAATACCAATGGCGGGTTCGCGGTACGCGGCGTCCTTGCGGCCCATATTCGCGTTAATGGTGCCGGCGAGGCCCGCGGCTTCCACCTCGGCCAGGTAGGGCGAGCCGATCAATGCCTCCATTGAAACCAGCATGTAGCTGACCTTTTCATAGAAGGGCGTTGCTCGGGTATGCCGTCTGACGAACGTTTCGTCCTGGACGCCGTCGAAGATCTCAGCCGCGTCCATCCCATGCAGGGGCTGCAGGATAAGGTCGGATCGGCCCAAAAACTCATAGGACGCCTCGAGCTCGGCCACCGTCATCAGCGGATCGAAGACGATGTAGGTACAGCGGCAGGGCACGCCCAACGCCGACAGCAAGCGAATGCCGAGGACGTTCTGCGTTACCGTGGTCTTCTTGTTGAACCGATCGAGGATGCTGTCGACGCCGGATTCGATGCCGAATAGGCAACGGTCGAGCCCGCGCTCAACGAGCTCGCGCCACGCTTGCAGGCGCGATATGTGCCAAGCGCGATCTTTCCCAGGGCGGTAGACTTGGTCGATCCGCGCGCTGGTCTCGAAACGGAACGCGTATTTTTGCAAAGCGCCCGCTACATCGAGTGCGCGCACCATGCCGTCCGGATCCGTGCGATAGCCGACGAACTCTTCATCGACCAGGAAGATCTTCCGGGCGGTGCTGGGATGCTCATCGAACACCGCGGCGACGGTCGGCAGGATGCGTTCCAGCGTGGCGGCAGGCTCGCCCGCCCAAATGCCTTTATGCTCGCGCGGACAGAACGAACAAGCGTAGCTGCAGCCACGGCTGGATTCGAGCTGCATGACGCCAGCGCCGTCCAGAATCGGCGCGAGCAGGTCAAGATCGGGGAGGATATCTCCGTCATGCTTCTTCTTGGTCGTGCGGATGCGCATCCCGCCTGCATTCAGGGTCATGTGCTGCAGCGCATTCAGCTCAATCTCGCCGCGCCAGTGGCGCACCACGTCACAGATCGCGCCTTCGCCGGTACCGCTCGCCACGATCACGTCTGGATAAGCATCGAGCAGGACGTCCGCGTTGAGTGCCGCGAGGCTTCCGCCGACAACGATGCGCGGCGAGTACCCCTGCTCAGCATGGAGAAGGTCTAGCAATGCGACGAGAAGATCATGTTGACCGAAGGTCGCCGAGATGCCAACGATGTCCGGACGCGTGGCGCGCAGCTCCGACATGATGCTCGTCACCGTCGCGCCGAGTTGCATGTCTAGGACGGTGACACGCCCCATCATCTCTTTGCGCAGTGCGTACGCCATATCGCTGATGCCGAGCGGAAAGCGCGGCAGCGGGAAGTTCTCCGCACGATAGAGCGCGATCAAGACGGTGTGCGGGGTGCGCAGCCGGTCGAGGGCGGCCGACGGAATGACGCCAACGGCAACATGATCGCCCCATACCCGCCTCCAACCGCTCGGAGTAACCGGCTGCCAGGCGCGGAGGTCGCCGATCGCCTCGCCAAAGCTGACAATTGTATGCCGCGGGGCATGTACCTCGGCATCGAGTTCGAACAGGATGAGGCGTTGATCGAGCGCGCCGAAGACCTCCACAGCAACGCCGGTTTCTCGGCCCCCGGCTTCGGCGGCCCGATCCGTGATGAACGCGGCAAGTCGCTCCGGCGACTGCAGCGCGCAGGCGAGCTTGGCGGAGTTGTGGCTCAGCTGGTGCGCCAAGCGGTCCGCACGAAGGGAGTGTAATCCATAGGCCGCCGCTATACCAGCGGCGAGTGCGCGCGATCGATCCGGTACGGAAAGGAGCGGCATGAAAGCGCGTCCGTCGTGCCTTTTACGCCTCAACAACGCGGTGGGGACCGGGTCCCGTCGGCCGCACGGCTCGACACCGCGGCACGGATCCGCGTAAAGAATTGTTAACCGAGCTTCCACAACTATCGCGTTTATAGCGATTTTGGAAGCATCATGCACAGCTTTGGAGAGTGGGGATAAGTCTGGCTGCGCTGTTTCAGAATCCTTGCAATTTGCGTATCAGATTTGGGGATCTCAGATTATGAACGCGCAAAAGCGATCGATGCTCAAAATATTCTCTTTTATTTCAGAGACATCACACGGATTGCCGCTCTTTGCTGGGCATGATGAACTTCCATTATACCGCAAGCACCGCGAATTGGATAGATTTTTTAAATGTCTTTTACTGAACAAATCGGTCATGGCGGTCCTCCAGAGACTGCCGCAGCTAAGCGTTGAGGCATGGCTGACTTCAGGCTGTCTGGTGCAGACGGCATGGAATGTGCGGCAAGGCCGTCCCGCGGAGGCGGGCATTCTCGATTACGATTTGATCTACTACGATCCCGATCCGTCTTGGGACAGAGAGAACGACGTCATTCAGGCTGTCGCGGATCTTTTCGCCGACCTGCCGATCCGAATGGAGATCCGCAATCAGGCGCGCATTCCGCTATGGTACAGCCAGAAATATGCGGTGGACTATCCAGCGGTGCGGCAAGCGCACCATGCGGTGCTGCGCTATCCCTCGCGAACATCTGCCATCGCCGTGACGAATCGCAAAGGCGAATACCTTTGCTATGCGCCGTTTGGTTTCCGGGACGCGCTCAGTGGGCGCGTTCGGCCGAATCCGCGACTGTCCATCAGGGACGTTTATACGAAGAAGACAGACCGTTGGGTCGAGATATGGCCGCATTTGCAAGTCGAACCTTGGCACGACTGATATGATGGCCGCCGTCAACGTCCGCTGCGCACGGCAAGCTTGAGGGGCGGCGGTCCTGATGGTGTCGAACGAAGCCCCCGCCAAACTCCTGCTAGCTGGTCTGCTGCGTGGCGCCCAGACACCGCAGCTTGTCTGGCACGACCTCGCCGCGCTGCCGACTGTCGCGCGGGTCGCCTCGCCATCGATCGTGGGTTTTTCCTGGTCCCGCCTCCGCTCACGGTTCTGCACGGGGCGCTATGATCTTCGCACCTTCGCGGCTACTCCTTGCCCGCTGCAGGCGCGGTTGCCGGTTGATGGGCCGACCCAATGCGAGGCGTGTCTTCGAGCCTCTGGCTTCACGCCGACCTTCTACCTCGTCGAGAAGACGTTGCTCAGCCAAGCGCAGCAAGCGTACAACGCAGAGCCACACGAAGTGTATATCGCCGCGTTCGGCAATGGGCTTCTCAAGGTCGGCATCTCAAGCAGTCGTCGCCTATTGAGCAGGTGGATCGAGCAGGGGGCACTTTTTGCGCGGTCGGTAGGCCGGTTTTCCGACGCTTACGAAGCGCGCTCAGGCGAAGCGCTGCTGCATCGAGAGCTTGGTATTCCCGAGACACTCGCCCAGTCCGCCAAGACCCGCGCGCTATCGAATGGCGTAGATGCAGCCGCGCTTTCCAAGGAGCTGGAAGGTATCGCGGTCCAAGCAGCTCAAATGCTGAGCTTCAAGTATTCCGGTCCGGAGGTTGACCTCTGGAATTACTTCGTGCTCGATCGGCTTGCCGTCGTGGACCTACGTGGCATGGTAAGCGTAGAGGGGGCGCGGCCCTTGAAATTCGGCGGGGAGGCAGTAGCCCTGATCGGACGCCTTCTTATAGCAAGATATGCCGATTTTATCATCTGTTGCTCGATCAGGCCATTCGAAGGCCACCTTGTTTTGCTGGATACTGCGATACCATCGATCACGATTCCTGTCACACAGAATTCTTTCTCCTTTTAATTTCTCACCGACGCCCGGTTCGGCAATGCATGGCCTGTCCTGTTTATGGGCGCGAGGAGGCCGAACAACGCTTTCCATCGGCCCAAAGAACGTGCCCCTCTTGCCGCGAAGACCATGTCCGCTTCTGGCCTTAAACGGAGTGCACTCAGCCTGATTTGCAGAAGATCTTCGCCGATGTCTGCAGGGGATCATAATCCAGGGCCCCACCAATCATACTCGGCGGCGGTTCGAACGCGTAGCTCAAAAATTAAAATATTTGAGACACTCTGTGGCGCGAGATAAATCAACGACTTGTGTGTCTCGAATTATAGTCTCATAATGTGCGCATGATCATCGGCTATGCACGCGTATCTACTGATGGACAGACGCTAGACAGCCAGATCGAACACCTCAAAACCTCGGGTTGCCAGAAAGTCTTTTCTGAGACGGCGAGCGGCGCAAAGACCGATCGGCGCGAACTGCGCCGCTGCCTCGCCTCGCTCACAGCCGGTGATGTCCTCGTCGTCGTTCGGCTCGACCGCCTTGCCAGGTCTACGCGGGATCTGCTGAACGTGCTCGCCGAAGTCGCTGAACGCCACGCCGCCTTTCGCTCGCTCTCCGACGCGTGGGCCGATACTACCACGCCCCATGGGCGCCTCATGCTGACGGTGCTCGGCGGCCTGGCCGAATTCGAGCGCGAACTCATCAAGACGCGAACAGGGGAAGGGCGGGCACGTGCCCAGGCGCGAGGCGTGAAATTCGGCCGCAAAAGCGTGCTCACAGCCGATCAGCGCGCCTATGTCGCCAAGTTGCGCGCCGAAGGCGAAAGCGTGCGGCACATCGCCCGCATCATGGGTGTCAGCAAAGCAACCATCAGCCGGATTGCTCGGGTGTCGTAAGGGGATGGTTGCGCCAGGAAGAGACTTTGGATCCTGGGCGGAGAGCGGACATTCGCGAGCCAGCGCCGGTGGAACCTGGGGCTCTCGCCACCGTCGAGGCATTGAACGCCGCAAGTCCAGATGCCATCGTGGCGCGAGTGCGGGGGGAAGCCGATGTCTGAAAGCTTTGAACTGGGAACTCAAGAGCTACGCCACATGGTCGAGGACCACTGGCGCAGCCTCATTCGGCTCGCAGGCGTCAATCCTCAGATGGCCGGCGAGGAAGTGTTCCGGTTCGAAGCCCTCATCGAGCAGATGGCGGCAGGGTGTCCGCCTTCAGCGGTGACGAATTTTCGGAACACCCTAAAAGCACTCCGCGCCGAGTACGCAGAGCGCGAACTGACCAATCCAGACGAACTACGTCAGAGCTTGCAGATCACCGGTGGCGGCCACGGCGCGGCCACGGCATGGCTAGCCAACCTCGAGACGCCGGCCAGCGTGGATCTTAAGGATCAGCAGGACGCCTTCTTTCGGGATTTTCTCGCGAACGGAATTCCTGACCCAAAGCGATTCCAGCTCCGTTGGGGACAGTTCATCGCGCACCTGCAATCCCAGATCGATCACCTTCCGAAGCCCGAGCAGGACGGGATCATGACGCGCGTTGTGCTGCGTAACGCCGAATATATGGCGCTCGCGAAGAACGATCGCGAAGCTCTGAAAGCCCGGTTGGGTGTCAGCTCGCCCTCATCAGGCTCTGCGCCGATCGCAAATATGGTTGTCGAGACCGCCGTGCGAGCGACAATTTGGCGGGGAATTGGCGCTTTTTTCCGGGGATTCCGATAGACAAAGCAACATGAATCCCAAGACGTAGGACCATCTCTCGCCGAGTGCGGGCCTTGGCTTCTTGGTAGAAAGTGGGCCTTCAGCCTCAGTTCGTGTCGATTTTTGAATGTCAACTGAATTAAAAAAATGTAACATTATTTAATAAAATTATTGAAACGTAGTACTTCATTATATTAAATATATTTTCTTTATTTGAACATAAATATGTTTGCACAAAAGATTGTCATTAGTTTCAATCAATGTATCAGCATCAACTGCAACGCTCCCACTTCACCACATCAACGTCAAGTGGATAAACCGCTCATCGTACGCATGCGTCAAGTCAGTCACTTCAAAACATTTAGCAGTGCGTGCGGCCTGATGAATCATTTAAAGGGCAAATCATCTCTCCATAACGAGTTGCACACTCGGCGCGCATGCGCTCTCTTCGGGTGCTAATTCTGTTGATGCAACCGAATCAGCCATATCGAACGGCGTCCGCAAACGTGGACACTGCACAGCAAGCGTTGGAGCACACGATTCAAATGCCGACTGGCGTGGCGGAGGCAGGTGAAGAGAAAATGGACAGCGCCGCGTTCGGCCGCGCCCTCGCAACGCTCCTCAATCCATCCAGAATCGACGACGTATTGAGCTGCTGCGTCCGGGCCGTGCACGACGCGGACTGGGAGGGGCCGCGCACCGGTCTCCTGCACGTTCGATTCGCCGAGGACAAGCCGAGGGTCGCTGACCTCGCCGAACTTCTCTGGGCTGAGTGCATGTTTTACGCCCTGCCGAGACGCAAGCAGGAAAAGTTCCGTCGTGAGATCGTAGGCGGCGACATGACCGCTATCGCTCGATGTCACAAGGCAGTTAGAGATCTCTTCATCGACTTCAACGCCAGCCACCCGAGCCGAGCGAGCGAGCTCGGCGAAGTCCTCGCGTATTGTTTGGTGCAGGAATACCTTAGAGCCGCGCAGGTGGCGAGCAAAATGTCGTTGAAGACGGCAGCCAACATGCCCGTCCACGGACTGGACGGCATCCATGCCATGTACGAGAACGGCTCGCTGACCGTCTATTTCCTCGAGTCAAAGCTTTCCGGCGACGCACGGCGGGGTGTCGCGTCCTATGCCGCGTCCGCCGCCGAGTTCCTCTCGGACCGCCGCCAATACCTCCGGGAATACGAGATCGTTGCGGACCTCGGGAACCTCGACGCGCTGGAGGGTGAGGCGAGGCAGCGCGCACTCGACCACTTCGACGTCATCGGGAACCCGGCGTCACTGCGGAGGGAGCGGTTCGTCGGTGTCATCTGCCACTCCGAGCCAGGCCACTTCGGTAAGCGTCTAGCTATCCGCGACGATCTGCCCCCTGACGTCCACGAACGCGACTTTGCCGAACGGTACTCCGCAGACTATGGCGCACTGCGGCTTGCCGCCCGCGAGCAGTTGCTGAAGCATGGGGCGGCCCCAGCGAAGGCCATCGTCTTCTTTGTGGCGGTGCCTGACGTGAGGGCGCTTCGTAAGGCGTTCTACGGGGCGATGGGGGTGGCGGATCCGGACTTACGGCTGGACGGCGACGATGTCGTCGACGACGGAGACACGGGGGGGAAGGATCGGGAATGAACTTCGCGCTGGACCTCTCGCACCGCATGACGGGCCATCAGACATTCTCCGACATCCTCGGGCGTCTGGAGCGCTCCGGGGCCGCGAGATCGATCGCAGCCGAGCTTGAGCGCACGTCGGATCCACTTTCGGATGCGGATTTGCATAAGCTACTCTACTGTGCTGGGGTCTTCGTACAGACCGAGGATCTCAGCTTTCGGCGCATGGCCCAGTCCATAGCACTGAACGCGATTATCGTCGCCACTGAGGACGAAGCGGTGTACGAGCGCAGCCGCCGCATCCTCACGGACCTCGGCAACTTTCCCGCGCTGGCCCTCGTCGCTCGGCCCGGACCGGAGACCGGCTCGACTTTCCTTGACGCACTCCGCCGGACGCTTTCCCGAGAGCTGAACAGCGTACGGGTTGGCGATGAGTGGTTGCCCCTGACTGACTTCCAGAAGGATACTTGGGACGAACTGCCCGAGGCTCGAGCAATCGCCGTCTCGGCGCCAACCTCGGCCGGCAAGTCGTTCCTCGTCATTGAGTACCTGTGCCGGCAGGTAGAGCGGGCGGAAGCCTTCTGCGCTGTCTACGTGGCGCCAACGCGGGCGCTCCTGTCTGAAGTGAGCACTAAGATCCAGAAGCGCCTCGACAAGGTCGCCGACATCAGGGTCTCCACAGTGCCGACGATTGACTCCGCCGCCCCGGCCCGACAGGTGTTCGTGTTAACGCAGGAGCGCCTGCAAGTCCTCCTAGCCGTGTCCTCCGTTACCTTCGACCTCGTCATCGTCGACGAGGCTCAGAACTTGTCTGCCGGGTCCCGAGGCATGATTCTCCAAGACAGCGTCGAGCAGGCCATGTGCAGGAGCGGGTCCACTCGCCTCGTTCTGCTGGCACCCGGCGCGAAGGGGTTCGAGGCGGTAGGTGCGATGATTGGCGTTCCCGATTTGAACGTGACGCGCTCCGAGTTACCCTCCGTTCTTCAAAACAGGATCCAGGTGAGGAAGGCGGAGGCCGCGAACGCGCTCCTGCTGGACCTGCTGACGCCGGAGGGCGCGCGCCCGCTTGGCAATTTGAAGAGCGACCGTGGGTTCGACGTGCCGGAGAGCCGCCTCGCGGCTGTAGCGCTAGAGCTGGGTTCGGAGGGCGGCTCACTCGTCTACGCTACAGGCCCAACGGACGCAGAGAAAGTCGCGCGGCAACTGGCTCACGCGAGGGCAGATGAGGGCGATCCCGCGCTGGCCGAGATCGCTGACTTCGTGAGCGATCATATCCATGCCGACTATACCCTAGCCGGAATGATCCGGAAGGGCGTCGCATTCCACTATGGCAAGATGCCGACGCTGCTGCGGGAGACCATCGAGGGCGCCTTCCGGGACGGTCATGTCAAGTTCCTCGCCTGCACCACCACACTCTTCGAGGGCATCAACCTTCCCGCCAAAAACGTTTTCATCGACACTCCGACCAGGGGAACCGGGAAACCTCTCGACCCCGCTGCGCTCTGGAACTTCGCTGGACGTGCGGGACGCATGTCGAGGGACATCGTGGGCAACGTCTTCCTTGTCGACTACGAGGAATGGCCGGAAAAGCCTCTCGACGCGTTCGTCGGTTACGAGGTGCAGTCGGCCTTCCTTCGGACGGCGTTAGACATGCCCGATCGTCTGGTCGCGGCGCTGGAGGGCGCCATGCCGCGCGAGGCGCCTAACGATGACGACGCGCCGCGGGTGAGGGCCGCTGCCGGCCTACTGATATCGAGAGCCGCCGGGGACGATGTCAGCGGCTACGTGGATCGGGCTCTCGGGAGCCTCGACGAGGGGCTGCGTATCCGGTTGATTGAGGCAAGCATCACCGCCAACAAGCGCATCTCCCTGCCCGCTAGCCTGCTCGCGACCAACTGGACAGTCGACCCCTTCGGGCTGCGCCGACTCTACGACAACATGCTAGAGAAGGTCGCCGAAGAGGAGACGCTCTCGCTGATGCCAGTCAACCCTCTCGCGAAGAACGCCTCCAAGTCATACGGGACAATCTTCACCAGGATCCACCGCGAGGTGAATCGAGGCAGCGAGGGCTTCGCGGGCCTGGTCTCGGGCGTGGCGCTCAACTGGATGCGCGGCCTGCCTTATCCGGTCCTGGTTGCTAAGGCGGTCAAACGCGAGGAAAAACGCAACGAAAAGCGGCGCGAGGCCAACAGGATCAAGCGGGAACAGAATCCTCGTAGCAAGGTGAAGGACCCCGGGGACATCGTCGTCGACGACGTCATCCGAAGGGAGTTCGACCTCATCGAGGACCAGGTCCGGTTCCGGTATGTCCAACTTGGTAAGGCCTACGTCGACATCCTCGCTATGGTCCTGCGTGACACAGGGCAACCAGAGAAAGTCGGTGACATCTATGACTTTCCGTTGGCGCTGGAACTCGGAATCGCGACCAAGTCTGGCTGGTCGTTCATGGAACTCGGCCTGTCACGGATCGCCGCCGCCGCTCTCCAGCCTGAGTTTCCCGACAGCAACCTCACGCCTGATGCCGCCCGTAGGTGGCTGGCAGAGATCCCGGACATCGGCGCTCTGCGCCTTGGTCCGGTGATCGTTGATGAATTGCGGCGCCTGCGGCTGATACACCCGGTCGACTAGTTGTTTAGTCCTGGTAGATCGGTGCCGGTCTGCTTCCAAGTCTGACAAACCTAGACGAGATCGACCATCAAATCAGCCACAATCGTTTGACGTACGTGCGCCCCGGTCGGGAACAGATCGAAGCTCGCACCCTGCGCCATAAGCGGAAGCACGCTCTCTTCCAAGAAACGGAAATACGGCCGAGTAACAGGCCCAATTGGGCCTGGGCCGACTGTCTGTCTTAGCGTCGCTGCGGGAATAATTCGGCGTTGGCGGGCATCGGCAGAAGAGCTAGAACGCTTCAGCCACGATCCGACCCACTTGACCTAAGGATTGAACAACTGGTGGACTATTCGCATAGCCATGGATATTCTGCGCGAAACGAACGGGTGTCATATGGACAGTGGGATTTTAGATTTTCAGGCTTTGAATGAGGCGTCTGTCCGTTTTGCCGACGGTGTCGCGTGGAAGCAAATAGACGCGACAAGATTTCTTGTGCTAACTGAGGACCAGGCTTCAATTCACCGAGGACAGGTTTTTATCTCCATACTAGGGGCTGTTTGCGGAACGACAAGTGTGGTTGACCTCGTCGATAAAGTTTCTGCCACACATGAGCAAAGTCATGTCTATTATGCCCTCGAACAGCTATGCAGAAAGGGCGTGCTCCAGGTATTGCGTTCCGACTATCACGATCATGCAGAAACGGATGTTGTAGACAGGCAATTCAAGGTTCTTTCGTACGGTCTACAGAACGAAATCTTGGATATTACCGATAATTTTCGAGGTGCGGCGCTTATTATCGCGGCTGTTGACTACTTGGACCCGAATATTGAAGAATTCCTTAGGAACTATTCTCCAAATGGAACGGCCTGCATCATCAAGCCGGTTGGACGCCGGCTCTTCATTGGGCCAATGCTCGATGCTGAGAACATGTACCGCACTTGGAGCATGCTTCGCAGGCGGCTGCTCGAGAACCGGTCTCTGACGCTAGGGTTTGCCTTCAACCCCGAAACGCTAGTTGCCCCCGTTCCAGCGTTCAATCGGAGCCGAGCGAAATTTGCTTTCAGTTTGATGGAAGCCCTTTTAGTTTCGGAAGAGGGTAGGCAGAAGCTGGGTCGATCAATTGCGGTGTTCGACACTGCAGTAGGCGAACTCCAGTTCCACAGCTTCTTGCCTATTGAAACCTGGGACGGGACTACTTCACCGCTGGCCCGGGACGGGGGGGTGCGACAACGATCCGCTGAAGAAACATACGAATCTATCAAGTCCCTTGTTAGCCCAATTTCGGGCCTTGTGCGAAACTTTCGCCGGGAAAACACCCCGCCCAACATTCATGTTTTCAACGCCGAATGCGTGCTACCCCTACTCGGATCGACATCGCGCAAGTTTGTTTCTCGAACAGGCTCGGCGGGGAAGGGGGCGACCGAGGCACAAGCGAAGGTCAGCTGCATTGCCGAGGCCGTCGAGCGCTATAGCTGTGGGTATCGAGGAGATGAAACTACGATATTTGAAGACGCGGCGGCATCTTCGCCTATCCGAAAGATATTGCCGGGCGAGCTCCTGCTATTCAGCGAGAAGCAATTTAGCTGTCGCGATCAGCCTGAGTTCGGTGGCCCAAACTGGGTACCACAGCGATATGATCGTAGAAGAGCGATTGCCTGGTCAAAAGCTAAATCGCTTACTTTTGGAACTGATTGTCTTATTCCCACAGCATTTTGCTACTTTAATGTTCCAGATCATCTCGGAGGATCGTATTGTCGGGCAGACTCGAACGGTTGTGCAGCAGGAAACACGACCATCGAGGCAACACTCCAAGGCATTCTCGAGCTCGTTGAAAGAGATAGCTGCGCAATTTGGTGGTACAATCGCATCCGGCGTCCGCACGTCACCATCCCCAAACCGATCGAAACGTTTTTTGAGATCGTTAGAGGTTACCATGAATCAAAAGGACGGACGGTCGCGTTGATCGATATCACGAATGACTTGGGAATACCGACCGTAGTCGCAACGTCTTGGTTGAAGCGATCCGGCGGCGAGGTTTTGATCGGGCTCGGAACGCATCTCAGCCTCGAGATTGCCATTTCTCGGGCCCTCAGCGAATTGAACCAGATGGTATCGGTCTTGGAGGGGCCAATTTCCCCTGATGATTTCGTTATTCAGGACTGGATGCGAAACCACACTGTCGAGACGGATCCTTATCTCCAACCGCTGGACCAAAGGCCAATAGGTTCGGCGAATTTTTCACCCAATGAGGAGACCCTCGAAAAACTCGTGGCGTGCGCTGTAAAGAGCTTGGGGTCCGCAGGCATCGAGACACTGGTGGTAAACTGTGCGCGGAATGATGTCGGGATGCCGGTCGTACGGGTAGTTGCCCCAGGACTGCGGCACTTCTGGCCCCGTTTCGGTCCTGGACGCCTCTTTGACGTGCCAGTCGCCGCGGGTTGGCAGGCTTCCCCTACATCTGAGTTCGACCTCAATCCCATTCCTTTCTTCCTATGAAAGACGCAAAAGCAAAATGGCTAGCCGCGCCGCAGCAAGTTGCGCTCCTGCGGGCGCTTGACGGTTCGGTTCGGGTTTCAGTCAGAGATATTGAGATTATGAGCATAGCCGCGGCGCCCCCGGGCCTCGCCGACGCGCTGCACCGTTGGTTTGCCGGGGAGCTCGACATCGCTGCGATTAGTGTTTCCAATCTGGCTGTTATTCAATATCTCACATCGGTTTTGCAAAAATTGAAGGCGATTGAGTACCGAATCCACCTTGAACATTCGGAATTGACGTTTATTCCCAATCTGGCGGAATGGTCGCCGCCAATTCTGGAAAAAGCGGCTTGCTGCCGGTTGTCCCCCTTCGCATTTCTGAAGCCAGGGTCATCCTGCTTCACTTTAGAGTGTCCGGATGCAGAGGGGAAAATCTTACTTCCTCTTCGATGGGCTCCGCTATTAGCTGGGCTTTCTGATGTGTTCGATGAATCTAAACTCGACGTACATCATAGAGAGCTGGCGTTTGTTTTGGGACAAACAGGCTTTCTCGTCGGCGAAAATCAGTCTGCGGCTCATATGTCTTGGGAGTTTCATGATAGACTTTTTCATCAGGCGAGCCGCGGCGGCAAATCGGCGGCGAATTTGGGCGCCACTTATCGCTTCGCAAAATCCTTTCCCGCACCAGATGCAATCAAATTGCCGATGTCGTGCGACCCAATCGTCGTTGAAGCGAATTCGTCCGAAGAGACACAGGCCCTGCTTGATCTGCGCAACATCCTATTCAACCGGAGATCTTCAAGGAAATTCGGTAACCGACCGCTGTCGGTTACCCAGCTTCGGCGTTTGCTTTGCGAGGCAGTGAGCAACACAAAATCTCAAATCGGAGAACACGAAACCCTCCTTTTCCGACCTTACCCATCGGGGGGCGCTATTCACGAGCTCGAATTTTATGCGATCGTAGCGCGATGCGACGGTTTGGAACGGGGGATGTATCATTTCCATACCCAGACGCAGAATTTTCACCGTTTAGAAGTGGATGCCGCGCACTTTGACGCGCTAGTTCGAAAGGCGCAACAGACTCTTCCTGAACCTCAAAACATACTTCAAGTGTTAATCGTCATTTCATCGAGATTACCGCGGCTATCTTGGAAATATGAAGGTATAGCATATCGCATAACCCTTCTAAATGCTGGCGCTGCCATTCAAACTCTTTATTTGGTTGCAAGTGCGCTCAATCTGAACTGCACGGCATTAGGTCTCGGGGACTCCGAACTCTTCTCCAGAGCTACTGGCCTCGATACGTTTGAAGAGGTCAGCGTTGCGGAGTTTGTGGTGGGAACGTCGCCCGACGTCCCCGATTGATCCTCGTTATGGTTGCATTATTTTCAGTTTTGAGCTCCTATTAAAGTGGTCAACTGACGGAGGGCGCGCAATGACGGGCACGGGGAAAGACAGCATTCAGATCGACAAAGAACTCAATGCAAAGATCATCGCTAAGGCATGGCTTGAGCCAGACTTCAAAGCGGCTCTTTTGAGCGAGCCGGTCGCAACGCTCAGGTCGATGGGTGTCAATATTCCTGAAGGTGGAGACTTTTTCGTAGTCGAGGGTGAACTCCCAGAACAACATCCGCACTTGACTTTTGTCCTTCCCCACTTGCCCCAGGGCCTTGATCTTGCAGCTGATGACGTTTCGGCCGTCGCAGCGATCAAATGCTCGGGAACTTGGCACAATTTGTGCGGAAGTAGCTAAAGTTACGATAGGCCTAACTAAGGTTATAGTGGCCAGCCGCCGGGAGACGCCCCTCGGTTGATCTTTGCAATCAGCGACGCACGTCTTCGAAGTTCGACTGTGGAAGTATAGCGTGCACAGATCAAGCGTGTCTATCTTCTGATAGCAGTCTCGGATAAGTTATCGACTTATGTGAGCGTCCTATCCAGTTCGCCGTAGAGATCTGTTCTAGTCGGCGTGCCAGCATGGTTGTTGCGAATGACGTTGCCGCCAACTTCTATCCAGCTTTGAGTTCGCTCTGGCGGTTGGTGGGCCTGCCCACGATGTTGGACCGGCCTGCTGGCTGCCCCAGGGGATAGCCGAATCGCCGCGGGCTGCATGCCGGTGATCGATTGGTGAGCGAAATCGGCGGCTTGCTCCCGATCGCACTATGAAGTCGTGGCTCGTTGTATTCTCGACTACGGGCCGGTCCGTCCGGAGCGGTAGTGATAGGTCGAGCGCTCGACTGGCAGAGCACGGTAAGCACGGCGGATGCTTGCCTGACAGAGCGCGCACAAATGGTCGACCATGTACCGCTTGCGGGGTACGCATACGACGAGGGCCGCGGGATAGGTGCCCCGCGCGAGCGATGTTGGCGCTATGATGGTGTCTCGTAGGGATCAGGCGGCCTGCTGATCGGCGGGCTTTTGAGCCTCGCGCAGGCGCTTCCACTCCCAGGGCAGCAACTCGTGCAGACGCGAAGCGGGAAGATCGGCGATTTGCGCCAAGACATCGGCGAGCCAGGCTTTCGGATCGAGCTTGTTGAGGCGGGCCGTGGCGATGAGGGTGAGCATGACGGCGGCGCGATCGGCGCCACGCTGCGAACCGGCGAAGGTCCAGTTCCGCCGTCCCAGGGCGATACCCCGCAGCGCTCTTTCGGCGGCGTTGTTGCTGAGGCAGATCCTGCCATCCTCGAGGAAGCGGGCGAAGTCGTTCCAGCGCCTGAGCATGTAGTTGATCGGCTTCAGGACCTCGGCGGAGCGCGAGAGGGTTTCGCGTTCGCGGAGCAACCAGGCGTGCATCTCGTCGAGAAGCGGCTTGCTCTTCTCCTGGCGCACGGCTCGCCGCTCGTCGGCACTGCAGCCGTTGATGGAGCGCTCGATCTCGAACAACGCGTCGAGGCGTTTCACCGCCTCCAAGGCGATCGGGGAGACCGGTTTGGCCTTCACGCCGCCGCGGGCCTTTTTCGCGATGTCGGCCAGCTCAAAGAAGCCGCGCCGGGCATGGGCGAAGCAAAACGCCGGCGTGATCGGCTGGTCTTTCCGCTGCGGGTCGAACTGCGGCTCGAAGCCACCGTAACAATCGCATTGAAGGATGCCGGCGAACCCGGCCAGATGCTTCTGCGGGTGTTCGCCGCGCCGGTCGCCCGAGGCGTAATAGACCGCCGCCGGCGGTGCGGGCCCGGCGAAGGGGCTGTCATCGCGCACATAGGTCCATATGCGCCCGATCGCGCATTTTCCTTTCGCCAGGATCGGGACCGTCGTGTCGTCGCCATGCAGGCGCTCGGCGGCGAGCATATGGCTCTCGATCAGGTCGAAGACCGGCTTCAGGGCGAAGCTGCCATGGCCGACCTGGTCGGCCAGCGTTGTAACCGGCATGTCGATGCCCTCAGCCTTGAAGCGCGTGCTCTGGCGGTTGAGCGGAGCGTGCATGCCGAACTTGTCGAACAGGATCGTCGCCAGCAGCTTCGGGCCGATGAAGCCGCGTGGCGTGGCGTGGAACGGCGCCGGCGACTGAGAGATCGTCCCGCAATCGCGGCAGGAGAACTTCTCTCTCACCGTCTCGATCAGCCTGAAGCGGCGCGGGATTTCCTCCAGCGTCTCGGTCACGTCCTCGCCCAGTTTCGACAGCCGGGCTCCGCCGCAACAGGTGCAGGCAGCGGGAGGATCGATGACGACCCGCTCGCGCTCGATATCCTCCGGCCAGGGCTTGCGCACCGGCCGCTTGCGCGTGAAGGCGCGCGCGTTCCCGCTTTTCGTCGCCGCGACGGCTGCGGCAAGCTCGTCCTCGCTCGCCGCCGCCACGAGCTCGTCGAGCTGAAGTTCCATCTGCTCGATCAGCCGCGCCGTGCGTTCGGAACGCTGGCCATATTTCTCGCGCTTCAGCTTCTCGATCATCAGCTGCAGATGCGCGATCAGCCCCTCGGTGTCCGACAGTTTCGCCTGCGCGCTGGCCGCCACGGCCTCGGCTTGCAACCGCGCCTCGCGTTCGGCCTGCAGCGCCGCCAGGGCACTTGCGAGGTCCGAAGGAAGATCGTCCGGCGTCACCATCATGACGCCAGTGAATCAGCTTCTTCCTGCGATTTCAAAAGGTAAATGCTAGCCGACCCGGGTCGGCCGCCTCGTTTCCTGAGGATTGCGCCAATCGATTCCGGACAGAAGATAACCGAGCTGTGCCGTCGAGATCGTCACCGCCCCGTCCGCCGGGCTCGGCCACAGGAACCGGCCCCGTTCCAGCCGCTTCGTGAACAGGCAGGTACCCCGGCCGTCATGCCAGATCACCTTCAAAAGATCGCCACGGCGCCCCCGAAAGCAGAACAGATGCCCGCTCAGCGGATCCCGGCGAAGCACTTCCTGCACCTGCAGCGACAGGCCCGGGAAGCCCCGGCGCATATCCGTGTAACCCGTCGCCAGCCAGACCCGCACGCCCGTCGGAACCGGGATCACGCAAGCCGCTCCAGCGCCTGCACGATCCGGAGCAGAGCCTCGACGTCGACATCTCGGTCCACGATCACCCGCCGCCCGTTCGCCATCACGATCTCGATCCGACCGTTGCCGTCCGCCATCAGCGGGCCGGTCGCCGCCGCGATCTCCGGCACGATCACAGCCGGAACAAATCCTGCGCTCGAAGCCGGACTGAACCGCCCGGCCCCCGCGGCGTCACGCCACTCGTTCAACTGCGAGCGCGTGATCCCGTACTTGCGGGCCGTCGCCGAGCCCAGGCGCCGACCCGAATAGCTCTCCTCGACGATCTGCAGCTTCGCCTCATCGCTGAAGCGCCACCGGCCGCCCCTCTCAACGATCTCAAGCCGACTGAGCGGCGTGTCTGTATAGACGTCCATACAGACGAATTCTCACCACCAGGCCTCAATTCGCAAGGCGGCCGCCGTCGGAGGGATACCGTGCGACGGCCTGGCGCTTCGATGAACGTTCCATTGCGCCGACCGTCGCGAAACGCCTCACGTCCGACCGTCAATGGCCTTGGGGCGCGGCCCCACGCTCAACGTTGATCCGGACTTGCAGTGAGGCTGCACCGCCTGAACGTGTAGCCCTCCCGGGTCAGAAAGGCCTGGCGCAGGTCCCAACCTCCGATGCGCCGCGTCACGGCCTCGCCGGACCAGCGCTCCGTGACCGCCCATGTCTCCCCCTCGCCAGAACATGTGAAGGAAAGCGCACGACTTGCCCGCTTCGCGGAAGGTGCAACAGGCCCGACCGACGTCAGGCGACAGCTGCTCTCGTGCCCGTCATATCCCTCGCGTGTCACGACGAGGAACGGGAATTCGCGATCCACCCCTTCCGGCGGCAGCTCGCAAGACCCATCCTTCGCTGCCCAGACGCCGATGAATTCGGCCGGCATCTGTTGCGCTTGCGCAGCAAGGCCATATGAGGCCACGGCGAGCGAGACGGCGGCAAGTGCGGCTTTGTGCATGTTCGGCCTGTGGCGGCCTTCTGAGAGGCTCTGGCCGCCACTGCATGCGCCATGGCGGCCGTTGACGATGAACATGGTGATCAGACGCCAGCCGGCTGCTGCACGGGCGTGGCCGGCAGCTCGATGCCCCAGCGAGACGAGGCATATTGCGCTTCAAGGCTCTCGGGCTTGGCGAAGATCCAGCCCTTCTCGAGCAGGCTCTTGGCCGTCAGCTCGTTGCCCTTTGCACCGAGATAGGCGAGGAACCCCGCCTGGACCAGCAGGCCGATGAAGAGGCCGCTGGGATTGCTGGCGGTCGATGCGCCCGCGAGGGCGGAACTGGCAATATTGACGGCGATCATCAGCCCGCCGAGCAGATAGAGGCGCCTCAGGAAGAGCGGAATGCCGAAGAAGGGGGACAGCAGGAACAGCACCCAGCTGAACCCCACCTTCAACGCTTTCAGTTCGCCCGTCCGCGGATTTTTCATCACGATCTTCATGTGATCCCCCCAACCTGCGATGTGAAAAAAGAAGCTCAGCGCGCGGCGATGCCCGTGCGGGCGATGACGCCGTCCTTGAGCAGGAAGCCGGCCGTGCCGTCGGCGAGGGTGCCCGGCACCAGTTCAGCCATGGCCTCGCCCTGCGGCTGCACTGTCGCGATGGGCGCTGTCCATTGCAGCGTTTCGCCCTGGACGATCTGCCGGCAGTCCCCCGAGGCCGCCAGCACGGTGAGCACCTGCTTGCGCGCCGGCCCCGGCCGTTGTGACAGGATGGCCGCCATCTGCTGCGGCGTGCGGCAAAATAGGGTGGTCTCGATCACCTGGCACATGCCGCCGATGTGGCAGCCTTCTGCCCCTGAATGGGGCTGCACATCATTGCGTTCCGCCTGGCCAGTCGGTGGAGTGCCACCAGGAGACGGCTCAGCCGTTCCGTTCAGCTCCTGCAGCTTGCGATCAACCTGCGCCCGTTCGGCGCGCGCCGCGTTGGTTCGTCAGGCGGATGCCGCCGCTGCCCTTGTTCTCATAGACGAGGCGGCTTCTCAGGAGGTGAATGTCGCCGTCCAAATTGTCCCGGCGATAGGTCAGCCGGCTGATCTCCTCTTCAAGCTGCCGCCGAGCGCGGGCCTCGGTCTCCTCCTGCTCTTGGCGTTGGCGCTGGGCCTGCCTTGCTTGCTCCTGCGCCTGCCGTTCCACCTCGACCGCTCGCGCGGCTTCGGTCTTCTGCTGCTGATCACGCTGCTGCAGCATGCTGGCGGCCTGCGCTTCGATGGCCGAGAGGCGGGCATCAATGGCGGCAAAAAGCGGCTCATCACCGAGAGCGACAAGGCTTGCCTTCGCGTTTGGTCGCTCGAACTGAGCCAGCAGGTCGCCGGGGATATCGATGCCGTAATCCGCGAGACGTTCGACGCGGGTCGAGATTGCCTTCATGCGCGCCGCCGCCTGCCGCATCCGGGCGGCGCCCACCTCAGCCTGCGAGAGCCACTCGGAGGCGAACCGCGATCGCATGGCGGACGAGAGCTGCGTCAATTGCCCCTCGGTGGAGAGGCTGTCCGCATAGGCGGCTCGGAACATCATCAGCTGCGCGACGCATTTCTTGTCTTCCGTGACCGGGCTGCGGGACACCTCATCCCAGCCGCCGCTGTCGCGACGCTTCCCAAACTTCTGGATCGCCGCTTGCGCCTCTGTTGGCGTCGGCTCGGCCTGGGCACTGACGAAGAAGGCGGCGCATGTCCCGCCGCCTGCTGCCAGCAGCGTCGGATCCAGCTTGTCGGGGCTGCCGCCAGACTTCAGGGCCTGCAGGAAGCTGGCGCCGGAGACCAATTCGAGCTGTACGGCGTTCACAGCCTCCGGCAGCACGTACTTCTGCTCGAAGATGCGGTCCTTGTAGCCGAATTCGACGCTGCGCTGAGCGGAGGCCGGGACTGGCAAGAGGGCGGCTAGGGCGAGAACGGCAAGAGTACCATTATGGAATGTGACTGATCGTTTCATGGAAGCGCTTGTCTACATAATGGACAACTATTAATATACATTTTGTTCGTAGACGGCACAAGAGGGTGTATGAACATTTTGTTCTCATGGACCTTTTTGCAGCTAATCTCCGAGCCCGTGCCGCGGCGCTCAATCTCTCCAACGCCGAAGCCGCCCGCCGGGCCGGCCTGAACGAGCGTCGCTACTTCCATTATGTGAGCGGGGCGAGGGAGCCGGACTTGGCAACGCTGGTGAAGATTGCGAAGGCGCTGGGCACGACGCCGGATGCGCTGCTGGGCGTGAAGCGCGAGCCTGAGGACCTGGCCGAGCCGACGGAGCGCTCCAAGCTGATCGACCGGATGGTGTCGGCGGTGAACAATCTGGGCGACTACGAGCTGGCCATCGCCGTCATGCAGGTGGAAGTCATCCTGCGCCTGCAGGCCGAGAAGGACGCCGCCCAGAAGGCGAAGGGGGAGTAGGGAGGCGGGTAGGGGGGCGGGTTAACCCGCCGCAGCATCGCCAGAGGAGCGGCCTCGCGCGCACGAGGCAGTCACTCAAAAATGTGGGGCACAGTGTGGGGCGAAATGCTATCGCTCGCCACAAGGCCATGAAAATAAAAGAGTTTTCTGCAGAACTGGCGGAGAGCGGGTCTTCCCATTCAGCTTCGACGTAACCGCGGCGAACCTCGATGAACTGCTGGCATTGGTCCATTGGGAGCAGCGGCGCCTGCCTGTAATCGTGGTGTCGGAGTATGACGGCCACACGCTGGCCAACGACATGCACGAGTTGGTCGCCAGCGACCTGTGCGGGCTCGCGCACGTCGTCCGCCTCAAGTCCGACGGCGCCTGGGAGCTGACCAATCGGTGGGGCGCAGAGTGGTCGTGCTACAACGGGGCAATTCGGCTGCTCTGGCCGATGCGCGGCGGCCGTGGTGATCCTCGGGCGCACCCGCTGTGGACGATGGACCGCCTGATGTCGCAAACCGACGATGAGGCTGTCGCCCGTGATCGCCTACGCCACGCCATCGTCCGCCGCATTCTCGATGCGTCGACGTACGTGCCCAACGACCCCGCGTTCGCAGATTTCGTGAAGCTGCACGAGCGTCAACTCGCCGACGAGGCGCGCGCCGCGGCGTCTGGTTCGCCCGAGCGCTCGAAGGAAGAGTACGAGGACCAGATCGCCTCTCAGCGTGCCGAGATCGACCGCAAGGACGCGGAGATCCGCACACTTAAAGAAAATATCGATAGCCTCTCGATGGCGCTGCGCAATATGCGGCCGGCCCGCGAGGTCGGAAGCGATGAGCAGCTCGTGACTTATGTCACTGAGCCGCAATCGGTGGCTGAGGCAGTCGCGACCGCCCGGTGCGAACTGGCGGGCCGCGTGGAGATCGCGGTTGAGACGGATGCGGACGTCGCGAACCTCAACTCCGAAGCGGGGCCGCCTGAGAAGATTCTGCGCTACCTCAGGACGCTGGGGGAGCTGGCGGAACAGCTCGCGGAAGGGCCGCTTGGCCAATCGGTTCCCATTTGGCTCCGCAAGCGCGGCGTCGACTGCAGCGGAGAATCAGAAACTTCCAAAAACAGCGGGGCCGGCAAGCGTTTCAGGAACCGGAAAGTAAATGGGCGCGAGGTTGACTGCGAGTTCCACGCCAAGCCGTCAGAGGTCACCTCACCCGACCGCTGCGCAAGGATCTACTTCGCCACTTCGCCGACGAAACCGCACGTTCTAGTCGGATACATCGGCCGTCATGTCGACTGAGGGTGATGCCAGATTCGCCTCGCGTGAATATCCTCTTTCGGCCTTCTCGCATTCTCTCGTGCTCAAGTAGCCGCCAATGTCAGCGTTTGACATGAGGCGCAACCCACCCACAACAACAACCTCGGGCATGGGTCTCAAAGCGACCGCTTTGGGCCAAGGCAGCCATCGGCCAAGCAGGCGGTCTTTGACCGAGATGGGGTGGAAAGCGGAATAGCGGCTTTTAGCGAGCTGAACCGCCCCGGCTTTGCCGGAGGCCCCAACTCCTGAGAGGATGGGGCTATGACGAGCAAGACGACGAACAAGTTCTCGCCTGAGGTGCGCGCTCGTGCGGTGCGGCTGGTGCTGGATCAGGAGGCCGAGCATCCGTCGCGCTGGCCGGCGATCATGTCGATTGCGACCAAGATCGGCTGCTCAGCCCACTCGCTGAACGAGTGGCTGAAGAGGGCTGAGGTCGATGCCGGCAAGCGGGCCGGGTGACGACGGGCATGGCCGCGAAGCTGAAGGCCCTCGAACGCGAGAACCGCGAGTTGTGGCAGGCGAACGAGATCCTGCCCAAGGCATCCGCGTATTTCGCCCTGGCGGTGCACCATAGCGACCGCGGCTCACAACATGTGAGCATCCGTTACACCGAACATCTGGCTGAGGCCGGCATCGAGCCCTCCGTCGGCAGCGTCGGTGACAGCTACGACAATGCCCTCGCCGAGACGATCAACGGCCTCTACAAGGCGGAGGTCATCCATCGGCGGGGTCCCTGGCGATCCTTCGAGGCCGTCGAGTTCGCGACGCTGACCTGGGTCGACTAGTTCAACCATCGCCGGCTGCTGGAGCCCATCGGCAACATCCCGCCGGCCGAAGCCGAGGCACGCTACTACGCTCTGCTCGACGAGCAGCAAATGGCGGCGTGACTCAAACCAAATGGCCTCCGGTGAATCCGGGGCGGTTCACCCTGCCCACGCTCGTCCTTCTGACTGATTGTCGCTTAAGGTGCTGTGTCACTTGTTCAAGCGGTCAAACAGGTCCGGATTGAATGCCAGATATCCTCCAGCCAGACCTTCTACTCTCATGAGTCCGGCCCTCGCAAGGATGTGGACCATACGGCCAGATCCACGACGAAATAGTATCTCCAGAGCACCCAATGTGCGGCAGACGTGGTCGATCTGCCTTTCATCAAGGTCGCCAGGCCAAGGGCCAGTGTGAAAAAACCGATGAATGAAGAAATCCCGTTTGGACTTTAGCCAGCGGAGATATTTGAGGTCGGCCGGGGTTATGCTGTGTTTAGCGAGCAGTGATATGAGCGAACCAAGTGTCGAGTCCTGAAGGTATTTATGCTTAGCCAGCATTTGCTCCCATCGGGGAGCGTCCTCTTGAAGAACGTTCGCTATCTTCACCCGATCGCAAATCAGCATCGAAGTGATGACGGCATCCTCAAGAAGGGCACACGCAACAAACGTCGAGCCAATCTGATAGCAGTACCGCGTTCTCATCAGATCGAGATCGGAGAGATGCTTGATCTGCCTGCGTAATGTCGCGGGTGAAAAGTCGTGCTCCATGTTCCTCAACCTTCAGGCCGCACTCGGCTCTTTACGTTGAGCCCATGCGTGGCGGCTGCAATGAGTGGCGCGAATCTTCTCTCGAATTCGTCGCCAAGAGGGTCGTAGACTTTATCAAGATTCCGAACCAACCGCCGGGTCGAGCTGTTGAAGTCTCTTTGCAGCCCTACCAGTCCTTCTTTGAACGACCGCACTATATCCAGCTTTCGGCCATATCGATCATGGCCGGTCATTGCTGACCCGCGATGCTCGAACAGCGATGCCGTTCTGAAACTCACATCATCCTGGGTAAACGAGCGCTCGTGGCCATGGTGAAACCGGGCATTACGTTCGATTCTGAGAGCGCCTTGATCGTCCTGCATTGCTTGAAGCCGACCGAGAACAAGCGCAGGTACTTTGGCCTTGCGTAAGTTAGAGATTGAGCATTTTGGGGCATCGAGCCCCACCTCATACACGGCGTTTGCAAGAATAATCGCGCAATCAACAACCGATATATATCGCATCAGAAACACGTCCGCCGCGGCCTTAAGCCAATCGTATCGGGATACGGGGAACTGACCAAAATTGTCCGGCATTGGGTCCGGCCACAACAGGTCGCCCGCAAAATTGAGAGATTCTACCCGTTGCACCATGGTCTGAACGTGACTACCGATGTCGAATGCATATTTGCAGTCTGGATATCGGGCAAGTGCTTCGTAGGTATCGAAATGAAGCGAAATGATTCCAAGGTCGCATGCGCGGCCCACGAAGCTATGACTGTCGGAGACGAGTATGTAACGCGATAAAAACGTCGCCGAGGCCCTCTTTGGCCTTTCATACCAACTCTTGTCTGGATTGTCGGTGAGGCTGTCTTCAGACATATCTCCGGCCTAGCTCGGATGCCTTTCAAAGCGCAAGCCTGCTGCGTGCAAGAATGCATGGTTACGCAGGCGCGCATCGCCGAGCAGGTCTGCCCATTCGATGATTTCGATGACGCCTCGGAACTTTCCACTGAGCTCCTGGATGCGCCCGCGCCCGTTGGAGGTCGTGCGCCAAGCACCTGTGTGAATGTCTAGTTTTCCGACAATGTCGGCGATAACGTAGCAGTAGAAAATGCAGTCATCGGCTATGCGGACACGCCCGCCACGAAAATCCTCAATCTCACCATTCTTGAGGCGTGTGATGTACTCCGAAATCTGGTTCATCGGAGAGTAGCGCTCGGAATAATCGCGTCGCCCCGGCTGCTTGAACTCCACTAACATGACGCGACGCAGTGGGTCTTCAGTATCTGCCCCTAACCCGTGCAACCGGTCGTAGATAAGCAGATCGGGGCGCGTCGTCGCTTCACTCTCGGCAATGATCTGGGTAAACGGAACGTCAGACGCAAAATACTTCGTAAAGGTTAGACGTTCATCGACAATCCAGAGGTCATGATCGGATTGCTCGATCTTGGAGGGGTCATCACCCCTCACTCTCATCGGGCAAATGAACTGATGAAGGGTGCTTTCAAGCTGGAAGTCTTGAGAGCCATCAGCCCGCTCACGAATGCGCCGAATCAGGACCGCGAGTACGTCGAGCACGATCTTACGCCGTAGGACGTACTCCGCTAGCTGGCGCTGTTCTTCGGCGCGAACCTCATTTGCGGCGACCTGAACGGCGGCCACTAGGTCCGTCGGGATTCCGGTGTCGCTCCCGAGTTCAGTGATTATGCGCTGAACCGTTTCGTTGCGGTCCTTGTCCCTGCGTATGCGGATTGGAATGAGGGCCTGGGCGAACTGTTCGGGCTTGATCGCGTTCTTCGGCGTGCGCTCGAGGAGCGCCTCGGCCTCTTCGAAGCCGAAGGTAGGATACTCTTCGACAAAGTTCCTCATGGTGCCGAGTCGCTGATTATCAAACTCGACAATCTCGCCTGCCATGGCGTTTTGACGGATATGCTCGGAGCACTCTCTGATGATTAGCTCAATTATGGTCTCATCGAAGTTAAACTGCGTACGCTCCTGATTAACGCGCTCGTCCAGAAATTCGCCCGTGACGCACCCGTGGTAGACGTAGTTGCTGTCTGGTCCAAACCGGCCGATGCCCAGAAGGCCATCGATTTTTCTGGTCGTCACGGTGCGCCCGTTGGCAACGAGGTGAATTTGATGCAGGCCGTCAAAATTTGCACTGGCAGCCTTCTCGCATACGAAGCTCGCCAGACGCAGCGTGCCAAAATCGGACGTCTCAATATCGGCGACGCCACGGTCCTCGACCATCAGACTCTGAATCTGGTCAGGAAATCGCGTCGAGGCGCCTTCAATATCGAGCAGAACCTCTGGCGATTTTCCAAGGATAAAGTCGGCGAAGAAATGTGAACCGAAGTGCTTAACAATTGTCGCGGACTGGATCGGGAACTTGCCGCGATAGGCAGTGCCGCGAAGACCAACGAACGTAACCACGGTGCCGGTGGGCGCGGAACTTGTAAGCGGCTCGTCGTGCTCATCCTTGATTTGATCTTGAGACTGCAATCTGAATGAAAACGAGCGACGCATAAGACGCGCCTCATGCTCATAGATGCTTACGACGTTGATGCGCTCGAATGCATCAAGCCAAAGAAGACGACCCACTCCTTTGCCGCCTCGCTCGATTTTGTAGTCCGTATCGGTGGTGCAGAAGGCCTCGAAGCGAGATGGCTGAAGGCCAACGCCGTTATCCGACACGGTTATCGTGATCGCGTCCGCATCCCTGACGGACGACATAAAGACGACAATCCGGCCGCGTGTTTGATAGTCGGTCCTAAATTTGTCCTCAACCGCGTGCAGCGCATTGCTGATGGCTTCAAACACGGGCTGGAGCGCTTCAGCAGCCTGCGTAGGCTTTGGCAACCGTCTTACGCGGTTAACGACATCGCCACGCAGTGAGGTCATCTGATTGCCTCGGCAAATACCTCGCTATGTGTGAAAATTGTTCCCTGCTCTTCGATGCCAGCATTAGAGAGCACGTGTACGACTTCTGTCATCGGGCACCCACCTGGAAGTGCGGACTGAGATACAGAGATAAATGGCGACAGGTCACTCATGAGAACAAAAGTGGAATTCATAAGCGAGGGACCGCAAAAAGGAACGGGAGCTTAGCCCACATATCAGCCTGCGGAAAGTTGCCATTTTTCGCATATCGGGCGGCTTGGGCGTGGAAGGTAATGGCCATGGGTAGCCGTGGATTGGCTCGCGCATCGAGACGCCCGACAGCGGACATTACTGACGTCGGGAATGGGTCAACTCCGGCGGTGCTGCCTTCGGGCTGGGATCGATCGAACAGACCGGATGGCCCGCCGCTCGGCGCCCGCACGCCAATCAACTCGGCCGGCATCGACTGCGCGTGCACAGAGCGGCCACTGGCGGCCATGGCGAGCATGAGCGCGCCAACGTGGCAGCTTTCATCTTTCGGCCTCTGCCGCGCTCTGAGCGGCCGCAAACGGCATGCCTCTCGCGCCGTACTCGCGCGCCGTAATGAGGGTAGGTCGTCAGGCCCGCGGCAGGGGCTCCACCGCGAAGGCCTCGGGCGGCAGGCCGGCCCTGAAGCGCTGCGCCATGATCTCGTAGGCGCGCTCCATGTGCCGGGTGTAGCGGCCGATGTCGTAGAGCGGCGAGCGCGGCAGGGCCCGTTGCAGCCGCGCGCGCACGGCGGCGAGGGCTGCGCGATCGCGGGCAAGGCCGATGGCCTTGGCCTCGAAGGCGGTCACGTCGGTGGTGACGAGGTCGGCCAGGTCCACCTGCCGCAGCAGGCTTCCCGCAACCCGCGAGGCGAACGCGGCGCCCGAGCGGGTCACCACCGGCACGCCCCGCCGCAGGGCGTCGCTGCAAGTCGTGTGGGCCGTATAGGGGAAGGTGTCGAGGAAGAGGTCCGCGAGCCCGACACGGGCCAGGTGCGCCTGCGGCGCCACGATGGGCGCGAACACCAGGCGGGAGG
>Ga0255338_1002275_pt1 | contig 29184 bp, 22 predicted proteins | sample MeOH1_35cm_T4_19_FD_203715 | JGI IMG/M metagenome (GOLD analysis project Ga0255338, IMG submission 203715) | Sandy soil microbial communities from University of British Columbia, Vancouver, Canada - MeOH1_35cm_T4_195 | ecosystem: Engineered > Artificial ecosystem > Sand microcosm > Unclassified ... | reverse complement strand
CAACAAGGAGGGCATGGTGGCGGTCAGCTGGTTCGCCAAGGAGATCAAGGACGACATCTACACGCAGGCCGTCGATGTGGACATCGACGGCCTCACCTACCGGGCGACCCAGCCGTTCAATTCCTCGCGCTCGAAGATGCGCGGGGTGGAGGTCGCGCTGACGCACAACGCGATCCCCGGCCTGCCGGGGCCCCTCGAAAAGCGCCTCGGCGTCGCCCTCAACTACACCAAGCTGTGGGGGGAGATGGACTACCTCTCGGGCACCACCTTCGTGCATCTGAAATCGCTCCAATACCAGCCCGACTACATGGCCAACGCCACGGTCTTCTACACCTTCCTCCGCAAGAAGGGTGAATTCCGCATCTCCTACAACTGGAAGGGCCAGAGCCCGATTTCCCTCGGCCTCTATCCGTGGACGACTTACTGGCTGCGCGCCTCCGAGCGCCTCGACGCGGGCTTCCGCTACTCGATCACCAAGAACTTCATCGTGAAGCTGCAGGCCAGGAACCTGACCAACGAGGGCGTGAAACAGGGCTACCTCGCCCCCTACGAGATGAACCGCTACGAGATGAACCAGGACAAGACCTACGCCCTGGACTTTACTTATAAGTTCTAACCGGATCGCGGCTGCTGAAAGCTTCACGAGATGCGCTTCGGCGAACAGAATACTCTCGGTGCCGCCAGTGCTTTCGCACCTGGCGGCATCGCAAGGAAAATGCCGCCTCGTTAGGCGACGTCTCCCGATCAACGTCGGCCGGACTCAGCACGCTCTGGGCGGAGCGGGCCCGATAAACAGGCGGGTTGCGCGGCGTCCTTGGGTGGGCGCCGCCCGGGAAATCGCTGAACGCTCTTGACACGCGCCAACGGGTTTCGCTTTCTGTTATGGGCATGCAGAATAAATATTCAACAGGGATGGGATCGCCGCATGACCCGGTGCTCCGGCCTTGCCGGGTTCCTGCCTTGAGGAAATCCGGATCGGCCGCTCCGGCGCGGACCCAGGGACGGGGCATTCGGGGCAACCCCGGTGGGTGGTCCACGCCCGTGATGCTGGCACTGGTGTTGGCGGCCTGGCCGGCAACCCTTGGCGCGTGGACCCGGGCGTCGCACAGTGAACTGGCGACCAGCGCCCTGAAGGACGCGAGTGCTTTTGGGCGCTATGCCTCGCAACACGAGCTGGTCCCATACCTCCTGCAGGCGGTGCAGGAGGCGGACAATGAATCGGAAAAAACCTACACGGCGGGCTTGGAGAAGTCGCATCCTGGCATCCGGATGATCAAGGGGGACGACCCGACCAAAGTGCAGCACACTTCACCTTTGCTCAGCCATCATTTGCCGGATGACGCGCGCCTGCATAACGCCATGGAATGTTTGAAGATCGCTCATCGGCTCCGGTTGGTTGCCGTCACCGTCGATGAGCGGCGGGAGGCGATGCGGATCTTTGCCGATGGCCTCCATCTGGTGCAGGACTATTTCGCTCATTTGAACGCGCCTGGCCGGGGGAAAACGGGTTTCTCCCACGGGGTCGGAAATTTGGTCGACACAGACAGCGATGGAACCCCTGACATGCCCGCCGGCCGGCTGGTCGATAACGTGAATTGGGACTGCCATTCGGATAATGGCAACGACCTGGTTCCGCAGCACCTCCGGGTGGTAAACTATTTTCATTCTCCATTCTGGCATCAGCATCCTGCCAAGGAGGAGTCCTGGCGCTACCAGGCCGCGCTGCATGCCGGTATCGAATACATGGAGTGCTACCTGGCTGAAGACGGCCCCGCGAGGTTCACCAAAGTCCTGGCGAACGGTTATGTCGTGCACGGCGGTGTGCGGACCTATTTGGATTTAATCACCCACATTGCCGTGGATAACACCGACCCGGCGTGCCAATTGCTGGGCGATTGGCGGACCGCAGCGCTGCCCGGCAGTTATATGTCCGACTGCGCACACGCAACGGTTGCAGACACGACGACCTCGGCGACGTGGTCCTTGGCCATCCCGATGGCCGGCCACTACGACATTTATATGCGTTGGCCGCAACAGCCCCAGCAGGCCTCCGTGGCGGACGTGACCGTCCGACATGGTGACAAAGCCCGCCATCAGTCGGTGAACCAGCGGATCAACGGCAACCGATGGAACAGCCTTGGCCGTTTTCCCCTGACAAATGGCGAAAAAATCGCCGTTACACTGACGGCCAGCCCGGGCGGGCTTATCGCTGCCGACGCGGTGTTGCTGGTCCGCGTGCCTGACTGATTTCCCGCCGCTTAAAGCCCCAAAAACGACCTGATAATCCAACCGATTCCCTGCATATGCTTTCCCTCGTTTCCCGATCACCTGCTTCATTTTGGCTCAAAGGTAAATCAGCCCTCATCTTGGGATTGGTTTCGCTTGTCGCGGTCGCCCCCGCCGAGGCAGCCGCGCGACGGCTTCTGTTGATTTCCATCGACGGCCTCCGGCCCGACTACCTTTCGGCCGCCGACCTGCATGGGCTGAAAATTCCGGCGTTGCGCGAACTTCACGCTCGGGGGGTGCATGCTTCGGGTGTGCGGGGAGTGTTGCCCACCGCGACCTATCCGAGCCACGCGAGTATCATCACCGGGGTGGCTCCGGCACGTCATGGCATCATCGCCAACCACCCCTTCGGCGTGGAGATCGAGGGGCTGGACGTCTGGTATTACTATGCGGAGGATATCAAGGTCCCGACCCTGTGGGATGCGGCCGCCGCGGCGGGGCGCGTGGTGGGCAGTGTCAGCTGGCCGGTCACGGTCGGCATGCCCGCGATCCATTACAACATCCCGGAATACGCGCTGACCCGCACCGACGAGGACTTGAAGCTGACCCGCGGGGCCGCCACCCCCGGCCTGATGCGTGAACTGGCGCCGCAGGCGGGCGAATATATCACGGATAACAAGCAGGCCGTCGCGAGGGATTGGGCCCGCGCCCGTTACGCCCTTGAGCTCATCCGGCGGAAGAAGCCCGACTTGCTCACGGTGCATTTTGCAGCGACGGACCATTTCCAGCATCGCCTGGGACCGTTCCATCCGACGGTGAACGCCGCCTTGGAGGAGATCGACCAGATGGTCGGCCAGCTAGTCACGGCGATGCGTGCCCTGGATCCGGCGGCGGTGGTCTGCATTGTCTCTGACCACGGGTTTGCGCCGGTCGACGGGTTTTGCTATCTGGATGCGGCCTTTGTGCGGGCGGGGCTGATCACGCTCAAATCCACGGGAAAAAGTGTCGAGGCGGCCGGTATCTCCCGATGGGTTGCGCGCACCTGGTCGGCCGGCGGCTCCGCCGCGGTTGTGCTGCAGAAGCCGGACGATGCGGCCTCCCGTGCCACGGTCAGGGGGGTGCTCGATGAGCTGGCGGCCAACCCGGACAACGGCATCGCCCGGATTCTCGATGCTGATCAGATACGCGCAATGGGCGGTGCGCCCACGGCCGAGTTCTGGGTCGACATGCGGCCGGGCTTCCAGATTCACCCGGCCCTTGATACCAAGACGTTGGCCCCGGCCATCACCGCCGCGGTTTCAGGTCGCGGGGCGCATGGCTATGCACCCGACCATCCCGAAATGAATTCCTCCTTTGTCCTCGCCGGGGCGGGCATCAGGGAGGGACACGCTCTCGCTGTCATCGACATGCGCAGCATCGCGCCTACGCTGGCGAAGGTGATGGGCATCGATTTCCCATCGGCCGAGGCGCCGGCGCTCGACGTCCTGGTGCCATCCGTCCCCTGACCAGCGGTTTCCTCACATGAGTCTTCTTCGATATGTCGCGGCCTTATTGCTGTTGTCTGTTCCGCTCCACCGGTCGTGGGCGGAGATTTCGGGCCGGTTTGTGCCCGCTGATGCCAGCCTGCTGGTGGAACTCCCGCCGCCTCCGGCGGACGACAGTCCCGCGGGGCTGGCTGATCTGGAAACCGTGCTCCAGGTGCAGGCGGACCGCACGCCGACGCAGGTGGAAAGGGCGCAGCGGGTGGAAAAGCACTCGGCGTTCCTCATGGGCGCCAGGGTGTTTGGTCCATGGTTCACGGCCGAGAACCTGCCCCTGACGGCCCGTTTTTTCAAAACGGCGGGCAGTCAATTTCGGCCGCTGCTCGTGCAGGCCAAGGAAAAGTGGGAGAGGCCGCGACCCTACGTGCGGAATGACCGGGTGCAACCCTGCCTCGCGCTGCCCGAGGGCATGTCCTACCCAAGCGGCCATTCCGCATCGGCCGCGGTCTGGGCGGAGTTGTTCAGTGCGGCGTTTCCGGAGAGACAGAGAGCCTTTGCCGCGCAGGTGCGGGAGACGATGTGGAGCCGTGTGCTCGCAGGGGTCCATTATCCGAGCGATACCCAGGCCGGACTTCTGGTTGGCCAGACAATCGGCCGGGCCATGCTTACCCAGTCCACCACGCGGGAGGCGCTGGCGGAGGTGCGCGCTGAAATCGAGACCTTTCAGCAGAGGCTCGCCGCCGGCGGGCAGACTGGGGAAACCAAGCCATGAATCCTCTCCGCCGGCGCTGGTTCATCTTGGTGATCATCTTCGGGGCGATCGTGCTGAACTATGTCGACCGGCAGATCCTCTCCATCCTCAAGCCGACCCTGAAGGCGGAATTCGGCTTCGATGACCGCGGCTACGCCATGCTGGTCAACACGTTTACCGTTGGCTATGCGGTGATGTATCCGGCCTCCGGCTGGCTGGTGGACCGGTTTGGGCCCCGCATTGTGATGCTGGTCGGCATCTTCAGCTGGTCCCTGGCTTGCTTGGGGGCGGGGTTTACGCGCGGGTTCGGCGCCTTTGCGGTTTTCCGCGGCCTGCTGGGCTTGAGCGAGCCGACGGCGTTTCCCGCGCAATTGCGCGTCGTGACCACCTGGTTTCCCGGCTCGCTGCGGGCCACGGCCAACAGCGTGTGCGTGGCGGGCGGCACCTTCGGGGCCATCATCGCGCCGCCGCTCGTGGCCTGGCTGGCGCTGAATTTCAACTGGCACAGCGCGTTCATCATCCCGGGCGCGCTGGGTCTCGTCATCGCCGGGCTCTGGTTAGTGGTCTACCGCGACCCGCCGCCGGAGATCCTCGCCCAATCGGGCTCGACGACGGCCGATGGCGGCACGGGGGTGGCCTTCACCTGGCCGCAGCTCTGGCGGACGCGCACGTTGTGGGCGATCCTGCTGATCCGTTTCATCAGCGACCCGGTCTGGTATTTCTGTTTGTTCTGGCTGCCGGGCTACCTGCAGGAAACCTCCGGGCTGACGCTGGCGCAGGTGGGCATGGTGGGGTGGATCCCGTTTCTCGCGGCCGATCTGGGCGGCATCGCCAGCGCGGCGTGGTCGGACCGCATGGTGCGGCGCGGCACCGCGCCGTTGTTGGCGCGCAAGCGGATGCTCACGGCGATGGCGTGCCTCGCCCCGCTGTGCGTGCTGACCCCGCATCTGCCTCATCCCGCCGTCACGCTGGCGATCTTCAGTCTCGTCGCCGCGGCGTGCCTGAGCTGGCTGTTCAGCCTGAGCGTGGTGATCGCCGAGGCGTTCCCGATGCGCAACGCCGCGAGCGTGCTGGGCATCGCCGGCGGCTGCGGCGCGGCGGGAGCGGTCGTCTTCAACGGCTTCGTCGGGGAGATGATGTCCACGCTCGGCCCGACCCGCGTGTTTGCCGCCATGGCAATAATGCATCCCATCGCGGTGGTCATTCTCTGGACCATGGTGCGGCCGGAAAAGCCCCGGCAAGCCGGCGCTGCTTGAATTCGCGTCATCCCATTAGCCTAATGCTCTTTAATCCCATGAACGTCACCCTCGCCAAAACAATCGAAGAACCCGCCCGATCCGTCCCGGTCCGCGCCGAATACGATGTCCTCGTCGTCGGCGGCGGTCCCTCCGGCCTCACGACCGCGCTCGCCGCGGCCGAGGACGGCCTGAAGGTCGGCCTGATCGAGAGCCGCAGCTTTATCGGCGGCAACCTGACGATCGGCCTGCCCGTGCTCGGTTTCCTCGGGCAGAAGAAAAACCAGATCATCAAGGGCCTGCCGCAAAAATTCATCGACCGCCTGCGCGCCGTGAACGGTGCGAGCGAGCACCGTTGGTGTCCGCTGCACATGGGCATCACGCTGGTCGAGCCCGAGGCCGTGAAGACGGTCGCGCTGCAGATGCTCACCGAGGCGAAGGTGGACGTGACCTTCTACGCCTTCTGTGCGGGCGTCGTCATGGACGGTGACACGATCCGCGGCATCATCACCGAGAGCAAAACCGGCCGCGAGGCCGTGCTCGGCAAGGTCGTCGTCGACTGCACCGGCGACGCCGACGTGGCCTACCGCGCTGGCGTGCCGTGTGAGAAGGGCAACAAGGAAAACGGCGGCATGCAGCCACCGACGCTGATGTTCTGCCTCGCGGGCGTCGACACCGAGAAACTCCGGATGAGCATCGCTCAGCAGACCCGCACCTATCTGACCGACTTTATTCCGGCGGAATATTTCGGACAGAACAACCAGTTCATCGTGGTCGGCCTGCGCGAGCTGATCGCCAAGGCGCGGGCTGAGCGCAAACTCAACATCCCGAACGAACGCACCATCATCATCACCGGCCTGCGCGAAGGCGAGGTGTGGATTAACATGACCCGTGTGGCCGGCACCGACGGCACCGACGCCCGCAGCCTCACCGCCGGTGAGATCGAGGCGCGCGCCCAGATCGAGGACATTCATGTCTACCTGCGGGACTATGTGCCTGGCTTCGAGAAATGCTATTTCAGCAAGACCGCGCCGTTCCTCGGCATCCGCGAGACGCGCCGGATTGTCGGCCACTATACGATGACGCAGGAGGACGTGCTCGGTTGCCGGCATTTCGAGGACTCGATCGCGGTCGCCAGCTACCCGATCGATATCCACCGCCCCGGCGATGAGGGCTGCACGCTCATCTGGTGCGGCGATTGTTACGACATACCCTTCCGGTCGCTGCTGCCGCAGAAGGTGAAGAACCTGATCGTGGCCGGCCGCTGCATCTCGACCACGCACGAGGCCATGGGTGCCATCCGCGTCATGGCCACCTGCATGGCGATGGGCGAGGCCGCGGGGCGCGCCGCCAAACAGGCGGTGCGGGCCGGGATTCTCCCCACCGAGGTCGATGTGAAGAAACTTCGGTCCGAGTTGATTGAGCACGGGGCCTATCTGCGCGACTGCCCGCAGTGAGGCGATTTCGAAACCTGCGCAGAACTTCATGAATCCAAAGACGCGGCTTAAGTCGACCGCGAGCAAAACCAGGGCGATTTCCCTCGGGAAAACGATCCTGAGCATGGCGTGTTTTCTCCTGATCGGCGGGGCCGCCGCCGCCGCAAAGGAGGCGGGCGCACCATGCGAACTCACGGTGATGTCCTACAATATCCTCTACGATTCGCCCAAATGGGGGCCGGAGCAGGAGTGGGCGTTGCGCCGGCCGGCCTTGCAGGCATTGTTGCATCAATATGCCCCCGAGCTGATCGGCTTTCAGGAGGTGCGGCGCGGACAACTGATGGACTTGCAGGCCATGCTGCCGGATTATGGATTCGTGGGCAACGTGCCGGGTCAGGATCCGGGCGAGGAATTTCCCTGGCTGATGGTTCCGGTGTTTTTCCGGTTGGATCGGCTGGAGGTGATCGACACGGGCTTCAGTTGGCTCACCGGCACAGATCAAGATGGCCGGCCGCAGATCGGCTGGCCGGATATTGGGAACACGGTCCGGCCCTACTATGCGGTCTGGGTCAAGTTCAGCCACAAACCGACCGGGAAGGTCTTTTATCATGTGAATCTGCATTTGCCGCCGTTTCTGCCGGCTTTGCGGGAACGGGCGGCAGTTGCGGTTGGACGCCTGCTGGCCGGCCTGGCCCCGGGACTTCCGGTCATCGTGGCGGGTGATTTCAACGCGGATGACGAACCTGCGACCAGAGCGATCCTGGCGACCGGTTTGCGGGATGCCCGGCAGATCAGCCGGGAGCCAGTCCAGGGTCCGTCTGCGACCCTCGTGAAGCGCCCGAAATGCATCGATCACATCATGGTCAACCGCCAGGTCGAGGTCGGTTCGTTCGCCACGCTCGACGAAAAATTCACCGGCCGATATCCTTCGGATCATCTGCCCGTGCTGGCCAAATTGCGTCTGCCCTGAGTTGGCCCCGCGTGGCGCCGCCCACTTTCACTTCATGGCTCAGTCCACCCGCCGCCAAATTCGCCAGCGCAGGAATTGAGCCGCCTACGCCATGGCCATTGTAGCCGGAATTGATTTTGGCACACTCAGTGTCCGCGTGTCACTCGTGGACAGTGCACGCGGCCGGCTGGCGTCAGCTTCCGCGGGTTATCCGCTGCGGCGCATAAAAGAGGATCCGGACCATGCGACCCAGCGCGCCGAGGACCACCTGGACGCGTTGACTGCAGCCATGCACGATGCCTTGCGGGCGGCGGGGCTCGAGGGCGGGGAGGTGGTCGCACTGGCCGTGGACACCACCGGCTCGACGATCATGCCAGTGGACCGGAACCTCCGGCCGCTGGACGACTATTACCTGTGGTGTGATCACCGGTCGGCGGATGAAGCGGCTGAGATCACGCATGCCGCGCGGCAGGCCGGACTGGCGGCCATCCGCTGGTATGGCGGGGTGTATTCCTCGGAAATGGCCTTGGCGAAACTGCTGCACTGGTTGCGGCACAACCCGGACAAACGCGCGGGTTTCGCGACGGCGGTGGAACACTGTGATTGGATCGTGGCGCAACTGACGGGTGTGAAGGACGTGTCGGGCCTGACGCGGAGCATTTGCGCGGCCGGCCACAAATGGCTCTGGAACGCGCAGGCGGGCGGCTGGCCGGCGGATGATTTCCTGTGCACGGTCGATCCTTTGCTCGGTGGCTTTGCGGGCGGGGCCGGGACGCGCTTCGCGACCTCCGACCGGATCGCGGGGTGCCTGTGCGCTGAATGGGCGCGTCGGCTGGGCTTGCGCGAAGGACTGCCGATCCCGGTGCCGGCGCTCGATGCGCATTGGGATGCGATCGGGGCGGGCATCGCGGAGGGCGACGTGGTCAATGTGGTCGGCACGTCCACCTGTGTGATGGCCATCGTGAAGGATACACAGCCGATCGAGGGGGTATTCGGCATCGTGCCTGGCTCGATCCATCCGTCATACTACGGAATCGAGGCGGGGCTGTCCGCCGCCGGCGACATTTTCGAGGCCATAGCGCGCCGCGCCGGCACCACGGTCGCGGAGCTCTCGCGCGGATTGGAGCATTGCCGGGCCGGGCAAACCGGCCTGCTCCGCTTGGTCTGGGACAATGGCGATCGCAATGTGTTGTCGGACCCGGCGCTGAGCGGCGTCACCTTGGGCTGGCGACTGCGGCACACGGCCCAAGACGAGTTGTTTGCCGCCATCGAGGGCACGGCGTTTCACACCCGGCTCATTCTCGAACGCCTGGCCGGGAGCGGCGTGCCGATCCATCGCGTCATCAATGGCGGAGGCATCCCACGGAAGAACCAGGTGCTCAACCAGGTTTACGCCAACGTTTTCAACAAGCCCGTGCTCGTGCCCGAGGCGGATGTCACCAGCCTGGGCTCGGCGATCTTCGCGTTTCTCGCGGCGGGAGTTTTCCCGTCGGTCGAAGCGGCGCAGAAGGCTCTTTGTCCGGCCTACCAGGTCATCCAGCCGGACCCGGCGGCGGTGGCGGTCTATGACCAGCTTCATGGCCTGTTCCGTGGGCTCTATTTCGCGTGGGGGAGGGGAGAGCCTGGTCCGTCCATGACCGCGGTCCTGTCGGAGCTGGGACGTATTGCGCGCAATGAGAGGCGCTGAGCGCAGCCGACCTTCGTTCCTAAAACGATCCAGCGCGATCGCGGGTTCGCGGGGGGCGCGCATCTTTTCGTCGAACACGCTGGTCGGCCGGATGCTCGGCGAGAACATCGACCGCGAGATGCTGGGATCCGCCGCGATGTCCGGGGCCTTGGCGGATATCCGGGCCGAGGTTGCCGCCTGGCAGGCGCAACATGCGGCTGATGCACCCGCAGGACAACCGGATTACCGTGGCTGCAGATAGGGGATGGTGAGCGGGCCTTCCGGTAGCACCGCGACCCGGGCGTTGGGGCCGAGGCGCTTCATCTCATTCCGCAGGGTGGCCGGTAGGTCGGCGACGGGTTCGAGGAAGGCCTGCCGCACTTGGTCGGCGGGGAGTTCGCTGAAGAGTCCGACGCGGGCCTTGAGGCAGATGAGCGCGAGCAGCTGGGCCTGCCATTGGTCGAAGGTGGCGAAGCCGGGGCGTTCGATGGTGGCCAGCAGCTCCGCCGGGCTCCGGTGGGAGCCGAGCAATTGGCGGAAGTTGCCGTGCTCGGGGAAACCGTCGTTGCAGCGGGCCGCGCAGAGGATGAGCCCGCCGGGCTGCACGATGCGCGCCGCCGCGGACATGCCCTTGACCGACTGGTAGAGATTCTGGTCGAGCGGATAGCCGCTGTTGGTGGTGACGACGATCGGGAAGGGCTCCGCGCACGCGGTCATCGCGGTGGCTTTCACGAAGGCGCAACCGGCGTCATGCGCGGCCAGCGTTTCGCCGCAGAAGAACCGGGTGATGCCCCGCGCATTGTCCAGGGTGACGTTGATGCAGAAATCGACCGGCAGCATCGCGCCGCCTTCGCGCACCCGTTCTTGCGTGGGGTTGCCCTCGAGCTGGCCCCAGGTGCTGAGCGGGTCGCCGATCACGCGGGCCCCGTGGTAGTGCATGATGGCGTCGATGCCGAGCACGCCGGGGAACAGCGCCTTGTAGCCGCCCGAGAAGCCGGCCATGAAATGCGGCTCGATGAAACCCATGATGATGCGGCGGTCGGCGGCGACCGTCTCGCGGTTGAAGGCGACGTCGTAGCCAAAGCGCGAGCGGCCGACGTGGGTAAGCGTGGCCGGATCGTGGGCATCGTGGTTCACCACCCGGTAGCCGCGGGCGACCGCCGGGCCGAGCATGCGGTCGAGTTCCTCCGGGGTGTTGGCCCGGTGGGAACCGGTGCCGACGACGATGGTGAAGTTGTCCGCCGGCACGTGCGCCAGCTCTGCGAAGACCCAGGGCAGGAGCCGGTCGCTGGGCAGCGGGCGGGTGCCGTCCGGGATCACGATCGCGACCCGCTCATGCGCCGCGATGATTTCCCGGAGCGGGCGGGTGCCGAGCGGCGCGCGCACGGCGGCGCGAAACGCCGCGGCCTCGTCCGGCAGGCCGGCGCCATGGCGCGGTCGCAGCACGGTCGCATCCAGGCCGGTCAGGTCGAGGGCCAGATCGTCCTGGCCATAGCGGAGGACGACGGAAGACGGTTGCGGTGCGGAGGAGTGAGAATCAGAAATAGCCACCTTTAGCTGAGATCTGGTGGATGGTCTCGCCGGCGGCAACCCAGGAGAAGATTTTCTTTTCGTTCGCCTTGATCTCCTCGGCGCGGACCAGCACCTCGAACGCGATGTCGCGCGGCACGCAGATGATGCCGTCGATGTCGCCGAGCAGCACGTCGCCGGGCTTGATCACCGTGTCGCCGAGCTTGATCGGGATCTGATAATGGGTGATGAGGCAGCGGCCGAGGGAGCCGTTCGGAATGCGGTGCTTGTAGAACACCGGGAAATCCTTCTCGAGGATCTGGTGGGTGTCGCGGATGCCGCCGTCGATGCAGGCGGCGCGCACGCCCAGGCCGAAGGCGGTGGCGGTCATCACGCCGCCCCAGAGGGTGGCCTTCTCGTCGTTGCTGGTGTCCCAGACCACGAAGGCGTCGGCGCCGAGGTGCGAGAGCATCTCCTCGCGGAAGGTCATCTCGCCGGTGATCTTCACGTTGGGTGCGCTCTTCACGGTGAAGGCGAGGCCGGCGACCGTGCGTTCGGGGCGCAGCGGCTTGAGGTGTCCCGGGAGCGCCTGGTCGAGCAGCGCGTGCTCGCGCAGCACGTCGCTGATGGCTCCGGTGTAGAGTTGTTCGTAGCGGGCCAGCAGTTCCTTCACGGGAATGGGAAATTCCTTGGTGGAGACGCTCTCGCGGGCGGCGATGAGTTTCTCGAGTTTCATCATGCCTACTTCGCGTTTGTAGGCTTCGATATCGGCGTTGGGTTTTTTGGACATAGGGAATCGGGTTGAATGACGGGATGATTCAGGCGGCGCCGGGCTAAAGGCTGAGTCCGCCGTCCGCCATGAGGGTGTGGCCGGTGATATAGCGTCCGGCGTCGGAACAAAGCAGCAGCGCGGCGCCGGTGCAGTCTTCGGCGGTGCCGAAGAAGCCGACGGGGATCGAGGCCAGCACCGAGGCCGCATAGGCCGGGTCGGCCAGACGCTGGCTGTTGCGGTCCGTCCGGATGACGCCAGGGGCGAGATTGTTCACGGTCACGCCCTCGGGCGCGAGCTGGCGGGCGAGGTTATGGACGAGGGAGGTCTGGGCGGCCTTGGTCGCGGCATAGACGACCATGTGCGGGTGCGGTTTCGCTTCCTGCACGCTCCCGACGGTGAGGATGCGCCCCCAGCGTTGCCGCTGCATGGCCGGGGCCGCGAGCTGGCACAACTCCAGCGTGCTGCGAAAGTTGACGGCAATCTGCCGGTCGAACTGCCCCCGGTCGACGGTGAGCCAAGGGGTCGGCTCCTGGATGGAGGCGTTGCAGACCAGGATGTCGATGCCGCCGAGCCCGGCGACGGCCCCGGCGTAGGCGCGACGGGCTCCGTCATCGGCGCCCAGGTCGGCCTCGACGACGCACGATTGCCGGCCGAGCTGACGGATCGCGGCGGCGGCTTCCCGGGCGTGCGTCGTGTCGGCGACACAGTGGATCGCGACATCCGCGCCGGACCGGGCGAATGCCAGGGCGAGCGCATGGCCGATGCCCCGGGACGAACCCGTGATGAGCGCCCGGCGGCCGGACAGGGAAAAATCAGGAGACGCATTCATAAGAATTGTGGCGGGACCGTCAGCGGGGCACGCGGCCCTCCGGGGATCAAAGCGGCCATCCCGGCGAGTTCGTCGTCCGCCAGCGCACGGTCGAAGACCGCCAGTCCGCCGAGGCAGCCGACAAACCAGTTGCCCATCTCGCCTCCGCGATGCACTGTGCCGACCGAGAAGTCCGCTCCTTCCGCTTTGCCGTCATGCAAGGGACCGGGATACGCATAGGGATTGAAGCCGGGGCGGGCATCCAGCGCTCCATCAAGATAGACGCGGGCCAGGGTTCCGTCGTAGGTCATCGCGACACAATGCCACGACCAGTAATCGACGTAACTCCGGCCGATCGCGGCGTCCATGCACCAAGGAAACCCCGGGGTCGGGCCGCCGGTTCGCGAGACGTGACCTGAGACGTTGTCGCCGGAGTGGTGGATCCGCAGGTCGAGAAACAGGGCATACTGGCGCTGCTTGCGCGTTTCGTTCCAGCAGCCGGCGATCGCCTCGCATTGCACCTCGGGTTTGCGGTGACGTTTGATCCAGGCCACGAGGGAAAGAGATCCGGTGAGATGCAGTCCGGGACACTCCGCCCGCGGGATGACGAAATAGTCGCCACGCTTAAGCTCCGCCGAATGCGGGCCGAAAATTCCGCCTTCGCTCCGCCCGACCGGACCTTGGCCCTCTTTCAAGGCATACGCGTGCCGGCCGCGTGCGATCCGCGGCGATCCCGGGGCCTCGGCAAAGTCCCAGAAGGAAATCAGCCCGGGCAGGCCGGTGATACGTTGGGCGGTCTGGGTCATGGAAGGAAAGCGCGGCGAGGTTCGGCCATGGGGGGCGAGCTGACATCGAGCGCCTCCATCAGTCCGCGGAGGTAGCCGTTGGCGAACAAGCGCCCCAGCGTGCCGTAGCCGGGGCTGAGGTTTTCTTCCCCGGCCATGGTCGGCACATGATCGCACCGCACGGGTCCGCGGAAACCGGCCGCGTGATAGCGTTGGAGCATGGCGGCCATGTCCGTCGGGCCGTCGTCGTGGAAAGTTTCCTGAAAACCCCGGGCTGTCCCCACCACATCCCGCAGATGAACAAACCAGACGCGGCCGGTGGAGACAAAGCGGTCGATGCAGCGGGCGAGTTCCGCTTCCGATCCGGCCATCAGCTTCCAGTTGGCCTGGCAGAAGGTCAGTCCGTGGCTGGGATTTGAGCTGAGCGCCAGGGCCCGGGCGAAATTCTCTTCCGAATACAGGATGCGGCCCAGGCCCCGGAGCACGGGCAGGGGAGGATCATCGGGATGCGCCCCCATCTTCACGCCGGCCTCGACCGCGACCGGGAGGACGTTTTCCAGGAAGTAGGCGTAATTCTCCCATATCCGGGGCTCCGGCATTTCGCCCAACGGGGTCGGGGTCGAAGGAATTTCCGCGAGGTCGAACCGCGAGACCAAGGCGCCGCCGCGGGCGGGCACATCGGTGCGGGTCCGGTGCCAGCCGATGCCGGCCATGAAATTGTAGCACAGGAGAGGGATGCCGAGCTCGCCCATGTTCCGGAGCATCTGCCGGTAGCGGGCGATATCCTCGTCCCGCCCCGGCAGGCCGAGCTTGATGCGGGTCATGTCGAACTGGTCGCCCTCCAGCCCGTGCACGGTGAGACCGGCTTCCCGGAATGATTGCTGAATGTCGCGGAGGGCCGTGAAATCCCACGGCGGATTCCTCCCGGTGAGCTCGGGTGCGCATTTGACGATGGCGTGCGTGATGCCCATCTGGCGCGAGAGTTGCCAGAGCACGTGGGGTTTCGGGGGCAGGAATTCGACCAGGAACACGATAGGGCGGGGTGGTTGCCGCGAGCAGATGCACGGTTCGGCAGCGGCTCAACCGCACCGGCCAGTAACAGTTACCGCGAGCCGGCCGGCTTCGACCTTGCGCCGGCACGAGCGATCCATAGAAAGGAAATCCTACCCCATGACCGTCCGCCGCGGAATCGCCGCATTCATCATTCTCGGGTTGGCCCACGGCCGGCTTCTGGCCCTGATGGCGCCCGCCAAATGGGATTCCTTGACGGGGAATTCTCCGTTCCCCTCGCCGCCGGCCGCCGCCAGTGTGGCCGCTGATGCCGGGTTGGAATTTCGCGGCGTGCTGGTCGACGGCGGCGAACATCTGTTCTGCATCTATGATCCCTCGGCCCGCCTGTCCAGATGGGTGGGGGCGAACGAACCCGGCAACCCCTTCACGGTGCAAAGTTACGATGCGGACCAGGCGACGGTCGCGGTCCAATACGGGGGACGCGTCCTGAGCTTGGCATTGAAACAGGCCAAGGTCGTCCTGCTGGTCCAGAATCCTCCTCCCGCGCAACCGGCGCCGCTCCCGCCGCCGGCCGCGTCCGTCGGCACTGCGGGGGTTGAGGAATCCTCCCGCCTGACCGCAGCCGTCGAGGAAATTCGTCGTCGCCGCACGCTGCGTATCCAAGCCACGCGTTGACCGTATTCTCGTCCGGCCGCGACGACTCAGGGCGGGGGGCGACTTCTTTCAGCTGGATGCGGCCTGTAGCGCCGCCGTGTCGGCATCGGTCCAGGGAAGGTCGAGCGCGGCCAGCTGGGCGTCGAGTTGCGCGGGAGACTTGGCGCCGGGGATCAGGGTGGTGACGCCCGGTTGCTCCAGCAGCGCGCGAAGGGCGTAGGCCACCAGCGGCCGGCCCGCCGCGAGCCGGCGCCAGTTTTCAACCTCGCGCAGGCGAAGGAGAAAACGTTCCCGTCCGGCGCCGCTGTTCCATGATTCCCGCACCTGATCGCCGAAGATGGTCTCGGGCGTGAATTTTCCGGTGAGCATTCCTTGCGCGATCGGGCCGCGAATGATCGTGCCGAGGTTGTTCGCGGCGCACCACGGCAGGAGTTCGCGCTCGGCCGTGCGGTGGAGGAGGCTGTAGTCGAACTGGATGGCGGCGCACCGGCCGTCGCGATGGAAACCGCGGGCGACGTCGGGTTGATTGGTGGACACGGCGAAGGCGCGAATCTTTCCGACCGCCAGCAGGTCGGCGAACGCCGCCAGGAAGACCTCCGTTTCCGCGGGCGTGGCCTGTTCGATATGGCAGTGATAGAGGTCGATGTAGTCGGTGCGCAGCCGGTGCAGGCTCGCATCGCAGCACAGTTTCACGTGCAGCGGGTGCGTGTAGGCGAGGCGGTGGCCCTGACGCATGGCCCAGTAGCCCGCCTTCGTGGAGATGAAGAACTGGTGACGCTTCCCGGCGAAAAAGCGCCCCAACGCCTCTTCGCTGGCGCCGACGCCATACCCGTCCGCCGTATCGAAGAGGTTGACCCCGGCGTCGACGGCGCGGCCGAGAGTAACCTCGATGGTGGCCCGGTCGATCGGGCCCCACTGCCCGCCCAGCGCCCAACAACCCAGGCTCAGCGCGGAGACGGACCAGCCGGTGGAAGGCATTGTTCGGTAATGCATGAGCCAGGATGAGGAAGGGGAAAGGCCGGCACCGTGAAGGCGCCGGCCTTGTGTTATGATCGAGATGGGGAGCCGATCGGATGCGTTACGGGATGGTGACCTTGATCTCGTCCACCCAGGCGTTGCCCGAGGCATCGAAGCCCGTGTAGACGTGAAGTTCGTCGGGGAGCGCGGTGATGACAGGAAGCGTATCGTTCGAAAGCGTCACCGGGACGTAGCTGGTGCCGTTGTGATACCACAACTCGAGTTTGCCGAGCGCCGGGGCGCCGGTGGCGCCGGGGGGAGTCACTCTCACGCGCAGCCGTGCCCAGGCGCCGCTGGCCACCGTGTAGCTGGTCGAAACCATGCCGCCGCCGGTATCGAGCTGGATGGTGAAGTTCGTGCCGCCGACCGGCCGGCTGAGGGCGAGGTGGACGACGGGGAAGTCGGGCTCCTGGCCGATTTCCAGGTGCAGGTCGTCCACCGTGTTGGTGGTGCCGGAGGTGAACTTCATCCGCGCTTCGAGCTCCCAGACCTTGTTGCTGGGGATGTTCTGGCCGCGCAGGTCCACGAAGCCGCCTTGCTCGAAGCCCGATCCGGCCGCGCTTATAATGAGCGACTGCGTGCCGCTGACGTTGCCGGGGCTGGTGGTGTCGGATGAAACCATGAGGCTCGAGGTGTCGGAAGCGGTGCCGATCTTTTGCCAGGCGGCATCGTCGGTGGTCCGGGCGCTGGTGTTGGCGGCGAGCGCGGCGTCGAACTTGCCGATGGCGGTGGTGCCGGTGGCGCCGTAGCCACCGCTGCCGGCGGGGAAGCTGAGCGTGAAGGCGGTGGAGGGGGCGTTGACGCTCATCTCATACCACATCGTGGGCGTGTTGGCCGGGAGGGTGACCGTGGCGGTCGCGCCGTTGTAGCTCACGGTGAGCGGGGCGATGCGATCGCCGTTCTCGTCGAGGCTGTAGGCGGCGAGGAGGCCGCCGCCGGCGACGTTGAAGGTGAGCGTGCCGCCGATGCGTTCGACGAACGTGGGGGGACCACCGACGGCAGCCGGCGCGGAGGAGAGGGCATGCACGGGATCCTCGCCGGAGACCGGGCCGCGATAAGTCTGCCAGGTGGACTTGAAGTTATCGGTGTAGCCGGCGGTGGTGACGAGCCAGCGGCTGCCCAGGGCGCCGAAGGAGGAGCCTTCCTTCAGCACGAGGCTGATGCCGCCCCAGCATTCGGTGCTGACGGTGCCCACGTTGGTGCGGTGTTGCATGGTGTCGCCGAGTTTGACGGTCACGTTGTCGCCGAGGGAGATGGCGGCGGCGGAGACCCCCGGGTCGTAGTAGCCGTAGAAGGCCTTGGCTTGCGGGGCCGTGATCAGGGTGCGACGGGCGCTGCTGGTGGTATCCCACGTGAGCTTGCCGCTGGGGTCCGCGAGCGTGCCGCTGGTCGTGGAAATGGAGGGGCGCATGTAGTAACAGCTCGATGCATCGAGCCGGGTGCCGAGCTTCGTGGTGAAGGCGAGCAGCGAGCTGATGGCGCCGGAGGCGAAGTCGGTAGCGCCGATGTTGGCCTTCTGCTTCAGGCGGATCATCTCGATGGCGGTGGCCTTGTCCGTGACGACGATAGCGCTCCCTGCGACCGGAGCGGCGGTGATGTGATTCACCGCCTTGATGGCAAAGGGCAGCGTGGCCATCTTGACCGGGGCGCGACCCATGGTCCATACGCCTTCGAAGCCGGACGCGAAGTTGCCGCCAGAGGAAACACCAGTCCCGTTGTAGGGCAGACCGGTGGAGACATAGGTGAGGTATTCCTCGCGGTTGTGGTCCTCGTAGGCAAAGAAACAGAGGCCTTGCCAGTCTTGCATCGCGGCGTAGGCGGCGGCGATCGGGGTGCCTTCTCCGCCGTAGGTGTTGGGGTAGCCATGGCCGCTTTCAGTGCCCATGTAGGGTTTGTTAAGTATCCGGCGGCTGCTGCGGAGGCCGACCGTGTCCGCCCCGCCCGTGTGCCCGGCCATGGGGATATTACTGGCGGTGAGGATTCCATTGGGGAGAGACGAATAATGCTGCCAGTAGCTGTGGGAGTCCACGATGTCCATATCCTGCGCCTGGATGTAGCCGGGACTGAAGTCCACCTGGGTGCCGATGATGAGCGGACGGTCGGAGGCGCCGGTGACGCTCACGATGTGATCGCGGAGCCGTTTCCAATAGGTCACCTCGGTGTCCCAGAGGAAGCCGAGCCAGTCGGATTGCATGGCGCGGGAGCGCTTGTGGCCGATTCCTCCATGGTCGCGGGATTCACCGCCGACACGGTGTAGGAATAGGTGCTGTGGCGCGCATCCATCAACGTATCGGTGGCATTGGGGTCGGGCGGGGCGCTGTCGGTGTAGCTGGTGGCCCCGGTCGTGATCGTCGTGATCGCCGGCGTCGCGCCGTCCCGGTAAATCTTGTAGTAAGGCGTGCCGCCGCCGGGATTCGTCACCGGGGTCCAGGTGATCATCGGCGCGGCGGCTGAGCTCGAGGTGTCGGCGACGGTTGTGATTTCCGGTGTGGCGGGTGCGGCGGCGAACAGGGCGATCGTCGGGCAGAGAAAGAAACAAGCCAGCCAAAGGCGAGACACAGTCGCGAGGTTACGAGTCAGCGAAACGGAGTTCATGAGGGTATCGGGGTTTGTCGTCTGTCGGGGGCGATGCGGTGCCGGGGCATGGGTGGCCCGACTGACGACGGGGTATGCGGGGTGCGCGGAAACATGCCTGGCGTCACCGGCGCGACAAACCGGATGTGAAGTAACAGTTGCTGGCCGCGTTCCGCGCCAGTGTCACCGCCCGGCCTCACCCGCTCTCTTTTAAGAGGAGCCGATTCCTGGCCGCGCCGGCCGCAAGGTGCTCCCCTCGTGCCACGTGCCGCAGATGAGCACCGAGCGCTGGAAGCTCGGCACCCCGTGGTCCCGGTGCAGCACCGCGTGGGACAGCAGCTCGACGCCGGTGGCGGCGATCTCATCCAGGCACGGCATCATGCCCGAAACCTCGGGATGCCCGGGCCGCGTGGTGATGGCGGCGAAGCCGGAATCCGCCGGGAAACGCACGCCCTCGTCGCGCAGCCAGAAATAGGGCTGCAGATGCTGGCACACGACCACATCCGGCCGGTGTTCCTTCCACCAGCGCAGAAACGGCTTCGAGCCGGCGGCGTTGCCCAGCAGCTGTCCGGAGTAAAGCGGCACGCGGCGCGACCGGGGCACCTGCTGCTGGTGCAAAAGAAAGTGGGCCTGGGCGAGACGGGCCAGCCGCTCCTCGACCAGTTCATCGACGACATAACCGATCCGCTCGTAACCCGCGGCGTCGATATGCTGCAGGACTTGGGCGAGGTGCAGCACATAGTCGGTGGTCACGCGGTGCAGCTGCGGGGTCTGCAGCATGTAGCCGATCTTGATCGAGGCGAAGCGCTCGAAGGGGAAGGCGAGGGATTCCGTCCGTTGCGGCAGCGGCAGGAGCAGGACGCCCGCGATGCCGCGCGCCTCGAGGATACCGGCCAGCCGGGCGGGGCTGACGCCGGGACTGTTCAGGCAAAATACATTGATATCGTAGCCGATCCGCTCGGCCCGCTCCCGCGCCCCGCGCTCGAATTCGCGATAGTAATAAAGTTCGTCGCGGTGCCATTCCTTCTCCGGATGATAGGACAGCAGGGCCAGCGTGCCCCGGTGCTGGCGGCCCCGCGGCCGCCGGAACCCCTGCATGATGGCGGAGGCGATGGCGTTCGGCCGGTAGCCGAGTTCCCGGATGACGCGTTCCACCCGCCGGCGCAGCTTCGGATCGACCGTCGCGACCGAGTTGACGACGCGGGACACCGTGGCGATGGAGACCTGTGCCGCTTTCGCGACGGTGCGCAGGGAGGGGGGACGCGAGGCCATTAGTAACTGTTACTTCTGGCCGCCATTGTTTCCTTGGCAAGCCGGGGATTAGGTCCGCGCCACCCGAACATCCGCGCGCGTTTAGCGTTTGGATTTACCCTCACCTCCCATGAAACTAACCCCGATGCCCCACCGATCCGTCTGCCAGCGCGCTCTGCTGGCACTCGTTCTCGCCCCGATCACCCCGTCGCTGGTCCTGGCCCAACAGCAAACCGCCGCCGCCCCGGAACCCGAGGTCCTGGTGCTCTCGCCCTTCGAAGTCTCGGTGCAGAAGGACAACGGCTACATCGCCGCCAACTCCCTGGCGGGCGGCCGCACCGATGCGCCGTTGAAGGACACCTCCGCCTCCGTCTCGGTGCTGACACGGGAATTCATCGACGATCTCGCCCTTGCCAATTTTGCGTCGGCGGCGGAGTGGTCGGTCAACACCGTGCCCACCTACGTCACGGGCGACTCGTCGGTCAACGGCGGTTACACGGTTTCGTTCCGCGGCCTTTCCGCCAGTTTTCCGACCCGCAACTACTTCATCTGGTATCTGGACAGCGACACCTTCAACACGGAGCGGTTCGAGTTTGCCCGCGGCCCCAACGGGGTGCTCTTCGGCGATGCGAACATGGGCGGCATCCCCACGATCTGGACGAAACGCGCCAACTTCGGCGCCAACAAGGAGAAGGTCGGCTTCACCGTTGATTCGTTTGGCGGCTACCGGCTGACGGCCGACATCAGCCGCAAGCTGGGCGAGAAGGTGGCGTTGCGCCTCAACCTGCTCGATACGCGCGTCAACAGCTGGCGCGACAACGTCGAGTGGACCCGCTACGCGGCGCATCTGGCCGGCACGGTCAAGCTCACCGAGCGCAATAACTTCCGCTTCGAGGGCGAATACGGACGCTTTGACCGCCAGATTGTCGCCCTGAACTATACGGACCTAAGCTCATTCTGGAACGGCACCTCCTACTACAATGGCACCACTTCGCCGGGGACGGCCGCCGCCACCGGCATCACGCGCGTTTCGACGGGCGCCTACTTTCTCGATATCCCTTCGCAGCCCGCCCTCGGCTACCAGAACTGGACGAATTCCTATCACACTCTGGGCACCTCCATCGCGCTGGAACCCACGCCACGCACCGACGTCGATGCGGACAGCTTCCCCGTGTTGCCTTATCGCGAGTTCAACGCGCAGCAGCCCGACACAATGGTCAAGATGCCTTACTACGCCTACACCTTCTACGTGGACCACAAGATCGGCCAGGATTTCTTCGCCGAGCTCGCCTACAACCAGGTCCTCATCCAGCGCGATGCGCCCAACAGCATCTCCCTCCTGCGGGAATGGCGCATCGATGTAAACGACCTGCTCCCGAACGGTCAGCCGAATCCCAAGCGCGGGGTGCCGTTCACCGATCGCGTCCGGCAAAAGGCCAAGACCGACAACGCCGTAACGGATCTGCGCGGCATGGTCGCCTGGCGCCACCAGTTCCGTCACTTCTTCCAAAACATCAACGCCATCGCCGGATCGCGGGTGGATACGTTCAACGATTTCGTCGCCGATGCGCGCCGGGTTAATGGCACGAATCCCAACGTCACGGCGGCCGAGAATGTCTACCGCGTGCGCATGTATTACGACGAGCCCGGCCGCTACAACTGGGGCGACCTGCCCAATTTCGCCGGCCAGCAGATCGGCTGGGTGCCGACCGCGACCACCGACCAGGTCCAGCGGATCGACTATGCGCAGGCCGTTTCCCGCACCCAGTTTTTCGACGAGCGCATGACGATCGTCGCGGGTGTCCGTTACGACGAGTTCTATCGTCGCGCCGCCACCTTGAACGGCGCCGCCGATCCCATCACCGGCATCCGCGTGATGGGTGCACCGGTGGAAAGCAAGATATCGACGACCAGCTACAATGCCGGCGGCGTGTTCTTTCTCCTCCCGTGGCTCGGCGTGGTCGGCAACTATTCCGAGACCTTCGCCCCGCCGGGCGCGGGGGCCAACCTGATCGACGGCTCCGCGCCCGACATCTCGCGCAGCAGCGGCTTCGATGCCGGGATCAAGATCAACCTCAAGGACAACAAGCTCTACGCCACGCTCAGCTATTACGATACCAAGCAGATCAACCAGCTGGCTTTCACCAACGTGCGCCAGACCGAGATCAACCGCATCTGGACCAACCTGGGGCGGGTCGACCTCGCCACCGTCAACTACCGGGACTCGCGGGACTTCGACGCCAGCGGCTATGAATTCGAGATCACGGCCAATCCGACCCGCAGTTTGCGCCTGACCGCCAACTACGCCCGTCCGGAGAACTCGGCGATCAATCTCAATGCCGGCCTGCGCGCCTACTATGAGGCGAATCTGGCCGAGTGGCAGGCGGGGGCGAACGATCTCGCGAACCCCAACCGCACGCAGATCCAGACCGACCTGACCAACATCGCCAGCACCCTGTCGGCCGCGGTCCCGGGGGTGGAGCTCAACGGCAAATTCGACTACACGGCCAACGCCTACGCCACCTACACGTTCCGCGAGGGCGCGCTCAAGAACTTCAGCATCGGCGCCGGCGCGAACTTCCGCGGCCGGAGCAAGATCGGCGCGCTGTCGACGGACGCGTTCGCCTACGTTTACTCCGATCCCTACGAACTGGTGACCGCGCACGCCACCTACGTCCGGACCTTCGGCAAGGTCCGGGCCCGCTTCCAGCTCAACATCAGCAATCTGCTGGACAACGACGACGTCGTCTACCTGAGCACGTTGAACTACCGGCAGGACAATGTGGCGACCAATCCGCTCCTGACCACCGGGGGCGCATTCCGCTGGCAGGAACCGCGCAAGTTCACCTTCTCCACGACGCTCGAATTCTGAACTCCGCCGACCGATGCCCTCCCTCGTGACTCCGATTTCCCCGGTTCGGTCCCAGCCCTCGCCCGCGTTGCTGATGCGCGGCATGAGCTTCGGCTATCTCGCCCGGCGCGGCTATTACGCCTCGCCGGCGGGTCTGGCCCAGGTTGATGCCATGGCGGCAGCCGGCGTCCGCTGGGTCGCCCTCATGGCGAGCGTGATGCAGGACACGTTCCACAGCACGCGCCTGTATCAGGACTTCGAGTTCACGCCGTCGGACCACGAACTCGAGCAGATCATCGCCCGGCTACACGAGCGGGGCATCCAGGTCATGCTCAAGCCGATGGTCGAGTGCCACGACAGCGCATGGCGCGGGCACATCACCTTCCCCGACGGCGACCAGCAGATCCAGGGCCGGCGCACCGACTACTGGGAACCCTGGTTCGACAGCCTCGCCCGCAGCGTGGCGCACTACGCCGCGCTCGCGCAGCGGACCGGCTGCGAGTCCTATTGCATCGGCTGCGAGCTTTTCGCCGCCGAGCAACCCGCGCACAACGCCCGCTGGGCGCGGGTCGTCGCCGCCGCCCGCAGTCACTATCGGGGCCATGTCTGCTACGATGTGCAACCGCCCACGCTGCTCGAGGCCGTGACGCCGCCCGCCTGGCTGCAGGCGCTCGATGCGGTGTGCATCAGTTACTACACGCCCTGCGCGTCCCGTCCGGGCGCCGGCGTGGAGGAGATGATGGCGGGCATGGCGCCCACGGTGGCCAAGCTCCGCGCCGTCTCCGCCGCCCTCGGCGGCAAGCCGGTGATCTTCGGCGAGACCGGCTGCCGCTCCGTGGCGGGCGCCGCGATGAATCCCTCGGAGTATCGCACCGACGGGGCCTACGCCCCCGCCGAGCAGGCCAACTACCTCGACGCGCTCTGCCGCACCTTCTGGCCCGAGCCGTGGTGGGGCGGGTTCTTCTGGTGGAAATGGGATGAACAGCAGCAGCGGCCGCAGTTTCAGGTCGATGCGGCTGGCGACACCGGCTGGACTCTGCAGGGCAAACCCGCCGCCCAGATCCTGCACCACTGGTTCAAATGTCCCGATCGCGCCTGATTCTCCTGTTCGTCGCCACGGCCGTCGCGCTGTTCGCGCCGCCGGCCGGCGCGGATGTCCGCCTCCCGCAGCTCTTTCGTGACGGTCTTGTGTTGCAGCGCGGACACCCCATCCGTCTTTGGGGCACCGCCGCCGGCGGCGAATCCGTCGCCGTGGAGCTGGCGGGAGCGCGCGCGGAGACGGTCGCCGACGCCGACGGACGCTGGCGGATTGAGCTGCCGGCCCAGCCGGCCGGCGGACCGCACGAACTGGTGGTGACGGGCCGCAACCGGATCGTGTGCGCCGATGTTCTCATCGGCGAACTCTGGATCGCCTCCGGGCAATCCAACATGGAGTGGCCGCTCGAAAAGACCGACGGCGCCGCCGGGGAAATCGCCCTGCCCGCGAACCCCCGCATGCGCGTGTTCAAGGTGAAACGTGCCCAGGCCGGCAAGCCGCAGACCGATGTCGAGGGGCAGTGGCGTGCGGCCGAACCGGCCACGCGCGGCAGCTTCACCGCGGTGGGCTATCATTTCGCCAAGCATCTCTCCGCCGCGCTCGACGTGCCCGTGGGCATCGTCGACAGCACCTGGGGCGGCACCTCGGCGGCGGCGTGGACGCCTCTGCCCGATTTGCAGCGCGACGCCCGGCTGGCCGGCTACCTGACGCGCTACGTGCAGGCGGCGACGGATTTTCCGCGCCTACAACCGGTCTATGAAAAGAAACTCGCCGAGTGGGAAGCCGCCGCCGGTCCCGCGCCCACGCGCGAGCAGTGGCGGAGTCGGCCGCCGCAACCGCTGGGGCCGGGCCATCCCAGCACACCCGGCGCGCTTTTCCACGGGATGATCGCGCCGCTCACTTCTTTGCCGGTCCGCGGAATCATCTGGTATCAGGGTGAAACCGACGCCACGCGGGCGGCCACCTACCGCACGCTGTTCCCGACGCTCATCAACGTGTGGCGGCGCGAATGGGCGGAGCCTTCACTGCCTTTCCTGTTCGTGCAGCTCGCGGGTTATGATTCGCAGCGGGACACCGCGCAGGGCAGTCCGTGGGCGGAACTGCGCGAGGCGCAGGCGGAAACCCTGCGGCTGCCGCACACGGGCATGGCCGTGGCACTGGACCTCGGCGAGCGGGACGACATTCATCCGCGCAACAAGAGCGAAGTCGGCCGCCGGCTTGCCTTGCAGGCGCTGGCCAAAGTCTACGGCCAACCCGTCGTGGCCGGCGGGCCGGTTTGCTCGGGCCACGAGATTTCCGGCTCCACGGTGCGCGTGAAGTTTGATCCGACGCCCGGCCGCCTCGTGGTGCGCGGTGGCGGGGAATTGCAGGGATTCACGATCGCCGGCGAGGATCGCCTCTTTCACGCGGCGCAGGCCCGCATCGAGGAAGATGCGGTGATCCTGAGCGCGCCCGCGGTGACCCGGCCGGTGGCGGTCCGCTACGGCTGGGCCGATTATACCGCCGCCAACCTGGCCAACGACGCCGGCTTGCCGGCCGGACCTTTCCGCACCGACCCCTGGCCCGCCATCACTGAAGCCACGCCCTGATCCCGTTTTTACCCGCAATGAACCCCGCCCCCGAGTCACCTGAACGGATTCCGCGCCAGAGCTGGCTGATCCTCACGCTGGTTTTTCTTGTGGGGCTGCTGAACTATTTCGACCGGCAGACGCTTTCGATCCTCAAGGCGACGCTCAAGGTCGAGATCGGGCTCACGGACACGCACTATTCGTATATCGTGACGGCCTTCATGGTGCCCTACATCATCATGTATATCGTGAGCGGCCGGCTCGTGGATCGCTTCGGCAGCCGCGGGCCGATGGTGGCGTTCATCACGGTATGGTCCATCGCCACCGCCTTGTGCGGCGCGGTGCACAATCTCTGGCATCTCGCGTTTGCGCGGATGCTGCTCGGGGCGGGGGAGCCGGGGGCGTTTCCCGGCGGCATGCGGGCGCAGGTGAAATGGTTTCCGCCCACGCGGCGGGCGTTTCTCATGAGCCTGAATTCGCCCTGCACCGCGGTCGGAGCCATTCTGGCACCGCCGATCGTGGCGGGGCTGGCGATGGTCTGGGGCTGGCGCAGCGCCTTTGTCGTGCCCGGCATCGTCGGGTTGCTCCTGGCGGTCGCGTGGTGGCGGGTGGATCACAACGGCCCGGGCGTGGGCGAGGATCCGGCGAAAATGGCGAAGGAGCCGGCGCCGCCGCTGCGGACCATCTTGGGTGAACGCCGGTTCATCGGCGTGCTGGTCGGACGCCTGCTCAGCGAGCCGGTCTGGTATTTCTATCTGTTCTGGCTGCCGGGCTACCTGCAGGAGCGGATCGGTCTCACGCTGCCGGAACTCGGGGCGGTCGGCTGGATTCCCTCCGGCGTGGCCTCGGTCGTCGCGATCCTCACGGCGCGCTGGTCCGACAAGGTGGCGCTCCGGACCGCGAATCCCGCCGCGGCACGGGTGCGCGCGCTGGTGTTCCTCTCGCTGTTCGCCCCGTTGGGGGCGTTGCTCGCGACCACTTCGTCGCTGCCGCTGATCCTCCTCCTGCTGTGCTTCGTCTATACGGTCGCGCAGACCTGGTTCTTTTATTCCGCGGTTCTGCTCGCCGATATCTTTCCCAACAACGCCGTCGCGGGGGCGATGGGCTTCATGGGCGCGGCCTCCGCCACCACGGCGATGATCGTCAACTTCTGGATCGGGCCGATCATCGAGCGCGTGGGTTACGGCCCCATCTTCGTCGTGGCCGCGATCATGCATCCGTTGGGGGCGCTCGTGATCCGCGCGTGCTTCGCGACGAAAAAACCTCCGACCCAGACTTCCGTTGTCGTTTGAGAAACTCATGATGCGCATCCGTCCGTCCGCTTCCTTGCTCCCCTCTCTTCGCCGGGTGGTCCTCGGCGCGTCGTTCGCGGTCGCCGTCCACACTGTGACGGCCGCCGATCCGGCGACCTCGGCGCTTTTCCCGTTCGTGCTGCCTTGGGACGACGCGGCTCCGGGCGTCACGGATGTGAGCGGATGGAGCCGGACGCCGGCAGGCGCCGAGGGTTTTGTCTTCGCCGCCGACGGACATTTGTTTGTCCAGGATCCCGTCTCACCGGGAGGCCGCCGCCGGATGCGCTTCCTGGGCGTGAACACCTCCTTTGCGGCGAATTTCCCGACGCACGACGAGGCGGAGAAGACCGCGGCGCGCCTGGCCAAGTTCGGCGTCAATTGCGTGCGGTTCCACCACATGGACCGCGACCCGGCGCCGCGCGGCCTCTGGCAGCCCGACCTTAAGACCTTGGATCCAGGGCAGCTGGACCGCCTCGACTACTTCATCAGCCGTCTAAAGGCCCGAGGGATCTACGCCAACATCAACCTGCACGTCAGCCGCGTGTATCCGGACATGCCCGTGTGGGCGGGCATGCCGCCGTTCCACAAGGGCGTCGATCTGTTCATGCCGCGGATGATCGCGATGCAAAAGGAATTTGCGCGCGACCTGTTGCAGCACGTGAACCGTTACACCGGGCTTGCGTATGCCGACGATCCGGCGGTCGCGATCGTGGAGATCAACAATGAAAACGGGCTCGTCAGCCGCTGGTGGGAAAAGGGGCTGGACGAGATGCCCTCCCTTTACGCGGAGGAACTGGGCCGCCAGTGGTCGGCCTGGCGCCGCGCCCGCAAGCTGGCGCCGGACGGCGACGGGATCATCCTGCGTCGCGACTACGGCGCGCAAAGCGAAACCCGCCGGCGCAAATGGGTGCAGTTTCTCTGGGACACCGAGCAGGCCTACTGGCGGGAGATGCAGCGCTATTTGAATGAAGACCTGAAGATCCGGTCGCTCATCGTGGGCACGCAGCTCTATTCCTACAGCACGCTGCCGATCCAGGCGGAGATGGATGTCGTGGACATCCACGCCTACTGGCAGCACCCCGTGTTCCCCGACAAGGACAACCGCAGCATCTGGACGGTGGGCAACGAATCGATGGTCAACCACCCGGAGGCGCGCACCCTTTCCGACCTGGCATTGCAGCGTGTGGCGGGGAAGCCGCTCATCGTGACCGAATACAACCACTCGTCGCCCAACACCTATGGCGCGGAGGCGTTCCTGATGGCCGCGGCCTATTCCGCCCTGCAGGATTGGGACGGGCTCTTCGTGTATTCCTACGCCCACGGGAACCAGCCTTGGGATGCCGGCAAGATCAACGGCAACTTCGACATCTACGCGCACCCTTTGAAGATGGCCACGCTGCCCGCGGCCGCGGCGCTGTTTCTGCGCGGTGATGTTCGCACCCCGGAAGGCACACAGGAGGCGACGGCCACCGAGGAACAGTTCGTGACGCTCACCGCCCGCCATGGGGTGAACATCGGCGGGCAACACTTCGGCGCCAGCCGGCAGGATGCGCTGCGCCGGCCGCAGTCTCTGCGCCTCGGACCACCGGCTGCCGCCCTCACGACCCCGCCGCGGGCGCCTTACGCCGGACCGATTGCGAGCGACACCGGCGAACTTGTCTGGGACGCCAACGCGCCGCGCGGGCGTTTCACCGTCGACACCGCCCGGAGCAAGGTGGTGGTCGGGTTCACCGACGGACAGCGGATTTCCCTTGGCGCCGTCTCCATCGTTCCCGGCAAATCCCTGCAAGGCTGGTCGGCGATTGCGTTGACCCAGATGGAAGGGGAGGCCGTCGGAAAACCCGGCCGCGCCCTGCTGGTCGCCTGCGGAAACATCGAGAACACCGGCCAGCGGTGGAAGACCGACGCGCACGACAGCATTGACGCCTGGGGTGATGGCCCGGTTGTGGTGGAAGGCATTCCGGCGACCATCGAGATCGAAACGACAGACCCGGTCGAAGTGTGGTCGCTCGACGAGAAAGGCCAGAGGCGCGCCGCGCTTTCCGTGACCCGGACCGGCACTGGCGCCACCTTTTCCATCGGCCCGGCCCACCGGACCTTGTGGTATGAGGTTGTGTTCGGCGCCCGCCGCTGACCCGCGAAGCCGGGACGCTTTTGGCCGTAAGACGGGTGCGGCGGAAAGGAGGTCTGGTCGGTTACTTTTTGGCGGTCGGCAACGGCGGCGGGGGCGGGGTGGCGATGGAACTGTCGTTCAACTTCACGGCCACCATCTCCATCATCCGCTGGATCTCGAGCTCGGCGTTGCGGCGGTT